>ERZ890953.32-NODE-32-length-76988-cov-7.973236_pt1 | contig 76988 bp, 65 predicted proteins | sample MGYA00521264_ERZ890953 | MGnify/ENA primary metagenome ERZ890953 (study PRJEB32303, sample SAMEA104408629) | aquatic metagenome | biome: Brackish water; feature: Chemocline; material: water | place: Baltic Sea | collected 2014-10-26T21:54:00 | depth 200 m ...
CTTGACGCGTCAACTCCCCCTCGTTCAGCCCCGGGAGGGGCTGGACGGTCGTCTAATAGGAGGAACCAGGCGTGTATCCCCACTGGCCCCTGCCCACGTGCCGGTCGTTGAAGTTGTCCAGGAGGAAGCCCCGGATGTCGTACAGGACGACGCAGGTCTCGTCGACGTTGGTGGAGCCCGCGCAGCCCTGTCGGACCTCGGCTTCGCTGATGCTGAGGGTGCCTTCGATGCCCAGATCGTCGGTGAAGTCACCCACGAAGTTGATCATCTGCTCGTACTCGTTGCGCTCACAGGAGGAGTCGGTGTAGCCGGACGAGGTGGAGACATCGAAGCTGGCGCCGTCGTGGGGGCCCGCCAAGAGCAGGTTGGTCAGCTCCACGACCATGGTGTCCGCGCTGGTGTGGCGGACAGAGAGCCAGGCGCCCTGGGTGAGGTGGGCGCCGGGGTCGAACAGCTCTGTGTCGCCGGTGCAGTTCCAGCTGTTCAGGCTGATCTGCACCTGGTAGACGCCATCCCAGCGAGAGCCTTGGCAGGACAGGGCGAGGACGGGGAGCGTGAGGAGGGCGAGCTTTCGCATGGTCATCAGTCCTCCTCGATGTAGTCGTCAGGGTCGGAATCGACCCGCTCGGCGGTGTAGGACCAGGCGGTGGTGCAGTCCGAAGGATCCCCTCCCCACTCGTAGAACCACGAGGAGGTGACCTTGCCGCTGAGCACCTTGCCCTCGAGGGTGCCCACCATGGTGACCTCCTGGCTGTCGGTGAAGTCCTCGTCGCCGGCCTCTTCGATGCCCGAGGCGGTGAAGGAGCGGCCGTCGATGGTGCCCGAGAGGCTCATCTCCATCAACACCACGATGCCCCCCTGGGCGTTGGTGTAGATGTCCACCAGATCGTAGGCTTCGCTGGTGCTCGTGGTGGTGTCGTCCGGATCGACGCAGGTGCCCTCTTGGCCGATCGGGTTCTGGTCGAACGACAACAACCAGGTGCCGTCGAAGGGGCCCGCCAGGCAACCCCCCAGCGCAGGGAGCGCGAGCGAGAGTGCGATGAAAGCTGACCGCATGGAGTCCTCCGAGTGGTGACTACGCTAATCGGGTTGCGCCGAGCGTTCACCTGAAAAAACTGGTATCTGGCCCGATACTGGCCCGGCGGCGCGGCGCCTGTAGAGTTGGACCCGTTGGGGAAGCAACATACTCGAGGATCGGTAGAGGCTGATCTGCTCGATGAGGTCGAGGTCCTGGCCGGGGCCCTGCTCGAAGGCAGTGGCATCGGCGCCGAACAGACAGAGCATCACTCCGTCGGGCGCGGGCTCCCCTGGCACAGGCTGGTGCCACGCGGGGGGTTCATAGACCTCCCACCAGTGTCTCTTGCTCTCCGGCTCACCCAGTCCAAGGGTGCCGCCAAAGCGCACTGGAACCTGTGCGTAGAGGTCCACCAGGGCCGCCAGGGCTGCGGGGGCGAAGTTGGTGCCGGGCTGGTCGGACCAGACCTCGATGGCCGAGACCCCGCTGGCCTCCATGGCACGGGTGGCGTGTTGGAGGTTGGCGGCCTGGTTGTGCACCAGCAGGGGGCGGTAGCCCGAGAAGCAGAGCGCCAGCCCTGACGCCACCAGCGCGGCGGCGCCTGGCCCTGCAGGGCGCAGCCGGAGCGCAGCGGCCAAGCCCAAGGCGATGGCCAGGGGCAGGGCGTAGCGAGGGCAGTGCTCGGGGGGCGCGTACAGGAGGATCACCGGCAGGGAGAGCAGGACCCCGGCGGCCGTCCGCTCCAGGCGCCCCCGGCCCAGGAGCACCGGCAGCCCCAGCAGCCACAGGGACGGCCTGAGGTGGATGCCGGTGGCCGCCAGGGCCTCGAGCCAGGTGCTGGGGTCGTCGCGCAGCCGTGGCGGGTAAAGCCAGATCAGCAGCCCGAGCCCCGCCAGCGCCAGCAAGGGCAGGGTCCAGCGTCGGGCGACTGCGCGGTGCTGCGTGGCCATGGCGGCGAGGGGTCCCGCCAGGAACAGGCCCGCCGAGGCCTTGGTGCAGAGCGCTGGCAGGCACGCCAGGAGCGCCAGCGCCAGCCCCCCGGGGCTGCGGGCTCGCAGCATGGCCCCCCAGGCCAGGCAGAGCAGGAGGAGCAAGGGCACGTCCACCAGGAACCAGCCCGTCTGGCACTGCAGGAAGGGGATGCCCAGCATCAGCCACCCGGCCAGCAGGCCGATCCTGGCTTGCTCCGCGCAGCGCCCCACCCACGCGACGGCCAGAGGAAGCGCCACGGCGAAGAGGGCCAGCAGCGCCTCGATCACGGCCCACCGCTCCCCCGCCAGGCGGAAGGCCAGGCCGTAGATCAGCGGTACCAGGGGGAATGGGTGGTGAAAGCTGGCCTCGGGCCCGCCCCAGGCCATGCTCGGCCAGGCGGAGAGCGTGCCGAGGGGATCCCGCGCGAAGTGTTGGGCGTAGACGAAGTAGTTGACGGTGTCGGGCTGGGCTTGGGGCAGGTCCAGGAAGGCCAGGTGCAGCGCCAGCGCGGCCAGGCCCAAGAGCAGGACCCCCCGCCGGCCTTCGAACCAGGTGCCCACTCCGGGCCAGGAGCGCAGCAGGCCCCAGGCCAAGCCCCCGGCCGTCAGGCCCGCGGCGAAGGTCAGCAGCAGCCCCGTGGTGCCGGCGTGGGCCTGGACGCGGTACCAGGCGAAGGTGGTGGTGCCCGCGCCGCCGCCCACAGCCCAGCTGATCGCCTCGAGGAACACCGCGGCCAGCAGCAGCACCGGGGCCGGGCGCAGCAGGTCGAGCGGACGCCGTGGGCTCATGGCTCCAGCCAGGCTGGCGCGCTGACCCGGCCCCCAGCGGGGCGGCGCTCGTCGGTGAGCAGGTCGTGGACCGTCGTGGCCTGGGCGGGGACCTCGGGCTCGCCCCAGAAGGCCAGCCATCCGCGATCCGTGGCCAGCAGGCGGCCCCCGGAGACGGCCACTTCGTGGACCGACTCCAGCTCCACCCTTGCCAGGTGCTCGGCCAGGCGGCGATACACCAGCGCGGCTGGCTTGGGAACGAAGCCCTCGTCGTCGGTGGGGAGGAGCAGCGCGTTGGAGCCAAAGCCCTTGGGCTGGCCTTGGCTCTTTCGGGGTGGGGTGGTCAGCGAGTGCCAGAACACACGATCCGCGCCCTCGGCCAGCAGGGCGCCGTGGATGGCCGCCACCATGTGGGCCTGCCAGTCCTGGTTCACCCAGGCGCGGCGTGAGTCCGAGGGCACGGAGGTCTCCGTGATCCAGATGGACTCGTCCGGAGCCAGCTCCCGCGCTGTGGCCATGGCGTCGCGGATCCGCTCGAGGTTGTCCTCGGAGAAATAGCAGTGCAGGGAGACGCCATCGATGGCGTCGAGCACACCAGGGACCTCCAGCACGCTGGCCAGGTAGCTGCGGCCTGCCGCGGTCATGGGACGGTAGATGCCCCCGGAGAGCACCAGGGCTTCGGGATCGGCCTGGCGGATGGCGCGGGCGGTGGCGAGCAGCACGCTGGCGTACTCGTGGGGGGTCTCGAAGCCGTCGACCTCGTCCTCCGGCTCTCTGCCGCGGGGGGGCTCCGCGTTGTGCAGGTCGGGCTCGTTGTCGATCTCCCAGGCCAGCACCGGTGCGCCGAGGCCCGGCATGTCCTGCACGCCGTCACCGTCGTAGCGCTCGACCACCCCTCGCACCCAGGCGGTGTAGGCCTCGAGATCGTCGGGGAGGTAGTGTTCGGTGAACAGCGCGGTGCGGGTGCCCGGCCACGGGCCGATCACCATCACAGCTTGCAGATTGTGGGCGGCCAGGACCTGGAAGAACTGGTCCACCTCGTGCTGGTGTTGTTCGTCGCTCAGCGCCTGCTGGTGGTTGAGCTGTGGCCAGACATGGCTCGAGGCCCGCACCAGCCCCACTCCCAGGCCACTGGTGGCCTCACCCCGCCTGCGCAGGGTGTTGCGCTTCCACAGGGGGGCCACCATCCCGCCCATGGCCTCGGAGGGGAAGCCGATGGCCTCGTTGATCCCCATCACCTCGTCCCCGTAGATGGCGGTGCGCGGGAACAGGGGGGGGCCCGCTGTGGCCGACGGGGGCGGGTCGGGTGTCTCCGGGCGCTGGGCTGGGGAGGGCCTCGGCCGCTCTTCCGGGCGCTCACGTCTCAGCGCGAGCCACGCCGCTCCGCTGGCAGACAGGGCCAGCAGCGCCAGCAGGACAACTTTGGCGAGGCGGGAACGGAGCATGGCAGCGGCGCAGACGTTCTGGGGAGGAACCGGCTAACCCATCCTCGAGCCACCTTCGCGGCGGGGTCCTTGCGGTGGAGGCTCGCCCTCCCGGAGCGACCCGGGCCCTGTGCGTCCTGTGGTGGGCCCCGCGGCTCGCGGGTTGGCTCGGTCACCGCTGTGGCTTCACCACCAGGATCACCAGCCGCCCGCGCACCATGGACTTGACCAGCATGAAGCCCTCGAGGTGGCGCTGGACATTGGGGATCTCCAAGGCCGCCGCGATCACATCGGCTTCGGGGGCGTCCTTGGACATCTCGAGCTGGCCGCGGACCTTGCCGTTGATCTGCACTCCCAGCTGCACGGTGTCTTCCACCAGGGCGGTGGGGTCGAAGGTCGGCCAGGGGGCCGTGGCCAGATCGCCCTCGAAGCCCAGGCGCTCCCACAGCTCATGGGCGATGTGGGGGGCGTAGGGCTGGAGGATCTGCAGGAAGGGACGGAGCAGCTCCAGGGGCGCGCTGCGCTTCTGGGTGGCCAGGTTGACCAGCTCCATCATCTTCGAGACCGGGGTGTTGAAGCGAAGGTCTTCGATGCCCTCGGTGCACTCCTTGATGGCGGTGTGCAGGGCCTTGCGCAGCTCCCGGTCCATGGGCTGGTCGCTGACCATCGCGGAGTGCTCGCCGGTGTCCTGGTCCACCACCAGGCGCCAGGTGCGCGCCAGGAAGCTGGACAGGCCGCGGACTCCGTCGGTCTGCCAGGGCTTGATCTGGTCCAGGGGCCCCATGAACATCTCGTACATGCGCAGGGCATCGGCCCCATGCAGGGCGATGATCTCCAGCGGATCCACGCTGTTCATGCGCGACTTGCCCATCTTGCCGAGCTTGCGCTCCACGGGCATCTCGCCGGCGTACCAGTCGGTCTCGAGATCGGCGCCGTTCCAGGTCGAGACGATGGTGGTGGCCTCGCCCGGTCGCCGCTCACAGTCCTCGGGCGTGTAGTACTTGCCCGCGGCGTCTCGGTAGTTGTAGGCCAGGATCATGCCCTGGTGGAACAGCTTGCGGAAGGGTTCCTTGGTGTGGACCAGGCCCAGGTCGTACAGCACCTTGTGCCAGAAGCGGGAGTACAGCAGGTGGGTGACCGCGTGCTCCTTGCCGCCGATGTAGAGGTCCACGGGGCCCCAGTAGCGCTCGGCCTCGGGGCCCACGGGCAGCTCGGTGTTCTTCGGATCCATGTAGCGGAGCCAGTACCAGCAGGAGCCGGCCCACTGGGGCATGGAGTTGGTCTCGCGCTCGCAGATCTGACCGTCCACCTCGACCTGTACCCAGTCGGTGGCCCGCGCCAGAGGGGGCTGGCCGTCGGCGGTGGGGCGGTACTCGGTGACCTCGGGCAGGGTGAGGGGGAGGTCGCCGTAGGGGACCGGGATGACCTTGCCGTTGGGGCTGTGCACGATGGGGAAGGGCTCGCCCCAGTAGCGCTGGCGGCTGAACAGCCAGTCCCGCAGCTTGTACTGGATCTTGGCGTGGCCCAGGCCGCGCTCTTCGAGCCACGCGGTGATGGTGCGCTTGGCCTCGGTGACCGCCTGGCCCTCGAAGATGGGGGAGTTCACGGCCAGGCCGTCGCCGGTGTAGGCCTGGACCTGGACGTCCTCGCCGCCGGAGATGACCTCGATGATGGGCAGGCCGAACTTGGTGGCGAAGGCGTGGTCGCGCTCGTCGTGGGCGGGCACGGCCATGATGGCGCCGGTGCCGTAGCTGGCGAGCACATAGTCGGCGATCCAGATGGGGATGCGCTGGCCGGTGACGGGGTTGACGGCGTATGCGCCGCTGAAGACGCCGGTCTTCTCCCGCTCGGCGGCGACCTGGCGGTCCAGGTCGGAGCGCTGGGTGGCCTGGCGCACATAGGCCTTGACCTCGGCGAGCTTGTCGGCCGGGGTGATGCGCTCCACCAGCTCGTGCTCGGGGGCCAGCACGCACCAGGTGGCGCCGTAGAGGGTGTCGGGGCGGGTGGTGAAGACCTCGAAGCCCAGGTCGCCCTGGTCGGCCACGGCGAAGGTGACCATGGCGCCATCGGATCGGCCGATCCAGTTGCGCTGCATCTCCTTGGTGGACTCGGGCCAGTCCAGATCGTCCAGGTCGTCCAGCAGGCGCTGGGCGTAGGCGGTGATGCGCAGCATCCACTGGCGCATCAGGCGTCGCTCCACGGGCTCGCCGGTCTCGATGTACTTGCCGTCGGCGACCTCCTCGTTGGCCAGCACCGTGCCCTGGGCCGGGCACCAGTAGACCGCCACCTCGGCCATGTAGGCCAGGTCAAGCTCGATCATCTTGAGGAACATCCACTGGGTCCAGTGGTAGAAGTCGGGCTGGCTGGTGACCACCCGGCGCTCCCAGTCGTAGCTGAAGCCCAGGCGGTCGAGCTGCTTGGTGAAGAAGGCGATGTTGTCGCGGGTGATGTCGGCCGGGTGGCGCCCGTCGCGCATGGCGGCGCGCTCGGCGGGCAGGCCGAAGCTGTCGAAGCCCATGGGGTTGAGCACCGAGAAGCCCTGGGCGCGCTTGGCGCGGGCCACGATGTCCAGCGCCGTGTAGGACAGCGGGTGACCCACGTGCAGGCCCGACCCCGAGGGGTAGGGGAACATGCCCAGGGTGTAGTACTTGGGCTTGGTGGGGTCTTCGATGGCGCGGAAGGCGTGGGTGGCCTTCCAGTGCGCCTGCCACTTGGGCTCGATGGTGTTGGGATCGTAGTGCGACATTGCGGCTCCTCTGCGAAGGGCCGGCACGTAACCGCGCTGGGATGGAGGAGCCGTCAGCTTTCGCCCACGCCCCGCGTTGGTGGGCGTTCGGCGTTCACTTGTTGCCTCGGTTCACGCGCTGTCGATCGCCGCCACGGCACGCGGGCCGGGCTGTGGGGCTAGGGTGCGACCGAAGCGTGGGCGGCCCGCGCGGCTGGATCGTGGCCAGGGGGCGGGCCCGGGCGGGCCGAGGCGGGCCGGGCGCGGGGCTCCCAGTCGGACTCGGACCAGGGCAGGACCCAGACGGCGAAGCCGGTGCCGGCGATGGCGACGACCGAAGCGAGGAGCGTGGCGATGAGGTCGAGAGTCAGGGAATCCATGGTACCTCCCAGCGCGAGTGGTTCCGGAGGCTGGAACCGGTGGCGACGCGCCAGCCACGCGGACATTCGGAAGAACACGGAGAAGGGGGGTGGGGACTTCCGAGGCCCGAGGCGGTGTGGCTGGCGCGTGCCGGGCACGAAGATAGAATGCCCACCGACTGAGCCAAAAACTGTCCGCTTTAAAAAAAGTGTGATGAAGGGATTGCCGCCATGAGCGACCACTCGGGACTCAACAAGGGGCAGAAGATGGTCCGGCTGGTGGAGTGGATGCAGCGCCGGGGCGGCATCCGCGTGACCGAGCTGGAGTCGTCCTTCGATCTCGACCCTCGCTCCTTGCGTCGCTACCTGTCGGATCTTCGGGATCTGGGCCTGCCGGTGTGCGAAGAGGGCCGGGGTGACGAGCGCACGGTCTACCTGGATCCGGCCTACCGCCGCGCCGGCGTGCAGCTGAACCTGGGCGAGATGATCTCCCTGCGCTTCGGTCGCACCCTGTTCAACTTCCTGGAGGGCACGGGCTTCGCCGAGGACCTGAACCAGGCCATCGACCGGCTGCAGCCCACCATGAGCCGCGGCAACGCCGACATGGTGCAGCAGTTCGACCACACCTTCGTGGCCGTGCCCGAGCATGCCAAGGACTACCGGGAGCAGGGCGAGGTGGTGGACGAGATCCTGAGCGCCTTGCTGTACACCAACGTGGCCGACGCCACCTACCGCGCGGCCCGGGGCAACCCCCGCGAGTACGTGCTCGAGCCCCTCACCCTGGCCACCTATCGGCAGGGGCTCTACCTCTTCGCCCGCGACGCCGAGGAGGGCCGGGTCAAGACCTTCGCGGTGGAGCGCTTCCAGGACTTCACCCGTCGCCGCAAGGAGAAGTTCGATCGCCCCGCAGACTGGGACCCCCAGGCCTTCGTACGCGACGCCTACGGCATCACGGTGGGTGAGCGGCGCACGGTGCTGGTGCGCTTCAGCCCGCAGGTGGCGGAGTTCATCCGCGAGCGCCAGTGGCATCGGTCCCAGGGCCTGATGGAGCGCCCGGACGGCTCGGTGGAGGTCCTGCTGCGCTGCGCGGTGACCCCCGAGCTCAAGCAATGGATCCTGGGCTACGCGGCGGACGCCGAGGTGCTCGAGCCCGCCGATCTGCGCCAGGAGATCCACAACACCCTGGTCGAGGCGGCCCAGCGCTACCGGGTCGAGCCGTGATCCCACCCCCGGACGAGACCTGGCCTCTGCTCGCGCTGCCCGGTGCACCCTACGCGGGTGACGAGCTGCGGACCGCGCCACCCCTCGACGACCCCGCCCACGCGCGGCTGGTGGATCTGCATGCCCTGGTCCTGCGCGGTGAGCTGTCCTCCACGGACCCGTCGCTGCGGGCTGCCGCCCAGGCCGCGGGGGTGGTGGAGCTCGAGCCTCCCCACGAGCGCCAGCCGGTGCAGCCCCCGCCCGTGGCGCCGCTGCTGCCCAGCGACTCCTGGCTGAGCGATCTGGTGGAGAACGTGGTGCCGGATGTGGGGCTGTCCTCGGCGGAGCGGGTCCTGGGCCCGTATGCCGACGAGCGCCCGTCCCGTCGCAGCCGGCGGGTGGCCGCGGGCGTGCTGGCTTTCTCCCCCTACATCCCGCCCCGGGTCCGCCCCTTCGACCGCTGGGCCAAGGACCGCCGAGGGGGCACGGACGAGGAGCGGGACGCGCTGCGGGCCATCAACATGGTCCCGGCCATGGTCTGGACCGTGGACGAGCCGGGCAGGCCCCGCCCGCTCCTGCCCATGGCAGACCGGCTGCTGCCCCAGGGGCCGGTGCGCCTGGCGCCGGACCGCGATGGTCCATCCCCCGGCCTGCTGGAGCCGGGCCCCTGGGTGGCCCGCATCTTCCACGCGCCGGGGGGCTGGTACGCGGCCTTGGCGCTGCCCCTCGAGGCCACGCCCGACCCCGGCTGGTTGCTGGAGCGCATGAGCCTGGAGCTGTGGCAGCTGCGCTGCTTTGTGCCCGAGGCGGACTGGAACCTGCTTCTACGAGAGCGGGCCGAGGTGCTATACCGATGCTGTCACGAGTGGGCCTGGAAGGCCCAGGAGGCGAAGCCATGAGGTGCTCACTGCTGGCCCTGCCCCTGCTGCTCACCGCCTGCGCGGGCGAGGAAGCGGTGCTCGTGGTGGAGCCCGAGGCCATCGACTGGGGCGAGGTGGACTTCCAGACCACCACCCCCATGTACGGGCACGATCCGCGGCAGGTCGATCTGATCAACAACGGGGTCGAGGATCTGAACATCTGGCTCCCCAGCTACGACCACCAGCGCCTCTGCCTCGAGGGCTACGAGCACGAAGAGGGCGTGATCGAGCTGCCCACACTCAGCCCGGGCAGCCGCGCGGTCTTGAAGATCGGCGTCTGCGGCTACCTCACGGGAGACACCTGGAGCGAGGTCGGATCGCTGGTCGAAGGCCGCATCCACCTGATCAACGACGGCGCCGATCCAGTGGAGATGCTCCGCTACAGCTTCACCCCCGTCCGCGACCAGGGCGGGGACACCGGCCACTAAGGGGAACCATGCGCACCGAACACGAGCTTCGGGAGGAGCTGGTCCGCTTCGGCCGGCTCACCTACGAGCGTCGCCTGCTGGTGGCCATGGACGGCAACCTGAGCGCGCGCCTGCCGTCGGGCGACGTGCTGTGCACCCGCGCGGGCTGCCACAAGGGCTTCCTGCAGGACGACGACATCCTGCTGGTGCGCCCGGACGGCTCCGTCAAGCGCGGCGATGGCCGGCCCACGTCCGAGATCTTCATGCACCTGGCCTGCTACCGGGAGCGCCCGGATGTCCAGGCCGTGATCCATGCCCACCCCCCCCTGTGCGTGGCCTTCACCCTGGCCTCGGTCAGCATGGATCGCTGCGTGCTGCCCGAGGTGGTGCTCACCCTGGGCACCATCCCCACGGCTCCCTACAAGACCACGGGAACGGCGGATCTGGCCGAGCAGATCGGCAGCTACGCCCGCGACTACGACGCCATCCTGATGGACACCCACGGCGCCCTCACCGTCGGTCGCAGCGTGCTCGAGGCCTTCTGCCGCCTCGAGACCATGGAGCACACCGCCCTGATCATCCAGACGGCCCACGGCCTGGGGGGCGTGCGCAACCTGCCTCCCGAAGAAGCCGTGAAGCTGCGGCGCCTGGGGCTGTCTCGCTACGGCGGCCCCCCCGCGGCGGTAGCGCGCAAGGATCTGCCCGGCGCCGACTTGCCTGTCGCTGGAACACCGCGCCCCGTATCCGCGTCCGCCGAGGCAGCGCCGATGCGCATGCTGCGGGTCACCGCGGCCCCCTTGAGCTCCCTGGGCGATCTCCAGGCTCAGCTCCGGGAGCAGCGGGACCAGGGCGATGCTCCCCGTGACGGTCAGATCGAGAGCATGGTGGTGGAGGAGCTGGTGAGGCTGCTGGGCAAGTCTTCGTAGGCGGCCCGGGTCGAACCCTTCGGAGGGCTCCCCGTCCTCCTGTCCTCCCGCGGGAGAGAGTTCGTCCCTCGCAGCAGGCGGGTGCATTCGAGGCGCGCCCTATGCCCGCCCTTCGGCCTCCTCGAAGGCCTCGGCGATCCAGCGCTCGATCCGCTTGCCGTGGGCGTGCAGCCGACCGGGGAGCAGGCGCAGCTCGTCGCCGCCGTTGGCTCGAACGCTGGGGAGGCCCGCGGCGTGGGCTGCCTGGATCATCAGGCGGGCGTGCACGTCCAGCCGCCCGTGTACGTGGTCGAGCTCGGCCTGGAAGCGGTGGTAGGGACAGGCCAGCCCTGCCAGCAGGGCCGCGGGCTCCCGCCCCTGCCAGGCGTCGTCCTGGTGCAGGGGAAGCGCGGCCAGGGCAGGGTCTGTTGGGGCGTGGGCGCCTGCGGGCGGGAGCAGGCTCCAGCGGTCGGCCGGGGCCTCGCCGTCGAGCAGGAAGGCGAAGGGCTCGCCCGCGCGCAGGGGCGGGAGGATCCCGCTCGAGAACGACAGGACCCCCAAGGGGGCGCCCTGACCGAGCCGCCCGCGGACGGCGCGCAGGACCTCACGGAAGTCCTGGACGTGGACGCGGTTGCCCGGGGTGAGGGCTGTGGGCGCGGTGCTGCGGCCCGTGCCGCTGCGGTCGTAGCAGACCAGCGCCAGGCCCTGGGCCGTGAGCTGGATCGGGTCGATCCCGAAGGGGCGCAGCCCGGTGGTGACGCCGCCCTGTACGCCAGCGTGGGAGACCAGCAGCAGGCCCCGCGGCTCGGCTGGTCCCAGCCACATGGCGTGCAGACGCCGCTGGCCTGCGGCGACCTCGAAGGGGCCGGCCTGGCTGGGCCCCCGGCGACCCAGGCGCTGGCGAACGGGGCGGCTGGCCATGCGCACCCGGCGCGCCAGGCGGACTCCACGGGGTTCGGGGGGCGCTCGGAGCAGCTCGGCGCTGGCCACGGTGGCCGCCTGTTCTCCCGCCGTGACCACCCTGTGGCGCCGCAGAAAGGCCTCGAGGGCGTCGAGGGCCTGGGGGCGTGGCTGCAGGGAACCGCGAGCGCACAGGTTGTGTTCGTGCAGGGCGAAGGAGAAGTAGGGCGCGGCGCCGGCCGGCAGCGGGCGGGCGTGGGCGGCGTACAGGGCCTCGAGGAGCTCGAAGTGGGTGGCGCTCAGGTGGTGCTGGTGCGCCACCCCTGCGCCGTCCCTCTGCAGCAAGCCCCACGCGAAGGGGTCGGCGCTGGTCTCGAGCATCACCGGGCCCAGGGGAGGCTCGCCGGGGGTGAAGGAGGGGCCTGGCCTCCAGGCGAGCACACCGGCATAGGCCCATCGCCGCTGGGGAGGATGGTCGGTGATCCAGTCGAAGCCCAGCTCGAAGATCTCGCGCCAGAGTCCGCCCACCCGATCACCAGCCTGGACCATGCCCGGGGTCGCGCCCCGGTTGGCGACGCCGCAGGCGCTCACTGCCGCGTGGGCCCGCCGCAGGCCGCGCCCGTGGGCGTGGGTCCCCACCTCGTGGCCGGCGGCCTCGAGGGCGCGCAGTGGGTTGCTGGCCCCGCCTCGCGCGGCGGCCTCGGCAAAGCGGCGGCGAAAGCGGAAGCTCAGGCGCGCCCCCGCGCCCTGGGCGGCCTCGGCGATGGCCGCGACCAGCCGCTCGGCGTCACGCTGGGAGGCCCCAGCCTCGATGGCCAGGTCGTCCACATGGAGCTCCGCGATGACCGGCGCTTCGGTTGGGTGCATTCCCACCCCCTATCCGCTGGCTCCCCGGTGGTCTTTGCTTCGCCCTCGACGTTGAACGCGGGGTGCCCGGTGTGATAGTGTCCGGCCGACGAATTGCCTTACCAATTCCGGAGCCGCGTGGAGCAGCCGTGACCGAGCAGAGTACCCAGAACTTCGCCACCGGCGACGTCATCGCGAAGAAGTACGAGATCATTCGCTACCTCGGCGAGGGCATGTCCGCCTGGACCTACCTGGCCAAGCACATCGCCTCTGGCAAGGAGCTGGTCGTGCGGTTCCTTCGGCCCACCCTGGTGGCCGATCAGAAGGACCGTGAGCGGCTGCGCCAGCTGTTCGAGCGGGCCCGTGGTGTTCGCCACGAGCTGCTCACCCGCTACGGCGAGCTGGGCGTGCACGGCGACTACATCTACCACACGGAAGAGTACTTCGTCTCCGAGTCTCTGCGGGACATCATCGACGCCTACGTGGCCGAGGGCAAGGCCTTCTCCCTCCAGGAAGCCTGCCAGCTGGCCATCTCTGTGCTCGAGGCGGTCGAGATCGCGCACAACGCGGGCATCATCCACCGCAACCTCAAGCCCGAGAACGTGCTGGTTCACACCAAGCGCATCGGCCCGGCGGCCAATGCGAAGGTCATCCGCACGGTCAAGATCACCGGCACGGGCCTGGCTGGGGTGCTCAACCCCACCATCTTGGCGGACAGCTTCGTCAGCCGCGAGGATGCCCCCTACCTGGCCCCCGAGCTCACGGGCTTCGACGAGGACTGCGGTCCTCAGGCCGACATCTACTCCACCGGCGTGATGCTGTACGAGCTGCTCTGCGGCCAGCGGCCCATGGGCACCTACCTCTCGCCCACCCAGCTGCGCGAAGACCTGCCCGAGCATGTCGACGACATCGTCGAGATCGGCCTGGCCCACAACCCCGAGGATCGCTACCCCACCGCCCGCGACATGATCAACGATATCCAGCGCTCGTTCTCGCTGGAGATGCAGTCCGGTCGCACCAAGGTCAGCTTCCGCAACATCCTGGTCGGCCTGGGCGTCGCCATCGTGGTGGCCGTGGGCGCGGGCGCCTGGGTCATCACCTCCGACAAGCCAGACCCGGTGGCCGAGGCCCGCAAGCAGGACGATCTGGTCCGGCGTACGGTCCAGACCCAGAACCCTCCTCCCGAAGACGCGCTCATGATCGCCATGGGCAAGCGGCACCCCGAGATGCTCTACGTGCCCGGCGGCACCTACGTGGCGGGTCGCTACGGCTCCGAGGCCACCGACGCTGCCACCTCCTCCGAGCCTCTGCGCATGGTGATCAAGGTGCCGTCCTTCTTCATCGACCGCTACGAGTTCCCCAACAAGCCCGGCGCCAAGCCCGCCACCCGCGTCACCTGGGACAAGGCCGAGCAGGCCTGCACCGCCATGGGCAAGCGCCTCTGCTCCGCCGAGGAGTGGGAGAAGGCCTGCAAGGGCCCCGGCAACACGGTCTACGCCTACTCGGACGACTACAACCAGGCCTGCGGCGCCGAGGTCTCCGACGACTACACCCTGGGTGACCGCAAGGACTGCGCGTCCTCGTACGGGGTCTACGACCTCTCGAGCGGCCTGCGCGAGTGGACCAGCAGCCTCGACCCGCAGAAGGGCAACCGCAAGATGGTCAAGGGCGGCCTGCGCTCCAACGCCGTCCGCGGCACCCGCTGTGCGTTCACCGTCGATGAGAACTCGGGCTTCTCCGAGGCCTCCCTGGGCTTCCGCTGCTGCCTGAACCCCGACGGGAGCGCCACCACGGCGCCCGCCGAGCCGGCCGCCGCGCCCGCTGAATAAGTCGCGCTACCCCTGGCGCTGCCGCCACAGCTCCGAGGCCTGCTCGAGCTGCGCTCGCACCAGCCTGTAGACCCCGGCGTCGTGGGTGAGCTCGGTGTGTCCGACCCCCTTGACCTGGACGTTCTTCATGGACGTGTCCCCAGGCCGGGGCCGAAGGATGGAGAAGGGGTAGGGGCTGACCAGATCGTGCTTGCTGTAGATGCTGGTGAGGGGGATGTCCGGCGGGAAGCTGTCGCGGGAGAGCCGCTCCAGGAAGCGTGATCCCGGCATGAGCTCCCAGGGGGTGGCCGAGAGCAAGCCCCCCGCCATCAGGTAGACGCCAAGCACCGCGGTGGGGGTGCCGTGGTGGGGCGTGCCCATGGTGATCAGGGACTTGGCCCGCCGATGACCGCCGAACTGCTGGATGTAGTGGCGCGCCACCAGGCCCCCCTGGGAGTGCCCGATGACGTGGAAACGATCGAGATCGTAGCGATCACAGACCCGCTCGATCTTCTCGGCGATGCGCTCGGCGAGCACGCTCGAGCGCCTGGTGTTGAAGCGGTAGAACAGGCCGCCCAGATCAAAGCTGAACACACCGTAGCCGTCGTAGCGCAGCCGGTCCTCCATCACCTGCCAGACGGCGCGGGTCTGGAAGAAGCCGTGGAGCAGCAGCACGGTCTGGTTGTGCTGGGCGAAGTCCCCACGGCGCACGATGCGGTTGCCCCTCATGTAGACCTTGCGCACGCTGCCGAGGTTGGCGCGCAGCAGGTTGTAGAACCAGGTGGGCGGCGTGCGTGCCAATGGTGCTCCTGGGTGGGGCGGGGACGGGACGAGCGGGATGCTACAATGCCGGCCGTGTCCTCGTCCATCCCGGGAGCCGTCATGACCCTGTCCCGCCTGTTCTCTCCGGCGCTCGCCCTCGCGCTTGGCTGCCAGCCCGATGTGGACGAGATCGAGCCGCCGCCTATCCCCAAGGGTGGCGATACCGGCGACACGGCCGTGGATTGCTCGGGCGTCGCGCCTGTCATCACCAGCCTCACGGCCTCCCCTGACGGCCTGCATGAGGACGAGCAGGGCCAGACCTTCCCCGCCATGGTCTTCACCCTGGAGGCCGACGACGTCGACGGCGACCTGAGCTTCGTGAGCTACCGCATGTGGTGGGACGACGACCTGGACGGTGCCACGGACACCACCGGCTCCGCCTTGGTGCAGGGCCAGACGGCCATCAGCTCCACCCGCTGCGCCAGCTTCACCCTGGGCCTGAACCTCTCCATCTCCTCCCAGGGAAATCCGGCCTACAACACCTGGTACGACTTCGCGGTGAGCGTGGCTGACGAGGCTGGGATGTGGTCCGAGCCGGCCTTCTGCCAGGGGGCCATGCCCAACGAGGATGGCTCCGATCCGGACCCCATGAAGTAGACGGCCGCTACAGCTCTTCTTCGCTGCGGCAAGGGACGCCGCGCTCGGCCAGCAGGGCCGCGAAGACGCCAGGGCCAGGGACCTTTGCGCCGTCGATCCAGGTGGAGTGGACGCCGCAGGAGGGGGAGCCGGACTTGAGCAGGGCCCAGGCGGCCGCGGGGGCCTGCTGGGAGCAGGTGCGCGCGCCTTCGCGGAAAGCATCGCTGCGATCGGTCCCCTGGCGGTCCACCACCGTGGCTCGGCCCTCCCAGACCGCTGCGCCGTCGCCCCCGCGCAGCTCGCAGGGGATGCGGGGCGTGGGTAGACCCCCGGCCCGCTCTGGGCACACCGGAACCGCTTCGCAGCCAGTCAGGGCGGCCTCGATCCCCGGGTAGTGTCTGTGTGCGCCGTCGTAGCGGCAGCGTGCGCCCAGCAGGCAGGCCGAGACCAGCACACGGGGAGCGCGGTCCGCCACGGGCTACTTCCTCACGCGGTCCACCGAGAGCACGCCCTTGATCTTCTCGAGCTTGCTGATGAGCTTGTTGAGCTCGGAGACGTCTCGCACGCTGACCTCCATTTGGATCTCGCTCTGCTCGTCTTCCAGGGGGTTCGCCGAGGCGCGGGTGATGTTGATGCCCGACTTCTCGCAGGTGCCGGAGATGTTGGCGAGCAAGCCCGCTCGGTTGGCGCAGACGATGGTCAGTTCGCCGTTGTGCTGGGACTTGGCGCCCCGATCCCACTCCACCGGGATGCGGCGCTCTTCTTCGAGGGCCAACAGCTGGCGGCAGCCGGACAGGTGGACCGTGATACCCCGACCGCGAGTGATGTAGCCGGTGACCTGCTCGCCTGGCAGCGGCGTGCAGCAGTGGGCGTAGGTGACCAGCATGTCGCCCTCACCCGCGATGCGGACCGGGCTGGCGCTGCGGCCGCGGATGCGCTCGAGCAGCGCTGAGATGCCGTTCTTTTCCTGGGTGGCCGGGGTCCACTCGACCTCGGGCAGCAGCTCCTTGACGACCTTGGCCAGGGGCGTCTGCCCCCGAGCCAGGGCCAGGAAGAGCTGGTCGGTGTCCTTGAAGCCATGGGACCTCAGCAGCGCCTTGATGATCCCGGTCTTGGTGAGCTTGGCGATGGTCTGGCCGTGGCGCTTGAGCTCGCTGGTGAGCATGTTGCGCCCCATCTCGATGCCCTGATCCCGCTCGGCGTCTCGCAGGGCCTTGCGGATCTTGGACAGGGCGCGGCCGGTGGTGGCGATGTCCAGCCAGTCGCGGCTGGGGGTCTGGTCTTTCTTGGTGACGATCTCGAGGCGCTCGCCGCTCTGCAGCGCGTGGCGCATGGCCACCATCCGACCGTCCACCTTGGCCCCGGTGCAGGTGTTGCCCAGGTCGGTGTGGATGGCGTAGGCGAAGTCGAGCACCGTGGCGCCGGCGGGGAAGGAGCGGACCTCCATGGCGGGGGTGAAGACGTAGACCGAGTCGGCGAACAGGCCCGACTTGGCGGTGGCCAGGAACTCATTGCTGTCCTGGACCTCGTGGGCGGCCTCGAACAGCTCCCGCAGCTTCTCGAGGGTCTCGATGCTCTTGGGATCGAGATCCAGGTGGCCCTCTTTGTAGCGCCAGTGGGCGGCGATGCCGTTCTCGGCCACCCGGTGCATGTGGTGGGTGCGGATCTGCAGCTCGATGCGCTGGCGCTCGGGGCCGATGACCGTGGTGTGCAGCGACTGGTAGCCGTTGACCTTGGGCATCGCGATGTAGTCTTTGATCTTGTCGGGCACCGGCTTGAACTGGCCGTGGATGGTGCCCAGGGCGGCGTAGCAGGTCTGGATGTCCTCCACGAGCACCCGGAACGCCAGCAGATCGTAGATCTGCTCGAACTCGAGGCGCTGCTCGACCATCTTGCGGTGGATGCTGGGGAGGCTCTTGGCCCGGCCGTTGACCTCGCAGGGCACGCTGCGGTTGTGGAGGCGGTCGGCCAGCAGATCGGTGGTGCGGCGGATGTAGTCGTCGCGCTCGTCCGCCGTCGCCGCCACGGCCTCGGTGAGCTCCTCGTACACCTCGGGGTGGAGGTACTTCAGGCACAGATCCAGGAGCTGTTCCTTGATGCGGTGCAGGCCCAGTCGGTTGGCGATGGGCGCGTAGATCTCCTCGGTCTCCTCGGCGATGCGTCGCTGGGCCTCGGGCTTCATGTGCTCGAGGGTGCTCATGTTGTGCACCCTGTCCGCCAGCTTGACGATGACCACCCGCACGTCCTTGGCCATGGCCAGGACCATCTTGCGGAAGTTCTCGGCCTGGGCCTCGGCCTTGGACCGGAACTGCAGCTTGCCGATCTTGGTCACGCCGCTGACCAGCTCCGCCACCGTGGGGCCGAACATCGCCTCGATCTCCTCACGGGTGGTGAGGCAGTCTTCGATGGTGTCGTGCAGCAAGGCGGTGGCGATGGTGTCCACGTCCATCTGCACCTCGGCCAGGATGCCGGCCACGGCGATGGGATGGATCAGGTAGGGCTCGCCGCTCTTGCGGGTCTGGCCTGCATGCATCTTGGCCGCGTACATGTAGGCCCTCATGATGAGGTCCAGATCGGCGTCGGGTGCGTACTTGCTGACCGTGTCCAGGATGTCGTTGAGGCGGACGACCATGTCTCACCGGGGGCTCCCAGACGCTGGGGGCCGTGTGTGTATCCAAACAGCTTAGGGGAGTCGGGGCCGACTGGACAAGGCGAGCCGGTGACCTGTCCTACAGATAGTGAAGACCAAGGGGGGGAATCCTTCAGTGAGCGGCGGCGCGTCGGTCTGCGGCTGGCGGCTCACTCGGTGGTGCCCCCACCCTCGAAGCGCGCAACCCAGCTGTCCCGGCGGGGCCGTCGCAGCTGCTCGGCCACCAGCACAGCCTGGAGCTGGTCGGCGGCCGAGGAGAGCTGATCGTTGACCACCAGATAGTCGAAGCGGCCGCACTCCTGTAGCTGGAGCCCTGCCTCGCGGACTCGGCGCTGGATGACCTCTTCGGGGTCCGTGGCCCGGCCGCGCAGGCGCTGCTCGAGCACCTCGACGCTGGGGGGCAGGATGAAGATGCTGACCGCAGCAGGCCAGCTGGAGCGGACCTGCTCGGCCCCTTGGGTGTCGATGTCCAGGATGATGCTGACGCCCGCGTCGATGGCCTGCTCCACGGGCTCCCGGAGGGTGCCGTAGCGGTTGCCGTAGACGCTGGCATGCTCGAGGAAGGCTCCCTGCACGAGGAGCTGGTCGTAGCGCTCGGGCGAGAGGAAGAGGTAGTCCACGCCGTGCAGCTCGCCGGGCCGGATGGGGCGCGTGGTGGCCGAGACGGAGAAGGACAGGTGGGGCACCCGCTCGAGGGCCGCGCGGACCAGGGTGGTCTTGCCGGTGCCGGATGAGCCGGTCACCACGAAGAGTACGCCCTTGTCGGGCTTCTCCCAGCGGCTGAGGTCGAGGGTCATGGGCCCTCCTGGACGGGGTGGGCGATGGGCCCCCCTCTTAGCATCTTTTGGGTTTTTGGACAGTGAGGGGATGCTCGCGCGGGGCCCCGCCGGGCTCGCGCCCGTGCCTATTCCACGTTCGCCGCCTGTTCCCGGAGCTTCTCGAGGGCCGACTTCATCAGCACCACGGTGCGGCTGGCATGCTCACCGATGGCCTTGGAGCCCACGGTGTTGACCTCGCGATGCATCTCCTGGATGAGGAACTCCATCTTGCGCCCGACCGGCTCCTGCGCGGCCAGCTGATCCCGGAACTGGTCGCCGTGGCTGGCCAGCCTCGCCAGCTCTTCGCTGATGTCGGCCTTGTCGGCCAGGATTGCGGCCTCCTGAGTCAGACGCGCGGAGTCCACCTTGTCCTGGAGCAGGGCCTGGAGGCGCTCGTCCAGGCGCCGGTGCAGCTGGACGGTGATGCCCTTGGAGAGCTCACCCATGGTGACGAGGTGGCGCATCAGCTCGCCCAGGTGCTGCTGCAGATCGCGCTTGAGCGAGCGGCCTTCCCGGGCCCGCATGGTGGCGAGGTGCTCGGCGGCGCCGACCAGGGCGGGCTCGAGCAGCTCCCACTCGTGGGAGACGTCGTGCTCGGCTTCGGTGACGGTGAGCACGCCAGGCTGGGCCAGCACATGCTGCAGCGTGACCTTGGCTTCGTCGACCTGCAGGTGGCGGGCCACGTCGCGCATGGCCTGCCAGGTGGCCTCGGCCAGGCGCAGATCGGCGCGGACCGTGTTGGGCCCCTCGGGGCCGACGCGCCGGATGGTGCAGTCGATGCGCCCGCGCTCGAAGCGGTCGCGCAGCAGGTTGACCACCCGCGGTTCGAGGGCGTTGTACTCCCTGGGGATGCGGGTGTTGAGGTCGCGGAAGCGATGGTTGACGGAGCGGAGCTCCACAACCACGGTGACCACGCCGTTGGTCGCTTCGCCGCGGCCGAAGGCTGTCATGGAGTTCATGGGATGGTGATCTCGTAGTCTGCGTCGATGAAGGTGTTGGGCCACGGGCCATTGTAGCTGGCGTCATAGCAGGAATCGGACTCGCATGACGCCGCGCAGATGGGCTCGTTCAAGGGCATGAACATGCCCGTGCCGAAGTGCAGGTACAGGGAGTCCAGCTGCTTGCGGCACTCGTTGATGTCCCAGGCCACGATGTGGATGGTGCTGCCGACCTGGGCGTCGAACTCCACAGGGGGGTGGTTGTCCTGGGTGTGGTTGTTGTCCGCGAAGATGGGCACGCCATCGACGCTGATCTCCACGTCGTCGTCGGCGGTCCAGTAGTGGTAGACCGTGGCGCCGCCGCTGATGGTGTAGCGGACGGGTTCTTCGGCATCCCAGACCGTGACGCCGACGCTGTCGGAGCCGGTCTCGAGCTGGCTGTCCATGGCCACCAGCACCAGGTTGACCTCTCCCTGGGGGATCTGGTCGGTGATCAGGCTGACGTAGCCATCGGCGCTGGGCGTAGCGTTGCCCAGGAAGCTGCTGTTCGCGTACCAGGCACAGGTGAGGTTCTGGGGTGTGTCCTCGAGGTCGTAGACATAGCCGGCGAGCTGGGTGGGCTCGCCCAGCACCAGGTAGTTGCCATAGTTCGGATCGGTGATCTCGACCTCGGGAGGATAGTTCTCGTCGGGGTTGAACTCGGCGTTGCCCAGCAGGCGCACGGCGGCGGTGGGCTCCCTGGGGTCGTTCGAGTGGATGAGCAGGAAGGTGTCGTGCTCGGCCGTGGCTGTGGGCGAGTAGGTGACCTCCATCTCGAAGGAGAAGCCAGCCTCGAGGCCGTACGGGAGATCGTAGCACTCGCTGGGGAGGGTGAAGCTGAACACCCCCAGGTCGTCCTCGAAGGCGATGTCACTGATCCAGGTGGTGCCGGTGCCGGCCGCGGCGACCTCGACCGTGAGGGTCTTGGTGTCGGGGGCCTGCACCTCGCCGAACCACAGGGTCTCGGGGTCGACGTCGATGTCGGGCTCGACGCCGAAGCCGATGAGGTCGATCTCGGTGAGGGAGCCGTCGGGGTCGTCGGTGACCAGGCGGATGCGGCCGAAGTCCTGCCCCACCATGTCGGGGGTGTAGACGGCGGCCAGGGTGACGGCCTGGTGGGGATCGACTCTGTCCACTCCCAGGTCCAGCAGCTCGAAGTCTCCGCTGGTGGTGCCGTCGAGCGCGCACTCCTCGATGTGCAGCACGCCCCGGCCTTCGTTCTCGAGGCTGATGCCGATCTCGGCCTGCTTGCCCACCACGACCTCGCCGAAGTCGATGGTGGTGGTGGAGAGCTGCAGCTCGGGCGGCAGCTCCTGGCTGGTGTAGTCGGGGGTGCAGGCGAACCCGAGGAACGCGAGGAGGTAGGGCTTCATGGGAGCCTCGGCCAGGGCCTAGAAGTCGAAGGACACGCCCATCGTGGCGCCATCCTGGATGGGCACGACCGCGAAGAACCCGCCGGTGACCGCCAGCACTCCTGCGGCCAGGCCCAGGCTGCGGTTGAGCGTATACCAGCGCTTGTAGCGCGTGTAGACCGCGTCATAGCTGTCGCCTTCGGCTAGCTCCGCCTCCAGGAACACCACGCTCCGGAGAGGGCGGCCCCTACTGTAGGCGAACACGCTTCCACCCGCCATGATGGCGGAGGCCCCCAGGGTGGGCAGGGCGACGCCCCAGCGGCGGTGACGGTCGGAGCTGGCGGACTCGGGGGGCTGGATGGGGATGGGGGCGGGGACCGCCACCGGCTCCGGCTCTGGCTCCGGGGGAGGGGTGATCCGGCAGATGACCAGGCCCGCCGGGTAGTCGCCAGCCTCGGCCGGGTGGACGGCGTCCGCGCTGGCCTCGGGCACCCGGTCGATGACGAAGCGATGCAGCTCGCTGGCGGTGAGGATGCCATCTCCGGAGCGGTCGGCCTGGCCCTGGAAGGCCTGCACGACGATGGGGGCGAACAGGCCCTCGATGCTGGGCTCGCGGGGGGAGGAGGCCGAGAGGATCACGGTGTTCGCCGGCAGGTCGGGCCAGCTCTTGGCGTTGGGCCCCAGCAGGGCCAGCCCGCCGAGCTCGCCTGAGTGGGCGGTGTCGGTGAGCAGCACCAGAGCCTTGACCCCCACCACCGCACTCACCCGGTGGCCGAGCTCCGAGATGCTCATGGCCGTGTGCTCGATGTCGTCGGGCTGGGCGTCGTAGGTGAGCACGTAGGGATCGTCGAAGTCGGCGCCCATGCCGCGGGCTTCGATGTAGATCAGCAGGGTGTCGTCGGCGCCCACCATGGTGGGGAGGCTGTCCACCAGGAAGCTCTCGAGGGCTTGCCGGGTGGCGAAGCCGTCCTTGAGCTCCATGACCTCGAAGCCGGCATGCTCGCGCAGGGCCTGGGCTACCGCCTCGGCGTCGCCGCGGGCCTGCGCCAGGTGTAGCTCGGCGGGGAGGTGGGCATACTCACCGACGCCCACCACCAGGGCCACATACTTGCCCTCGGCCGCGATGGCGGGGGAGGCGGACGCCAGCACCCCTGCGAGCACGAGGGGCGCGGGACACCGCAGGGCGCGGACGAGGGGATGCTTGGACAAGGGGTGCTCCTGCGTCAGGGTCCGGCCACGCACGCGAGGCCGCTGCCTGAATCTTCGCAGACCCAGCCGCCCCTTTGAAGTATCTGAAGCCGGACGCTCTGCCTGCGGTCGTCGATCACCGCGCTGGCGGTACACTCACCCGGCTCCACATCCCAGACGTAGCAGCTGGGATCACAGGCCACGACCGGCGCGTGCTCGCAGTGGACCGTCGGTGAGATCCCGCTGCGGAAGACAAACTTGAGCTTGTCGATGCGATCGCGGGAGCCGGCCTGGTCGCCGAGGTCCAGGGCGGCCACGACGATGGTGGGGTCATGGCCAGCGCTGACGGTGGGGTGCTGGCTGTCGCCTGTGGCGCTGGGCACTGTGCGCACGAGGTGGCGGTAGAGCTCGCCGGTGGTGACCACGCCGTCAGCGGAGCTGTCGGCCCTGCCCGAGATGGCGCCGGCGAAAGCCTGAGCCAGGGCGCCGGCCACCGCGGGTTCGCGGGGGCCAGAGGCGGAGATCACCATGGACGGACGGTCGAAGGCCGGCCACTGCTCGGGGGAGGGGCCCATCAGCGCCAGGTTCTCGAGGGAGCCGCCGTGGGAGGTGTCGGTGATCACCACGATTGAGCCGGCCTTGGTGCCGCCGGAGATGGAGGCCGCCAGCTCGGCGACGGGCCAGGCGCTGCGCTCAACCGTGTCGGGGTCGGAGTCGTAGGTGAGCAGGTGGGGCTCGCCGAAGTCGCCTCCGATGCCATGCCCCACGAAGTAGAGCAGGAAGAGATCCTGGGGGCCGAGCCCCAGGCTGTCGGCGAACAGGGACTCGATGGCCGTGCGGGTGGCCGAGGCGTCGGTGAGCAGCCGCACGTGCTGGAAGCCGCCGCGCGTCTCGAGGGCTTCGGCGACGCGCATGGCGTCATCGCGGGCGCCCTGGACGCGGTGCTGCTGGTCCAGGTGGGCGTAGGCCTCGATCCCTACCACCACGGCGGTGCGGCGCGGCGCCTCTGCGGCGGCCGGGCCCACCAGCGTGAGCAGCAGGAACGAGGCGGTGGAGATCATGGAGTGGCGGGCTCGGCCTCGTCGGCCAGCGGATCGTCCTGGACCGGCACGCTGTCGGTGGCGGTGGGCTCGTACTCCACCGTGTTCTCGCCTGCCTCCGGGGGCAGTTCGCCCGTGGTCGCGGCGGCGTGGGCCTGCGCCAGGTAGGCCAGGACCTCGGCCATCGGAGCGTCGAGGGACAGCTCCTGGGCCTTGGCGATCATGGCGGCCTCGTGCTCCAGGGCGGCCTGCTGGAGGCCCTCGGTGCCGTCGGGGCGAGAGGCCTGGCGCAGCTCGCGGGACAGCTCCCGCATCTCGGTGGCGATCTCGGTCTCACCGGCCGGGCCGATGGTGTTGGCCATCACCAGCCAGCGCTTGGCCACGGCCTGGGTGTGCTGGTAGTACGGGGTGGCCTTGCGCGCCTCGTTGCGCTCCTGAGCGGCCTGCTTGGCGCTGGGGGATGGCGCCTCGGTGACGTCGTTCATGCCGCGCTTCTTGGTCTTGCGCGCGGGCTTGTCCGGGTCGGCGTCGATGGCTGTGGGCGTGTGGTCGTGGCCCACGGCCACGTCGGCATCGACCTTGTCACGTGCGGGGAAGAGCAGGATTGCGGCACAGATGCCCGCGACGGCTGCCAGTGCGATGAGGATTCTGCGGTCCATGTGAGGCTCCGTCGTGGTTCGCCACGAAGACGGCGGGATTGGAAGAACCCGCCCAGTAACCGAGTCTATCCGTATCCCGCGACCTGCTCCTGGTCCCATCCTCGTTCTTGGCCCCCAGCACAGCCGTCACCGCGTGCCCAGGCCTGCTCTAGGAGGTGCGCGGGATCCCGATTCGACGCTACCTTGGAGGTGTCCCCTGGAGCTCCCATGATCCGCAAGCTCATCCTGCTGGCCCTGTCCTCGACCCTCGCGGCCTGTGAGAACGATCCTGATCGGCCGCCCCCCGGCGGTGACTCCGACACCGGGCCGACCCGTGAACTGCCGGCCTGCCCAGGCTCTTGGAGCGAGCACGACGACGGCGTCTGGCTCCAGCCTTCGGCCTGCCTGGCCTGGAGCCCCCGCGCCGATGCGACCATGGACTGGTACGCCGCGGTGAGTCCTGACGAGGCGGTGGCCGGTGGGTGCGGTCAGCACTGCGACGACGATCCCGGCTACTGCGCTGAGCTGGGCCCCTTGGGGGGGATCGCCGACTGGCGCCTGCCCTCGAGGCGCGAGCTCGAGGATGCAGGGGAGTCGATGCCGCCCCTGGAGCCGGTGGAAGAGGCCCTGTGGTCCCGGGACAGCAGCACCGCGGTGGAGAGCATGGCCCACCAGGTGAAGCTCGCGACGCCAGAGCTCGAGCTGATTTTGGGCAAGGACCAGATCGGCTGGGTTCGTTGCGTGGCCGACCTGTAGCCAGCGACCGTCAGGCCGAGCGTGCCTCACGGAAGATGCGCTCGACCTCGGGGTGGAGCTGGTAGAGCGTGATGACCTGCCCAAAGGTGTTCTTCCACTGCCGCACGCGCTCGCGGGAGACCCCGAACTCGTTGGCGATGGTCTGGCCGCTCTCGCCGGCCTCGAGAGCCTCGATGAGGCGCCTGAAGCGGGTTCGACCGTAGGACTTGATGAAGTTTCGCGCGACCCGTTCGCGGCTCTTTGCCGATACGACTGTCATGGCCAGCTCCCTGCACCGTTCTGCGGTGGCCCTGTGGGTTTCCCGTTCTCCTTCGGGGATAGGCTGAAGAGCATACCAGTATCCGTTGACGTGTCAACCCGACGGGGCTCTGTGTGGCTGAAAGACAGCCTTGTTGGCAAGGAACCGGTCGATATGCCGCTGGGCGCGAGCATGGGGGTGGGGGTGGCGCGTTCAGGCGTCAGGGGAGCTTGGCGGCAGCCTTCGCACGCGCCAGAGCTCGACGGGGGCGCCCGCTTCGACCAGCGCGTGGAACCAGGCAGCCTGGGCGTCGCGCACCTGATCGCCTGGGCCCTTGACCTCGGCGAGCATCAGGCCTGGAGCCAGGCTGCCAGCGCAGGGACCGGGGGCTGGGACGGGCTGGCCGGGCAGGATGACCAGGTCGGGCAGCCCCCTGGCGGCCTGCCAGCCCTCGGTGGCCAGCCTGGAGATGATGCAGGCCAGGGCCGAGCCCCCCAGGGAGGCGGCGATGATCTCGAGCTCGGCGGCGCTGGCCAGCTGCCAGTGGGCTCCCGCCAGGGCTTGGCCCACCAGCCGAGCGTGGTGCTCGCGCACCATCGCGGGGGCTTGCCCCGAGCGGATCCGTTCGAGCATCCGCTCGAGGGGGACCCGGCGCTGCTCTGCGAAGGCGGGCCGCCCGATGTCGAGGGGGCCCGAGAGCCAGGGTACGGGCAGCATGCCGGGCACAGGCAGGAAGTACAGCGGGTGTAGCAGCAGGGCGAACAGGGTGGTCCAGGGCGCGGACTCACCGTGCAGCACCCGCCTGCCCGGAAGGGAGGCCACCAGCGCTTGCTCGACGGCCAGGGACATGGCTTGGCCGCCGACCCGCACCCGGTACAGGGGGCGTGGGCCCGCGGCGGGAGCGCCGGGGAGCTCGAGCTCGCGCTGGGGGGGGCGGCGGAGGATGGGTGAGCGCCAGGGCTGCCCGAGCTTGCGCGCCAGGCGCCGCCCCGTGCGAGCCACCGCCACCGCGGCGGCGGGGTCCACCTGGGGACGCCAGGTGCGCGCCAGATCGAGGGCCTGCTGGGCCTGCCCGGCGGCCTCGTGGGCGAGGATGGCGCGAGGGGCCAGGGTGCCGGGCTCCATGGTGCCGTCGGCGAGCAGCCGCAGGTAGAGGTCTGCGGCCTGGGCGTGAGCCCCCTGGCGCTCGAGCTCGCGGGCGGCCAGGCTGGCCAGGACGGCGGCCACCCGGCGGGTGGAGAAGTGGCGCTGCCCGGGACCGGGGGCCGGTGAGCGCTCGAGCCAGCGCAGGGCCAAGGGCAGGAAGGGCAGGGCAGGCAGGCCCTCGCGGCAGGCGTCGAGCACCGCGCGCGCCCGCTCGAAGCGGAGCATGAGGCCCCGGCTGGCGAAGGGCGACGGGCCAGGGGCGAGGGTGTAGCTCGGCTTGGGCATGACCCCCAGGGCGTCGAGCACCACCACCCGGTAGTCGGCCCGAGGGTGGCGCAGGAACAGGTGCTGCAGGCGCATGAAGAGGCCGCGGTGGCGCACGCGGCCTGCGCGCACAGGCAGCTCGCAGCGCTGCTCGGCCAGGCGCTCGAGCAGCTGGGCGCGGCGGCCGCGGTGGGGCAGGCCCAGGGCCTGGCAGGTGCTGGCCAGCTCGGGCACGCGCAGCAGCTCGAGCCGCTGCGCCCAGGGCACCGTGGGGTCGATGAGCCGGTGCTGCTCGAGCAGGGGGAGGCAGGCCTGGTCGCCGGGCTCGAGGCCGTCGTGGCGGAAGACATCGCGCACCCGGTGCAGCAGGCGGGCGTAGAGGTGGCCGGCGTCGTGGGAGAGATCGAGGTAGCAGCGCACCACCGCGCGCTCGTCGGCGGTGAGGAGGTGGCCGTGCTCGCGGAGGGCGGCGTGGATGACGCGGTGGAGTACGGGGCCTGTTGCGGTGGGGTCGACGGTGGGCATGGGCTCGCCCCTATCGCGGGACCCGGACAATTTTGGACCGGTCTGCGCGGCCGTGCCTCGGGAGATAGGCGGTGTTCCCCGTCCTCCGGAGCCCGCTATGCCCCCGTCCACCTGCGTCACCCCACATCGCAGCACCCGCATCGTCGCCACCATCGGGCCTGCCTGCAGGTCGCCGGAGCTGTTGGACGCGCTGATCGAGGCCGGGGTGGACGTCTGCAGGGTCAACTGCAGCCATGGCGACCCGTCCAGCATCCGCGCGGACGTGGACCGCATCCGGGGGGCGGCGGCGCGGGCGGGGCGGCGCGTGGGCGTGCTCTTGGACCTGCAGGGCCCCAAGATCCGCACGGGTCCCGCCAGGCAGCCCATCAGCCTGGCCGCGGGCGAGCGCCTCGATCTGGTGATGGATGCAGAGTTCCAGGCCGTTCCCGGCCGCGTGGGCACCACCTGGCCCACCCTGGTCCACGACCTGACGCCCGGTGCCCGCGTGCTCTTCGCCGACGGCGCCCTCGAGGCCGTGGTCGAGGAGGTACACCCCGCGGCCAGCCCTCCCTTCGCTGCTCTGCGCATGGTCTATGGGGGCAGCTTGGGTGCCCACAAGGGCATCAACCTGCCCGACCTGGCCCTGTCGGCCCCCTGCCTCACCTCCAAGGACCTGGTGGATCTGGCCGCCGGAGTGGAGGCCGGCGTCGACTATGTGGCGCTCTCCTTCGTGCGCCGATCCGAAGACATCGATCAGCTGCGGGACGAGCTCGAGCGGCTGGGGCGCCCGGACATGCCCGTCTGCGCCAAGATCGAGAAGCCCCAGGCCCTCGAGGGCTTGCCCGCCATCCTCGAGCGCGTCGAAGCGGTCATGGTGGCGCGGGGTGATCTGGGGGTGGAGATCGAGATCGAGCAGGTGCCCATGGTGCAGAAGCGGATCATCGCCGCCGCCAACCGGGCCGGGGTGATGGTGATCACGGCCACCCAGATGCTCGAGAGCATGATCCACGCTCCGCGGCCCACCCGGGCCGAGGCCACCGACGTGGCCAACGCCATCCTGGATGGCACCGACGCGGTGATGCTCAGCGGCGAGACCGCGGCTGGCCGCTGGCCTCTGCTGGCGGTGCAGGCCATGGACCGCCTGGCCCGGGCGGCCGAGGCCAGCATCTACCTGCCTCGCCCGCCCCTGGCCGATCTACCCAGCGTTCCCGGTGTGGGTACCACCGTGGCGCGGGCGGCCTGCTTCGCTGTACGGGAGCAGCCCCGGCCCCTGGTGGTCTTCACCTGGTCAGGGTTCTCGGCCATCGTGGCCAGCAAGTCCCGGCCGTCCTGCCGGTTGTTCGCGCTCACGCCCATCGAGGCTACGGCCGACAAGCTCACCCTGGCCTGGGGGGTGACGCCCCTGGTGGTCCCCGAGGTGCGTGGCGGAACCTCCCTGATGATCGCCGCCGGCGAGCAGGCGCTGTTGAAGGCCGGCCTGCTCCAGCCGGGCGAGGAGGTGGTGATCCTGGCGGGGCGCACCCACACCCGCGGCTCCACCAACATGATGACGGTGGAGCGGCTGGGGGTCTGAGGCCTTCGGGCTCAGGGCCGGAGCAGCAGCAGATCCACCGCGTGGCCTGCCGCCAGGGACGACACCCCCGCTGGCACCGAGATGAAGCCGTCGGCGGCGCCGTGGGCCAGCAGGTGGGCGGTGCCGTGGGTGGGCAGCAGAGCGGCGCGTCCCTGGGCGTCCAGGCGCACGGGGATGTACTCGAGCCGGTCCACCTTGCGCCGGCCGAAGTCCTGGGCCAGGGGCACGCGCAGGCGGCGCACTGGCCAGGCAGTGCCCTGCAGCGTGGCCGCCGCGCGCAGCACGAAGAGGTGGAACATCAGGTAGACGGGCACGGGGTTGCCCGGCAGGCCGAAGACCATGCCCCCCGGACCGTGGGCCAGGGTCATGGGGCGGCCGGGCTTGACCGCCAGGCGGTCGAAGGCGATGTGCAGGCCGCAGGCCCGCAGGGCGTCCTGGACGTGGTCGAAGACCCCCGCCGAGACGCCACCGCTGATGGCCACCAGATCGGCCTGCTCCAGGGCGGTGGCCACCGCGTGGCGGGTGGCCTGGGCGTCGTCGCGAGCGTGGGTCTGGGAGTGGAGATCGAGGCCCCAGGTGTGGGCCAGGGCGGCGAGCAGGGGACCGTTGGCGTCCAGGATGCGCCCGGGCCCCAGCATGTCAGGGTGAGAGACCACCTCGTCGCCGGTGGAGATCACGGCCAGCCTCACCCGCCGCGCCACAAGGACCTCCCGCAGTCCGCAGGCCGCCAGGTTGGCCAGGTCCACGGCGGCGAGGCGCTGTCCCGTAGGCAGCACGGCCCGGCCCCGCTGGATGTCCTCGCCCTGGGGACAGATGTTGGGTGGGCCCGCGGTGTTCAGCAGACGAACCCAGCCGTGGCGGAGCTCGGTGTGCTCCTGCATCACCACCCGGTCTGCTTCGGCGGGTACGGGCGCGCCGGTCATGATGCGCACGGCCTGGCCCTGGGCGAGCGCGCCGGTGGCGACGCTGCCCGCCGCGACCAGCTCGCTGACCTGGAAGAAGGGGCCCGGCAGCCCGGGGAAGGCGGGACTGCTTGGCAGTCCTGGGTCACCAGCCCGCAGGGCGAAGCCGTCCATGGCGGACTTGTGGAAGGGGGGCAGGTCCAGCCGTGCGGCGGGTTGTTCGGCCAGCACGCGCCCCAGGGCATGCTCCACGGCGACTCGCTCGGTCTCCCAGGGGTGGGCGCGGGCGGCGATGGCCTGGTCCATCAGGGCCAGCGCTCGCTCGAGATCCATGGGCGCGGGGGTGCTCACTCGGTGTCCTCGCCGGAGAGCAGCTCGGCCAGCCGGCGCTGGGCGAGCTCTGCCAGCTCGCGATCCAGGGTCTGGTAGCAGTCGATCAGCCGGAGCCCCAGGGCGGTGAGGGAGGTGCCGCCGCCCCCCGCCCCGCCCGGCCGCGAGATGATCAGGGGGGCGCCCAGGTGGTTCTCGGCTGTGCGGATGAGGTCCCATGCGTGGCGGTAGCTGATGCCGGTGGCCTGGGAGGCCTTGCGCAGGGTGGCGTGGGCCCGGACCTGGAGCAGCAGCTGCGCCAGGCCCTTGCCCATGCCGTGGCCGCCGGGCAGCTCGAGCCACACCTTGGTGCCCGCGGCCATGGCGGGCCCTGGCAGGCGCGCGGCCTGGTCCAACAGCAGCTGCAGGATCCCAGCGCTCGCGGGGCCGGACCCCAGGTGTTCGTCGAGGATGCGGCTCCAGGCGGAGATCGGCTGGTCGAGGTCCACCACGATGTGGGCGGCCTGGCGCAGGGCGTCCGCGTCGTCCCGGCGCGGCAGGCCTCGGGGCTCGCCCTCCACGAAGATCACCACGTCGCCGCGCCCATCGAGGGCCAGGGCGTTGCTCTCGACCACCAGGTGGCGACGGAGGGAGCCTCGAGCCAGGAAGCGGTCCACCTGGTGCAGGTGGTGGAGCAGGGTGGTCGGCTTGTCGAGCTGGGGCTCACCGTGGCCGTGCTTGGCGTAGACGGCGTCGGGCAGGTGGTCGCAGAGCCCGCGGGCGATCCAGCTCTTGCCCACGCCCCGGCCGGCGCCGCAGACCACCCACAGCAGCGGCATCTAGAAACACCCCAGGGAGCAGGACCCCACCTTGATCTCCAGCTCGTCCAGCAGGGCGCCCAGGCCCAGGGCTGGCAGACCCAGGCGCTTGGCCATGCCCAGGGCGACGGGGCAGGAGATGCGGCCGCCGGCCACCAGCAGGGTGGGCTCGCACCGCTGGCTGCGGTCGCCTTGCTCCACCCTCACCCAGGGCTCGTCCGATGCGGGAGCCCCCGCCAGGACGGCGACGGGGAGACCCTGCTCCGCCACCCATCTCTGGAGGGTGGGGAGCCTGTCGAGGGGGACGACGAGGGTGGAGGGCATGCGGTCTCCTGAGGCCCCGGAGGGGGGGACGAGCATATATCGTCGCGGCCCCGGGGCCGACGAATCCGGGCTATGCTCGCCAGCCCCTGGTCCCTGGTGATCCATGGCCCGCCGCCGCACCTACACGCCCCCCTTCGATCTGCGAGTGGAGCGCCTCGAGCCCAAGGGCATGGGCGCGGGTGAGCACGAGGGCCGCACGGTGTTGGTGCGCGGGGTCGCGCCGGGCGCCCTGGTGCTGGTGCGTCCCTTCCGGCGCAAGCGGGGCGTGCTGCACACCCGCCGGGTGGGGCTCGTCGAGGCGGCTCCCGATGCGGTGCAGCCCCGCTGTGCGGCCTTCGGGACCTGTGGCGGCTGCGTGCTTCAGGAGGCTCCTCTGGAGGCCCAGCGTGCCGCCAAGGTCTCCCTCGTGCACCGCAGCGTGGGGTCTCTCGAGGGCGTGCTGCTGCACCCGCCCGTGGGGCGCGACGCGGCCTACGGCTACCGCAACCGGGTGGAGCTCACCTACGGAAACCGCCGCTACCTGAGCGACGACGAGGTCCGCGAGGGCGTGTCGAACCAGGGCCGCTACATCGGCTTCCACGCCCCGGGGCGCTTCGATCGCATCGTCGATGTCGACCGCTGCGAGCTGGTGTCCGAGGGCATGAACGCCCTGATCGCCGTGGCCAGGTCTCACCTGCTCGCCTCGGCCTTCGAGCCCTGGGACATCCGGGAGCACACGGGCTTCTGGCGTCACCTGTTGCTGCGCGAGGGCCAGGACGGCGATCGGCTCGTGGTGGTCTTCACCAGCCCTCCCGACGACCCGGCCGCGGCCCAGGCCGAGCTCGAGGCTCTGGCTGCGGCCCTGCCCGAGGTCGGCGGCGTGGTCTGGTATGTCAACGATCGGGTCGCGGACGCGGCGGTGGGAGAGCAGCGGGCCGTGCTGACCGGCCGGAACTGGCTCGAGGAGCGCCTGGGTCACCTGCGCTTCCTGTTGGCCCCCCAGGCTTTTTTTCAGACCAACTCACCGGGCGCCGAGCTGCTCTACGACACGGTGGCCACCGCCGCGGGCTCGGGGCATCGCCTCCTGGATCTGTACTGCGGCTCGGGCAGCATCGCGCTGTGGTTGGCGTCGTCCTTCGCCGAGGTGGTGGGGGTGGAGCTGCACGCTCCCGCGGTGCAGGATGCCTGCGAGAACGCCGTGCGCAACGGTGTGACCAACGCTCGCTTCGTCCAGGGCGAGGTCGAGAAGGTGGCCCTGGACCTGCAGGGCGATGTGGTGGTGGTGGACCCCCCGCGCGTCGGCCTGCACCCCAAGGCGGCGGCGTGGCTCGCGTCCCTGCCCGCCACACGCCTGGTCTACGTGGCCTGCAACCCCACCAGCCTGGGTCGGGATCGGGAGATCCTCGAGGCGGGTGGCTGGGAGCTCCAGGAGCTGTGGACCGTCGACATGTTCCCCCAGACGGGGCACGTCGAGGCCGTGGCGCGCTTCGATCGGGTGCGAGGCTAAGGCTCCAGCAGGCGGCCGCAGCTGTCCCAGCGGGCCACGCGGCTGCCGAGATCCCGCTCGATGGGCGGAGCCTCGGGGGCCTGGGTCACCATGGCGGCCTGCAGGGCTTGTGTCAGCTCCCCTGCGCGCTCGCGATGGTCGCGCACCACCAGCACCAGGTTGCCGTCTCGAAGGATCACCATGCCCATGGCGTCGCCGACGGCCTGGATGTCGCGGTCGGGGCTGTGGGGCCAGTCCATGGCGGGCAGGGAGCGTGTGGAGGCGCTGAGCTTCTCGAAGGCGAAGCCGGTCTTGGCCTGCCGGTCGTCGGGAAAGAAGATCAAGCGCACGAAGCCACCCTCGGGCAGCGGAGCGCGCCAAGCCGAGCGATGGGCGTCCAGCTGCGGCTCGCTCAGGCCCAGGGCGGGTAGCTCGGCCAGGGGGATGCCCGCCCAGGGGGTCTGGCCGACCACTGGAGGCGGCGCCACGGGGGCTTGGGCCTGGCTGTGGGGGCAGTCGGCGCTGTGCTGGTGGTCGGGGTCGGCCCAGGCGTTGGCGCAGATCAGGGCGACGAGCAGGAAGGACGTCATTGAAGCAGGGTCTCCCCTTCGTAGTTGATGGTGGCCCTGCCTCGCATGACCAGCCGGTCCAGGTACTCCTGGGCGTCGATGTGCTCGACCATGAGCAGATCACTGGGCGGGTTGGAGGGATCGGCGTCTCCGTCCAGCGCCAGGGTGGCGTCCCAGATGGTCTCGCCGCCGTCGTTGCTGGCGACGGCGTGGTAGCTGAACGAGCAGCCCCAGCTGCCGAAGGGGCAGTGGGTGAACTCGTCGCCGCCGATGGCCTGGATGTAGTTGAGGTCGAAGTTCTGCAGCACGATGTTGTAGGCCATCGGCGCGCCGAGCATGGTGGCCCAGGCAGCGAGGATCGAGGCGCAGTCGGAGCAGTTGACCGTCTGCCCTGCGCCTTGGCGCAGGAAGCTGCTGAGCTGGAAGACGGCCGGGGTCCAGCCGCTCTGGTAGCTCGTGTAGTACGACGCGCCGTAGCGGGTGTCGTAGCTGAGGCCCAGGTCCTCGTAGATCCACCGCACCAGGGCGTCGATGACGGCTTCGTCGGTGGGCGCCACCCCCTGGATGGCGCGCAGGGCGGGGTCGATGGCGGCCACCCAGGCGTTGTAGGTGATCTCGGGCCGCTGGAAGGCCGGGGCGTCCAGGAGCAGGTACCAGCGCACCGGCAGGGCCTGCTGCCCGATGGTCCAGCTGGACCCCTGGTCGTCGTCCACCAGGAAGCTCAGGGTGAGGTCCTGGTCGAGCACGCCGGGCCCCGTGCCCAGGGCTTCGTCAGCCTGCAGCACCACGGGGACGCTGGGGTCCAGGCTGTCGCCGCCGCTGATCACGGTCCAGCCTTCGAGCTCGAGCCGCACGCCCACCCCGGTGAGCCCCGAGGAGCCCAGCACCGTGCTGTCCCCGAGCTCGAGGGTGAGGATGGGGCGTGAGTCCCAGGTGAAGGCCGTGGGCAGCGAGCCATCGGTGGGGAGGAAGTCCAGGTCCTGGGCGGGGGCCGCGAGCTGCACCGGCTGCTCGTGGGCGTCCTCGAGGGAGTCGGCCTGGGCGATGGGCAGATCGGGCCCTTGGAGCTCGCGGCTCATGTGCCAGTACAGGGGCACGTGGGTGGCGCTGACGCCGTCGTCGCCTTCGGCCCACGCGCCCACCACGCCGCAGCGCACCACCTGGACCGGTGCCTGCTGCTCGACCAGGGCGCTGCCCAGGGTGGCCTGCAGGTGGACCGTGTAGGCGCCCGCCTGTGCCCAGGCGCCGCTGTCGTCCCGGCCGTCCCAGCTGTCGGTGACGGTGGCCACCAGGGCGCCGTCGGGGTCGAGCACGGTGACCGTGGTGCTGTCGGCATCCAAAGCGACCGCGCGGATCGCCAGTGGGCCTCCCAGGATGGGGTCGAAAGCCGGGGCGACCTCGAGGAGCGCCTCGAGGGGAGGTGCGGTGTCCCCCGTACCGCTGCTGGTGTCGTCTTTGCCGATCACGGCGGGAGGGTTCACACAGCTGACGAGGAGGGCGATCCAGAGCATGGGGGAAGTATAGGGCCTCTCCGGGGCCGCGCCCACCTGCACGAGGCCGCGTTCGCTCGCTTCGGAGGCTACCCTGCGGATTCGTCGCCTGGAGCCTGGGCGACGGTGGAGATAGGCGGGGGATGATCTCTGGGACACCGCACCACCGAAGGAGCGTCGTGACGTCAGCAGCGGCAACTCCCGTACGAGCCGGGCCCGGGCGCGGCGCCGCGTGGGCGGCCCTGCTGGCGATCCAGATCGCCCTGGGGCTGCTGCTCGGGCTGCTGGCGGCCGGCGGCGTGGTGGGCTCGCGCTGCAAGGTTCCGCCCCCGGGCTGGTCCATGCTGCAGGTCTCGACCCCCCACGGGGAGTACCATGGGCAGGCCCGTGAGCCTGGCGGTTGGAGCCGCTATCTGCTCCCGCCGGGCCAGCGCTGGACCCACCCTGTGGATGGTGAGCTCGCGCTGCGGGTGACCCTGGCCGAGCACAGCCCGCTGCACGTCTTTCCGACCTCCTCGCCTGCCGAGCGCCCAGCCTCGGGCTGGGTCGAGCTTGGGTACGACTCGGCCGCGGGAGGCCTGCGGGTCTCGGCCACTGCGGCGCCATGCGCCCAGGGGCCCGCGGACCCGGGCCTGCCTCACGATGTCGTCCGCTTCGACGTCGATGCCTCGGGCTGGACCGCCACGGCGGCCAGCAGCGCCTGGCGCTGCGCTGCCCCCTCGGACCCCTCCGCCCTGTGGGCGCTGGAGTCCCAGGGCGCCTCGGCTGGGATCGTCGTCCACAGCCAGGCGGGCCGGCGTGGGCGCCCACCCCTGCCGGCTTGGGGGTTGACCGCGCTGCTCGCTCTCGGCGTCGTCCTGGGGTTGGCCTTCCGGCGCCTGGCCGCGGCCGTGGGCTGGTCCATGCGCCGCACGGTGCTGGTGCAACTTCCCTTGGTCTTGGGGGGGCTGCTGGCGTTGGCGCCGGCCGAAGCCTCCATGCGGATCATCCGCCTGGAGCAGGGGGGCTCGCCCTGGGCGCCCCTGGCGCTGGCAGCCCTGGTCTGCCTCGGGCTGGGCCTGCTGGGTCCGGTGGTGGCCTTGATGCGTCCGCCCCCCCGGCCACCGCGGGCTCGCGCGGTCCTGGCCCTGCTCGGCAGCGTGGCCTTGGTCCTGGCGGCCGCGGCTGGTCTCGCCACGGGCTCGTGGTGGACGCTGCTGGGCTGGCTGGTGGTGGTCCTGGCCGGCGGCCTGGTCCTCGCCTGGGCCCACGGTCGCTGGAGCGGCCAGTCCTTGCGATCCGGCGCGCGAGCCGTGGCTGGGGCGCTGATGTTCGCGGCCTACGGTGGGGTCCTCGCCATCGTCTTCGAAGCCGAACAGGCCAGAGCCGTGGCGGCGCTTCAGGGTGCCGGCTTGACCGCCGCGCTGGTGCTCTGGTGCAACCTCGAGGCCGCCCGGGTGCGGGGCTACAGCCTGCTCTCCATCGCGGGCTTCCTGGTGGTCGTGGGCCTGCTCGAGGCCGGGGTGCGCAGCCTGCCCCTGGCCGAGGGCTGGTACTACTCCTTCGAGCTGCAGCAGGGCTGGCTGGAGCAGCAGGGGGTGCAGGGCTACGACGAGACGCCTCTGTCCAACGAGATCACGCGGCTGCTCTTGCTCGAGCGGGGGGTGCACACCGACTACCCCTACACGGGCTACCCCGTCGCCTACGGTCCCAAGCGCAGCCAGCGAGTGGTGAGCTTCGGGGGCTCGTCCACGGGCGGGGCGTTCACCAACGAGCGCCTGGACGAGTTCTATCCGGCTCTGGCCGGGCAGCTGCTGGGCCCCTCGGTCGAGGTGGTGAACCAAGGTGTGGGTGGATGGACCACCTTCCACATCCTGCAGTACGCACGGCAGCACCTCGACAAGCTGCAGCCCGATGTGGTGACGCTGTACGCGGGCGTGAACGACTGCGGCGAGGGCCTGCCAATGAGCGTGCCCGAGCTCGATCGGCTCTACAAGGAACGCCGCTGGGCGATCCAGCTGGCGGGCCCCCTGCGCAGGCTGCTGCTGTATCGGGCTCTCAAGACCGCCCTGTTCGAGCTGCGCTCGGGGACCGCCATCTCCGCGGTGTCGGAAGAGGAGGCCGAGCAGATTCACCGGGACTTCATCGCGCTGGCCCGCGGCCAGGGCGCGCGGGTGCTGTTGTTGTCCGAGGGCACCACCCTGCCCAACCCCACCTGCGCCTGGCGTCGCGCCGAGCTGATGGCGGACCTGGCGGCCGAGGACCAGGGGGTGGCGTTCGTCGACACCCGGGCCATGCTGCGGCAGGCGGGGCCCGGCATGTTCATCGACTTCATGCACCTGTCGGACGACGGCCACCGGATGTTGGCGCACACCATGGCCGCGGCCCTGCGCGAGCAGGGGTGGCTCGACGGCGGCTCCGTCGGCGCGCCTTCCCTGGGCATGGTGCCCGCCTCGGGGTTATCGGGCCCGCCATGAGTGCCTCTGACGATCACCTGGATCAGCTGCTCGAGTTCCCCTGCGAGTTCACCTTCCGCGTCGTGGCGAAGCACCGCGACGATCTGTCTGAGTGGTGCCAGCATAAGGTCGAGCAGGCGCTGGGCCGCCCGGTCGATCGGGTGCAGCTGCAGCCCTCGCGGGCGGGTGCCTACAGCGCGGTCCGCGTGGTGGCCACCGTGCACGAGCCCGCAGAGGTGCGCCGAGCCTATGGCGCCCTGGGTGCGCTCGAGGGCTTGAAGATGCTGCTCTGAGCTACTGGACCGGAGGCGTGAACACGCGCACGCCCAGCTCGCGATCGATCATGAGCATGCCGTGGCCCGACTGGCCCACCATGCGCAGCTGGCTGACCAGCTCGCCCGCGATGGCCTCTTCCTCGACCTGCTCAGCGATGAACCACTGCAAGAAGTTGAGGGTGGCGTGGTCGCGCTCGTCCATGCACAGGCTGGCCAGCTCGTTGATCAGGCTGGTGACGAACTGCTCGTGGCTCAGGGTCTTCTCGAAGGCGTCCAGGGCGCTGGCCCACTCGGTGGGAGGGGCCTCGATGGCCCGCAGGGTGACCTTGCCACCGCGCTCGAGCACGTAGTGGAAGAACTTGTCCACATGGAACATCTCTTCCTGGTACTGGGCCTTCATCCACTTGGCCATGCCCGGCAGCCCGGCGGCGTCGAACCAGGCGGACATGGAGAGGTACATGTAGGCCGAGTACAGCTCGGCGTTGATCTGGTCGTTCAGGGCCTTCTCGAGGGACGGCTTGAGCATGGGGACTCCATCGCAGGGGCAGGATCGGAGGCGGTCCGATCGGGGTGGAGTCGAAGCTATCCACCAGGCAGCCCTTGGAAAGGGCCATGGGCCACGGGCTAGGGCCCGAAGGCGGTGGCCACGGTGGGCTCCTGCAGCAGGGGGTGCAGGTCGGTGACCAGCTTGCGGGCCAGATCGCGCCCGGCGCGCAGGGCGGTGTTGCTGCCGGTGATCACGAAGCTGTAGCGGTCCTCGTAGCGCAGGAAGACCTCGCCGTCGGCGGCCACCAGGGCCAGGCCCACGGTGGCTTGGGCCAGCACCGGGTCCGTGTGCTCGTCCACGTAGACCAGCCGATCCGCCGCGCGCAGGGTGGTGCCCGGAGCGGTGGTGGTGGCCAGGGGCTCGGCGGTGATGTCGGAAATCCAGCGGAACAGGACCACCTCGCCCGGGAGGCGGTCCACCGCGAGCTGCAGGGCGCTGTCGAGGGAACGGCGACCGTCCAGCCCCGCGGCGAGCTGGGTGCGGGTGCTGGCGGTGGTGCGGGCGTCGCTGAAGTGGCCGTTCCAGCCGTCGGGCAGCGCGCTGGCGAGGGCGCCCGGCAGGGCGTCGGAGAAGGACTCGGTGACGGCGGCTACCTGGGAGCCGCGCAGCTGGCGCAGGTAGGCGGCGTTGCCCTCGAGCTGCTCGCCGAGGAAGCCCACGGGCTCGAGATCCGGCAGGGGGCCCATCACCACCAGGGGAGCCACGCGGATGTCGCTGCCCAGCTCGAGCGGGGCCCAGGCCCACTCCAGTTCGTAGCTGGGGAGGCTGCTGGGCAGGGTAGGGCCGGCCTGGACCGTCGAGCTGATGGCGCCTGTGAGTAGAGCTGCGACTGCGAGCATGGTGAGTGAACGCAGTGGACGATGGGGCATGCTCGATCCGGAGGCGCAGGGAGGGAAGGTGACGGCCGCACGGGTGGCTTCCGTCATTGTGACATCGAACGCGGCGGTCGGTTCCCCACAGGGACGAATTTTCTGTCAGGCTTCTTCGAGGCGGGGGCGTTTTTTTCCTGCGCTCCCGTGGGCGTCGCTTGCTGGGCCCCTCCTCGCCCTGTAGCCTGCGGCCTATGAGCTCGTCGCTGCGCCCCTGGCTGCTGTCCACCGCGCTCCTGCTGGGGCTCGTGCTGCCCTTCGCGGGCAAGCCGGTGCACATCGACGACGCCAACTTTCTGCTCCTGGCCCGGGGCGCTCGGCTGGACCTGTGGCGGCCCCACGCCGTGCCTGTCAACTGGCAAGGCAGCACCGAGCGGGCCTTCGACGTGCTCTCCAATCCCCCCGGCATCGGCTGGTGGCTGGCCCCCGTGCAGGCGTCCCCCGAGTGGCTGATGCACCTGTGGATGTTGCCTTGGTTGCTGCTGGCCACCTGGGGCGCGTACCGGCTGGGACGGCGCTTCGGTGGGGACGGGGCCGCCGGCGTGCTGCTCATCGGCACGGCCCCGGTGGCGCTGCTGGCGGCGCAGGCGCTCACCCCGGATCTCCCGCTGTTGGCCCTCACCATGGTGGGCCTGGGGGGCTACCTGCCCGCCGTGGACGGTAGCCGCCCTCGCGCCGCCGCGGGCTGGGCGCTGGTGGCTGGGAGCGCGGTGATGTTCCGCTACAGCGGGCTGTGCCTGTTGCCCCTGTTGCTGCTCTACCCGCTGCTCGTCCGGCGCAGCTGGTGGCCGGCCTTGGCCGGTGGTGTGCCCATCGCCTTGCTGCTGCTGCACGATCTACATGCCTACGGGCAGCTCCACCTGCTCGCCATGGGGAGCTTCCAGGCCACCAGCACCGGCGGCTGGGAGCTGTACCGCAAGCTGGTGGCGGCCCTGGCCATGCTGGGGGCCGCGGGAGTGCTGCCCTTCGTCGCCCTGGCGGGCAGCTGGCGGGGGCAGCTCACAGCCCTGCTGGGGCTCGCCCTGGGGATCACGGCCGCCGTGGTCTCGGGGCTCTCCGTGAGCGCGACGCTGTGGACCGGGGCCTGCGCTGCTGCGGGGGCGGTGGTCCTGCTCGGTCACCACCTGGCCCCTTCGCGGCGGAGCGAGCCGGGGGCCGACGGCCGCGAGCGCCTGTTCTTGGCGGCCTGGGCCCTGGGGGGGCTGGCGTTTCTGCTGGCCTTGCGCTTCACGGCCGCCCGCTACTGGCTGCCCTTTCTGCCCGCCGTGGCCCTGGCTTGGCTGCGCCTGCGGCCCAGCCGCAACCAGCTGATCCTGGCGGTGGGTGTGCAGGTGCTCGTGGCACTGGGCCTGTCGGTGGACGACTTCGCCATGGCGCGGGTTGGCCGGGACGCCGCCGTGGAGGTGGCCGCGCGCTCGCTGGACGCCGCGGCGGGTCCGCCTGGCTCGACGCTCCGCGTCTTCGCTGGCCACTGGGGCTGGCAGCACTACCTCGAGGCCCAGGGCTGGCGCAGCCTCGAGGACGAGGAGCGCCTGCCGCCCGGCGCGCTGCTCGCTGTGGCGGACTCACCCTGGCCCCAGGAGCCCGCGGATGGCAGCTGCCTCGAGCTGCTCTGGGAGCGCAGCTTCGAGGATCGTTTCCCCGGGCCGCGGGTCCACACCGCCGCCGGCTTCGCCAACCTGCATGCCAGCGTGGTGGCGGGGCAGCCGCCGGTGCCCACCTACGCACCCTGGACCCTGGCCAGCGACCCCCGGGACCACGTGGCCCTGTACCGGATCTGCGACTGACTCATCCGCCCAGGGGCAGCCCCCGGCGTCTCCAGCCCCTGCGCAGCTCATGGGTGCAGCCCAACAGGCACAGCAGGTGGTGTCCCAGCAGCCAGCCCCAGCCCCGGAGCCCCAGCACCGGTCCGAAGACCACGGTGAGCCCCACGGCCGTGAAGAGCCAAGCGAACGCCACGATCACGCCCAGGTCGAGCACCCGGTCGCCCCGGCGCACGCGAGGGTCCAGCGTGAAGGCCAAGGCGCGCTTCATGGCGATTCTCCCTGGTGTTCGAAGAGCAGGTTGCCGCGCCCGAAGTTCCAATCGGAGATCGCCAGGTCGGGCGCGCCGCTCACGCGGCAGGTGACCTGGACCGGCTGGTCGGTGGGCGCGCTGAACCAGCCGTCGCCCACGGCCCCGGGGACGCTGGTGGCGACCACCTGGCAGGGACGGGGCAGGGCCAGCAGAGGGCCATCGCCCTGGATGTCTCGCTCCCAGGCCGAGCCGCCGTCGAGATCGTGGAAGGCGAAGGCCTCCATGACCGGCAGCGCGCTGGCGCTGGTGTAGCTGGGCTCGCTGTCGAGGCCCTCGCGGTTGCGGTACAGGCGCAGCGCGCCCCACCAGGAGCCCGCGGCCAGATCCAGGTCGCCGTCGTCGTCCAGGTCCACCAGGCCCACGGCGCTCTGGTAGGCGGGCTCGTCCGCGCTCTCCCAGCTGCGCTCCAGATCAGGGCCGCTGTAGAGGCTGACGGTGCCAGGCCCGCCCAGCTGCATGTTGTCTGAGATGACCAGGTCGAGCCAGCCGTCGCCATCGACGTCGCCGAAGTCCACGGTGTTGCCCTCGTAGCCCGTGCCCTCGGACTCCCACGCTGGCGAGCTCTGTGGCAGGCTGGCCGCCAGCCCGGAGCCCTGGTTCAGGTACAGGGCGTGGGGGCTGTCCTGGCGGGCGAAGACCAGATCCATGGCGCCGTCGGCGTCGGCATCCAGGAAGGCCACGTCCATGGACCAGGAGGCATCCTGGCTCTGCCAGGCCGGAGGATCGTCGAACCAGCCGCCCTGATTGAGCCAGAGCAGGTCGGGCTCGGGGTCGTGGTAGTAGGGCTCGCCGGTGGCGGCGGCCAGGTCGAGATCGCCGTCGTTGTCGATGTCGCCCAGGGCCACCGAGAAGCAGTAGATCTCCTCACCGGTCTGCCAGCTGGGGTTGTCGGGCAGGGTGCCGCCCTCGTTCAGGTATAGCGCCAGGCCCCCCGGGGAGTCGAAGCCCGCCGGGCCGATGAACAGGGCGGTGACCACGTCGGTGAACCCGTCGCCGTCGACGTCGCCCACGGCGATGTGGCCGTGGTAGGCGTCGCCCTCGCTGGTCCAGTCCGCCCGCTCGGCGATGGCCCCGTCGACGCTGTAGTGGACGGCCAGGGGCCCTGGCTCCATGTCGTTGCCGTAGGCGATCACGAGATCCAGGGTGCCGTCGCCGTCGATGTCGGCCCACGCGGCCCCCGTGCCGTAGCCGTCGTCGCTGGACTCCCAGCCGGGATCCCTGGAGTAGGGAGGCCAGGCCGCGTCGGGCGGCAGGCTGTCGCCGGTGTCGCTGTCGCCTGGGCCGGGCCCCTGGGTGTCAGAGTCCGGCGTGGCGCTGTCGCCGGCGGGGCAGCCAGCGGCGAGCAGCAGCAGGAGTGGGAGGGCGCGCATGGGGGCAATGTACCCGCTGGCTTCGGGCGGGGATAGCCTGACCCCCATGGACGAGCAGCAGGCCATGGTGGAGCTCCCGCCCGCCCCCGAGGGCTACCAGTGGGAGGAACTGTGCGTGAGCGTCAGCGGGAACAACCGACGCGCTGACGTGTGGCTGGCGTCGCACTTCCCCCACTACTCCCGGAGCGCGGTCTCGCGGCACTTTCGCTCGGGGCGCATCGTCGGCCGTGACCGCTCGGTCAAGGCCAGCACCCTGCTCCGCCAGGGGGAGAGGCTGTGCTTCTGCCGGCCCGTGCTGCACACGCTCGAGCCCCCCCCTGCGCTGCCCGCCGTGCTCTACGAAGACCACCGCATGATCGCCCTGGACAAGCCCGCAGGCATGCTGGTGCACCCCGCGGGCGGCGTCTTCGTCTGGTCGCTGATCGCGCTGGCTCGGCTGGCCCGTCCGGGCGTACACCTGCACCTGGTGCACCGCCTCGACCGCGACACCTCGGGGGTGGTGGTGCTGGCCAAGGATGCCGAGGCCAACCGGCTGCTCAAGGACGCGTTCCAGCGCCAGGCCAGCGACAAGGTCTACTGGGCCATCTGCCGGGGCGCGCCGCGCTGGGACACGCTGCTGGTGGACGCTCCCATCGGCGACGACACGGCCAGCGAGGTGCGGGTGCGCATGGGCGTCCGCGACGACGGTCAGGCCGCGCGCACCCGCCTGTTCGTCCTCGCCCGCTGGCGGGATCGGGCGCTGGTGGCGGCCCATCCGCGCACAGGGCGCACCCACCAGATCCGCCTGCACCTCGAGCATGTGGGCCACCCCATCCTGGGGGATCGTCTCTACGGGCAGCCGGACGAGGTCTTCCTGCACACCATCGATCACGGCATCGACGCCTGGACCCTCGGGCGCATCGGCTGGGCGCGCCATGCGCTGCATGCCCGCATCCTGCGCCTGCCCCACCCCGAGGGCCACGCCGTGGAGCTGCGCGCGCCCATGCCCACGGACATGATCGCGATGCTGGGCGGTCCCTGATCTCTCAGGGTCTTTGGCGTCCCAGCATCAGGCTGGCCATGACCGCCAGGATGGCGGGCAGCCAGGGGGCCTTCCGGGACGGGCCGGAGTTGCAGCCCGTGGGTGCGCGGTGGAAGCCGCCCCCCGTGTGGCTGTCGTCCAGGTTGGGCTCGGGGTCATTGCTGGGGATGGCGCCGCCCTGCTGGGGCTCCTGCCCGCCCTGCTCCTCCTGATCGTCCACCCAGCCCGTGTCGTCCTGGTCGTCGTCGTCGCCCTCTCCACCCTCCTCGTCGTCCACCGGCTCCTGGTCCTCGCCGTCGTCCTCGGGCGGCTCGGGGTCCGCGATGACCACCAGCTGCATCGGCGCCTCGCTGGTGAGCCAGTCCAGGTGGGCGTCGATCCGCGCCGCGCCGCTGCTGCCGCCGGTGCAGGGGGTGTCGTCGTCGTCCCAGATCCAGGACTGGACGCCTACCAGGGCGAAGCCGCCCCCCTCGAGAGCCAGCATGGCGGCTCCGCCGGAGTCGCCCCAGCACAGGTTGGTCTGGCCGTCGGGGTCGGCGGCCATCAGCCACTGCTCGTCCCAGTCCTGCAGGGGGATGTCGGCCCGGCGCTTCACGCCAGCGTCGTCCTCGTCCTCCGAGCTGACCCCGTAGCCGACGTAGCGCAGGGGCACATCCAGCCAGTCCTCGCTGGGGGTCCAGGTGCCCACGGGCTGGGTGACGCTGTCCAGGCCGTGGGCCAGCTTCACCAGGCCGATGTCGTGGTCCAGATCGCCGTACTGAGGGTGCATCCGCCCGCCGCTGACCGCCTCCATGGCGTCCCGGCCTTCATCGTCGCGGATGTCGGCGCCGGTGGCGAAGGCGACCTCGAGACCCTGGTAGTCCTCCAGCATCGCCTCGACGCAGTGCCCCGCGGTCAGCACCCAGCTGCTGTCCACCAGCGTGCCGCTGCAGAAGCTCGCGCAGCGCTGCCCAGAGCAGACCACCAGCGCCCCCACGGCCGGGTGGGCCGAGGTGGTCTCGCCGCCCACCATGGGGACGGGCGGGGTGGCCTGGGTCGGGGCCGCCAGCAGCAGCCAAGGGACGAGGAGCAGGGACACACGAGCCTCCTGTTGGACCCATCGGTCAGGGGCCGGGACCGCTATAGGGGAGAGACAAGTCGCGACGCGCGCCCAGCCGCCCCCTGAGGCGACGATGGCCACCCTGCGCTATGGCTGCTTGGTCGGGCGACCTTGGTGCCCCCTTGCCCGCGGCGGCAGCTTCGTGGCACCATTCGCGTTTCCGGCCCCTCCCATGTGCCCCGACCGGGAAGAAGCGATGTCACTGCTGCCCTTGGTTCTCCTGGCCTCCATGGCCTTCGCTCGAGACTCCGACGCCACCGAACAGGAGGCTGCGTCCCCTGCGCCCTCCGAGTGGGTGGCCCCCTCGGTGGACAAAGCCATCCAGACGGGGGCCAAGGCCAACAAGGACGCCGCCCTCATCATCGGCAACCAGTCCTACCAGGACCTACCGGATGCCCCGTACGCCCGGAACGACTCCGCGGCGGTCTACGAGCACCTGCGCTACACCCGCGGGCTCGGGTCCTACCGGCTGCGCACCCTGAACGACGCCACGGTCGCCGACATGGAGAAGGGTGTGCGGCGGGTGCGCGGGCGTGTGCAGCGCAACGGAACCCTGTGGATCTACTTCTCGGGGCACTTGGCTACCACCCCAGACGGCCGTCGTGTGCTGCTGGGCTCCGAGCAGGCGGGCGAGGAAGGGCTGCTGGCCCAGCAGGGCTACCCCTTGGACGATCTGGTGGCCTACCTGGCCAAGGGTCGGCAGCGCCAGGCCATCGTGGTGCTGGACGGCTCCTTCGGACGCCAGGGCCGCGACGGCTCCTACCTGGTCATCGGGCGGGACGAGCTCCAGGTGGCCCCCTTCGCCGGTGTGGACAACACCAACGTCACCGTCTGGGTGGCCACCACCGGCGATCAGGTCGCCGGGATCTACGATCCGGTGCGCCACGGCCTGTTCACCTGGACCATGCTCGGCGCCCTGCGGGGCTGGGCCGACGGCGCCCAGGGCGATCTGCCCGACGGCATGGTCACCCTCGGCGAGGCTCAGACCTACGTCTCCGACGTGATGCGCCACATGGGGCGCTACCAGGTGCCCACCCTGGACGATCGCCAAGAGATCCAGGACTGGGTGTTGGGTGAGTTCGACGGCATGGAGATGGGCCCGTCGCCTCAGCTGCTGGACGAGTTCGCCCATCGGGAGCGTGCCGATCTGCTGGCGCGCACCCTGCTCGAGGCCGACGAGCGCGCCTCCATGGACTGGATGCGCGTGCAGTCCATGATCGAGCGCAACGACCCCGAGGCCAAGCAGGCCCTGCTCGACTATGTGCGCGACTGGGAGCGTCCGCTGCTGTCCATCGACTGGGTGCAGTACGTGCCCTATGTGCGCGAAGCCCAGCGCCAGCACGACCACTGGGACGAGCACATGGCCGCCCTCGAGGCCGATCGGGCTGCCCGTGAGGAGGCCTCTCGCGCTCAGGCCGCCGCCGCCGCCGCCGCCGCCGCCGCTCGCGCGCAGCAGCCGGACACCGGCGACCCGGGTCCCGACACCCGATCCGATCCGCAGGACACCGGGCCTGGCCCGGACGACACCGGCCACGCCGTGGTCGAGGCCCCCGTGGACGACAGCTGCAGCGACCTGTTCAAGCTCCAGGACCAAGCCCTGGCCGGCACCCTGCGCGACGGGCAGATCGGCTGCCTCGAGACCCGGATCGTCGAAGACAAGCTGATGACCGACAAGGAGAAGGTCTCGCGTGTGCTGCTGGTCGACGCCGAGGCCAAGAAGGATCTGGTGCGCTGGGAGGCGCTGATGAAGCGCCACCTGAGCGACATCGACCAGAGCGACCCCGACCTGTGCTTCAAGTACACCATCTACCTGTCCAAGAAGGGCATGGAGAACGCCGAGGAGGTCATCATCTGGGGTTCGCGCGCCCTCGAGCGCAAGGACAACTGGTCGGGACGCCTGTACGAGAAGAAGGTCTTCGCGCTGCATCAGCTGCGGGCCGAGGCCGGCATGCACCTGTGGCAGCAGGCCGAGCAGCACTACCTGGAGGAGCGCTCCATGCAGGCCGAAGACTCCTCCAACCAGGCCCGCGGCCGGGCCAAGGAGTTCGCCCGGGCGTGGCTCGACTACGCCAGGGCCAGCGACCAGGACACCGACATCGCGCTGAAGCTCTGCCTGTCCGCGGCCGGCGCCATGGAGTTCTGCGAAGAGGAATAAGGTCGGGGCTACACGGCCTCTCGCTTGTCCTGGCCCAGGGCCGGCAGGGGCTCGACCTTGTCTGCCCAGCCCACGACCTGCCAGACCTCCACCTGCCCCACGCCCTTGATGCTCTGCATGCCTTGGCTGGCGCAGTCGAAGGCGTGGCGGATCAGCTGGTGGGTGGTCTCGGTGACCCGCACCTTGCCCTCGGCGCCATGGGACTCCATGCGGCTGGCCAGGTTCACGGCGTCGCCCCAGAGGTCGTAGATGAACTTGCGCTGCCCGATCACCCCGGCCACCACCGGTCCGCTGCTGATGCCCACCCGGACCTGGAGCTTGTGGCCGGCCACGGTGGTGCGCTGGGCGGCCTGGATCATCTCGAGGGCCATGGCGGTGAGCAGCTCTGCGTGGCGGGGGTCTGAGCGCGGCACGCCCGCCGCGACCATGTAGCAGTCGCCGATGGTCTTGATCTTCTCGACGCCGTAGTGGGCGGCCAGGGAGTCGAAGCGAGAGAAGACCTCGTTGAGGACCTCCACCACCTGGGTGGGCTCGAGGGCGCGGCACATGGGGGTGAAGCCCACGATGTCGGCGAACAGGATGCTGGCGCCGTCGTGGTGCTCTGCGATGGTGCCCGGGCTGCGCTTGAGGATCTCGGCGATCTCGGGGGGCAGCATGTTGAGGAGCAGGTTGTCGGCCCGCTGCTGCTCGGCCCGCAGCTTGCCCAGGAAGTAGCTCAGGGTGAGCAGCGCCAGCATCGAGCCGCCGGCCAGGTTGGCCGCCGTGAAGGGAGCCACGAGCCCGGGCGCGAGGGGCGTGATCCAGGCGCCGGTGGGCGCCGCCAGCCAGCTGCCGCCCAGCAGCAGGATGTAGATGATCGAGCTGCCCAGCACCGCCCGCCGCTCGAGGAACATCATGGCTGCCAGGGGGGCCATGATCCCCCAGATCATGAAGCCGCCGGAGGCCACCAGCCCACCCAGGCTCCAGGTGACGGTCGTGGTGACGGTGAAGACCACCGCCACCTGGAAGGCCGCGACGGACTGTGCGCTCTGGGGGCGGGCCCTGAGCCAGGCGTAGGTGAGCGCGAGGCTCACGGCGAAGCCGGTCTCCACCAGCGCCGGCATCCAGAGGCCCATCACCCAGAAGGTGGTGGAGAAGACGAGCACCGCTGCTCCGCCGGTGAGGTGGAGGGTCTGCAGCAGATCCAGGTGGGGGTGGGCGCTCGCGCTGGGTTCGGTCATGGGTCGCCGGTCGCCGGACAGGGTACTGGGCAGGGCTTAACGGGGCGGGGTCGCGCTTGGGCGAGGCACCAGGTTGACCACCATGGGGACGCCCTCGCTGGAGGTGATCAGGTGGTACTCCGGGGTGTAGGTCACCGCCTCGCCCTGGTCTTCCACCGCCAGCCAAGCGCGGCGGGGGGGCTCGGACCAGTGCGACTCGCGGTCGTCGCCATGCACGTCCCACTCCCACGCCACCATGTAGGTGCGCAGGACCACGCGGGAGCCGTCGGCGCTCCAGTCGCCGCCGGTGACCTTGAGCATGGAGGCGGTCAGCCCGTCCAGCTGCAGGCGGGTCACCAGCGTGAGCACGCCCGGCGCTTCGCTGGGCACCGTGGGGAAGCGGTAGATCTCGCAGGGACCGCTGCCTTCCTTGGTGACCAGGTAGAGCAGGCCGGTGACCGGATCGCGCAACAGGGCCTCGGCGTTGCGGGCTCCGTCGGGGTAGCGGGCTCGCCAGGTGGCGACGATGCCGGCGGGCTCGTCCCCGCTGGGCTCGCGCACCGCGTAGACGGCGACCCACTCGTATTGTTTCTTGTTGTCGCCGATCTCGGCGATGTAGATGCAGGGGCCCTGACCATCTGGGCAGGAGCCCGCGGCCAGGTCCTCCCAGTCGCGGTTGTCCACCCCTGGCACGGCGTGGCGACCCAGCAGGCGGCCCTCGAGATCGAAGTGGAACAGCTCCGCCGGGTTGCCCGAGTCGTTGTGGGTCCAGTAGGTGCTCGGCTGGAGCCCCGATGGCGCCAGCCCGGAGGACTCGCTCAGCCGCGGGGCCAGCACCCTGGTGAGGGCCTGCGGGGGCTCGAAGGGCAGGGGGGGGCCTTGGACCTCCACCTCCGGCACCGCCTCGGCGGGCGCCCGATCCGGCTCCGAGGCGGGGCTCTCTGCGCCGCAACCGAGCGCGATCACCAGCGCGAGGGGTAGGAGCATCAGCCCTCGACCAGCTCCGGCGCTCCGCCGGCGCGGCGCTTGAGGTAGCCCCCCATTCCGGCGCTGCCCTTCCACTCGCCGTGGTCCCACAGCAGGCGGCCGCGGGAGAAGACCATGTCGAAGCTGCCGTAGCCCTGCATGCCTTCATAGGCGTTGTAGTCGCAGTTGTGCTCGGACTTGTCCACGCCCATGGTGTAGGCGGTGGTGGGGTCGAAGATCACGATGTCGGCGTCGGAGCCCACGGCGATGGTGCCCTTGCGGGGGAACATGTCGAAGAACCTGGCCGGGAAGGTGCAGCAGGTGTCGATCCACTTGTGCACGTCGATGCGGCCGGTCTTGACGCCGAAGGTGTACATCACGCCCATGCGGTCGCCGATGCCCGGGGCACCATTGGGGATCTTGGTGAAGCTCTCTCGCCCCATCTGCTTCTGGGTCTCGAAGTTGAAGGGGCAGTGGTCGGTAGCCACCGCCTGCAGCGAGCCATCGGCCAGCCCGGCCCACAGGTAGTCCTGGTGGCCTTTGGGGCGGATGGGGGGCGACATGACCCACTTGGCGCCCTCGAAGTCGGGGCGGCGGTAGACCTCGTCGTCGAACATCAGGTACTGGGGGCATGTCTCGGCGTAGACGGCCTGACCGCGCTGCCGGGCTTCGCGCACGGCGTCCAGGGCTTCCTGGCAGGTGAGGTGTACGATGTAGAGCTTGCAGTCGGCGTAGCGGGCCAGGGCGATGGCCGAGGCGGTGGCCTCGCCTTCGACGCCCGAGGGGCGTGACAGGCCGTGGTACTCGGGCGTGAGCTTGCCCTGCTCGACGAAGGCCTTCTGCATGGACTCGACGATGGAGCCGTTCTCGGCGTGCATGGACACCGGGATGTTCAGCTGGCCCATGTCGCGCATGAAGTCGAACAGCTCGGGGTCCTCGACCCCCAGCACGCCCTTGTAGGCCATGAAGGTCTTGAAGCTGGACACACCCCGCTCGATGCAGGACAGCACCCCGGCCTTGGCATCGGGGGTGTCGTACCAGGTCATGGCCATGTGCAGCCCATAGTCGAACACAGCCTTGCCCCTGGCCTTGGCCATCCAGTTGTCGAGCACCTCGTCGTAGTCCTGGCCGCGGAAGCTGATGGCGAAGTCCACGATGCTGGTGGTGCCGCCGTGGGCCGCGGCTCGGGTGCCCGTGTAGAAGTCGTCGCTGGACATGGTGCCCATGAAGGGCATGTCCAGGTGGGTGTGTACGTCGACGCCGCCGGGGATGACCCAGCGTCCCGCTGCGTCGATGACGGTGTCGACCTCGGTCACGGGCAGGTCGCGCCCGATGGTGGTGATCACGCCCGCGTCGATGCGGATGTCGGCGTGGTAGCGGTCGGAGGCGGTGATGATCTCGCCGTTGGTGATGATGGTGGCCATTGGGTTCTCCGGAGGACGTTTACGGAAGCAGGCGGACCATGTCGCCGTAGGTCTCGGGTCGGCGGTCGCGGTAGAACTGCCAGACGCGGCGGACGTCGGTGATCTGGTCGAGGTTGCAGTCGGCGTGGATGAGCTCGTCGTCCAGCTCGCCGGCTTCGGCGAGCATCTCGCCGCGGGGGTTGCAGATGTAGCTGGAGCCGTAGAAGCGGCCGATGTTCCAGGGGGCTTCGGTGCCCACGCGGTTGGATGCGGCCATGAAGTAGGTGTTGGCCACGGCGTGGGCCGGCTGCTCGAGCTTCCACAGGTATTGGGACAGCCCGGCCACGGTGGCGGAGGGGTTGAAGACCACCTCGGCGCCGTTGAGCCCCAGCAGGCGGGCGCCCTCGGGGAAGTGGCGGTCGTAGCAGATGTAGACGCCGACCTTGCAGTAGCGGGTCTGGAACACGGGGTAGCCCAGGTTTCCGGGCTTGAAGAAGTACTTCTCCCAGAAGCCGGAGGTCTGGGGGATGTGGTTCTTGCGGTAGACGCCGACCGTGGTACCGTCGGCGTCGAGGACCACCGCGGTGTTGTAGTACACGCCCGGGATGGCCTCTTCGAAGATGGGGATGACGATGGCCATGCGGTACTTGCGGGCGATGGGCCGCAGTCGCTCGACCGTGGGGCCGTCCGCGGGCTCGGCCGCGTCGTACCAGCGGGGGTCCTGGCTGGGGCAGTAGTAGGGGGTGTTGAAGATCTCCTGCAGGCCGAGCACCTGCACGCCGGCCTCACCGGCCTGCTCGATCAGGGGGAGGTGGTGCTGGAGCCCGGCTTCCTTGACCTCGGCGATGGGAGTGGTGTTGTCATTGATGGGGTTGGCGGTCTGAATCAGGCCTACGCGCACCGTGCGGTCCATGCTCACCTCCTGGATGCCTCGAGTGGAACGGAAACTCGGGGAACGTTGGTGCATAGCCCCTCTGCGGGCCCCCTGCATGGACTCCCGGAGGGCCCGCCTCGGCACCCACGGGCCACCCTGTGTCGAGCGGTGGCACGCCACGTGTCGTGACAGGGATCAGGCTCCGTCGTTTGCTCCGGGTGGTTCTTGCGCGAGTGCTCCGGTGGAACGGATAGTGTCTGCGTACCATCCACTTGGCGAGTGAACGATTCATGAGCACCAAGCCTGCATCTCTCAACAGTCCTGCCCACCCCTGGCCGGCCCTGGGCATCGAGGAGCGGATCCTCGACAACCTCGCGGACGGGATCATGGCCGTCGATGCTGACTGGCGGATCGTCGCCGTCAACGAAGCCGCCGTGCGGCTCACCGGCTTCAGCCGCGAGCACGCCGTGGGTAGGCACTGCTACGATCTGCTGCGCTCCACGCGCTGCGGCGATGCCTGCCCGGTGCGCATCGCGATGCACACCGGAGAGCCCCAGCGCAACGTGCTGATCTCCGCTCGGCATCGCAGGGGTGATCGGCTCTGGCTGTGCATCTCCGCCAGCCCCGTGTACGACGACAAGGGCACCGTCATCGGCGGCCTCGAGGTCCTGCGTCGGGCGGCGTGCATCGAGTCCACCTGCTGCGAGACCGAGGCCGAGGCGGAGGGCGCCGGTCACTGTGAGCATGCCGAGCGCGCCAAGTTGATCCGGCAGGCCGAGGCGGGCCACAGCCGTCCCTCCCATCGCGCCATCCTCTCCGCCGAGCTTCGTCCCGAGGTGGTCGATTCCCGCACCGCCGAGGCCGAGAAGCTCATGGGGCTGCTTCAGGCCAATGGCTGGAACCGGCAGCGCACCGCCGACGCGCTGGGAATCAGCCGGTCTACGCTGTGGCGGCGCATGAAGGAGTTTGGGCTGATCGGCTAGGGCAGGATGCAGGCCGCGCCGGGATCGTGCCCCGCGGCGCGGCTGCGAGCGGTGGCCCGGTCGCAGCTGCCGTAGGAGTAGCGGCAGCCCAGGGTGCAGGTGTCGTAGACGCCGATGTCCACCTCGGCACAGCAGGCGCAGGCGGGCCGGGTGGGCTTGGCGCGGGGGCCGCGGATCGCCGCCAGATCCGGGTAGACGCGTGCGGCCCAGCCGTGCTGGTCGCAGCCCGCCGAGGGCGCTCCGAGCGCCTGCTGCAGCCCCGCGTCGGCGCAGACCACCAGCGCCAGATCGCGCTCATGGGCCAGATCTCGCAGGGCCAGGGCCAGCGCGATCCCGCCGGGGTCCTCCGGTGGCACCAGCCGGTCGCCCTGCTGCTGGGCGTAGCGCCGCAGATCCGGCGCCACCCGGCGGCCGTAGGGCAGCACGAAGGAGATGGCCACCCGATCCACCCGGGGCGCCAGGCTGTCCGCCAGGCGGGCGAAGCGATCGAGGTGAAAGGCGTGGTCGTAGCGCTCCGAGAGAAACACCGGGTCGTAGCGCCACTGCGCCGCGCCCGGCGGTAGCCTGTCCAGCAGGGCGTGGGCGGCGGCCAGGGCTCGGTCCAGGGGCGGGCTGCCGGGCTCCACCGGCGTGCCCCCCAGGCCGGTGATGGTCAGGTTGCACAGCACCGGGAAGCGACGGCGCAGCAGCTCGTCCAGCGCCGCCTCGAAGGGCCGGGGCCAGCGGGTCCACAGCACGAACCAGAGCACGTCCTGGGGGAGCAGCGACACCCGGCAGCGGCGGGGCGGGCCCGCGGGGATGTACTCGGCCCAGCCCGCGGCCAGCCGAGCCTGGAACCAGGGCGCGTACAGCGCGGGGATGTCCGTGCGTCGGCTGGCGCTGATGGCGCGTGCGGAGGGCGAGAGCTGGGATGGGCGCCAGGTCATGGGTGCATCGTATTGACTCTCGAGGCTCGAGGCGGCATCCTCGATCTGACTCGGGAGAACGCAACCTCGGGGATTCCCTTGCTCGCAACGCTGCTGCTCGCTGTCTTGTCCGTCTCCGCCGCCACCTGCGACGAGCCCGTGAGTGCCTCCGAGATTCGGCGCGTGCTCGACGTGGCCGGGACCGCGTGGATGGTGATGGACCGGACCTCCTTCGAGGCAGCCACCGCCGAGCGCCGGGAGGCTGTGCCCTGTCTGGCCGACATGGTGGACCCTGAGCTGGCCATCCAGCTACACCTGCACGAGGCCCTGGCGTGGTCCATCCAGCGCCGCTCCGACCTCAGCCAGGGTGCCTTCCGGGCCATCCTGGCGCTGCAACCTGGCTGGGAGCTGCCCCTCGAGATGGCCCCGGAGCGCCATCGCCTGCGGGCGGACTTCGAGCAGGTGCGGGCGGGGGGAGAGCTGGGCGAGCGCAGGCCCTTCGCGCCTCCCGGTGACGGCGCCTTGATGGTCGACGGCCTGCCTTCCCGGGACGTACCTACGGATCGGCCCTTCGTGGTGCAGATGCTCGACCGCCGTGGCGACGTGGTGCGCACCCACTACTTCACACCCGGGAGCGAGGCTCCGCAGCAGGACGATGGGCTGGCCTGGTGGCTCTACGACGGCGAGCAGGGCGGGGCTGGGGGCTTGGGCGCGGCGCCCGAGCATGCGGCCGCCGGGAGGCTGCTCCTGGGAGGAGCGGCGGGCGCAGGCCTGCTGGCGGGCGGCATCTACGTCCTGGCAGCGTCGCGCGCCAATGCGCTCGATCAAGGCCAGGTGGCCTGCGAGGATCTGCCTGGCGCACGCAGCCAGGTGAACCAGCTCGTGGGTGCCTCGGCGGGGCTCGGGGCGGTCGGGCTGGGCCTGGGCGTCACTGGCCTTGTCATCGCTTTCTAGGCCTGGATGAGCCCGTCTCGAAATCAAGGCGGGCCGAGGCGCGTAGGGCCCTCGACGGTTAAGCCCACGTCCCAACCTCCAAGGAGAACCCCACCATGAAGCGGAACCTTCTCTCCCTCGCGGCCCTCGGCCTGTTCACCGTGCTCGCTTTCGGCTCGAAGCAGGACAGCTTCGACGATGACGACTTCGAGGACCTGTTCGGCGACGACTTCGAGGCCGAGCTCGAGGCCGCCATGGAAGAGGCCCTCGCGGACCTCGAAGAAGACGGCGCGGCCGGTGGTGGCGGCGACGGCAGCTCCTACGGCGACAACGTCGAGGCCTGCCACGGCTACGTCGAGAAGTACAACAGCCTGTCCTGCCTCAAGTCGGCGGGCGTGCAGCTGGCCGCTGGTGACATGTGCCCCGTGGCCCTGAACAAGAGCCCCCTCGACATGCGCGACTACTACGCGTGCATGGCCGCGGCCTGCAAGTGCAACGGCAGCATCCCCGATCTGGCGGGTGTCTCCGACTGCAAGATGCCGAACCTCTAGCCGCGAACGGCGGATGGCTCGGCCCGCGCCGGCGGGACAAGCAGGCATCCCGGGTCCAGGCCTGGGATTCCTGGCGCTGTACTGCGCACTGCCCATCCTCGTGGGCGGGCTGATCTATCTCGCCTTCCGCGACACCTCGCTGCTCATGTTCCGCTGGGCGGGGTGGGTCGGCCTGGACGTCGTCATCGACGCCATGCGGGTGTACACGCTGCCCCACCGCCCATCCGTCCCGGACTGGATCTTGTTCAGCGTGCCCGACGGGGTGTGGGTGTTCGCCTGCACCGCGTTCTTCGCGCGGCTGTGGCACGACGGTCACTGGTTCTTCCGTGCGTTCTGGATCGGCATGGGGCCAGCCCTGGCCATCGGGGGCGAGCTCGGGCAGCTTCCGTTCATCGGCCTGGTGCCTGGCACCTTCGATCCCGCGGATCTCGTCTTCTACGTCGCTTGCACCGCGGCGGCCCTGTGGCTGGTCCGGGGGGCGCTCAGCCGCGCCCGCGCCGGCGTGGGCTGAACCACCCGGGCCCGGGGCGGGATATCCCTTCCCTCCATGGCCCTGCCTCCACGCCCCCCCGCCGTTCACCCCTGCGCGCACCTGCTGCGCATGCTCGGCTGGCTGGTGGTGCTCGAGTTCTTCGGCGGCGTGCTGCTGGCGCCGGGCGAAGCCAGCGAGGGCTACCTGCTCTGGCTCGTGGGCGCCGGTGTCGCCGCGGGGCTCACCGCGCTGGTCGCGGGGGGCCTGATGGGCCTGTCGAGCCGACTGAGGTCCCGGCCTGGTTGGGTGCTGGCGCTGCTGGTCGTCGGCCTTTCGCTGGCCAGCCATGCGGTGGATCGCAGCTTCCTGCTGTCCCCCCTGATCTCGATCTGTGCGGGGTTGGCCTGGATTCGTTGGCGCTTCCCTGGCAAGCCCGGCCGGGGCCGCACCGTCTTCCGCGTGCTGTTCTTCTCCCTGCTCGCGGTGGGCCTGGTGGGCGCTGGGCTGCGCACCCGCCGCCCTTGGCGCTTCGCCGAGGCCGAGGTGCTCGGGCAGCACTCGGTGCTGCTGGTGGTGCTCGACACCGTGCGCCGCGACCACCTCTCCACCTATGGCTACCCCCGCGACACCAGCCCCACCCTGGACGCCATCGCGGCCCGGGGCACCAGCTACCGGGCCTGGGCCAACGCGTGCTGGAGCCTGCCCGGCCACGGCACCTTGCTCACCGGCCGCTACGCGGGCGCGCACGGCGCCCACTACGAAGGCTGGGCCCTGGCCGAGGGGGAGCGCACCATCGCGCGCGCCTTCGACCAGGCGGGCTACGACACCCTGCTGGTGAGCGGAAACCCCTGGCTGCAGGTGGCCAACGGGCTGGCCTTCGACTTCGGGGCCCTGGTCGAGGCCTTCGGTCACTACGTCACCCCCAACGCCTTCCTGCTGCTGCGGCTGTCCCAGCCTGTGTGGGATCGGGATCGCGACAAGGGCGGCGCCTCGGGCGCGCGGGCCTTCGGGCGCTGGCTGGACGCCCGCCCGGATCCCGACCGGCCCTTCTTCGTCATGGTCAACGTGATGGAGGCCCACGCCCCCTACCACCAGACACCGCCGGCCGACTTCGAGCGCTATCTCCCAGGCGGCTATGGCCGCGGCCCCGCGGTGGAGCTGTCCGAGGACCTGTTCAGCCTGCACCTCTTGGGGGGGCAGCCGCCCCAGGGCGACGATGTCCAGCGCGCCGCGGACCTCTACGATGGCGCCGTGCGCTCGGCCGACGGCGTGCTGGCCCAGGTGCTGGCGCAGATCGAGGCTCGCGACCTGGCCGATGACGTGCTGGTGGTGGTCACCGCCGATCACGGCGAGTTCCTGGGCGAGCACGGCCTGTGGGGCCACGTCCACGGGCTGTACGAGCCGGTGTTGTCCGTGCCCCTGGTCATGGCTGGCCCAGGGGTCGCGCGCGGGGTCTGCAGCCCTGCCACGGCCCGCTTGATCGACGTGGCGCCCACGGTGCTGGATGCCGCTGGCGTGCCCTCCCAGCTCTGGCCGCAGGTGCACGGCCGCGTGCTGGGTCAGGGCCCTGCCGAGGCTCCGGTGCTGGCCGAGCAGTACACCCCCACCCTGCTGCACGCGGCCGCCCAGGCCCCCAGCGGTGATCTCGACGGCTTCGCGGTGCGGCGCTTCGCCCTTCGCGAGGGCCAGTACGAGCTGCAGGTGCAGGGCGAGGAGGGTCGGGTCACCGCCTGGCGCGAGCTCGGCCAGCCCGACGTCGCCGGTGTGACGCCGGTCACCGGCGAAGCCGCCGCCGCCGCCCGCAGGTTGTTCGATCTGCGGGAGCAGGCGGGCGCCACCTGGAGCCCCCCCGAGGGGGAGCCCCTCGCCCCCAGCATGGACAGCTTCAGCCGCGAGGCCTTGCGGGCGCTGGGCTACCTGGGCGCCGAGTAGGGGGATCCAATCCCGCCGTGCCTTCCACGGCACCCGTGGCGGCGGAGAAGCAGCGCGTGGCGCTCCGCAGCCACGGGAGTGAGCGTGCACCTCTTCGACCTGGACTTCGTCGCCTCGAGCTCAGCTCCACCCGCCCTGTGGGGGTGCGGTGACCTGGGTTACCGTGGCGCTAGTCCGGGCTGCTGTCCTTCTCCGGGGGGCGCAAGCTCAGGGGGCCTCTCTGGCTCCAGTCCGAGCCTGAAACCCTGTTTACATTTGTCACTTGCGCCCTTGGCCCCTTTCTGGTGGCACGAATCCAGTGGTACCTTCAGCAGGTGGTCAACCGTACCGATGAGTACGTCCTGGCGCGCGCGCCTGCGCCTGCCGCTATATACTCGCCCAGTCCTCCGCTTCGCCCTGTTCAGGAGCAAAAATGGCCGTATCCACCCTTCCCCGGTTCCTCTTCCTCACCCTGGTGGCGGGTAGCCTCGCCGTCGGTTGCATCACGGATGCGGACGGTGACGGCTTCGACCGCGGCGTCGGCGATGGCGCCGACTGCGACGACAATAACGCCGACATCTACCCTGGCGCCGACGAGGTCTGCGACGGGGTGGACAACAACTGCGCGTACGGTATCGACGAGCCCACGGCCATCGACGCGCTCGAGTGGTTCAGCGATGGCGATGGCGATGGCTATGGCCTGGACGCCTCCCTCGAGTACGCCTGCACGCAGCCCAATGGCTACGTGGACGAAGGCGGCGACTGCGACGACGAGGACCCGGCCCTCAACCCCGACACCTTCTGGTACGCCGACGCCGACGGGGACACCTATGGCGATGACGATGTCGCGGTGCAGCAGTGTGTCGCTCCCGACGGCTTCGTGGCCGACGACAACGACTGCGACGACACCGCCTCTGACGTCAACCCTGCCGAAGACGAGCAGTGCGACGACATCGACCACGACTGCGATGGCCACGACGGCATGTTCGACGAGGACGGCGACGGCGTTGCGGCCTGCGAGGGCGACTGCGACGACGACGTCAACGACGACCCTGTCGAGGGTCCCTTCGCGGCCGACATCTACCCGGGTGCTGATGAGTACTGCGACGGTGCGGACAACGACTGCGACGCCGTGATCGACGAGGACGACGCGGTGGACGCACCCACCTGGTATCTGGACTACGACGGCGACGCTTACGGCGGTCAGTCCTACTTCCTGGTGCAGTGCGACGGCCCGGGCACGGGCTGGGTCGACAACGACGATGACTGCAACGATCTGTCGGCGACCACCTACCCGGGGGCCGACGAGTACTGCAACGGCGAGGACGACGACTGCGACCTCTACATCGACGAAGACGGCGCGGTGGACGCCCCCACCTTCTACATCGACGCCGACGCTGACGGCTACGGCACCGAAGACACCGTCGTCACCGACCAGTGCCACTCGCCCAGCGGCTACGCCGAAGATTCCGGCGACTGCGACGACACCGACTTCGACACCAACCCCGGCGCCCTCGAGTACTGCGACGGCGAAGACGACAACTGCGACGGTGTGGTCGATGAGGCCACCGCGGTGGACGTGCTGAACTGGTATATCGATACCGATGGCGACAACTACGGCAACGGCGCCACCGTCAGCCGCGCCTGCAACGAGCCCAGCGGCTACACCGCCGACTCGGGCGATTGCAACGACACGGACTCCACCATCAACCCCGACGCCGACGAGTACTGTGACGGCACCGACAACGACTGCGACGGCGTGACCGACGAATCCAGCGCCGTCGACGCCGATACCTGGTACGCAGACGTCGATGGAGACGGCTACGGCGACCCGGCCAGGTCCGTGAACGCGTGCTCCCAGCCGCTCAACTACGAGTCCGACTCCAGCGACTGCGACGACGGCTCTGCGGGCATCAACCCCGGCGCCGATGAGGTCTGCAACGACGGCATCGACAACAACTGCTCCGGTGGCTTCGACCCGTGCACCATGGACCTGATGGACTCCGACACCATCTTCCTCGGCGCCGCTGCGAACGATCAGGGCGCCCGGGCCGTCACCACCGTGTCCGACTGGAACGCCGACGGCGTAGATGACCTGCTGATCAGCGCCCGCTCCGGCGCTGGCACCGCGGGCATCAACTACCTCTACTACGGGTCCAGCGACATCGACACTTGGGGGGTGCTGGTCATGGACACCGCCGCGGCCGGCGGCGCGGACGTCACCTTCACCGGCGCGACCGCGGGCGACTATGCCGCGGTCAGCAACGCCGCGAGCATGGACCTCAGCGGCGACGGCGCTGTGGACATCGCCATCGGCTCGGCCTCTCCGGACGCCGAAGCGGGGCGCATGTGGATGGTGTTCGGCGACTACAGTTCCCCTCCCTCGGGTGACCTCTCCCTGGCTGACGCCGACGCGACCTGGTCCGGCGAGGACGGCTATGATCGCGCCGCGGGGCCGGACGCCATCGCCTACCTCGGCGACATGGACGGCGACGGCTTCAACGACATGGTCGTGGGGGCGAACTCCGCCGATGACAACGGCAGCTCTTCGGGCACCGCCTACCTGATCTACGGTCCGGTCAGCGCCGGGGACCACCAGCTGTCCGATCTCGATGACTTCATCTACGGTGACGTCGCGAACGATCGCATCGGTAAGTTCGTGGCCGCCGTGGGCGACACCACCGGCGATGGTACCCCCGACCTGGCGGCTGGCACCCTGTACGCCAACTCCTACGCCGGCACCGTGTACCTGTTCGAGACCGCACCCACCGGCAGCATGGCCGCCGCGGACGCCGATGTCATTCTGGATGGCGAGGACCTCAGCGACTACGCCGGTGGCTGTGTGGCGGGAATCGGCGATCACGACGGCGACGGCTACGACGACTACCTGATCGGCGCCACCCGCGACGACACGGGCGCAGCCGACGCTGGCGCGGCCTACCTGGTGTTGGGCGGCAGCTCGAGCGGCGACCTGGGCAGCGTGGCGGCGGCCAAGATCTACGGCGTCACCAGCTCTGGCGGCGTGGGATCTGCGGTGGCTGGCATCGAAGACTACGACGGGCTGGGAACCCCTGCCATCATGGTCAGCGCCACGAACGAGCTCGGCTTCGCCGGCTCGGTGTATTTGCTCATCGGCGCTCAGAGCGGAAACGTCAGCGTGGCCTCCGCCGATGGTTGGTTCACCGGCACCTCGGCCACCGACGCGGCTGGCTCCGTCGTGCAGTTCACCGGCGACATCGACGGCAGCGGCCTGCCTTTCATCCTCACGGCCAGCTACGTCGCCGACCAGGGCGGGACCGATGCGGGCGCCGCCTACCTGATCGCGGGCCTGGGCGAGTAGCCTCGAGCCCACGCAGCGGCGTGCGGCGGCCCTCGGGCCGCCGTCCTTGCTTCAGGGGCTGGAATGGATCGCCGCGGGCCTATGGGCCCACGAGGTGAAATGGCCGGTGCGGGCGGATAGGTGCCCCGCCCGCCAGGCAACCAAGGGCCCCCATGCAGCCACGCTTTTCGTTCATGCCCCAGGTAGCGAGGGAGTTCTCCCTCCTGCTGGGGATGAGCTTCGCGCTGGTGCTGTTCGTGGTGCTCGTGGTCAGCACCATGACGCTGCCGCCGCTGCCCCAGGTGGTGGTGTTGGTCTCCATCGTGGTGGCATTGTTTTTCTTCACTCGTCCCGAGATCGCGCTGCTCACCTTCTTCGGGCTGCGGGTGATCGTGGACATGCTCTGGTGGGTGCCGGTGCAGGTGATGAGCCTGAACATGATGGAGCTGTTCAGCGGGGCCGTGGCGGGCCTGGCGGCGGTCCTGTTCTACCTCGAGCTTCGGCGCTTCAACCGCCACCCGGCCATCGTGACCTTTGTGCCCTACCTGGTCGTGATCGCCATCGCGGGCCTCCGCAACCTGGACCTGCGCGAGGGCGTGGAGATCGTGGCCCGCTACCTCTCCACCTTCCTGCTCATGTTCCTGGTCTCGGCGTTCATGGACAGCACCCGCAAGCGTATCCGCATGCACCTGCTGTTCACCCTCACGGCCATCGTGCCCATCGCCGTGTCCATGTGGTACCTGGCGCAGGGTCGGCTCGATCTACAGCTCGACGGCTACGATCGCCTGGTCGGCGGCTACCACAACCTGCACAACCACGCGCTGATGATGATGCTCTTCGCGTGCGTGGGCATGTTCTGGCTGATGTACACGCGCAAGGTCGGCATCACGGTGTTCTTCGGCATCTACGTGCTCTGTGCCTGCCTCGCGTTGTACTTCTCCTACGTGCGTACGGCCCAGGTGGGGCTGCTGGTGTGCGTGCTGTCGTACCTGTTTTTCACCAAGCGCCATGGGCTGGCGTTCTCGTTCATTGCCATGGTGGGCGTGGCGGTGCTGTCCAGCGAGCTGTTGCAGGATCGTTTCAACGATCTGTGGCAGTTCTTCGAGTCATCCACCTACGAGAGCACGCGGCGTTCCCTGGGCTCTGGCCGCTGGGCCCTGTGGTCCGTGTCCATGAAGGAGTATCTGAAGTACCCCATCGGCGATATCTTCCTGGGGCTGGGGCTGGGACGCCATCGCGTGCTCACCGAGCCGCTGTACAGCGCCCACTACTACGATCCAGCCGTCGGCTACATCGATCCCCACAACGACTACCTGTCGCTGATGTACCAGATGGGGCCCACCGCGGTGATCTGCTATGTCGTCTTCCAGGTCCAGGTGATCCGTGCGGGGCTCGATCTCAAGCGCATCGGCCGGACGCCTTGGGCGCGCGAGTTCGGCCTGTTCATGGTGGCGCTGACCCTCACCGTGTTCGTCACCAACTTCCTGTCCAACTCCTTCGTCTCCCGCATCACCTTGGGCTGGTACTACTGGGGCATGGCGGGGCTGTTGTTCGGCGAGCATATCGAGACCAAGGATCTGCTCGCGACAAAGTCGGACCAGCTCGCCCAGGCGCAGCTGGACCAGCACAAGACCGAGAGCAAGCAGCGGGGCAAGGCCTTGGCCGGCAAGCTGGCTCAGCCAGGAATGCACACCCGCGCGGGCCTGGGCTGGTTCAGCAAGGTGCGGGGTGATTCGCGTGGTCGAAAGAGGTGAGCATGGCTGCAGTCGACAAGCGAGTTTCTATCGTCCTCCCCACCATGAACCGGGGCGAGGACATGCGCGCCTTCCTGGACTCGCTGTTGCTGCAGACGGTGCTGCCGGCCGAGCTGGTGGTGGTGGACGCTGGAGAGTCGGTCCAGGAGCTGCTGCAGCGGGCCCTAGAGGGCAGCGAGATCGCGCTCATCTACCGCAGCAGCCAGCCGGGCACCTCCCTGCAGCGCAACCTGGGGATCGATCTGGCTACGGGTGAGTTCCTGTTCTTCCTCGACGATGACATGGTGCTCGAGCCCGAGTACATCGAGCGCAGCCTTGAGGCCTTCGATCTGCCCATGGACCCCCCTGTCGGGGGCGTTATGGGCAGCCAGATCAACGTCCCCCCCGACGGCGCCGCCAAGCGCGCGGTGTTCCGCATGTTCGGAATCGCTCACACGGCTCCGGGGGACGACAGCGAGCTGTACATCAGCGGCGGCGTGCGCTGGCTCGCGGAGCCCAGCCGGGTGGTTCCCATCCCTGTGGCCGCCACCGGGCGCGTGGCCTACCGCCGGGCTTGTCTCGACCAGGAGCGCTTCTCGGAGTTCCTGCCAGGCTACACCTTCGCTGAGGATGTCGAGCTGGCCGTGCGCATCGCCCGGCGCTGGACCATCGTCCACCAGCCGGCCGCTCGGCTGGACCACCGGCACTCTGCGGCTGGTCGCGTCGGCTACGGCGATCGCGTCAGCCGCGTGATGTACTCCCGCTACTACTTCTTCAGCCGTCACCGCCCCAAGGGGCCGCGCAACCTGCTGGCCTTCGCTTGGTCCCACAGCGGTGAGACCGCTCAGCTGATCGGCGTCGGCCTGTTCAAGCGGGGCACGGGGCTGCGGCCCGTCTTGCGCGGCGTCGCACACGGCTACCGGCTCTGTCTCGAAGACCTCGGACGGAACGTGCTGCAGCGGGACGGCGCCAGGGAGGACTGATGCCAGCACACGCCCCCGCCAACGTACCCAGCTTCGGTCAGGAGCTACGGCGCCGCGCCGTCATGGCCGGTCGGCTGGCCACGGCGCCAGCGCGGGCACTGCCGAGCTTTGTGATCATCGGCGCCCAGAAGGCCGGCACCAGCTCCCTGTACGCCTATCTGGCCCGGCACCCTGCGGTGGGGGCCTCCCACAAGAAGGAGATTCAGTACTTCTCCTACCGCTACCAGCGCCCGCAGCTCTGGTATCGGGCCCACTTCCCGCTTCAGCGCGAACTGGACCGACTGCCGGGTGGAGGCATCACCGGTGAGGCGTCGCCCTACTACCTGTTCCACCCCCACGCTCCGCAGCGGGTCCACGATGTGCTGCCGCAGGCCAAGATCATCGCCTTGCTGCGGGATCCGGTGGCCCGGGCCTACTCCAACTACAACCACCACGTGCGCTCGGGCTGGGAGGATCTGTCCTTCGCCGACGCCATCGCAGCCGAGCCCCAGCGCCTGGCCGGCGAGCGGGAGCGCATGGTGGCCGACCCTCGCTACTACTCCCACGCCTTCCGCATCTTCTCGTACCTCGCCCGCGGCCACTACCTCGACCAGCTGCACCCCTGGCAGGCCTTGTTTCCCAGGGATCAGCTGCTGGTCCTGCGCGCCGAGGACCTGTTCACGGAGCCCGAGCGGGTCTACCTCGAGGTGCTGGACTTCTTGGGCCTCGAGCGCTGGAGCCCCGGTGACTTCACCGCGCAGAACATCGGGCGCTACAAGGGGTTGAGTGACGCCACCCGCAGGCAGCTGAAGGACTACTTCCGGCCGCACAACAAGGCCCTGTACGAGTGGCTGGGTCGGGACATGGGCTGGGAAGAGCTGGGCTAGGGAACGGCCCTGCTCGCCGCTGTGGAGCGGGTTCTACACCCGCCCACCGACCACCGACCACCGACCACCGACCACCGCGGTCAGACCTTCAGCCACTCCTCCCGCTCGGGGGGCAGAGCCAGGAAGTTGCGGTGGTGGTCGCTGGCGTCGCGGCCGAAGCCTTCGATCCGGACGGGTCCGCCGGGGCGCAGGTGGTACAGGCGCAGTCCATGGGCGGCGATGATGGCCTCGAGGGCGTCGACCGGGCCGTCGTGGTTGCACTCGAGGAACACGGCGGGGCGGTGCTGGTGCAGGGTACGCTCCATGCCCTGCAGCACGGAGTGCTCGAAGCCCTCGACATCGATCTTGACCAGATCGACCGCGTCTTCCTCGGCCAGCAGAGCGTCGATGCTGGTGAGCGGAACCTCGATGTGTTCGCCTTCGAGGCCGCGGAAGCCGTCAGGGTGCAGGCTGGACGAGGTGGGCAGGGCTTCGGCCGGGACGTGGAAGCGAGCGGTGCCGCACTCGCAGGAGACCGCGTCGCAGCGGACCTCGCAGCGTCCGGTGAAGCCGTTGAGCTCCACCGCGGCGCTGAGCTGGGCCCGGATGCGGGGCACGGGCTCGAAGGCGGTGACCATGGTGTCGGGGTGGGCCGCACAGGCGATCAGCGAGTAGGTGCCGGTGTTTGCGCCGATGTCGAGCACGCGGCGGGCGCGGCGGGCCAGGCGGCAGAAGACCTCCACCGTCTCGTGTTCCCAGAAGTGCTCGCCGGCCCAGTACAGCTGACGCCCGATGCCGTCGTAGGCCGTGGGCAGGTAGCTGAAGGTGATGCCATGGGGGTAGTTGACCTCGAAGGCCGTTTCTACCGGCAGGCGGCTCCAGATGGCGAAGGGCAGCACGCCCCCCTTGGAGGCGGCGCGCAGGGGGGCGCGGACCAGTCCGGGGCGCATGGCCAGGCGCACGGCTCGGCGTCCCGCGTTCTTGGCCAGTTCTCGCATCGCTCACTCCTGGAGAGGGGAGGGCCGGTCCTATCCCGGGCGGCCCAGCATCCCAAGCAGCCGGGCCTTGACCATCTGCAGGGTGGCGTGGTCGTCAGGGGTACCCCCGACCTTCCAGGCCAGCAACGCGTAGCTCAGCAGGGCGGCCGTCAGCGGGAGGACCTGACCACCGGGGAGGCCCAGGTGGCCCGCCTGGATGCCGAGCAAGGCGATGACCGCGGCACCGCCCAGCAGCAGGCCCGTGCGCCGCGAGAAGGGGAAGCAGCGGGTGATGGCGTAGGCCGCGATCAACCGGGCGATGGCCCACAGGGTGAAGGCGGTGGCGCTGGCGATGGCGGCGCCGTGGCCTCCCATGCGTGGGATCAGCACCCATGCCATGCTCACGTTCACGGCCAGCGCGCACACGGCCAGCACCAAGTGCAGCAGGGAGTGGCCCGTCATGGGGATCAGGCGCGCCGCGGGCGTGCAGATCACGTGGACCACCTGGCCCAGCACGATGATCACCATGATGGACGCGGCGGTGGCGTACTCGGGCTTGTAGATGGAGAAGAGCAGGTCGGGGGCCACCAGCAGGCCCACAAACAGGGGCGCCGAGAGCACCACCAGCCAGCGGGTGGCGACCTCGAGCAGGCTGTCCAGGCGATCGCGCTCGGCGTTGCCCCACAGCTCGGCGACCTGGGGGTTGAACATGGTGGTGATGGCCACCACGGGTAGCTGCCCCAGCATGGCCCACTGGGCGCCCGCTCGGTACAGCCCCACCTGATCGGCGCTGGAGAGGGTCATGATCAGCAGGATGTCGGTCCAGCTCGCCAGCCGGTAGATGGCCCCGGCCACCCCCTGGGGAAGGGAGAACCCGAGCATCGACCGCCAGCCCCAGGCGGTCGGCACCGAGCGGTCCTGGAGCAGGCCCTGGAACCAGCGCCGTGCGTACACGGTCGTGAGCCCGAGCGACACCGCGGTGGCCAGCATGAAGGCGGCCAGGACGCCGTATAGACCCAAGCCCAGGGCGATCGCTGCGCCAGCCCCCACCAGGGTGACCAGGGGGAAGGCCAGCTGGAAGCTCAGGGCCGTGCTGCGCATGTCCTTCATGGAGCGCACAGCGCCCACGGCGTAGAGCAACAATGCCGTGAGCGGTACCGCCGGGGCGACGAAGGCCAGGGCGTTGGCGACGTCGGGCTTGTCGGTCCAGAACCAGCCCGAGCGCGTGCCCCACCACAGCACGCCGCCGCACACCAGGCCGCCGACTACGGTCGTGAGCAGGCCGCCCAGCAGCTTGCCCTTGAGCTGATCCCGCCGCCGCTGGACGCGGTGCTGGGCGCCGAAGAAGACGATGCCCGTGTCGGTTCCCAGGGGTGCGAGCACCCCCAGCACGGTGAGCACCGTGATGCAGAAGGTGTAGGCGCCGTAGGTGAAGGGGCCCAGGGAGTTGGCCAGGAACCAGCCGATCACGGAGCGCAGCCCCTGCTCGGCCACGCCGCCTGCCAGCACCATTGCGCTGCCGCCGGCCAGTTTCTTGGCGTCGGCGCCGGTGTCGGTGGCCGTGTCTGGCGCGGTGGGGTCTCGAGGTGGCGCTGGGGTCTGAGTGGTCATGGCGTGCTGGCCGGGATCCCTCGTGGCGGGTGGCTCCACCAGTGGAGCGAGGCCCTCCGCCGTGGAGGGCGGACCAGCCTAACGCCCGCTGCAGGGGTCGGGCAGGCCGTTGCCCTGCCTCGAGCCTCGAGATACTCGGCCGCCGAGCGCCCCTGGGAGACCCTATGCGAAAGCCGGACTTTTTCATCGTCGGCGCCGCCAAGTGTGGCACAACCGCGATGAACGACTACCTGGGGCAGCACCCCGGGATCTTCGTGCCCGAGGCCAAGGAGATCCACTACTTCGGCCAGGACCTGGACATCCGCACCGCTCGTCCCAGGGATACCCTCGAGTCCTACCTGGCCCGCTTCGAGGGCGCCGAAGCCTTCGCCCGCGCTGGCGAAGCCTCGGTCTGGTACATCTACAGCCGCTCGGCCGCCCAGGAGATCCTGGAGTTCAACCCCGACGCCAGCGTCATCATCATGCTGCGCGACCCCGTGGAGTTCATGTACTCCCAGCACTCCCAGGCCATGCACAACGCGCTGGGCGACGAAGACATCCTGGACTTCGCCCAGGCCCTCGATGCCGAAGAAGACCGGGTGGCCGGCCGGCGCCCCGTGCCGGCACAGACCACCTTCCCCGACGGCGTATTCTACCGCCGCATCGCCCGCTTCACTGAGCAGGTCCAGCGCTACTACGACCTGTTCCCCAGGGACCGGGTGCACGTCATCGTGTTCGATGACTTCCGTGCCGACACCGCCGCCGCGGTGCGTGACACCTATCGCTTCCTGGGGGTAGACCCGGACTTCGTACCCGAGACCCCGGTGGTCAACCCCAACAAGACCTACCGTTCCTGGGCCGTGCGCAAGCTGCAGCAGCGCATCCCGGGCAAGGCCAAGGATCTGGTGCCTGCCGCGGTGCGCCGGCGGGCCAGCGATGCCATCTATGCCATGAACCGCGCCTACCGGCCCCGTGACAAGATGGACCCGGCCTTGCGCCTCGCGCTTCAGCGCGAGTTCGCCTCCGAGGTCGCCGCCCTGGGCGATCTCATCGGGCGAGACCTCTCCCACTGGTCCAAGGCTTGACCATGTACCTGGTCACCGGAGGCGCGGGCTTCATCGGCTCCCACACCGTGGCGCTGCTCTGTGAGCAGGGGAACCGGGTGCGGGTGCTCGACGATCTGTCCACGGGCTGTGAGGCCAACCTGGCGGGGCTGCCTGTGGAGCTGGTCGTCGGCAGCATCATCGACCGAGCCACGGTCGAGCGGGTGATGGACGGCTGCAGCCACGTCATCCACCTGGCCGCCATCCCCGGCGTGACCGCGTCGGTGGACGATCCCGCGGGCTCCGACCGGGTCAACGTCAACGGCGCCGTGACCGTCTTCGAGATCGCTCGCCGCTGTGGCGTACAGCGCGTGGTCTACGCGTCCTCCTGCGCCGTCTACGGTCAGACCGAGGGCCGCGTGGTGCGCGAGACCGATCCGCTGCGCCCGACCAGCCCCTACGCCGCGGGCAAGGCCGCCGACGAGCTGTACGCTTCGGTGTTCAGCCAGACCCTGGGCATGTCCTGCGTGGGCATGCGCTACCAGAACGTCTTCGGCGCCAAGCAGGACCCCTCGGGCGCCTACGCCGCCGTCATCCCTCGCTTCGTCGAGCTGGCCCTGCGCGGGCAGCCCCTGCCCATCCAGGGCGACGGCGAGCAGAGCCGCGACTTCGTGGCCGTGGCCGACGTGGCCCGGGCCAACCTGCTGGCCGCCACGGCGCCGGCCGCCGATGGGGTCTACAACGTCGGCACCGGGCAGCGCACCACGGTCAACCAGATCGCCCGGCTGGTGCTGGGTGAGATCCCCAGCGGTGTGGGCGTCGAGACCCACCCACCTCGCCAGGGCGACATCCGCCACATGCGCAGCGACCCCTCCAAGGCGCTGGACGAGCTTGGCTGGCGGGCCCGCGAGGACTTCGCGACCGCTATGGCCGAGACCATCCGGTGGTATCGGGGACGGCTGGAGGCCTAGCTCCCCAGCCGTTCCACCAGCGCCTGCACGATGCGCTCCGAAGCCTTGCCGTCGCCGTAGGGGTTGTGGGCCCGGTGCATGGCCTCGTAGGCCGCGGGGTCGAAGAGCAGGGCCTCTGTGTTCGCGATGATGGCCGCCTTGTCGGTGCCCACCAGCTTGACCGTGCCCGCCTCGACGCCTTCGGGACGTTCCGTGGTCTCCCGCATGACCAGCACCGGCTTGCCCAGGCTGGGGGCTTCTTCCTGGATGCCCCCCGAGTCCGTGAGGATGATGGTGCTGCGGTCCATCAGGCGCACGAAGGGCTCGTAGTCCAGGGGCTCGATGAGGTGGATGTTGGGCAGCCCCGTGAGGGTGGCGTTGACCGGCCCGCGCACGTTGGGGTTGAGGTGCATCGGGTAGACGTAGTGGACCTGGGGGTGGCGCTCCGCGAGGGTGCGGATGGCGGTGCACATGTTGAGGAAGCCCTGGCCGAAGCTCTCCCGGCGGTGGCCGGTGATGAGCACCATGGGGGTGGTGGGGTTGGCCACCACGTCGAAGGCCGAGCCGTAGAGCTGACGCCACGGCTCGAGGGGCTTGGCCACGGCCCGGTCGCGCACCATGAGCAAGGCGTCGATGACCGTGTTGCCGGTGACCCAGATGTCTTCGTCCCGGAGGTTCTCCTTCAGCAAGGCCTGGCGGGAGCCCTCGGTGGGCGCGAACAGGAAAGAGCAGATGCGGTCGGCCAGTTGGCGGTTGGCTTCTTCGGGGAAGGGGGCCGCCAGGTTCCAGGTGCGCAGGCCTGCTTCGACATGGCCCACCGGGACGCCGGCGTAGAAGGCGGCCAGGGCGCCGGCCATGGTGGTGGTGGTGTCGCCGTGGACCAGCACCACGTCGGGCTTCTCGGCTTCGAGCACGGGCTTCAGGCCCAGGAGCACCCGGGAGGTGAGCTCGAAGAGGGTCTGGTTGGGCTGCATCAGGTCGAGGTCGTGGTGGGGCTCGAGCTCGAAGAGCGCGAGCACCTGGTCGAGCATGCCGCGGTGTTGGGCCGTGACGCAGAGCCGTTGCTCGGTGTCTGGGCAGGCCTCGATGGCCTTGACCAAGGGGGCCATCTTGATGGCCTCGGGGCGGGTGCCGAAGATGGTGAGGACGCGGACGGGCTTGGCCATGGGGTGGGCTCCTTGGGGAACACTCCTTTACCCAGGGCGCCGCTCCGTCTCAAGCGCTGTCTCCAGCGCCGCCGTAGAGCCCCGGACCTGGTGGGAGCATCACATCCGCTGCGCTGCGGAGCCCCATGGCCATGGGTGCGCGTTATGATGCGGTCGAAACTCATTCTGGTGCGTGCAATGATGTTCCGTCCCCTCGCTCTGCTGCTCCTCACGAGCCTCGTCGCCTGCAATGCCTCTTGGAAAGTCCAGGATGCCGATGGCGATGGCTACACTCCTCTGGATGGCGACTGCTGGGACAGCGTCGCTGGGCCCGGCGTCAGCGGGCTGGCGGGCGCCGACATCCACCCTGCGGCCACCGAGCGCTGGTACGACGGCTTCGATCAGGACTGCGCTGGCGACGACGACTACGACCAGGACGGCGACGGCTGGGTGCCCGAGACCTACCAGGGCCTGGCCACCAGCAACGTCGATGGCAGCGGCCAGCTGGCCTCGGGCGACTGCTGGGACGATCCCAATGTGATCCCCGAAGATCAGCGCGTGGTCTCCTCTGCGCTCACCGACGCCGACGGCACCAGCCTGAGCTGGGAGCAGCCCCAGGCCAGCGACGTCCACCCCGACGCCGACGAGCTCTTCTACGACGGCGCCGACTCCGACTGCGCGGGCGACAGCGACTTCGATCAAGACGGCGACGGCTTCGCCACCGACGCCTACCCCAACCGGTCGGGCGTCTTCGGCGAGGACTGCATGGACGGGGCCGACCTGGATCCCGACAACCCCGCCGGGCTCGATCCCGCGCTGGTCAACCCCGATGCTGGCGAGACCTACTACGACGGCACCGACCAGGACTGCGACGCCAACGACTGCGACGCCGACGGCGACGGCTTCGACGCCGATCCACAGGGCGTCGGGTTCTGCGAGAACGACGACTGCGACGACGAAGACGCCGAGCGCTTCCCCGATCCGGGCATCCCCGAGATCTGGTACAACGGCGTCGACGAGAACTGCGACAACAACGACGGCGACCAGGACGGGGACGACTACTGGGCCATCGACTACGCCGATCAGGTCGCGGCAGCGGGTGGCACTCCCATGCCCATCCCCGTGGGCTTCGAGGGCGACTGTGACGATCTGGACTTCGGCGCCTACCCGGGCGCAGCCGACGCTTGGTACGACGGCGTGGATGCCGACTGCATGGGCGACGACGACTTCGACCAGGACCTCGACGGGTTCCAGTATGACGCCTACGGCGGCACCGACTGCGACGACGTCGACGCTGACATCAACCCCGACGCGCTCGAGACCTGGTACGACGGCGTGGACCAGGACTGTGACGGGGCCAGCGACTTCGACCAGGACCGCGACGGCCACGACTCCGACGCCTACGCGGGCGACGACTGCGACGACACCGACGGCGGCATCAACCCCAGCGTCAGCGAGATCTGGTACGACGGGATCGACTCCGACTGTGATGGGGCCAGCGACTTCGACCAGGACGCCGACGGCTACGACTCCGATGCGCACGGCGGCGCCGACTGCAACGACACGGCCGCGGCCATCAACCCCGGCGCCAGCGAGATCTGGTATGACGGGCTCGACTCCGACTGTGATGGGGCCAGCGACTTCGACCAGGACCTCGACGGCTACGACTCGGACAGCTACGGCGGCGGCGACTGCGACGACACCGCGGCCGCCATCAACCCGGGCGCCAGCGAGACCTGGTACGACGGGGTCGACTCCGACTGCGACGGGGCCAGCGACTACGACCAGGACGCAGACGGCTACGACTCCGACGCCTACGCGGGTGCCGACTGCGATGACACGGCCGCGGCCATCAACCCGAGCGCGAGCGAGACCTGGTACGACGGGGTCGACTCCGACTGTGACGGGGCCAGCGACTACGACCAGGACGGCGATGGCTATCTGTCCGATGCCTACGGCGGGGCTGACTGCGACGATACGACCACGGCGGTCAACCCCTCGGCCACTGACACGTGGTACGACGGGGTCGATTCCGACTGCGACGGGGCCAGCGACTACGACCAGGACGGCGACGGCTACGACGCCACCGCCTACGCCGGCACCGACTGCAACGACACCAACGGCGCCATCAATCCAGGCGCCTCTGAGGTCTGGTACGACGGCGTGGACCAGGACTGCAGCGGCGGCAGCGACTACGACCAGGACGGCGATGGCTACGGCACCTCCGCCTTCATCGGGCTTGACTGCGACGATACCAACCCGGCCATCAACCCTAGCGCCAGCGATGACGGCACCACCTACAACATGATCGACGACGACTGCGACGGCTGGCTGGACGAGGACTCCATCGCCTTGGGCTCGCTGATCTTCTCCGAGGTCAGCAGGACCTCGAGCGCGGGCTCCGCCACCGGGTACACCTACAACCGCGACGCCAACTGGTTCGAGATCCACAACACCGAAGCCTTTGACATCGCCATGGACGATATGGCATTCCGCGCTTGCTACATGTACGGCACCGCTTACGGCGGCGGCTTCACCGGCGGTGTGCCCGACTGGGGCGAGTGTGTGTCCATCGCGTACTTCGCGGTGTCCCCAGACGCTGGGCTGGTGATCCCTGCCGGTGGCTACGCCACCCTGTGCGCCGACGACTCCATGTGGGACGACCCCACCGAGTGCGACTACACCTGGAAGGACACCGCCACCTGGACCGGCAGCAACCCCAGCGGGCGCTCCTACGCAGTGGACAGCACCCTCTACTTGGACCAGAACGGCATGCTCGGCGTGTACTACGCCGCCTCTTCCACCGACGAGGTTGGCTGGTATTACGCTACCGACGCCAGCTCTCCATGGCCCTACTTGCTTCGCTACACCATGACCCTGTCGCTGTCGGCGCTGAACTCCGCCGATAACGACGACGGCTCGAACTGGTGCGACGCGTCGGCCTCGGAGATCTGGAGCAGCATCCCGCTCACCAACTTCGGCAGCCCGGGCGCCGCCGACGCGGGCTGTCCCTAGCAGCTCGCGGGCGCCATGAGCCGCCTGCCCATCCGCGGTGGCGAGCGGGTGGTCTTCGCCGGCGACTCCATCACCGACGCCGACCGCCTGGCCTTCCCTCCGCTGGGGCAGGGCTTCGTCCAGCGCTTCGTGGATCTGGTGCGCCACCAGCACCCCGAGCGGGAGATCCACTGGGTCAACAGGGGCGTCGGCGGCGACATCACCAGCGACCTTCGGCTGCGCTGGGAGCGAGACGTGCTGGCCGAGCGCCCCGACTGGTTGGTGGTGATGATCGGCATCAACGACTGCGTGGGAATGCTGGGCTACCCCAGGCAGGAGCAGCTGGATCGGTACCGTGACGAGCTGTCCGCCATGCTCGATCGTGCCAGAGCGCTGCGGCCCCGGTTGGTGCTGATGGACCCTTTCTATGTGGCCACACCCTCGGGGCCGTGGGCCGCCAACCCAGCGCAGATCGAGGTCCTGCGGCGCCTGGTAGGCTACCAGCGGGTGCTGGCGGAGCTGGCTGGCCAGCGCGGGGCGCTGCATGTGCGCACCCAGCATGCCTTCGCGCGCCAGCTGGCCTTTCGTCCACCCAGCGAGCTGGCGCCCGAGCCGGTGCATCCCAACCCGAGCGGTCACCACCTCATCGCGCTCGAGCTCCACCGGGCGCTCTGCGCCGGCCCGCGTCCGCGGCGTGCCCGGTTATAGGTCGGAGACCCGCACTTCCCCGCCCTGGAGGCCCCATGCGTCGCGCTCTGCTCCCCTTCGGTCTGCTCCTGCTCGGCCTGGCCTGCAACGGCAACAAGGTCGGTGACGACACCGCGCCTCCCGAGGGCGACACCGACACCGACACCGACGCTGACTCCGACACCGACAGTGACGCAGACGCGGACGCCGACAGCGACGCGGACGCCGACGCCGACAGCGACGCGGATGCCGACGCCGACAGTGACGCCGACGTGGATCCCATCGGCGACTACTACGCCGGCAGCTTCCAGATGGACGTCGCCGAGACCAACCTCATCAACATGGCCGAGACCTGCCTGGGTACGGTCGAGCTTTGGTACAGCACCAAGCAGGACCCGCCCTTCCAGGGCGGCTACACCTGCGAGTTCCAGGGCCACCTCGCGACCCTCGGCCCACAGACCGCCGTGCTCGAGGCCACCGGAGAGGAGGAGCTCGTCGGCACGCTGCAGATGGAGGTCCCCCACATGGGTGAGTACGAGGTGCCCTGGACCGGCACCTTCGCGGACGACGCCATCATCGGAACCGGCGAGTACGTGGAGACCATCGAGGTCCACGGCTTCGAGTTGATGATCGAGGTCTATATGGACTTCGAGGCGGTGTACACGGAGTAGGGCGGCGCGGTCGTCGCCTTGCCTGTCAGGAGCCGCGGCGCCCGTGCTTCGCTGGGCCTGGCGGCTGCTTTGGTGCTGTTGCTGCTCGTCGAGCTCAGTCTCCGCCTGATACTGGGTGCGCCCGTGGCCCCTACGCCTTTCCTGCGCGCCCGTTGGAACATGGCCGGGCCCGCCTTCCGGCAACGCGGCGAGCTGGTGGTGCCTCGCTACCAGCAGCAGGACATGGTGGGGCCCTTTGCCCGGGAGCCCCAGCCCGGCGTGCCCCGCATCTTCGTACTGGGTGGCTCGTCCATCCGTGCCGGGAGCCGGATCCCCGCTGAGCACGAGGCCCCCGGGCGGCTGCAGGAGCTGCTGTTCGCGGCCGGGCAGCCGGCAGAGGTCATCAACCTGGGGCGGCCAGCGCTGGACAGCCAACACCACCTCGAGGTCCTGCGCGAGGCCGTGGCTTTCCAGCCAGATCTCCTGGTGCTCTACATGGGCCACAACGATCTGGGCAACACCGCCCTCGAGGATCGGTACGGCACGGTGGGGGCCTCACTGGGCCTGCGCGTGCGCCTGCTGTTGGGTCGCCTGGCGAGCTACACGCTGCTCGAGAGGGTCCTGCACCCCAAGTCCGGGCTCATGGATCGCGGCCGCGCGGACGGTGCCCGCGTGGACCCTGTGATCGAGGCCCAGCGCCTGGGCGCCCAGGCGGGCACCAAGCGCGACTGCCCACTCGACGACCCCAGGCGGGGTCTGGCAGCCCGGGACCTGGAGGACAACCTGGTGGCTATGGCGGCCCTGGCGGAAGAGGTAGGGGCCGGGGTGGTGATGGTCACTCCCGTGTCCGACTGGGTGAATAGCGCTCCTTTGGGCAGTGCCTGCCCAGAGCTGCTGGTCGACGCCAGCCCCCCCGAACATCCGTATCGATCCGGTGAGCCTCGCCTGTCCGCGCAGGCGCTGGCCGCGGCCCTGGAGTATGCACCGGACTGCCCCGAGCTGCTGTTCGAGCGTGGCAGGGCGCGCCTGAAGCTGGGCGAGGCCGGCGCCTACGAGGATCTGCGTGCGGCGATGGAGGGGGACCCCTTGCCACTGAGGGCCACCCGCGCCATGACCGACGCCGTGCGCGCGGCAGCCGAGCGCAGTGGCGCACGGCTGGTAGACCTCGAAGTCCTGGCCGAGCGGGACCATCGCGCGCCGCCTCCGGCCTGGTTCAGGGACGCGGTGCACCTGAGCGCCCAGGGCCATGCCGTCCTGGCGGAGGCAGTTCTGCCGGTGGTGCGCGAAGAGCTGGGCCTGGGCAGCCCGGCCCCTACCTCACGTACATCTCGGTCCAGGTGACCTTGCAGCTGTCGGAGTAGCAGTTGGTGCCGGCGTTGTAGGTGCCGATGTCGCTGCAGGGGTAGGCTCCCGCGGTGCAGCTGCCGGTGGAGAGGCGGGTGATGTCGAGCAGGCTGTTGTCGTAGATCTCCCAGGTGGCCCACCCGTTGGGGGTGTTGCCCAGCCCGTTGGCCCAGCAGCAGCCCGACAGCTGGAAGCCCAGGATCGCGTTTTCGTTCGCACCGGGAAAGCAGGATCCGGCGTTGTTGTCCAGCGGGCGAACCACCAGGACGTGCAGCTGCGCCTGGCTGGCGGTCATGGACTCGTACCAGTCCGCGCCGCTGGCCAGGAAGGACTGGGAGCAGGTGGTCGTGGAGTACTCGGTGGCCATGAAGTCCAGGAAGCTCTGGTCGTCCAGCACGTCGTAGAAGGCGAAGCCGTACTGCTCCGTGATCACCATGAGATCCCAGCCCGCCGTCTCCCAGTAGGCGTCGATCTTGCTGTCAGCGGCATGGCGATCGAGCACGGCGCCGAAGGTGGTGGTGTCGGTCAGCCAGACCGCCTCGGAGTCCCAGCTGCGGCTGCCCTCGTTGACCACCGATCCGATGAAGGTCCAGCCACCCCCGTCGCGGGTCATGTCGCACAGGGTCTGGTAGTCGCCGGTGGTGCCCGTCAGCCAGTAGTTGCCGTCGCCCGACGAGGGGTCGTCGGCCAGGATGTCGGCGCAGCTAGTGGCGGCGCAGGTGGTGTCGCTGCCCAGGACGCCGTTGTCGGCCGTACCGTCGCAGTCGTCGTCCACGGCGTTGCAGACCTCGGCGGCCCCAGGGTTCACGGCGGCGTCGCTGTCGTCACAGTCGTCGTTGGTGGCGCTGTAGCCCGAGGGTAGGGTGCAGGCGGGCGCGAAGCCGGTTGCGCTGGCGCCGTAGCCGTCACCGTCGCCGTCGGCGAACCAGGTGCTGGCGTCCACCGCGCTGTCTTCGTCCACGTCTCCGTCGCAGTCGTCGTCGTAGCCGTTGCACCGCTCGTCGGCGCCCGGGAACACCGCGCCGTCCGCGTCATCGCAGTCCGTGCTGTCCGCCACGTACCCGCTCGGCTGGGCGCAGCGAACCAGGGTGTAGGTGGTGGCGCCGTAGCCGTCGTGGTCGTAGTCGATGGCCCAGGTGGTGGCGCCTGAGACGCCGCCGTCGTCGTCGTCCACCAGGCCGTCGCAGTCGTTGTCCACGCCATCGCAGAGCTCGGCGGCGGCGGGGTGGATGGCGGCGTCACCGTCGTCGCAGTCGGTGTCATCCGAGCCGTACCCGGAGGGCGCGCTGCAGGCTCGGGTGGTGGTGGCGGCGTCGCCGTAGCCATCGCTGTCGGCGTCGGCGTACCAGGTGGCGGCGTCGGCGGCGTCGGCTTCGTCCACGGTGCCGTCGCAGTCGTTGTCGGCGCCGTCACACAGCTCGGCGGCGGCGGGGCTGACCCCGGCGTTCGTGTCGTCGCAGTCCGTCGAGGAGGCGACGTGGCCTGTGGGGGCGTAGCAGGCGACCGTGCTGTGGGCGGCGTCGCCGAAGCCGTCACCGTCGCTGTCGGCGTACCAGGTGCTGGCGTCCGTGGCGTCGGCCTCGTCCACCACTCCGTCGCAGTCTTCGTCGTCGCCGTCGCAGGTCTCGGTGGCGCCCGGGTAGGCCGTGGCGTCGGCGTCGTCGCAGTCGGTGTGGTCGGCCACGTAGCCGCTGGTGGCGTAGCAGGTGGTGACGCTGTCGGCGGGGTCGCCGTAGCCGTCCATGTCGTCGTCGGCGTACACGGTGATGGCGTCGGTGGCGTCGTCTTCGTCCACGGCCCCGTCGCAGTCGTTGTCCACGCCGTCGCAGCGCTCCGGGTCCACCGGCGAGACGCTGGGGTCGCTGTCGTCGCAGTCGGTGGCGTACACCGCGGCCACGTAGCCGCGGGGCTGGTCGCAGGCGACGGTGGTGACTGCAGGATCGCCGTAGCCGTCGCCGTCGTCGTCGGCGTACCAGGAGGCGGCGTCGGTGGCGTCGTCCTCGTCGATCACGCCGTC
>ERZ890953.33-NODE-33-length-76672-cov-8.523135_pt1 | contig 76672 bp, 54 predicted proteins | sample MGYA00521264_ERZ890953 | MGnify/ENA primary metagenome ERZ890953 (study PRJEB32303, sample SAMEA104408629) | aquatic metagenome | biome: Brackish water; feature: Chemocline; material: water | place: Baltic Sea | collected 2014-10-26T21:54:00 | depth 200 m ...
CCTTGTATTCGTTGGTGTAGTAGAGGTAGGCGCTCGAGGCGGGGCCCGTGTAGGTGCCGGGCACCGCGGCAACCAGGTCGATGGGCACCGCCCGCAGCTCCTCGGGCTCGAGGTCGCGGAAGTAGAGCACCACCTCGCGGGGGCCGGTCTCGTAGAAGTCCACCACGCCGCGCTCCCGCAGGTCCTCGAGCTGCCAGGTCTGGGCCTGCAGGCCGCCGGGCAGGCCCACGCGAGCCAGGGTCATGGGCTGGCCCTCGTTGGTGCGGTTGCGCACGGTGGCCGTGAGCCGGACGCTCTCGCCCATGGCCACGGTCTTGGCGGCCAGGTGGGTCTCGAGGTCCACCACGGTCTCGGTGCTCGAGGCGGGCAGGGTGGAGCGGTACTCCACGGCGACGCTGTAGGGAAGCGGCTCTTCGCCATCCAGCACCAGCTCGATGGTGTTGGCGCCCGAGGTGAAGAACGCGCCCAGGTCCTCGAAGGCGATGGCGTCCCGGTAGCCGGCCTCGTAGGCGAAGTGGCCGGCGCTCACGCCGTTGATGCGTAGCTGCACCTCACCGGCGCTGCGGGTGGCCCGGCTGGCCGAGGCGTAGGCGGTCATGGCCCGCAGGGACAGCACCGTGGCCTGGGTGGAGCCCCACTGGCCGAAGCCGCCGCGGTTGTTGTTCAGCCAGTCCACGGCGCTGCGCACGGCTGCGTCGTGGCCCTCGACCTGCAGCAGGGCCATCACGGCCAGGGCGGTGGTCTCGATGGTCAGGGCCTCGCCGCCGCTGCGGGTGATGCTGTGGTCGGCGCCCACCCACGAGCCGTCCTTGGCCTGCATGGACACCAGGCGCTTGGCCGCGGCCGCGGCCTCCTTGTCCTTGCCGTCGAGGCGGGTCAGGGTGCCGGCGGCGAGGGCCAGCATGTAGGGGTCGCTGGTCTTGGCGGCCACGCCCTGCTGGCGTGCCAGCTCCTTGTCCAGCCCGGCGGTGAAGCCGGCCTCGGCCAGGCTCCAGACGATGTAGGCGTCGGTGACCTCGGCCGAAGCGCGGCCGAAGCTGTCCAGGGCCTTGGCGTCGCGGTCGAAGCCGCCCTGGCCGTCCCGACGGGACATCAGCCAGTCCGCCGTGCGCTCCATCATCTGGGCGTCCACGTCGCCGTAGACCGCGCGCATGTCCTGGAACTCGAGCAGGCCGTAGGCGGTCAGGGCCTCGTGTCCGGGGTCGCCGCCGAACCACTCGTAGCCCTTCTTGGGGCTCTCGTAGCCTACGAGCTTGGCGTAGCCGCGGTCGAGCATGCCCATGGTGCGGCTGACCAGCGCGGGGTCGGCCACGCCCTGCTCCTCGAGGTAGCGCAGCACCATCACGTTGGGGTAGTTCGAGCTCGAGGTCTGCTCGAAGCAGCCGCCGGGCTCGCGGATCAGGCCCTCCATGCCGCTGACCAGGGTGGCCACCGGGCTTGGGTAGAGCTGGATCCTGGCGTCCACGGTGCCGTCGATGGCCTGACCCAGGTCCACCGTGTGGCGGGCCACCGTCTCCAGCTCACCGCTGGCCTCGAAGGCCTGGGGGAAGCCCAGGGGCTCCACGGTGATCTCGCGCTCGAAGGCGTCGCTCAGGCCCTCGCTGGAGGCGTGGAAGGCCAGCGTACCCGCGCCCTCCTTGCCCGTGACCAGCAGGTCCATGAACAGGCTCTCGCGGGCCTCGGCTGCCAGCTCCCACTGGTCGGCGATGGGGCGCTGCAGCTCCAGCAGATCCTGGGGGAAGCTGGCCTCGAGGGCCAGGGCCAGGCTGGCGTCTTGCTCGTTGCTCAGGGTCAGGGGCAGACGCAGGCGGTCGCCCTCGCTCACCGCCAGGGGGATCTTGACCGCCATGGAGAAGGGCAGGTTGGAGCGGAGCACCGTCTCGTCGCGGCCCGCCAGGCCGCCGCCGATACCCTCGGTGCTGACCCGGAAGCTGGTGATGGCGTCGCTGGTGTAGAAGCTGACGGTGGCCTGGCCCTGCTCGTCGGTCTGGACCCGGGGCGTCCAGTGCACGGTGTCGCGGAAGTCGGTGCGGACCTCGGGGGGCTTGCCGTCGTAGATGGGGGCGGGGAAGACCCGGACCGGGGCCCACTGGTAGGCCGGGGCGACCTCGCCGGCCCAGCGTTCCTGTTCCATGTCATCCATGGCGAACGGCTCGCCTCGGGCCTGGACCTTCGCCGCGCGGCCCTGGCCTCGGCCCATGCGGTCCGCTTCGGCGGGCATGGGCATGTCGGCATCGTCAGCGAGCATGGGGCCGGCCGCGGGCTCCATTGGCGGGATCTCGGCGTCGTCGGCGGGGTCGAACGCGGCCATGGGGGGCGGCGCTTTGGGGGCCATGGCGGCTTCCTTGTTGCGCCCGCGCCTGACCGCCCCGGCCAGCGCCGGCATCGCGCCTTCCGCCTCCTCGAGGTAGCCCAGGCCGTCCAGGTAGCCCATGTAGCCCAGGGCCTGCAGGGTCTCCTCGGGCTGGTAGGGCTGCACCAGGGCCTGCTGCCAGTCGAAGCGCCGCCAGCCGCGGGTGCCCATCAGCAATTCCATGGCCAGGGCGGACTTGTCTTCGGTCAGGTCCAGGTAGAAGTTGGGCTCCTCCACCTCGTCCTGCAGCTCGGTCTCGAGGAGCAGCTGGGACAGCAGGTGGCCCTGCTTGTCATCGGCGAAGGACAGCACCGTGTCGTCCACCACGGCCAGCGCCAGGTCGGCGGCTACGGGGCGGCCCATGGGGTCGGTGGTGCTGATGGCGAGCGTGACCTGCTCCCGGGGCTGGTAGCTGGTGCGCTCGGGGGTGACCTCCACGTTCAGCCGGTGGCGGCGGTTGCGGAACACCAGGCGCTCGGCCAGGGGCTGCATGTCGGCGTCAAATGCGGTGACCCGGGCGATGCCCATGGCCTTGTCCACCGCGGGGTCGCCGGCCTGCAGGTAGACCACCGCGGGCTTGTCCGGGCGCGCCTCGATGGTGGCGCCGTCGATGAGGTTCTCTCGCACCACGGCCTGCACGCTGACCGGCTGCCGCTCGGTGCAGCGCACGGCGACCCGCAGGTAGTCCAGGGAGCCGTCCAGGTCGTCGTAGGTCCGCAGCACGCAGCCGGCGTCCTTGGCCGCGGGCAGGGCATAGTGCTGGGCGATGCCGGTGGGGCGGGTGATCTCCACGTGGTAGCTGCGGCCCGCCTGGGGCACGAAGCCGAAGCGGCCCAGGCCGTCGCGGTGGCTCTCGAAGCTCGCCAGCTCGCGGCCCGCGTCGTCCACCAGCCGGCCTTGCACGTCGGCGGGCTTGCCGAAGGGGTCCCGCGCCTCGAAGTAGACCCGCGAGGGCAGGCCGGTCACGAGATCGCCGCCCTCGGGGTACAGCGACACATCCAGATCCTGCAGGATGATGGGGATGCGCTTGCTCACCGACTCGGTGATGCCGCCGTCCTCCACCAGCACCGTCAGCAGTCCGTCGCCGCGGCTGATGCGGGCGGGCAGATCGAAGCGCACCGCTGCGTCTCCGCGGGCGTCGGTGGTTACCTCGACCCGGGGCAGGGCCACCCCATCCAGCTGGATGGTGGCAGTCAGGGTCTGGTTGCCCAGCACCTCGCCCGTGGGGCGCTTGACGTTGACCGAGGCGACCACGGTGTCACCGGGGCCGTAGGCCTTGCGCATGAACTCGAGCTTCTTCTTGAGCCGCGGGGCCTCATAGGCCGCCACGATCACCGGCCGCTCGGTCTCGATCTCCCCGCCGCGCAGCACCCGCAGGATGTACTCGCCTCCGGGCACGCCGTCGGGGATCTGGATGTCGTTGGTGTTCAGGCCTTCGGCGTGGGCCACCTTCTTGCTGGCCACCGTGGCGCCCTTGGGGTTGATCAGCTGGTACTCGAGCCCTTGCCCCTGGCCGGCAGCGCTCAGGCTCTTGCGCTCGAGGTCCCAGGCCCGCAGCCAGACGGTCTCGCCCGGCCGATACAGGGGGCGGTCCACCTGCAGGTGGAAGCTGCGGCTGGGCCAGCCGTCGAAGGCGCCCGCGAGCTGGTCCGCAAAGGCCGCGTAGCCATCGGCGGTGGTGACGCGCTTGCTGGGCGCCGGGGAGGCCTCGGGGGCCACGGGCGCCACGTACGTCTTCGCCTCGGCAAGGTCGGCGGCCAGGGTGTCGGTGGCCGGCATGGCGCAGGTGGCGCCGATGGTCAGGGCCAGGGCGAGGGGCAGGGAGCGTTGGGTCATGGGAGCATTCCTCGGAGCGGGTGGGCCTGGGGGCGGGACGCTGTGGGCCGCGTGCGTCGGGTATACGCTTCGAGGAGGGACGGCCTTACAGCTGCCGCGAACCGGAACCCGCGGGCCTGGCCCTGGGTCTGCCATGATGTGTCCATGACCCCACTCCGCACCGCCCCCCGCCAGGCCCTGCGCTTCTTGCTGGGCCACTGGCTGCACTTCCTGCTGCTCGCCATCTTCGGGGTGGTGGGGATCACCTCGCTGCACGAGCTGGCCCACGCCGGGGCGGTGTGGCTGCAGGGCGGCGATCTGCTCGAGTTCGTGGTGCTGGGGGACGAGGAGGCCTGGGGGCATGTGCGCTACCAGTTCCCCCAGGGCGCGGCCTACAGCGCCCGGCTGATCTCCGCGGCGCCCGCCATCGCCGCCCTGGGAGCCATGATGACGGGGGTGGTGGCGTCGATGCTCGGCCCCGAGCGCGACGGGCACATCGCCAAAGCCGTCTGGTTCTGGCTGTGCCTGATGCCGGCTGGGGAGCTGGGCTTCATGGGCCTGGGCTACTTCACCGTGGGGGCGCGCTGCGACCTCCTCTCCGCCTTCGGTCCCATCACCTGGCCCCTGCGCCTGGCGGGCCTGGCCATGGCCTGCTCTGTGGTGGCCTTGCTCTTCGGCCTGCAGCGCCGCCTGTTCGACCAGCTGGCGCTGAGCCAGGGGGCCTTCGCCCTGCTGGGGGCCCTGGCCTTGCTGGGGCTGTGCGGAGTGCTGCTGATCTGATGGGGCCAGCTGCGGTATCCTTCCCGACACTCCCGGAGGCCCCATGGAGATCACCGTACGCCGCGCCGAGCCCTACGACTCGCTGCCGCCAGGAGTGGCCCACAAGCTGCCCGCCGCCTTGCTCGAGGGCAAGCGACGCGACGGCGCCATCCTCCTGGCCTACGTGCGAGGTCAGCCCGTGGGGTGGCTGGTGCACAACCTGCTGTGGGCCCGGGTGCCCTTCATCGAGCTGCTGCATGTGGAGCCTGCGCTCCAGCGCCTGGGGGTGGCCGCGGCCATGCTGGCGACCCTCGAGGATCAGCTTCGGGCCCAGGGGCGCGCTCTGCTGTTCAGCTCGGCCCAGGACGACAACCCGGCGGCCCTGGCCTGGCATCTCGAGCTGGGCTTCGAGGAGGCTGGCGTGCTCGACGGCGTCAACCCAGGGGTGGTGGGCGAGGTGTTCTTCCGCAAGGCCCTGTAGGCCTCAGCTCCCGTCGGGCAGCACCAGGTCCGGGAACACCACGGCCGTGGGCTCTTCCTGCTCCCTCCACAGCCGGTCGTACAGGCCCCACTCCTGGGCGTCGGTGGTCCACGAGGCGTACACCGCCACCCCGCGGAAGTTGCTGGGCGCGCCGTCCTCGAGGGCGTCGTGTACGCCGCGGATGGCCTCGTCGATGGTCTCGACGTCCGGCCTGTGCCAGGGCTCGTCGTCCTCGTAGCTGGGCAGGCCCACCAGCCACACGCAGCCGCCTTGGTCGGGGGGCGGCAGGGTCTCGGCCAGCTGGCGGGTCCAACGGGCCACCAGGGAGCGATACAGGTAGCGATACTTCAGGCCTGTGTCGTAGGCCATCACCGCCACCTCGTCGCTGGCCAGGCAGACGTCCCTGAGGAACGGCAGGCTCCAGTGCACCTCCTCTACGGGCTGGTGCAGGGTGGGGGGCGGGTAGGCCGCCACGCTGAGCACCCGATCGGGCCCGATGGCCTGCTTCACCGCGCCCAGCAGCGCCAGGTAGCCTTCGGTGTCGCTGGGCATGGGCTCGACGTTCAGCTGTACACCCGCGGCGCCCAGCTCGTGGGTGAGCGCTCGCGTGTGCTCTACGAAGCCGTCGATGCGTTCTGTGTCGACGAAGAGCACGTCGTGGGGCCATGTGCCGCCGGTCCAGGGGATCACCTGCAGGCTGGGGTCCAGCGCCGCCATCGCCGCGGTGAAGGCCGCCACGCGCTCTGGCTCGTAGCGGTGGATCACGCCCGCCTTGCGCCAGCCGGGGTGGCCTTCGTGGTCCATGGGCCCCAGGAAGGGGTAGAGGCGCTGGACGCCGTTGGCGCGGGTCGCCACCGCCAGATCGGCGCGCAGGCGGTCTTCGTGGCCATCGACCTCGGGGCCGCCGTGCAGCCAGTGACGGCGCATCCAGATGCCGTTCTCGGCGCGATCCAGGCTCGGGATGGCCGGCGGTGGATCCTCCCCGCGGCAGCCCGTGGCCACCAGCACCGCCACGATGGGAGCGAGCCGCCAGGCCACTTCGTGGCGCCTCCAGTCGATGAAGCCCCGCACCAGGCTCTGCGGGCGGGCAGCGATGACCGGAGGCTGGGCGGGGGCTGGCTGGGACAAGGCTTCTCAGTGCGGGTGGGCCCTCTCACTGTATCCCAGGATGGGACGGGCTAAGCGCGCCTTGTCCCGCCCAGGGCTGGCGGACCCCCCTCCGACTGGAATAACGGGTCGCATGCATCGTCTCTCACTGCCTTGTCTGCTGCTCTTTCCCTTCCTCGCCCTGGGCTGTCGCTCCCTGACGCCGGCGCCCGAGGAACTGGACGAGCTGTGCGCCTACCTCTTCGCCCACACGGCCGACGAAGACAGCCGTGAGCTCGAGGCGGGGCTCACCAACCTGGACACCTGGATGCTGGCCCACCTCGAGGACACCCTGGTGGGCTACTCGGTGACCAACCTGAGCGACACCGCGGTCGAGGTGCTCGATGATCGCAACCACAACACCGAGGAGATGCTCGGCGCGGCGGTGGCCACCATCAGCGAGGGCTATGGCCCCTACGCCTTCACCATCGCCCTGACCGTCGAAGACCCGGTCGAGGTGATCCCGGGCTCCCACGAGGACTATGTCCGCACCTTCCTGACCGACGAGCAGTGCTTCGCCGATCTGGACTGCGAGCAGCTCGAGACCGAGAACCACCTGTTCGACAACTACCCGATCATCGGGGACGTCGACTCCGAGAACTACAGCATGTTCCGCTGGGTGGAGCAGGACAAGGGGCTGGCCATGGTCCAGCGCTCCTGGCTCACCCGGCCTTCGGACGTGGAGTGGGACAGCTTCGAGCTCAACGACCAGTACTACCTCAACGTGCTGCTGCCCTACGGCGAGGGTGGCACCCTCACCCTGCAGTCCATGTGGGTGGACGCCACCCTCAACGACAACTCCGTGCCCGAAGACATGGCGCTGTCCCTGGTCGTCAGCCAGATGCAGGACGTCTACAAGGACGTCGAGAAGTTCCTGGACGCCAACGGCGCCGCCGAGCAGCCCAGGGGCTGCGCATCGGCCGGGGGCCGTCGGGGTGGGGCCGGGCTCGGCCTGCTGGGCCTGCTGGGCTTGGTGGGCTTGCTGGGGCTGCGCCGGCGCCGCTGACTCCCCCGTGCGCCGTGCCTTCGCACCCCATCGGGAGCGCTGCTGGCCTATGATGGTGCCATGAGCCGACCGTCGCCAGAACCATCCACCGCCATCGCACAACGTCAGAGCGCCGCCCCGGCTCCAGGCTCCCGCGATGCCCTGCTGGCCGCCGATGCTCCTCAGCCGCCTGTGCGGCGCAGCATGTCCACCATGCTGCAGGCGTCGGTGCAGGCCTGGGGCGACGTGGTCTCTGCCCTGCTCATCGACATGGGGCACATCTCCGAGGGCATGACGCGCCTGGGCTGGATGTCCACCACCATGGACCTGCTGGCCAGCGAGCAGGCCTACCGCGCGGCCCAGCAGCAGCTGGCCTGGTGGGACGGCTTCTTGCAGCAGCTGCCCCTGCCCGAGCTGCTCTTCGACCACGCCCAGCCCCGCATCCGCCAGGCCAGGGCCGAGCGCCACCGCGCGACCATCTTGGCCCGGGACCGCGCCTTCCAGGACCACCAGCTGCTGGTGAAGGCCGAGCTGAACCGGGTGGACCTCGACCCCATGGAGCGGTCCAGGTTGCGGCGCATCCACGATGATCCCGCCACCACCGAGTGGTGGACCGACCCCGACGACTACGCCCGCGACGCCATCGCCCAGCTGCCCCAGGGCCCCAGCACCGTCCCCATCGTGGCCGCCGATCTCGACGCCGCCCGCAACTTCTCGGGCTTCAACGCCGTGCAGGCCATGCGCGAGCACCCCGAGCTCGGTCCCCGCGCCGCCAGCATGGACGCCATCATCACCGCCGCCCTGCGCAAAGAGATGCGCATGTCCAAGAGGGACGCCCAGATCCACGCCCGCGTGCTCACCGACATGTTCTGGGTGGCCCTGCGGCGGGCCCTCGAGGCCGGCGGCGTGCAGCTGGCCACCGCCGTCCACTTCGTGGTGCCCACCCGCGATCACGAGATCCAGGAGCAGTTCACCCGCGAGCTGCTCACCAGCTGGCTGGCCCACCTCGAGACCCTGCCCGTGCCCAAGGACCGCCCCGTCCTGACCAGCCGGGTGCCCCTGCTGGGCAAGCTCGTCGGCGGCGACAAGGCCCTGCCCGGCCCGGTCCAGGCGCCCAAGCAGATCACCGCCTCCGAGGGAGCCGAGAAGAAGGGCGTGTGGTCCAAGGTGAAGGGTGTGTTTGGGGGCGGGGAGGGGTGAGCTGGGCGGCCGATGGCGCCGCAGCTGGTTTTGACTCCTTGGGTACACGAACCAGGCTCGGTGGAGGACGCGATGTCGAAGGTGTCTGTCTCTTTCAGCCTCCTTCCGCTGCTGCTCGCCCTCGCCGCCTGCGGGGACAAGCCCGATGACACGGGTGAGCCCCCTGTGGTGGACACCGAGACGCCGAGCACCTGGTGCGCCGACGCCGACGGCTATGGCGACCCCAGCTCATCCCTCCAAGCCGCAGAGCCTCCCTCGGGCCATGTGGAAGACGACCTGGACTGCGACGACGGCGACCCGGCCATCCATCCCGGCGCCCAGGAGCTCTGCGACGAGGTCGATAGCGACTGCGACGGGCTGGTGGATGACGACGGCTACGACGACATCCTCTTTGGAGCGCAAGGCGACGACACCAACGGTGAGTACGCTGGCGCGGCCTACCTCTTGTATGGGGGCGACGGATAGACGGGCTGGAGTTGGCCGCTGCTCGAGGCCTCGAAGGGGCCCACAAACCGTCACAGTTGTCTGCGACCTGCGCGGGCGCGACCTGAGATCAGAACAGCCAGTACAGCTCGAAGGCCTGGGGCAACCACATGGTGGGCAGCGCGTCTTCGCCCGAGATGGGGATACCCACCCGGAGCCGGAGCCGGGGCAGGGTCATCTGGTAGGCGATGCTGCTGGTGGCGGCCAACACCCCCTCGAGGGGCTGCTGGATGCGCACGGCCGCGCCGGCGTCCATCGTCTCGTCCACGGCCGCGCCGGCGTCGATGCGGGCGCTCAGGGTGTTGTAGCGCCAGGCTTGGAAGACGATGCTGTCGCGTCTGGTGAGCCGGCAGTCCACGGCGAGGCGGGATTGGCCCAGGGTGAGCCGTCCCCCGCCGTAGAAGGCTCCCTTGCCCTCCAGGGCGCCGTACAGCTCGTCGCCCAGGTCGATGCCCAGGGCGCTGGTCAGACCTCGCACCAGGTCTTCGCTGTCGAAGCTGCCCCGGACATCCACGTTGTCCCAGCGGTAGCCCAGGTGCAGCGAGAAGCGCTGGGAGATCATCCAACTTCCCGTGGCCATCAGCGGCCAGACGGTGATGCTCAGATCCTCGGCGTCCTCGCCCCAGTTCCCGTTCCAGAACATGCCCGTGGCCTCGAAGCTCAGGTCGATGCGCTGGGTCTGGATGGCGGTGACCTTGCCGTGCAGGTTGTAGATCTTCAGCAGGTCGAGCATCGGCGCCGTGCCCACGTGCAGGTTGTCCAGCAGCCCGTAGTCCAGGTTCATCAGGCCCAGCCGGGTGCGGTGTCTGCCGATGGTGTAGGCCGAGAAGTCGCTCTCGTAGGCCGGGTCGAGGGGGGCGTGGCGCCAGGCTCGCCGGCGCTCCTTGCCACGCAGATCCTGCCACTCGGCGTCCATGGGCTCGGGGTCGGGGACGGCCATGGCTGGCTGGACCAGCAGCGAGGCCAGGGTCAGGGCGAGGATGGGGAGCACGGTTCCTCCAAGGGCGGGTGGACACCACCTATGGGACACGCGGGGGCGAGGAAACCAAAAGAGTTCCGGTGGCAAGCACTACACCCACCGTTGCTTGTGGGCCGCGGCGCTTGTCTCCGGGCGGGACGACCCTAGCTTCGCCCCTACCCCCGCCACCCAGGAGCACTCCATGCGTTCCCTCGTCGTCCTTCCTGTCGCCCTCCTCGCCGCCGCGAGCCTCGGCTGCTCCAACGACATCCGCGAAGGGCGCGTGGTGGCCGCCGTGATCCCCGCGGCCGGAGCCGCGGAGCCAGCCGCGGGCGCCGCGCTGGCCATCGACCCCGGCAAGTCCAAGGTCCAGGCCCTGGGCGCCAAGATCACCGGCACCCACCAGGTGGTCTTCCCCAGCTTCGCCGGAGAGCTGAAGCTCGATGGAGCCACCCCCACCGCCATCCAGGTCACGGTGAACATGGGCGCCATGAGCTCCGACCACGACAAGCTCACCGGGCACCTGAAGTCCCCTGACTTCTTCGACGTGGGCAGCTTCCCCACCGCGAGCTTCGCCTCCACGGCCATCGCCACGGGCAGCGACGTCGCCGGCTTCACCCACACGGTCACCGGCGACCTGAACATCCACGGCGTCAGCAAGCGCGTGGTCTTCCCGGCCACCATCAGCGTCGATGGCGGCGCCATGAAGGCCCGCAGCGAGTTCGTCATCGACCGACAGGACTTCGGCATCGCCTACCCGGGCATGCCGGACGATCTCATCAAGGATGACGTGGCGCTCACCATCGACCTGGCTTCCTGATCCGGGCCGGGTGGCGAGGGAGTCCGGATGCGCTAAACACGGCTCCCCCCAAGGAGGTCCACCGTGCACCAGGCCGATCTGCACAACCACACCACCGCGTCCGACGGTGACTTCAGCCCCACCAACCTGGTCCAGCGCTACGCCGCGCTGGGCATGGGTGCCATCGCGGTCACCGACCACGACACCGTCGCCGGGGTCCGCGAGGCCCTGGACGCAGGCCTGGCAGTTGGCCTGGACGTGCTGCCCGGTGTCGAGGTCACCCTGCGCTTCTCCGAGCCCCTGTTCCGCGGGTCGCTGCACCTGCTGCTGTACTTCGACGCCGCGCTGCTGGATGACCCGGGGTTCCTCGAGCTGTCCGCGGCCACCTTCGCCAAGGGCCGCGGCGACTCCCTGGTGCAGGCGCGCCTGGTGGAGATCAACCGCTACTTCGGCCCCGCGGGCGTCGAGTCCCTGCTGCCCCGAGAGCTGACGGCCGACGACCTGTACGGGCAGACCGATCAGGTCAGCCGCCGCCACTTCGCCGTGGCGCTCAAGGGCCTGGGCATCGCCGACCGCGACACCATCTCCCACATCATCGGCAACGACAGCCCCGCCTACATCCCCTCGGGCATGACCTTCGAGGATCTGGCACCGCTGCTCGAGGCCTACCCCTTCGTGCGCGTGTTCGCGCACCCCGCGGCGGGCTCCTTCCCTGGCGACAGCCACTACAAGGAGGTCCTGCCTCCCTTGGCCACCGTGATCGAGCTGCTGCCGCGCTTCTTGGCCATCGGCCTGGATGGGCTCGAGGTGGCCTACCCCGGCCACACCCCCGAGCTCGAGGCTCAGGTCGAGGCCCTGCGGGTCCAGCTTGGCCTGCCCCTGGCCACCGGCGGGTCCGACTGCCACGACGAGGCCCAGCGCCCGCCTGGCACCGACGGCGTAGGCATCGAGGTCGTCCAGGCCATCCGCGCGCTGCTGGCGGCGCGAGGGTAGGGGCCCAGGTCCGGGACTGATACCGTCTGACATTGATTCAGCTCGGCCCTCGCCGGCCGAGCACCCCGCTGTCGACGCTTCGGATCCTTGACGTGACTCGCCACGCCTGCGGCTCCTCATCGCCGACAGCGGGTCGCTCTTCTCGGCGATCATCCGAGCCGAATCTGCGTCAGCCGGTATGAGCTCCGGAGCGCGCCCGCCCAGGGTGCGGCACCCGCCGCGGGCGGTGCCAATGGCTGTTTGCGTGACCTCGCCCTGTCAACGGTCTGCGCCGGGGGCACACTGTCCCGTTAGACAGAACCGGACCACCGAGAGATCGCCATGCACCGCCCGTTCCTTTGCGTCATCTTCCTGACCTCCTTGCCCGCCTGTAGCGACTATGGGGTCGATCGCATCGACGATGAGCCCCCGGGGGCCGGTGATCGGGTGCTGCAGGTGCTCCCTGAGCTGATCGACTTCGGCACCGTGGCGGCCGGCACTGTGGCCGTCGACAGCTTCACCATCAGCAGCATCGGCGCGGGCGCGGTGCAGCTCGAGCCACTGCATGTGCAAGGATCGGGCACCTTCACCATCGTCAACGGCCCGCTGCCATCCAGCCTGGCGGCGGGCGCCTCGGTCGAGGTCGAGGTGGCCTACGAGCCCGCCACCGGCGACGACCAGGCCAACGTCATCGTGGCCAGCAACGCCACGGTCCAGCAGATCCCGGTGGATCTGTTCGGCGTGGGCGTGATGCCCGATCTGGTGTTCGATCCCCAGCTGCTGTCGCTGCGCTCCTACGACGGAAACCCCGTCTACGCCAGCTTCGTGGCCCGCAACGCGGGCGTGGTGGACCTGGTGGTCGACAGCTGGGTGCAGCAGGGCGAGAACTTCGAGATCTCCACCGATCTGCCCGCCACCCTGGGGCCCGGCGAGGAGTCCGTGGTGGACGTCACCTGGTACCCCGAGGTGGAAGGCACCGAGCTGGGCTACTTCTGGGCCGCCAGCAACGATCCCGACGGCAACGAGGTGGCCACGCTGCAGGGCTACTACCAGCTGCCCTGCCTGGGGCTGCACGAGGCCTTCACCAGGGGCTACGCCGACATCACCTCCACCGCCGCCGGCATCACGGTCACCCATGTGGGCGAGGACCTCGATGTGTGCATCGACCGCTGGTACGTCTATGTGAGCGACCAGACCCAGGACGCCGGCGCTGGCGACCCGCTCTTCATCGAGGCCGACATCTACGGCGAGGGCGGCAGCATCCTGCTGACCAAGGGCGACAGCGTCACCTTCGACTACGCCTCCCCCAGCGTCCCCGCGTGGTGGTGCGTCGAGGAGACCCAGCTCACAGCCACGGCCTACAGCTTCGACTTCACCGGGGCCCAGGTGCCGCCCAGGCTGCTCGACACCATGCTGGGCGGCGGCATCGACCCCAACACCGCGGTGTGGAAGGACATCCGCGACAACCCCATGATGATCGTGGGGCGCCAGCGGGGCTGGGCCACCACCGTGGCCGATGGCAGCACCGCGGTCCGGGTCGAGGCCACCAACATCGGCCGCAAGGCCGGCTCGGCCGTGGTCTACGAGACCATCCCCGCGGGCATGGAGGCCAGCGGCTTCAGCCCCGAGCCCTTCGATGAGGTCGTGGGTGACGATGGCAGCGTGACCTACGCCTGGCAGGTCGAGCTCGAGGGCGCGGTGGACACCGACAGCGACACCCAGACCATCTACGACACCGCCACCCTGGGCTACAACCTCTCCATCAGCGAACAGGCCTGCTCCGTGCGGTCGCGCACCCCCGAGCCGGTGGTGCAGTGGGACGACGCCAGCGGCGTCACCCGCCAGGCCATGGGCAGCCCCCTCATCATCGAGTGCTGGTAGCCCCGACCTTCCATGCGTTCCTTCGCCGCCCTGCTCTCGTTGGCCTGCCTGGCCCTGCCCGCCACGGCGGGCGCCGCGCCCTCGAGCGCCGTGGTCATGGACACCCGCCGGGTGGTGCTCGAGCTGCTGCTGATCAGTGACGGGCTGCAGGATCCCTTCCTGGTGGGGGTGCGCGGCGCCTCCGGCTCCGGCCTGCGCCAGCGCGTGGCCCAGGTTCGGCCCGACGCGGCCCTGCGCTTCGAGGCCCTCCCCGCGGATGGCGCCCTGGGAGAGCAGCTGGCCCTGGCCATGGGCAAGGTGGACGCACGCTGCGCCCTGAGCCTCGAGCCCGCGGGCGCCGGCGCCTGGAGCGTCGCCTTCTGGGGGGCGTGCGCGCGGCCTCCGGGTGTGGCGGTGGGCACCTCGGGTAGCGCTGGCGCCCGGGTGGGCCAGGCCCTGCAGGACGACCCCCACGACGCAGATCTGCTGCTCCAGCACATGGCCCTCGCCGCCATCGACGGTCCGGGTCACGACAGCCAGGCGCCCTGGCACATCGTCGAGGGCAGCGGCTTCGAGCTCTCCACCCAGCGCTTCGCCCTGCAAGTGGGCGACACCGCCACCGTGCGGCAGCTCGAGCGTGAGCGGCGCTGGGGCACCGGCTCCACCGTGCTGCTCGCTTCTGCGGGGGGCGCGGCGGCCTTGACGGGCCTGGGGGTCCTGGGCCGCGGCTTCACCCTGGCCAGCTCGGCCCCGAGCTACGAGCAGCAGGTAACCGCGGAGCAGCGTGCCTGGACCGGCGTGGTGATCACAGCCGCGGGCGCCATGGTGCTCAGTGGTGTGCCCCGCCTGCGGCGCAGCCTGCTGCAGCGGCGCAGCCGGCCCGACCAGCTCTACACCCGCGAGCAGGCCCAGGCCTGGCTCGAAGCCTACAACGGCGATCTCGAGCGCGAGCTGGGTGTGGTGGCGCCCGTCCCCCTGGACCCGCCCTCGCCCGGCGCCTCCAGCGAGGACTCGCCATGATCGGCCTGCTGCCCGCCGTGCTGGCTGCAGGCCTGGCCTGGGCGCAGGGCAGCTCCATCGACGTCGAGCTGCAGCGCCCCAGCTTCGGCGCGGCCACCATCACCGGCCTGGACCACCCCCTGGGCGAGCACCGTCGGCTGGTGCTGGGCGCGGCCGGGTTCTACCTGCGGGATCCGCTGGTGCTGCTGGTGGACGAGCACGAGACCGGCGCGGTGATCGCCCAGCGGCACACCACCGTGTTCGGTGCCGCCTACGATGTGTCTCCGCGGGTGCAGCTGCGGGGCGCCGTCCCTGTCTCCTGGCAGTGGGGCAGCGAAGAGGACCCCCTGGCCGCCGACGGCGTGGGCATGTCCGATCCTTCCATCGGCCTGCGCGTCACCACCATGGCGCGGGGCCCCTGGTCCACCGCGCTGCGTGCCGAGGCCCTGCTGCCCCTGGGGGCCCGGGACCGCTACCTGGGCGAGGGTCGGCCCCGCAGCTCCCTGGGCCTGCTCGCGGCCCTGGACGGCGATCGGCTGGGCCTGCACGCCGATCTGGGCGCCATGCTGCGCTCCCCCGTCGAGACCGACTCGGACCTGGTGCTCGGCCACGAGGCCACCGCGGGGCTGGCTTTGCGCTACGCCACCTGGCCTGGGCGCCAGGATCTGTACCTGGCCAACGTCACCCGCTGGCCGCTGATGCCGGCCCCGGGTGCGCTGGTGTCCTCTGAGCTGCTGGTGGGCACCCGGCTGTCCCCCAGCCAGCGGGTGGACCTGGACCTGGGCGTGGGCCGCGGGCTCACCCCCGGCTACGGCACCACCGAGTTCCGCGGCTGGTTGGGGCTGCGCGTGGCCTGGAGTGGCGTGGGTGCCCCCAACCCCGAGCCAGGGCTCGATCTGGTCTGGACCGAGCCCAGCGCACCGCCTCCCGAGCTGGCTCCTGTGGTCGAGCCCATCCAGTGGCAGGACGGCCAGCTGGCCCAGGTCAACAAAGCCCGCATCGAGATCCGCGAGCCCATCCAGTTCGAGGTCGACACCGCGCGCATCCTGCCCGCGTCCAAGCCCACCTTGCTGGCGGTGGCCCAGATCCTCGAGGCCACGCCCCAGATCCTGCAGGTGATCATCGAGGGCCACGCCAGCGCCGAGGGCGAGTTTGCCTACAACTACGAGCTGAGCAACATGCGGGCGCGCTCCATCCTGCGCTCCCTGGTGGAGGCGGGGGTTCATCCCCGTCGCCTGAGCTGCCGGGGCATGGGCGAGGTGGCCCCCGTGGTCCTGGGCGACGACGAGGTCAGCCTGGCGGCCAACCGGCGCGTGCTGTTCCTGATCGCCGAGCAGCTGGATCCCCTGGACCCGCTGCCCCCGGCCCCGCCACCAATGGTGCCCTGGAACCTGGCCGCCCCCGCGGCCGAGGAGGCCGAGTGAGCTTGCTCATCGCGCTCCTGCTGAGTCCTCTCGGTGTCGGGTCCGCACACGCTCAGTGCGCCACAACCCTGACCCAGGATCTCAACTGCAACACCATCGATGTCAACGCCGAGACAAGCGTGGACATCGAGGACCCCATCTGCGCGGCGTACACCGACGGCGCCGGCGATCCCATCGAGAGCGCAGACTACTACTACGACTACTATCTGTACGGCTGCGAGGTCCCTACCTACGAATTGGACACCGACAGCGACGGCTTCTCCTACGGGTCGGTCGAGGTGCCCGATGCCCCCGACGGCCTCGAGGTCTTCCTGACCTGTGACAACTGCCCCGACGACTTCAACCCCGGCCAAGAAGATCACGACTGTGACGGCTGGGGTGACATCTGTGACAATTGCCCCCTGCTCGAGAACCCGGATCAGGCCAACGGCGACAGCGATGATCTGGGCGACCTGTGTGACAACTGCCCGGGCGTGGACAACCCCGAGCAAGAGGACGGCGACGGCGACGGCCACGGAGACGCCTGCGACGCCTGCCCCGGCATGGCCAACGCCAGCAACACCGACGTGGACGGCGACGGCCTGGGGGATGCCTGCGACGCCTGCCCGCTGGACTGGGACCCTGACCAGAGCGACGTGGACGGCGACGGCATCGGCGACGCCTGCGACACCTGCCCCGAGCAGCGGGACGCGTCTCAGCTCGACGCCGACGACGACGGCCTGGGTGACGCCTGTGACAACTGTGATCTGGTCTGGAACACCGGCCAGGACGACGCGGACGGCGACGGCATCGGCGACGCCTGTGATGTGTGCTGGGATCAGCCTGACGGCGCCCAGCGCGACACCGACGGAGACGGGATCGGCGATGTCTGTGACAGCTGCCCCGAGGTCGAGAACCCCGAGCAGGTGGATCTGGACGAGGACGGCGTGGGCGACGACTGCGACATCTGCCTGGGGGTGAAGGACCCGGATCAGCTGGACAGCGATCGCGACGGCTTCGGCGACGCCTGCGACAACTGCGTCCATGTGGTCAACCCGGATCAGATCGACCTGGACGGCAACGGTGTGGGTGACATCTGCGAGCGCTCCCTGCGGGGCGCGGGCCACCGCTGCGGCAGCTCTGCGCCCGCTGGCGCCGCCGCCCTGCTCCTGTCGCTGCTGTTCTGCGCGCTGCCCGCCCGGAGGCGGCCGTGAGCCGCCGGCTGGCATGGGCTTGCGCCTCGCTCATGGGCCTCTCTTCAGCGGCCGTGGCCGAGGAGCTCAGCGTCGATCGGTCCATCGACACGCAGCTGGTCCACCCGGTGTTCGACCCCGAGGCGGGGGTGGTGGTGGACTCCCCGCGGGTGGGCCAGGCGCTGCGCCTGTCCGCCGGGGCGGCCTGGCAGCTGGAGCGTGAGCCTCTGCGCTACACCATGGATGGGGGGGGCAGCGGCGCGGCCATCGCCCAGCGCAGCACCCTGCACCTGGGCGTGTCCCTGGCGGCCAGCGAGCGCACCAGCGTGTACCTGCGGATGTCCGGCGCGTTGCTCGAGGGCGGTGATCTGGATCTGGTCTCCCCCGCCCAGGGCGTGGCCCTGGGAGATCTCGCCATCGGCGTCAAGGGCAGCTGGCTCGAGCGCGGCCCCCTGACCTTCGGCCCGGCGGTGGCGCTGTGGGTGCCGGTGGGCAGCGCCGACAGCTGGGTGTCCGAGCGCAGCCTGCGCTACGCCCCGGCGCTGCTGGCGTCCCTGCGCGGCGAGCGGGTGGAGCTGTTGGGCAACCTGGGGCTGCTGGCGCGGGTGGAGGTGGACAGCGGCGCCGACTTCGTGGCCTCCCCCGAGCTGAACCCCGGTGTCGCGCTGCGCGCCGATGCCACCCCCTGGCTGGGGGGGCTCGTGGAGATCTCGAGCCGCCATGGCCTGGGGCACTTCCTGCAGCCGGGCGCCGAGAACCCCGTGGAGATCCACGGCGGCCTGCGGCTGACCAGCCAGCGCTGGGGCAGGGTGGACCTGCTGGGCGGCACCGGGCTCACCCAGGGCTACGGCGCCAGCCCGCTGCGGCTGATGGTCTCGGTCATGGGCTGGACAGGGCTGCGGCGTCCCGAGCCCGAGCTCGAGCCCGTGGTCATCGCGGCGCCTCCTCCTCCCGTGCGGGCCGCGGTGGCGCCGCCACCCCCCAAGCCTGTGGCGGCGACGCCCAGGGCCTGGGTGGAGCACGGACGGGTAGTGATGGACGCCCCCATCGCCTTCGAGCCCAGCAGCGCCACCCTGCTGCCCGCGTCGCGGGACCTGCTGGCCGAGGTGGCCGCCGTGGTGCAGGACTACCCGCAGATCGAGCTGCTCGTGGTCCAGGGTCACGCCGATGATCTGGGAAGCCTGGCCGCCGACTACGAGCTCAGCCTGCGTCGGGCCCGGGTGGTCTTCGAGGGCTTGGTACAGAACGCAGTGCGGCCGGGCCGCGTCAGCTACCGGGGCATGGGCAGCGCCGATCCCCAGGGTGCCGGTGCCCCCCACGGCGTCGATCTGCTCATCGCCCGGGTGCGCCCCCTGCAGGATGGCGTTGCGCCCTACGACCCCGCCGACATCCTGCTGCCCTGGAACGGCCAGGCTGTGGCCGCGGTCGAGCCGGGCGGCAAGCGGCTGGGCATGGACGGTCACCCCATCCTCGAGGTCCAGGTGGTGCCCGAGTCGGCGCCGCGCGAGGATATCCCCACCCAGGAGAGCTTCCGCCAGGCCCTCGAAGAGCAAGACCGGATCGACCGTGACCGGGAGGAGGCCCCATGATCCTCACCCTCCTGCTGGCGGGCCTGGTGCTGGCGCAAGACGCCCAGGACCTCAACTGCAACGGCATCGACATGGCGGACGAGCCCTTCGTGGACGTCTTCGATCCCACCTGCGCCGGCCACGTCGACCCGGACGACATGGTGTTCACCAGCGCCGACTACTACTACGACTACGCCTCGTTCGGCTGCCAGTACTTCCTGCCCGACCTGGGCATGGACCCGGACCTCGACGGGTTGGCCAGTGGAGAGGTGTACATCACAGCGGATGACGGCACGGTTTCCCGCATCGTCGTGCTGGACTGTGACAACTGCCCTGGGGTCCACAACATCGATCAGGTCGACGGCGATGGCGACACCGTGGGTGACGCCTGTGACAACTGCCTCGAGGTCGGAAACCCTGAACAGGACGACCCCGACTGGGACGGGCTGGGCACCGCCTGTGACGTGTGTCCCTGGCACGTGGATCCCGGGCAGGAGGACGGCGACGGCGATGGCGCTGGCGACGCCTGTGACGTCTGTCTCGAGGTCGAGAACCCCGATCAGCAGGACAGTGACCGGGATGGCGTCGGTGACGCCTGTGATGTGTGTCCCTACGACGAAGACGAGGACCAGGTGGACCTGGACGGTGACGGCGCCGGCGACGCCTGTGATCTGTGCCTCGACCTGTTCGATCCAGAGCAGCCCGACGCCGACCACGACGGCATCGGCGACGGCTGCGATGTGTGTCCTCAGCACGCCGACACAGCTCAGATCGACAAGGACGGCGACGGCGCGGGCGATGTGTGTGACCTCTGTCCCTTCGACCCGGAGACCATCCATCAGGATCGGGACGGTGACCGCATCGGTGATGGCTGTGACAGCTGCCCGGATCACTTCGATCCAGCTCAGACGGACCTGGACGGCGACGGTGTGGGCGACGCCTGTGACACCTGCGCGGATCTGTGGGACGTCGATCAGGTCGACGTCGACGGTGACGGTGTGGGTGACGACTGTGATCTGTGTCCCGACGACTTCGACCCCGATCAGCTGGACTCCGATGGCGACGGTGTGGGTGACGCCTGCGACCTGGCCATCGCGGTGCGAGGCGGCGGCGCCTGCTGGGGCTGCAGCGGTGTGGGTTCGCGCTCCAGGCCCAGCCTGCTGCTGCTGGGGCTGCTGGGGCTGATGTGGAGGCGGCGAGCAGCGCGGCCCCGAGACCACCGAGGAGGCTCACCTTGCTGAGTGCCATGCCCTTGATCCTGGCCCTGGCGGCCCGGCCCGTCCTCGCCGACTGCCCTGTGGCCGTCGCAGAGCTGGACGTACACCTGGTGCGCGCCCTGGCGGCCTTCGAGCAGCACCACTACCTGGACTTCGAGCGCGAGCGACAGGACGCCGAGGCCGCCATGGACTGCGTGACCGAGGTGCTGCGCGATCAGGTGCTGGTGAACGTACACCTGGTGTGGACCGCCAAGGCCCTGCTGCGGGGAGACGAGCTCGCCTTGCTGGCGGGAATCCGCGGGCTGCGGGTGGTGGCGCCTGGCTTCGCGCTGCCCCAGAGCTGGGCGCTCGCTGGCCAGAGGGTGGGCGATCTGTATACCGCCGCCCAGGAGCAGGGCCCGGGCCGCGAGGTCCGGCTGCCGGGCAGGCTGGTGGTGGACGGGCATGTGGCGAGCTCGTTCATCCCGGCGGAGCGCTCAGCGGTGGTGCAGATTCGGAACCCAGCGGGGAGCTGGAGCGCCTGGTATGTGGAGCCCAGCGCGCCCACGGTGACCTGGATGATGGCGATGCAGCAGCGGGATCCCGCGCCGCCGGACGGCGTAGCGCCGGTGCCGGTGCCCGAAGGCGTGGAGTAGACGCACCCAGGCGTTCTACCCGCGGGTCGGCCGCTGTGGGTGGCCAGCACTCCCCCTCGTCAGGCGTCCACCAACAGCCCAACGCCGCAGATCCAGGCACCATAGAGGTACCCGAGCAGCAGCTGCATGGCCTTGATGTCGGGGTTGTCGGTAGGCTCGCCCAGCACGAGGTCGGTGCGCGCTCGGCGCTGCTCCATGTCGGTCAGGGAGAGCAGGGTCTGCAGGGGGGCAGGGTCGAGGGTGGTGGGGACCTCGCCGTCGAAGGCCAGCGCGCCCAGCCACATGAGCACCAGGGCGCAGTGGGTGGGCTCGAGGTGGCTGCCCACCCCGAACAGGGCCTGGAAGAGCTGGTTGGTGTCCACGGTGGTCTTGGCGAACCAGGCCTTGCGCAGGACCACCGTCTGGGGCTCGGGCGCGGTGAGCAGCCCGCGCTCGCGCCACTGAGCGATCAGCTCGCCGGTGTAGCCGAAGTCGCGCAGGGCATCGCACAGCAGCTTGTGGCCCAGGGTGCCCGAGGGCTGGATGCGGCCTGCGAGCCACAGCTCGGCGTCGGGCCCGATGGGGTAGGGGACGAAGCCCAGGCAGCCGTAGGGTTGGTTGCCGAGGTTGGCCGGGCAGTCTGGGCAGTCCCCGTCGTGCTCCTGGAGCGGGGCGGACTCGGCCAGCAGGTCCACCACGCTGACCTTGCGCTCCTGGCGCCCCTCGGCGGTCTCCACCACCACGGTGATCACGGGCCGGTCCAGGGGTACGCCGGCGCCCTGGAGCTGGCCGGCCACGGCCATGGCCTGGCTGCGGGACTTCCGCATGCGGATCATGGCCTCGGTGCCTTCCGTGGGGTCGCCATCGCCGAACGCCCGCTTGGCGTCGCAGTCGAGGTGAACGATGAGGTCAGCGCCCATGGTGGTCTCCTGGAGGGGGAAGCGGAGGGCGGGGGGTGTGGGACACGGCCGGAACAGCAGGGGTAACGCCCTTGACCCCGTGGTGACCCCGCAGCCTGGCTCCTGGTGACCTAAGGTGGCTGCGCAACCCGCCTGGACCCTTCCGTCCCGTGGAGACCCCCATGATCACCTGGATCATTCTCGCCGCCAGTGTCGCCTCCGCTCAGGACTGCCAGCCAGTCTCCGCTGAGCGCATGTCCAGCACCATGCAGCAGGCCCTGATCGACTTCGCCACCCTGGACGAGGAGAGCTTCGACGCTGCCACACGGCGGGCCCATGACGAGCTGCCCTGCCTGGACGAGGTCCTGCTGCCCCCCAGCGCAGCCGCGTTCCACCGGCTGATGGGGCTGCAGGCCTTCTCCGCCGGCCAGGACGAGGTCGCGGTGATCTCCTTCCGGGCCTCGATGAACATCGAGCCCGACTACGAGCTCTCCGGCAAGATCGCGCCCGAGGGCGGCAAGCTGCACCGCCTGTGGCTCGAAGCCAAGGACGGCCCGAGCCCCCAGGTGGGCCTGTTCCGCACGCCGGGCGGTATGTACGCCTGGGTCGATGGCGCCGAAGGTGCGCTGCAGGCCGAGGATCTGCCCAGCATCGTGCAGTATGGCGTCACCGACGATCAGGTGGCCTGGACCCGCTACCTGCCGCCTGGTGAGCTGCCGCCCACCACCATGCCCGGCGTCGGCTTGGCCATCACCCAGGCCCCCCCCGCGCCCGATGCCGTGCCCGTGTCGGTGGTCGCCGGTGCCCCCACCGCGCGCCCCGATCTCGTGGACGCCCAGCCCCCCCAGAAGACCAAGAGCGGAGGCAGGGGCGGCCTCATCGCCGCCACCGTGGTCTCCGGTGTCATGGCGGGCGGCCTGTTCGGCGGCGCCAGCTACATGCGCGGCGAGTACGACCGCTACCCCACCCGGGAGAACTACCTCGTGACCAACGGCGCCTTCGTTGGCGCCATCGGTATGGGCGCCGCCACGGTCACCTTCGGCAGCCTGGCGGTGATCACGAGCGCGGGGCGCTGATCCGGGCCGCCTGGATGGCGTCGACGACCCTGCGCCAGTCCCGCGCCCGGGCCAGGGTGGCATCGGCCACGGGTAGGCGGGTGTCCTGCAGGAAGAGCTGCCGGCCCCGGACCTCCAGCTGGTCGAGCCGCGGGAAGAAGCTCTGCCGACGCACTCCGCCCAGGCGGTTGTAGATCTCCAGCCGGTTCTGGAACAGCGTGAAGGAAGGGGTGACCGCCCAGCTGTAGGCCAGCGCCAGGTTCAGCAGCCCGATGACGCCCAGCAGTACGTCCTCGTAGGCTGCCGCGCCGGCTGTGAAGCCGATGGCGAGGATCAGGGTGCCCAGGCCGATGGCGCCGTGGGCCCGGACAGGGATGGGTTCCATGGGCCGCTGGCTAATCGGATGGTCGGGATCGCGCCCATGGCCTGGGGCCGGTGAGATAGGACCATGTGATGCACGCTGCCATCCGCGCCGTCATCTTCGACCTCGGCCAGGTGCTGCTCGCCTACGACGAGCACTTGGTCTTCCGCGCCATCGAGGGCCTCGGGCCTCGGCGCTCGCCTTACGAGGTGTTCGGCGATCCCCTGGCCTGGGCGCTGCAAGATCTGGCCGAGGCGGGCGGCATCACGCCGGCGGGCATGGTGGTCCAGCTCAACCGGGTCTTCGGCCTCGAGATCCCCGAAGCCGCCTGGGCTTCGGCCTGGGCCGCCGGCTGCACTGGGCCTGTGCCGGGCATGCTCGAGCTCCTGGCGCGGCTCGAGCCCCGGACCACCGTGGGGGTTCTGTCCAACACGGTCCCCTGGCACTGGGCGTCGGGCCTCGCGCAGATCCCCCCCCTGCGGCGGTGGGAGCACTGCTTTCTGTCCTACGAGCTGGGCTGCCGGAAGCCGGGGGAGCGCATCTACCGCCTGACCCTCGAGGGCCTGGGTCTGCCCGCCGAGCAGGTGGTGTTCATCGATGACCGGCCCGAGAACATCCGGGGGGCGCGCGCGGTGGGCATGCACGGGGTGCTGTTCGAGGGCAGCGCGGCCTTGGAGCACGCGCTGGCGTCGCTGGGCGTCTGATCGCCTCGCCTGGGGTGGTGCGGGGTGGCCGCCTTCACGCTGGTCACGACGTGGATCAGCTGCCCCCGTCTTGGGCCAGGTGCCACCCTTCCAGCCCGTACCAGGGTGCCTCGATGCCGACGCTCACGCCCTCCAGCCGGCGGCTCACCGCCACGATCTCGTCGGCCCAGTACAGGAACAGGTAGGGCTGGTCCTGGTACACGGTGGCCTGCATGGCCTGCCAGGTGCTCACGGCGACCTCGGGGGTCCCGGCTGTCATGCCTCGTTCGATGAGGGCGTCGACCTCGGGGTTGGCGTAGCCGATCCAGTTCCACTGGGCGTCGGGGCCGGAGTGCCAGATGGGTGTTGGATCCACGTACAGCGAGGCGGACCAACCTCCCAGCAGGGCGTCGAACTCGCCGCGCTGCGCGCGGTCCATCCAGGTGGCGCGCTCCACGGTGGTGATGTCCACGGCCACACCGATCTTGGCCAGGTCCGCCTGGACATAGACGCCGGCCTGGGCCCTGGACGCGGCGCTGGCCTGGGTGAGGAGCTCGAAGCGGAAGGCCACCCCGTCGCGATCCAGGACGCCATCTCCGTCGCTGTCGCGCCAGCCCATGGCCGCGAGGGTGGTGCGGGCCGAGGCGGGGTCGTGGCCGATGGGCGTGATGCCCTTGCCCGACATGCCAGCCAAGGCCGGGTTGATGGCGCCCACGGCGGGTTCGGCGTAGGTCTCGCCCGTGGCGGGGTCGTAGAACAGGTCGCGCATGATGGCGTCGATGTCCACCGCCTGAGCCAGGGCGCGGCGCACCCTGGGATCGCCCAGCAGAGGGTGGGGCTCGTCCCCGGCACGGGCCTGCTGGTTCCAGCCCACGTAGACCAGGCTGCGGGGACCACGGCGGTGGAAGGTCAGCTCGGCTTGCTCGGGGGGCAGGGTGGCCAGGTCCTGGACGCGGATATCCGCCACGATGTCCAGGCGCCCTTCGCGCAGCTCGAGCAGCCGGGTGGCGTACTCGGGGATGATGCGGAACACGACGCGATCGATCCGAGGCGCGCAGGCACCCGGGCCTTCGCCCCAGGGCCGGGCCGTGAGGCCGATCTGGGTGCCCGGCTCCCAGGCGTCCAGCTGCCAGCAGCCGTTGAGCACCGGCGCCCGGTTGAACCCGTGGCCGCGAAGCTCCTCGGCGGGCGTCCCGGCCAGCAGGTGCTCGGGCAGGATCACCACGCCCCCCAGCTGGGACTGCACCTGATCGAGGCGCATGGGCTGGGTGTAGCGGAGGCGCAGGCTGTGCTCGTCGATGACGCTCACGCCGCCGGGTTCGATCTGGCTGGCGCCACCCACCAGGCGGCTGCCCACCTGGGGATCCGCCAACAGGCCGAAGGTGAAGGCCACATCCTGGGCGCGCACGGGCTGGCCGTCGTGCCAGGTGGAGTCGGGCCGGAGCTGCAGCTCGAGCTCACGGCCGTCCTGGGACAGGGACCAGCGCTGCGCCAGGCCGGAGCTGTACACCAGCCGCCCGCCCTCGAAGTGGGAGCTGAACAGGAACAGGGACAGCGGCTCGGAGACGATGGCGTCCAAGGCGCTGCGGGCAAAGTGCTGGTTCAGCGAGCCGAGGTCGGCTTGGATGCCCACGAAGGCCACCCGCTCTCCGGGCGTGGGGGGGCTGGGCTGGTCCGAGGCGTCCTGGGTGCAGCCGAGGAGCAGCAGTGCAGCACAGGGGGCGGTGAGGATGGCGTGGTGCCAGGGCATTGCGTCCTTGGGAACGGAGTGAGGCACGCGCCTCATAGCGTCCGAGCCCCGCTGGGAACAGCCGAACTAGTCCTCGCTCGCCGCTTCGGCCAACAGCTCGAGCCCGATCACGAGGCCCACCAGCGCCAGTCCAGGGAAGGTGCTGATCCACCAGGCACTGTGCAACCACTCGCGGCCCAGCGCGATGGTGGCCCCCCAGCTGGGCGTGGGCTGGGGAACGCCCAGCCCCAGGAAGGACAGGGACGCCTCGATCAGCACCACCCGTCCCAGGTTCAAGGTGGCGTGGACCAGCACCGGGGAGAGCACCTCCGGCAGCAGGTGTACCCTCAGAATCCGCCAGGTGGGCAGGCCCAGGGCCCGAGCGCTCCGAGCCACGGGGCCGTCCGCCAGGCTGCGCACGCTGGCGCGCACCATGCGGGCCATGGTCATCCAGCCCGTGGCGCCCAGCACGACGACCACGGCCATCAGGCTGGCGGGGCCCGATAGCCGCAGCAGGCCCAGCACGGCCAATGCGAGCACCAGCCTGGGGAGGGCCAGGAACAGGTCGGCTGTGCCTGTGATCAGGCGCTCGAGCAGTCCTCCGTACCAGCCTGCCAGGGCCCCCAGGCTGCAGCCGATGCCCACCGACATGCCCACCGACAGCAGCCCGAGGCCCATGGACACCCGCCCCCCCCACAGCAGCCTGGACAGCAGGTCGCGGCCGTGCAGATCGCCCCCCAGCCAGCAGCCGGGGGAGGGTGGCGCCAGGCTGGGCACCGTCCCTGGCGCCAGGGGATCGAAGGGCGCCAGCAGGGGCGCCAGAGCCGAGCACAGCACCAGCAGGGTCACCAGGCAGAGCCCCACCACGGCACGGGGCTTGGCCCGCAGCTGGGCCCACGGGCTTGGGCCTCGGTCGTTCGGGCTCTCAGCGGGGGGCTTGGCGATCCTCCATGCGGCGACGACCACCAGCGCCACCGCGGCCAGCCAGGTCAGGCCTGCCAGGCCGGGGCCCAGCCAGGAGGAGAGGGCGGTGGCGGGCGTGGTCAGCATGGCGGGCAGTCGCAGCAGCCCGGGCACAGCCGCCGTCACGGGCAGCAGCAGCGCCAGCGCGATGGCGCCCTCCGGCCATCCCGGCCGGCGAGGGCCGCCGTGGTGGAGTGGACTCACCATCGATCGCCCTGGCGCAGACGGGGATCCAGCGCCGCACCTGCCGTGTCCGCCAGCAGGGAGCCGAGCACCACCAGCGCGGCGTAGAACAGGAAGCAGGCCAGGACGACGGGAGAGTCCCGATCCAGGATGGCCTGGACCATCAGCCGCCCCATGCCTGGCCAGGCGAACACGGACTCCACCACCACCGAACCCGAGATGAGGGCCGGAAGGGACACCCCCGCCAAGGTCAGTACGGGCGCCATGGCTGCAGGCAGGGCGTGGCGGAACAGCACACGGCGGGGAGACAGCCGCATGGCCCGGGCGGTGCGGATGTAGTCGGCGTCCAACACGCCCAGCAGCGCGGCCCGCTGGTGACGGGCCACCCAGGCCACCGACGGGAGCAGCAGGGTGACCATGGGCAGGATCAGGTGCTGCAGGTGATCCAGTGACCCAGCGGCCCAGCCCATGGTGGCGTGGTTCCAGGAGCTCACACCCGACGAGGGCAGCAGCGCCAGGCCTCCCGACAGCCCCATCACCAGCAACATCCCCAGCCAGAACTCGGGCATGGCGAAGGCGGTGAGCAGCAGCAGCCCGACGGCGCCTTCCCGGCGGGTTCCCGCCCGTGCCGCCTGCCAGACCCCGAGGGGGATGCCCAAGCCGAAGCCGAGCAGCAGCGCCAGGCCCGAGAGCCCGAGGGTCGCGGGCAGGGCCTCGCCCAGCAGGTCCACCACGGGGCGCGCATGCACCAGGCTGTCACCCAGCTGGCCGCTGCCCAGGTTCCGCAGCAGCAGCAGGTAGCGCAGGTGTGCGGGTTGGTTCAGGCCCCACTGCTCGCGCAGCAGGTCCGCGTGCCCGGCGGGCAGATCGGGGTCCAGGAAGTGCAGCGACGCGTCGCCGGGTGCCAGCTCGAGCAGCACGAAGGTCAGGCTGACCACCAGCCACATCAGCAGCAGGGCGTATCCGGCGCGGCGTAGGAGCGAGCGGCCCATGGGGCTCCTCGGCAGAGGAGGCCGCAGGATACCTCGAGCTGTCGGCTTGGTCGAAATGTCAACAAATGTCATCATGGCGTGGGATCCAACCCGCTGGTGCTCTGTCCTCGCGACGAATGTGGGGGGGGGTGGGCGCCATTCGCGAGCCTGAGGACGTTCCACTCGAGCTATGCAACGAAGCCTTCCCCTGGAACCAGAGCGAGTCTGGTGTGATGGACATCAAGGTGAACAGCGGTGAGTGAGCGACCGGACCAAGCCCAGCGGAGCGCCGCACCCGGTCCGGGAGATGCCCCGCCCGCGACTGCACCGGGGTGTGCGGCGCCGTGCTCCGGTGGCCGCGTGGTGACCGAGGGCCCGCGCCCTCCGCTGGTGGTGTACGGCCCAGCGGACGACTCCCGCGAGCAGGACATCCTCCAGGGCATCCTCGCTCTCTCCGACCCAGAAGCCCGGATCACCGCGCTGTGGCACCTGTCTCACCGGCGGCTACTGGGGCGTGTGCTGCGGCGTCAGCTGCCCCTCGAGGTGGCTGAAGACATCGTCCAGGACGTGTTCTCGCTGCTGGCCGACCAGCTCGAGCGCGTGTGCGGGCCGCGGATCCTCGGCTGGTTGAACACGATGGTCGACTACGAGTGCGCCCGGCGCTTCTCCGAGCGTAGGCGCGCCCTCGCCAACCAGCGCGCGGTGGTCACCCAGCAGCTCTCTCTGGATCTGCACTCTTCGGGGCAGCCAGAGCGGCAGCTGGACAGCAGCCGCGATCTGGCGGTCGCGCTCGAGCTGCTGGTCACGCTCGAGCCGTTGGATGAACTCATCATGGGGGCGGCAGGTGGCGATGCGTTCGAGACAGCACAGCTCATCGAGCGCATCCAGGGGAGCTTCGGCTTGCTGCTGACGCCCAGGGCACTGTACGAGCGACGGCGCAGGATTCGTCGAGACCTGGCCAACAGGCTCGCCAACCGGCGCAGGGGAAGTTCCCCGAGGGGTGATCATGACTGACACCGTTCACGATCAGCTTCAGCTCCAAGGGCTGTTCGATGGCCCGGTGGAACCCGTCGCGGTGGCGAGCTGGCCCATGCTGTTCCGCGAGCACCTCCGCGCCTGCCCGGCCTGCCAGTCCATGCTCGAGGCGGAGCGCCAGCTCCGGGCCGCTCAGCAGCAGCTGGACCTCGTCGACCGGCGGCGCCTGCGAAGTGGACCTCCCAGCCCGGCCGAGCGCCGGGCCCGGCTCGCCGCTCGTCGCCCCCTGCCCATCGCTGATCTCGTGCCCAAGCTCCAGCCGCTTCCCGATGAGGTGCTGCGCTTCGCCGCCTCGCCACTCGAGCTGTGTCGCACCTCCATCGGCGTGCGCGTGTGGCACCCCGACGCCCTCGAGGTGCTCGTCCTGGCTGCCGGGACCGATCAGCGTGGCGTGGTGCTCTGTCATCGCCGCGAAGCGACGCCCGGCGTGGGGATCGACCTCGCCTACGAGCCCGAAGACGGCGCGCGGGTCTTGGCGCTGGCTTCGAACCAGCCACTGGAGCCTGAGCACTGGCTGGTCTGGTTCCGGGACGCCCTGGCCAGTGGTGAGCTGGATGTTCTGGTCCGCGAAAACCAGTCGGGCTTTGTCCATGTGGCCGAGGCCACCATCCCGGCACCGCTGCGCTCTTCGCTGCTGAAGGTACAGCCGGATCCCCTTCCCGATGCCGATCCCCGTGTGGCGGCGCTGCTCAAGAGCGCGGCCAGCGCGGGGCGGGACGACAACGCCACCCTGGCGGCCAGCCTGTACCGCCAGGCCCTCGAGCTGGCCTTCACCTGCAACGATCGCACCGGCCAGATCAAGGCGGGCATGGGCGTCAGCATGGCCCTGCGGGGCATGGGCTACACGGTGGACGCCAAGCGGGTGCTGCGCTGGGTGGCCGAACACCACACCCTGGATGCCACCTGGGCGAGCTGGATCTGCCGCCACAAGGCTGGCGATGCCCTACACCAGTTCGACATCACGACCGCCGAGTCCTGGCTCCGTGAGGCCGAGAGCGTCCAGGGTGGACCGGACGCCTGGTCCGTGCTTCAGGGGGCCTCGGTGGCCTATTCCAAGGAAGACTGGCAGGGCCTGCGCGCTCGGATCGCGGCGATGGACTACGACGAGATCCGGCCCGTACAGCGGTCCCACACAGACATCTTGTTGGCGACCGCCCTGGCACAGCAGGGAGACCGGGAGCAGGCCACTGAGCTCGTCGCGAGGCTCGACCCTTCCCACGAACTGCCCCTGGAGAGCCTGCTGCATCGGGCGATGCTCGAGGGCCTGCTCGGCAGCCCAGGCTTCAGCTGGTCAGCCTCCATCGCGGGCCTGCTCCCCGTCATCGCGGAGAAAGACGGCGGCCTGCTCTCGACCTGGGACTACCCGCCGCTGCTGCGGCTGGTCGAGCGGGTCCACGGGGCGGGTGAGGCCGGGGCTGCCGCCACACTGCTGCGGCTGCGCTTCTTCGACAGCGTCCGGGCGCAGGATACCGAGCACCGCCTGCTGGGGTTGTGCGCTTCCCCCAAGGGGATTCAGCTGGTGGGCCCCTCCAGGCACCCACGGGCGCGCAGGCTCTCGGTCACACCGCAGCGCCTGCGCCAGATGGTCTTGCGGGCCAGGGAAGACCTGCGATCCCGGGATGACATCGACGCGTGCCGCAGCCTGGCTCACCTGCTGTTCGAGAGCGGGGACCTCGAACCTGGTCTGGTCTGGGTGGGCTCCGATGGCCTGCTGGCCGACGCGCCGGTGCTGGCCATCGCTGCATCCATCACCGACGACGGGTGCCCGCTGCCAGCGCTTCGGGATCTGGTGGGCCTCCGGCGCAGCCCTCCGCCTCGGGACGGGCAGAGCCGGGCCATCGTCAGCCTGGCGGATGCACAGCGCGATCTGCCGTGGGCCTCGGCCGAGGTGGACGAGTCCCAGGCTGCCCTGTGGTTGCGAGGCAAGGAGGTCACCCGCTCGGCCCTGCAGCTCGAGCAGCCCTGCGGGCTACTCCATGTGGGCCTGCACGCGCGTCGGGAGCAGGGGCTCCCCGAGCTGATGTTCGCCGATGGCCCGATGGGTCCCCCCGAGATCGCCCAGATCAGCCTCTCTGGCGCGCCGGTGGTGCTGCTGGCCGGTTGCTTCACAGCGGTGGCCCACGCCGACCTGGGGGTGGAGCGCTCCCTGGCCGACGCCTTCCTGCGGGCGGGAGCTTCGGCGGTGGTCGCCACGCGCTGGCCGGTGCTGGATCGGGAGATGCATCGCTTCGTGCGCGAGCTCGTCCAGGCCTGGCCTCTTGATGATGTGGCCGCCGAGGTCACCCGGATCTGCCTGGAGCTCCGCAGCCAGGGCGTACACGCCCGCTGCTGGGCGGCGCCCGTGGTGTACTGATCGACTGGGCCCCCTCTCCCAAGTGGTGTGGAGAGGGGACTCCTTTGTGGTCGACTCGTCAGGCGCCCGACACCAGCTCCGCGGGCACCTCCCATGCCCCCAGGTGCAGCGGCGCGGCCTGCCAGCCGAGCTCCAGCACCGCCTCGAGCACGGCGGTGGCTCGCTCCACGGTGACCACGCCCTGGGTGGCGCCCAGCTCCGGCTTGGCCGCCAACAGCACGGCCTCGGCGTGGCAGCCGGGTAGCCAGCGGGCCCCATACAGGACACGAAGGGCCTGGGCTTGGGGGAAGGGGGAGCGCCGCAGCAGGGGCCCGACGTCGAGCATGCCGCCCCCTAGCAGGAGCACGTCCCGGCTGCGCTCCATGCGGGCCCGGGCCGCGTCCGCGTCGAAGGCCTGAGGGAAGCTGTCGTCCACCACGATGGTCCCGGCCGCCAGGGCGCCCACCTCGAGGGCACGGCCGCCGCTGGTGGCGCCCAGGATCAGGGTGCAGTCCGCCAGGCTGTCCACACCGGCGTCGTGGCGTGGATCCTGGATGGCCAGGGCCGCGGGCTCTCCCAGCCGATGCCGCGCCAAGGCCAGCACGGCCTGACCGATGGAGCCGAAGCCCAGCACGCCCACCCGCTCGCTGGCCCAGCTGCGCCCGGTGGAGGCCAGCGCCTTCTCCACCGTCAACACCATGGCCACGGTGGTGGCGCCGTGGCCGCTGGTGAGCAGCTGGTCCGTTCGCTCGCCCAAGGAGCGTGTGGCCAGGCCGGTCATGGCGGGGAGCATGCCGGCCAGGGCCACGAATTGTGCGTTCGTCGCCGCCAGGCATCGCCCCATCAGGGCGTCCAGCTGCGGGCCTGGCGCCAGCGCGTCGGCGGTGATGGGGGCGAGCACCAGCTCGGAGCTGGCGGCCCCGGCGTCGATGCGCTCCACCACCACCGGCTGGGTCACCGGCAGATCCGCGCCTGCCGGGGCGTAGACCACCAGGGCTGCCTGTGGTCGGGCCATGGCCAGCAGCTCCACCTCGAGCCGCCTGGCTACGCCCTCGACGATGGCGCCGCCGTGCAGGTCGAGGTGCAGGCCGTCCTGCACCATGGCGCCCACCATCAGCTCGGTGTCGGTGCTGCGGGTGGCGAAGTGGTAGCGTCCCGCGGCCCAGTCGGGGCGAGCCCGGGACGGGGGGCGGGGCACAGCGCTGGGGTCCATCCAGGACAGGAAGTAGCGGCCCAGCTTGGCCAACCCCTGGCCGCCAGCTGCGGCCAGGACGTCTGCGGGCGCCGCCTGGGCGTGGGCAGCTGCCTGCCCCAGGGCGGCGGCCACGGCATCGACGGTCGCCGAGCCCTGGACTCGCACGGGCAGGGCTCGGGCCAGGGGCCCGACCACGACGGAAGCCCCAGGATCGCTGGGGTCGCGGGAGGCCAGGGCGGTGGAGATCACCCGGTCACCAGGCCCGAGGGCCCGGAACATGGCCGCCATGGCGAGCACGAAGGGAGAGGTCTGAAGGGCCCGCGCCCGCAGCTTCAGGCCCTCCCAGTCGGCCGGGGCGAGCTGGACGCGCGCCGTGTTGTCCCGCTCCCGCGGCGGCGCTGGCTCCTGGCTCAGGCCAGCCAGGGCCTGCCGCCAGAACGCGGCATCCTCGGGCCGAGGCTCGGGCTCCCCCAGATCCTGGGGTAGGCATCCTGGGGCGGGCGGCGTGGGCTCCCGGCCTTCCGCGAAGGCGTCGTGGGCATGCAGCAGCTCGCCCATGAGCAGCCAGGCGCTCCAGGCGTCGGCCACGGCGTGGTGGCCGCCCACCATCAGCAGCTGTTCCTGAGGGCCCAGCCGGCACAGCCGGGTGCGGAACAGGGGCCAGCGCTCGATGCTGTAGCGGGCGTCGCTCTCTTCTCGCCAGCGGGCCTCGAGGGCCCGTGCTCGTGCGCCTGGAGCCAGGGGCTCGAGGTCGTCCACCTGCAGCAGGGGGCGCACGGTGGGCTCGATGATCTGCAGGGGCGAGCCGCTGCTGTCGTCGAAGCGAGCCCGCAGCATGGGCTGGCGTTGGGTGAGCCAGGCCAACGCCTGGGCCAGGGCCTGCGGGTCGATGGGGCCGTGGACGGGCACCCGGGCGGTCCAACACGGCGGATGCTCGGGCTGCAGCTTGTGGGCCAGCCAGAAGCCTCGCTGCACGGCAGTGAGCTGCCGGGGGGCGTGGGGTTCGGGGGTGGCGGCCGGCGTGAGCGTGGCCCGCATGGGTGCGGCCCGCATGGGTGCGGCCAGCCCCTCCGCGCCCTCGGTCAGCAGGGCGGCCAGGCTGCCCACGCTGGGGTGCTGGTACAGGGCCAGGGGTTGGGGCACCCAGGGCAGCTGGGCGCGCAGCCGCTCCAGGACCTCGAGGGCCAGGATGGAGTCGCCGCCCAGGGCGAAGAAGTCGTCATCGGATCCAGGTTGGCGATCCAGCTCGAGCACGCGGGCCCAGGTGGCGGCCACCAGGGTCTCCATGGCTTGGGGGGCCACGCTCGCGGGCCCGACATCCCGTGCAGGCTGATCCGCCCCGCCCAGCAGCGCGCGCACCGCGCGCCGGTCGGCTTTGCCCGCAGGGTTGCGGGGGATGCGCTCCACCATCGTGATGCGGTGGGGCACCATGGCCGGGGGCAGGCGCTCCCCGAGCCAGGGGCGGAGCGAGTCGGTGCGCTCGAGCCCTGGGGCTTCGAGCAGAGCATGCAGCAGCCCGTCCACTTGGACCACCACGGCCCCCAGCACCGCGGGGTGGGCGCAGAGGTGGTGCTCGATCTCGGCGGGTTCCACCCGGTTGCCGTGCACCTGCACCTGGTCGTCGCGCCGGCCCAGGAACACGAAGGCACCGCTGTCGTCCCGGCGGACGAGATCGCCGGTCTTGTACACCCGACCCACGCCGGGGAGCTCCACGAAGGCCTCGGCGGTCAGCTCGGGCTCGCCCAGGTAGCCGTGGGCGATGTCGCCACCCACCACCAGCTCGCCCACGCCGTCGACCTCGTCGATGACATGGGTGGTGACGCCGTAGCGGGTCCAGCCGATGGGGGTGTGCACCGCGCCGGGCTCGAGGGCCCCGGCCACCTCGAACCAGGTGGCGTTGACCACGGTCTCGGTGCTGCCGTACAGGTTGGCCAGGCGGTGCCGCCAGCCGCAGCGGGCGCGCCAGCGGCGCACGGGGTCGGCGGGCACGGCCTCGCCCCCCAGGAGCACCCAGCGCAGGGCGGGCAGGGGCTGGGCCTCGGGGCTGCGCTCGACCGCCCCCAGCAGGTGGACCCACAGGCTCGGCACGGCGTTGAAGATGGTGATGCCCTGGGCCTCCATGAAGGCCAGCAGGGCCTCGGGGTCGCGGGCCACGTGCTTGGGCACGGGGTGGACGCTGCCACCGGCCAGCAGGGGCGAGAACACCTGGCGGATGCAGCCGCCGAAGCTCAGGCTCGCGGTCTGCACGAAGCGGTCGGCCTCGGTGACCCCGAACACCCGCAGGACCCAGTCCTGAAAGGCGAGCACGGCGCTGTGGGGCACGGCCACGCCCTTGGGTCGGCCGGTGCTGCCCGAGGTGAACATCACGTGGGCGATCTCGGCGCTGCGCTCCGGGCCGTGGTCGAGCTCTCGATGGTCGATCTCCAGGCGCTCCAGGCCGGGGGCCAGCGCCGCGGCGTCTTCGGCCAGGGCGGCGGTGTGGATCAGGGCCACGGGTCGGGCCAGCTCCAGCACCTGCTGGGTGCGTGCCGCGGGCCAGGTCGGGTCGAGCCCCACCCACGCGCCACCGGCGCGCAGCACGGCCAGCATGGCCACCACCGCTTGCTGGGATGGGGGCGCCAGGATGGCGACCCTGGGGGTGGGCCCGGCCACGGGGTCGGGGGCGTCGGTTTCGGCGTCCATCGGACCCAGCAGGCGCTGGGCCAGGGCCCCGGATCGACGGTCCAGCTGGCCGTAGCTAAGCTCCTCGACGGCGTGCCGCTCGGGGTGCCGGCGGCAGCGGGCCAGGATGCGGCCGTGCAGGGTGGGCAGGGGCGGCTGGTGGTCGCGGCCGCTGGCGCAGTCGGCCAGCAGGGCCTCGAGCCGGTCGGCCAGGCCCGCTACGGTGGGGGCGTCCAGGTGGCTGTGGGTGAAGTTCCAGGAGCAGTGTAGGCGCCCATCGAAGGTCCAGGCCACCAGGCCGATGCGGGTGAAGCCAGAGGCCGAGGCGCCGTGGACTCGATCCAGGGTGAGCTCGCCCATGCGGTCAGGGGCTGCCAGGCGAGGGAAGGAGAAGCCGGCCGGGGTCAGCCCTACGGGGCCCGCGCCGCTGCGGGGCGCCAGCTCGGCCAAGGCGAGGGAGGAGGCCGCGGCGTGGGTCTGGAGGTCTCGCAGCTCGGCCTGGGTGCGCCCGGCCAGCGCCACGAGCGGCTCGTGGGCCTGGACCTGCATCCGGGCGGGCAGGCTGTCGGCCAAGGAGCCCACCAGGGCGTCGGCGTCGGGCAGCCGCAGGCCCCGGCGGCCGTGGGCCACCCGGACCACCACGTCGGGCTGGCCGCTGGCCTCGAACAGGCAGCGGGCGTAGGCGGCCAGCACCAGGGCGGGCAGGCCGATGCCGGCGTCCTTGGCCACAGCCTGCAGGCGCTCGGTCAGCTCCACGCCCAGCTCGCGGCGCTGCCAGTCGCAGGGGCCCTGGGCGGGCTGGTGGGTGGGGCTGCGCCAGGGCAGGTGCAGGGGCGGCACTCCGCCGGCGTAGCGGGCGCGCCACCAGGCCGTGCTGGCCTGGTCGGGCATGGAGCTCAGGGCCTCGTGGACCTGATCCAGGCTGGAGCTCAGGGCCGGGAGCGCGGGCTCTCGCCCTGCGCGCAGGGCCTCGTGGGCCAGCAGCAGCTCCCACAGCACGTTGCGGGCGCTCCAGGCGTCCACGGCGGCGTGGTGGCCGTTGAGTGCGAGGCGGTGGCCGTCGGTGATCACGCGCTGCAGGGGGCCCTGCTCGAGGTCGAAGGGCTCGTTGGCCAGGGCCAGGTCGTCCACACGGTCCACCCAGCGCAGCTCCGGAGGCGCGCCGCCGGGCAGCTGCCGCCACTGGCCGTCTACCCGCTGGATGCGAGTGCTCAGGGCGGGGTGGCGCGCGGTGACCGTGGCCAGGGCCTGGGCGAGGCTCGAGCGTTCCAGGGCCGGTGTGCCGTCGTCGCGGCGAAGGTCGCAGGCCAGCAGCACGTTGCCCGGGATGTCGGGGAAGAAGCTGCGCTGCACGGCGAAGGTCTGCTGGGACGGCAGCAGGGGCCAGCCGGCAGGGGCCGTGGCCGTGGGCTCCACCGGGACCGTGGCCGCCGGCGCCGCCGGGGTGGGCTCCACCTCGCGGGACACGCCGCTGCGCAGGGCGGAGAGGATGGCGCCCACGGTGTCGTGCTCGAACAGCAGGGTGGTGGGCAGGGAGCGGCCTGTGGCCTCCTCGAGGGCTCGCAGCAGGTCCATGGCCTCCACCGAGTCGATGCCCAGCTCCATCAGGGGGGTGGCGTCGTCCAGGGCCCCAGGCTCCAGCTCGGCCGACCGGGCCACCAGGGCCCGCACTCGGTCCTCGAGGTCTTCGGGCAGGGGCGTGGTGTCCACCCGGGCACCGCGCTTCAGCACCACTACCCAGGGCTCGCCGCTGCCCAGGGCCCACTCCAGGGCGGCCATGGCCACCCCGGGGGCGATGGGCTCGAGGCCTCGTTCCCTGAAGGCCTGGGCCCAGGAGCCCGCCATGCCGGTGCCCTCCCAGGGGGGCCAGGCCACGCTCACGCAGCGGCGGCCCTTGCCGTGCTGCTCCATGGCCCAGCTGTCCAGCCAGGCGTTGGCCCGGGCGTAGGGCTCGATGCCCCGGTCCAGGCCGGGGATCACGGCCGAGATGGAGCTGAACAGCACCGTGAGCTTCGCGTCCAGGGGCTCGAGGGCCAGCAGGCCGTCGCGCTTGGGGCCCATGGCGTCGTCGCCTGTGCTGCCCGCCAGATGGAACAAGCCGTCCACCTCGCCCAGCTGTCCGCGGGCCTGGGTGATCACTCGGGCGGCGTGCCGAGGCTGGGTGAGGTCGGCGCTGACGTACCAGCCCTGACCGCCCAGCTGCCGGAGCTCGTCCAGTAGGCGCACCTGATCCGGCCCGGCCTCGCGTCGGCCCACCAGCAGCAGGCGGGCGGCGTGTTCCCTGGCCAGCCAGCGGGCCAGGTGTGCGCCCAGGGCCCCGCTGCCGCCGGTGATCACGTAGGCGCCGCCACGCTCGAGGGGGGACGGGCCCTGGGGGCAGGGGCGCCAGGTCAGGCCGCCCATGGGGTCGCGCCCCACCACGTGTACCCAGCCCGTGGCGCTGGGGGCGCCCAGGCGGTGGCGGGGGCCCCGGGGCGGAGCTTGGTCCAGGCCCAGGCGATCCTCTGGGTCGCCGCCGCGGATCACCGCGTGGGCGTTGGTGCCGCCGAAGCCGAAGCTGGAGACGGCGCCAACCTGGTCGGCGTCCAGCTCGTCCAGGGTGCGCAACAAGCCCGTGAGGCCGGCGGCGGCCAGGCCGTGGCCCACGATGCCCTTGACCGCGCCGATGCGCGGGCCGTGGGGGTAGCAGCGGGCCAGCACAGAGCGCTCCACCGGGTCGCCGATGGGGGTGCCTGTGCCGTGGGCTTCGACGTAGGCGATCCGATCGGGCTCGGTGCGGGCTGCGCCGAGCGCGGCGCGGATAGCAGCCTCTTGGCCGCTGGGGTTGGGGGCCATGACCCCCAGGGAGGCGCCGTCGTTGTTGACGGCCGAGCCCAGCAGCACGCCCAGGATGCGGGCGCCCCGGGCTTTGGCGGCGGCCAGAGGCTCGAGCACGATGGCCACGGCCCCCTCACCGGGGATCATGCCGTCGGCCTCGGCATCGAAGGGCAGGCAGCGGCCTGTGGGGGACAGCGCCCCGGCGCACTCGAACAGGCGATGGCCCACGGGGGAGAGGTTCAGGTTGACGCCGCCCACCACGGCGGCGTCGCACTCGCCCGCGGCGATGCTGCGGCTGGCCAGGTGCAGGGCCACCAGGGACGCGGAGCAGGCGGTGTCGACGCTCAGGGCGGGGCCGCGCAGGTCCAGGTGGTGCGAGATGCGCGCCGCCAGCATGTTGAGCAGGTTGCCCGCCAGGGTGCCAGGCGGCAGGTCCCGGTCCAGGTGCTGCAGCACGGCCTCGTGGTTGGCCTGCTGGCCGGCGCCCACGAACACACCGATCTGGTGGGTGTCGGGGCCCGCGCCCTCGAGGGCCTGGGTGGCCACCGTGAGCATCAGCCGCTGTTGGGGGTCCATGGCAGCGGCTTCGGCATTCTCGATGCCGAAGCGGGCGGCGTCGAAGCTGTCCACGTCGTCCAGGAACCCGCCGGGAAAGCGGGCGGTGGCGTCTGGCCAGCGCCCCGGCGGGGGCGGGCCGATCACGGTCTGACCCGCGCGCACCAGGGCCCAGAAGGCGGCGGGGCTGTCGGCGCCGGGGAGCAGGCAGGCCGCGCCGGTGATGGCCACGGGCTGCTGGCCCCGGGCCTGGGGCAGGGGAGCCGAGCGAGGTGGATGGGCCTCGATGAGCGCCGCCATGGCCCGCACGGTGTCGCCGCGCATCAGCAGGCGGTGGTCAGGGGCCACGCCCAGGCGCGCCTCGAGGCGAAGCAGCACATCGACGGCCTCGATGGATCCGCCCCCCAGCTCAGTGAAGGGGGTGTCCAGCTGCTCGTCGCCCAGCGGTCTCCCCAGCGCGCCGGCCCAGGTGGCGCGAACCAGGGCCACCGAGTCTGGGGAAGGGGCGTCCAGGCCGCCGTTCTCCAATTCTACCGCGAGGTAGGCACGGCGCTTCTTGCCGCTGGTGGTGCGGGGGATCTTGGGCACGGGCCGCACGGCGGATGGCTCCACACCCATGGCGGCGGTCACGGCCCGCTGCACCGCCCAGAGCACCGGGGCCACGTCGTGGTCCGGGGCCACCTGGACGGCCAGGGCCAGGCGCTCCACCTGGCCCCGGCGATCCGGCACCGCCACCGCCCCGTTGGCCCGCACCCCGGGCACGGCCTCGGCGGCGGCTTCGACGTCATGGGCATGCAGGTTGCGACCGTCCACACACACCACGTCCTTGTGGCGGCCAGTGATGGCTGCGCGCCCGCCCTCGAGGATGGCCAGGTCGCCGGTGCGAACCCAGCCGTCGACCTTGGTGGCGGCGGTGGCCTCGGGGTCCTCGAGGTAGCCCTGGAAGGCGTTGGGGCCCCGGAACTGCAGGCGGCCCTGCTGGCCGTCTGCCATGGGCTGGTCTTGCTCGTCCACCACCCGCAGCTCCAGCTCGGGCAGGGGCCGGCCGATGACCACCACCTCGCGGCCGTCCACCTCGAGGGTGTGCAGGCCTCCCTGTCGCGCGGCCACCACTCCTACCGAGGCCTCGGCCAGGCCGTACAAGGGCAGGTGTACCGCCTCGGGCAGGCCCGTGAGCCGGCAGAACTGGCGGCAGACCTCGACGCTGATGGGCTCGGCCCCGTTGAAGATCAGGCGCAGGCCGTCGAGCCTCAGATCCCGGGGCTTGGCCCGCTCGAGCCGGCGGTTCAGCCGATCCATCATGGCGTTGGTGGTGGAGATCAGGCTGACCCCGTGCTCGTCCACGGCCCGCAGCCAGGCGATGGGGTCCTCGAACACGGCGAGGGGGGAGAGCCGCACCTCGCCCATGCGCATCCACAGGGGCAGCAGGTGGCAGCCGATGAGCCCCATGTCGTGCCAGTGGGGCATCCAGGTGAGCTTGAGGTCGTCGCTGCGGATCGGGTAGGCCTGGGCCATCTGGCGCACGTTCGCCAGGATGTTGGCGTGGCTGAGCACCACGCCCCGGGGGTGGCCGGTGGAGCCCGAGCTGAACTGGATCAGGGCCGCGGCACCTTCGGGGGCCTGGCGCTGCTGCGCCAGGGGTTCACCCGCCAGCAGCTCCCCCGCGTCCAGCAGGGGCAGGCCCGCCACGCGTACGCCCCGGTCCACCACCATGGCGGGGCCTCGCAGGCGCTTGGCCACCCGCAGCACGCGGTCCCGCTCTGCCGAGGAACGGTCCCGAGGCGGAGCCAGGGGCACCGGTGTGGCCCCGGCCAGCAGAGCGCCCCAGAACATGGGGAAGAAGTCTGAGATGTCCACCACCAGCAGCATCACGCGCTGTCCGGGCTTCACCCCGGCCGCGTTCAGCCCCCCCGCCGCGCAGCGGGCCGCAGCCAGCAGATCGGGCCAGGTGCGGTCGGTCCCACCGGGGATCTTCATGCCCTTGGAGGGCGCCTCCTGGGCCGCACCCAGCAGCAAGTCGGTGAGCAGGCTCGGCATACGGATCACCGGGGAAGTGGGGTCTCGAGGAGCCTCCCTGTAGCATGGCGACCTCATGGGAGTTTAGGCTGTCCACGACCCCGTGACCCGGCCTACGACCGTGATCTTTCCGCTGCTCCTCACCCTGCTGGCCTGCAAGCACCCTGTCGAGGCGCCCACCGAGCTGGACGAGCTGGCGATCTTCCTGTTCCGCGAGTTCGAGACCCAGGACCCCGAGATCCTCGCGGCCGGGGTGGAGAACCTGCGCCCCTTGCTCGAGCAGGCCCCGGACGAGGGCTGGTCCCTCAGCCCGCCGACGATCGAGGATCTGGCCGAGCTCGAGCCACCAGCGGGCCGCGATCCCGGAGACTGCGGGGGCCTGGCCGTGGTCTACAGCAGCCCTCACCCCGTCACCGACCACGTCACAATCATGCTGCAGGCGGACCTGACGCCGGCCTCGCCCACCGCCGAGAGCTACGAGCGCAGCTTCCTCGAGGGCCAGGGCTGCTTCGAGGACGGCGGCTGCGAGTTCCTGCGCACCGAGAACGCCATCTTCCGGTCGAACCTGCTGATGCAGATGGGCTTCACCCTGTACGAGGACTACCGCTGGGTGGACGGCGCCGTGCTGTCCCGCAACTGGATCGCCGAGTCGGCCCACGGCGACTCCGACAGCAACCACCTGTGGCAGGACTGGGAGCTCGAGGCCTGGCTCCCGACCGAGGACGGCGTCCTGCGGCTGTGGGCCATGTGGACCGAGGCCGAGTACGCCGGAGTCAGCGAGGAGCTGGCCGAGGTCTCGGGCCGGGCCGGACTGATCTCCGCCATGGAGGCGCAGGACGAGTGGCTGGACCAGTCCAGCCGGTGACCCACACCGCACCCACCTCCCACGTCGACAGGCTACGCTGACCGAGAGTCACGCCCCGAGCTGCCCCGCGATGAAGATCTCCATCCTCAGCCCGAACCTGTCCGGCGATCCGTCGATCATCGACATCGGGATCACCTACCTGGCCACCTACATCAACGAGCGCACCACCCACAGCGCTCGGATACTGGACTTCACCTACCACGCCCGGGACTGGCGGAAGCACCTGGCGCGGCACATCGAGCAGCACCGGCCCGACGTCATCGGCGTGTCCTCGGTGTCCATGTACATGCAGTACATCAAGCCGATGCTGGTGGAGATCAAGGCCCGCTGGGACCTGCCCATCATCCTGGGCGGCTACCACGCCACCCTGATGCCCGAGCCCACCATCGCCCTTCCCGAGGTCGACGCGGTGTGCATCGGCGATGGGGAGTACCCGCTCACCGAGTGGCTCGACGCCCTCGAGGCCGGCCGGTCGGGCCATGGCATCCGCGGCCTGTGGTTCAAGGACGGCGACGCCGTGGTCCGCAACGAGCTGCGGGAGCTCAACCAGGACATCGATAGCCTGCCCATCCCCGACTACGACCTGTGGGAAGACCTCGAGCGCTTCCTGTTCTACAACGGCGTGATCTACGTGATCGGCAACCGGGGTTGCCCCTACGGCTGCACCTACTGCTCCGAGCAGCCCCTGCGCGAGCGGATGCCCGGCCGCTACCTGCGCACCCGGGATCCCGTGGCCTACGCCCGCGAGATCGAGCACCACTACGCCAAGTACCGCCACCGCGGCATGCGCGTGGCCCACACCTTCGACCCGGCGTTCACGGTCAACCTGCCTTGGCTCGAGGCCTTCAGCGCCGCCTACCAGGAGATCGGGCTGGCCACCGAGCTCCCCTACTCGTGCTTCTCCCGGGCCGACCAGCTGGACGAGCACAAGGTGAAGCTGCTGGCGGACTCGAACGCCGGGGTGGTGCGCATCGGCATCGAGTCGGGCAACGAGCGCATCCGCAGCGAGGTCTACCACAAGCCCATCCCCGACGCCCAGTACCGCAAGGTCATCGCCTTGCTGCACCAGCACGGGATCGTGGTCACCGGCTACAACATCCTGGGCGGTCCGGGCGAGAGCATGTCCACCATGCGCGACACCTTCCGCTTCGTGCGGGAGCTCGAGGTCGACCGCCCCATCTTCTTCACCTACCGCCCCCTGCCCGCCACCCGGGCCGCCGAGCTGGTGGCCGAGCTGGGGGGGCACATCGACCAGGACGCCTGGGAGAAGATCGACAGCCTGCACCAGCACTCGAACGTCTACACCCAGGACCTCTCCCCCCGGCAGATCGCGGCCTACCGCTACCGCTGCCTGGTGCACTTCACCTCCCGGCGCATGCTGCGCATGGCGCGCCAGCAGCGGGGGGCCTTCGTGGGCAACCTGGCCCGCTACCTGGTACACGGTGCCAGGGACGGCATCGGGATGCAGTACGCGCTGGGCTACTTCATGGTCAGCGGCGGCGACAACGTCGTGTCCTGATGTCGGCCCTGCACGCTCTCCGTCGAAACCTGATCTTCGCCGAGGCCGCGCTCATCGGCCGCCGCCCGGCCTACGTGCAGTACGCGGTCACCACCCGGTGCAACCAGCGCTGCCGCATGTGCGAGGTCACCTCGAGCCGCGCGGGTGAGCGGGAGCTCTCCGTGGGCGAGGTGCGGCAGCTGGCGGTGGTGCTGCGCAGGCTGGGGGTGGGGGTGTTGGTCCTCAGCGGCGGCGAGCCCCTGCTGCGCCACGACCTGCCGGCCCTGGTCCAGGCCTTCGCCCAGCAGGGGCTGATGGTGCGCATGCAGAGCAACGGCGCCCTGCAGCACCCCGAGCAGGCGCGGGAGCTCGCCACCGCGGGGCTGCAGGAGGTCAGCATCTCCCTGCACTCCCTCGATCCGGCGGTGCACGACGCCATCACCGGCCGCCCGGGGTCGTGGGGTCAAGCTCTGGAGGGCATGGCGGCGTTCAGCCAGGCGCTGCAGGGTCGCGGCCGGGTCCACGGCGTCAACACCACGGTCTGCCGCCCCAACCTGCACGAGCTGCCGGCCATCGTGCGCTTCGTCACGGCCATCGGCTTCTGGGCGGCCCCCATCCCGGTGCACCTCGAGTCCGCGGACCAGGGCTGGATCGTGCGCGGCGACGACGCCCAGCTGGCCTTCGGTCGCCGGGACCGCCCGCAGATCGCGGCCACCTTCGCCCAGCTGCTGGCCATGAAGGACCAGGGCCTGCACGTCTACAGCTCCCGCCGTTTCCTGCAGGAGAGCGCCGCCTGGCTGCAGGGCGGCCTGCCCACCTGGAGCTGCACCAGCCCGGTCCAGTACTTCTCCATCAGCCCCCAGGGCCGCTTCCTGCCCTGCGTGGACTTGGCGGGTGAGCACTCGCTGCTCGAGCCCGACTTCGTGGAGCGCTACCGCAGCGAGTCCTTCCGGCGAGCGATCCAGGATCGGGTCCAGGCCTGCCAGGGCTGCATGTACGCCTGCTACCCGGAGCTGGTCTACATCGGTCAGCACGCTGACACCCTGGTCGAGCGGGTGGGCTTCGCCCTGCGGGTGGGCCGCCAGACCCCTGTCCCCGTGACTGTGGCCCAGCTGCGCGAGCAGGCCTCCCGTTTTCGCGTCGAGGGCCAGGCCTGATGCACCTCGCCCTGGTCCGGCCCCGCTACCACACCCACCTGATCACCCCTCAGCTGGGCCTGGGCTACCTGGCCGCCGCCGCGCGCCAGGCCGGCCACAGCGTGGCCATCGTCGACGGCCTGGCAGACAACCTCGACGACGCCGCCATCGTGGCCCGCTGCACGGACGCCGATCTGGTGGGCATCGGGGTGATGAGCGACACCCTGGCTCGCTCGGCCGCCCTGTCCCAGGCCCTGGCGGCGGCGGGCAAGGCCGTGGTGGTGGGCGGCCCCCACGCCACCGCCCTGCCTGCCCAGACCCTCGAGGCCACCGGCGCTCGATTCTGCGTGGTGGGCGAAGGGGAAGCCAGCCTGGCCGCGCTGCTCGAGGCGCTGTCCGATCCGGGGTCCATCCCCGGTGTGTGGGAGCGCGGCGTCGGGATGCCCGAGCCCCGTCCCCTGGTCGCCGATCTGGACGCGCTGCCCTTCCCGGCCTGGGACCTCATGCACCCACGCCGCTACCAGCTGGCCCCCCACGGCGCCTTCGTGGCGCGCTTCCCCGTGGCCCCCATCGTCACCAGCCGGGGCTGCCCCTGCGCCTGTTCGTTCTGCGCCAGCCCGGGCCTGTGGGGCGGCGGCATCCGGTTCCGCTCTCCCGGCAACGTGCTGGACGAGATCGAGCTGCTGGTGAAGCGCTACGGCGTGCGGGAGATCCACTTCGAGGACGACAACCTCACCCTGCGCCGCCCCCACGTCACCGCCATCTGCGAGGGCATCCTGTCCCGGGGGCTGGACATCAGCTGGGCCGCCCCCAACGGCGTGCGGGTGGACACCCTCGATCGTCCTCTACTGCAGCTGATGAAGCGCAGCGGCTGCAGCCTGCTGGCCTTCGGTGTGGAGTCGGGCAGCCCGGAGATCCTGCGGGGTGTGGGCAAGGGCACCACCCTGGCCGCCATCTCGCGCGCCATCGACATGACCGCTCAGGTCGGCATCGACACCCAGGGCTTCTTCATCTTCGGCCTGCCCGGTGAGACCGAGCAGACCATCGAGCAGACCCTGCGCTTCGCCTGCGACTCGCGGCTGGATCGCGCCCAGTTCCTGCTGCTGGACGTGCTCCCGGGCAGCCGCCTGTACGGCGAGCTGGCCCCCTCGAGCCCCAGCACCGGAGACGCCCGCAGCTTCCAGCAGCTCACCTGGTGTCCTCCGGGGCTCGACCCCAAACTCCTGGCTCGCACTCCCGCTCGCGCCTTTCGCCGTTTCTTCCTGCGGCATCCGCGCCGGGTGGCCAAGCTGCTGCGGCGCGCCCGCCCCCGTCAGCTGCGCTTCGTGCTGCGTCGCATCCGCGACTTCGACATCGCCTAGGACTCGTCGGACTCCAGGTAGTCCTCGTCGGTGTTCACCGCCCACACGTCGTGCTCACCACCCAGCAGGTTGCGCACCGCCAGCAGGGCCGTGAGCACGCTGTGGTCGGCATTGTTGTACTTGAACATGCCGTAGCGGCCCATGGGCTGCAGGTTCTCGAGGCGCCCCAGCCAGTCCCGCAGCACGGTGACCTGGTGCTGGTAGCCGGTGGTGTACAGCGGGTAGGCCATGGGTGCCCGGAACACGGCGCCGTGCAGCACCCGCGCCCCGCGGCTCAGGCCGGTGGCCTCGAGCTCCCGCTGGCCCAGGGCGATCAGCTCGCTGTCCTCCATGCTCCACAGTTCGTCACCCTGGGTGCAGAAGTACTCGAGGCCCAGGGCGGAGTGGCCCGGTTTGGGCACCATATGTGGGGACCAGTTGCCGAAGTTCTGGATGCGCCCCAGGCTGGTGCCGGGTTCGTGTACGTAGATCCAGTTGTCCGGGAACAGATCCGGGCGATCCAGGGCCAGGAAGACCACCAGGAAGCTCCGATAGCGCAGGGACTGCGCAGCCTCGAGGACGGCGCTGGGCGGAGCGGGGTGCATGGCCTGGACCAGCTGGTGGATGGGGATGCTGGACAGGAAGGCGTCGGCCTCGAAGCTGCGCTCGCCATCTGCCGTGGCCGCCACCGCCTGCAGCACGCGCCGGCCGTCGTGCTCGAGCCGGACCACCCGGTGGCCGGTGTGCAGGCTGGCGCCCCCAGCGCAGGCGCGGGCGAGCTGTCGCTCGCAGAGCATCCCCGGGCCGTGGGAGGGGTAGTGAAAGCGCTCCACCAGCGAACGCTCGGCGTCTGGCCCCACCTGGCGCCCGCGCCCGGCCAGGCCCAAGAGCGCCCGCCGCAGCACGGTGGCCAGCTCCATGTCCCGGATGCGCTGGGCGGCCCAGTCGGCGCTGATCTCGTGGGTGGGGACGCCCCAGACCTTCTCGGTGTAGGTGCGAAAGAAGATGTCGAACAGCCGGTCGCCGAAGCGGTTGGAGACCCAGGCCTCGAAGCTCTGCTCGTCTCCGCGGGGCCGCAGGCGGGCCCGGGCGTAGGAGGCCACGCAGCGCGCCGACTCCCGCAGGCCCAGGTTGCGCAGGGCGTTGCCGGCGCGCAGGGGGTAGTCGAAGAACAGCCCCCGGTAGTAGATGCGCGAGAGCCGCTCGCGCACCAGCATGTCGGGCCCCATCAGCTCGAGCCACAGCTGCTGGACCTCGGGGATCTTGGTGAAGAAGCGGTGGCCGCCGATGTCGCACAGGTAGCCGTGGACCGACTCGGTCCTGCACAGGCCCCCGATCTTGGCCTCGGCCTCGAGGAGCACCGCGGGGATGCCCTCCTTGGCCAGGGCGTCGGCCGCCGTGATCCCGGCGATGCCCGCGCCCAACACGGCCACCCGCCCCGGGCGAGGGGGATGTGTGGCCCGGGGGGGGGAGGGGGCTGTCACGAGCGCACGGGCTCCTGCGAGGGGGCGTAGCTGGTACTATCGTCGCCTCCGGCCCCACGCCGCAGCCCCTGGCCGAACAGCCTGGCGCGCTCCTCCTACGGCCTCCTCACTCCGAGATCTCCATGGTCCTCACCGCGTCCCTGCCCTTCGGCGTCTGGCTGCTGCTGGCGCTGGGCCTGGTGCGGCGGGGACGTGCGCCTCTGGAGGCGCTGCTGCTGGCCGCCGTGCTGCTGGGGCTGGTGGTGGCGGGCTTGTCCGAGGGGCTGGAGCTGACGGTGGGCCGCTGGGCCCGCCCCGGGCTGCTGCACGGGGTGTGGGCGCTGGCGCTGGCGGTCTCGGCGACCTTCCTGCTGCGTGCGCCCGCGGGCGCTCCGCCCTTGGCCGCCTGTCTGCCCAGCCCGAGCATGCCGCGGTCCCCGGGCGCCGTGCTGCTGGCCATGGGCTTGGTGCTGCTGGCCCTGGTGCTGCTGCTGGTGGCCTTCGGGGCGCCCCCCAACACCTTCGACGCCCTGAGCTACCACCTCTCCCGGGTCCGCATGTGGGTGCAGCAGGCGGGCATCGAGCCCTACGCCAGCCCCGATCCTCGCCACGTCTTCATGGGCTCCCTGCCGGCCTGGTTCCAGCTGCACCTGCGGGTGCTGGCGGGGAGCGACCGCTGGGCGAACATCCCCCAGCTGTGGGCCTGGCTGCTGACCGCCGGTGGAGCGGCGCTGCTGGCCCGGGCCCTGGGAGGAGACGGGCGGCTGCAGCTGGCCGCGGCGGTCTGCGCCGCCAGCCTGCCCATGGCCGTGCTGCAAGCTGGAACCGCCATGACGGACCTGTTCGTCACCGGGTGGCTGGCGGTGGCCGCGGCCCTGCTCTTCCAGCGGAGCTTCGGCGGCTCCCGGGATCTGCTGACCCTGGCCTGCGGGGGCGCGGCCCTGGGCCTGGCGGTGCTCACCAAGGGCACGGGCTTCATCCACGGCGCGGCCATCGGATCGGGCTGGGTGCTGGCCGAGCTGTGGTCGGGGGGCTGGCGTCCCGGGCGCCGCGGGCCGCTGCTGGGCGCCGTGGCCGTGGTGCTGCTCTGCACCGCCCTGCCCAGCACTCCGGGTTGGGGCCGAAACCTGCGCCTCTTCGGCAGCGCGCTGGCCCCGTCGGATCAACAGACCGCGCTGCTGAACGAGGTACACAGCCCGCGCTACGTGGCCTTCAACCTGGTGCGCAACGGGGCCATGCAGCTGGCGGCGCCCCACCTGGAGCTGGCCTGGCTGGGCCCCATGGCTCCGTCGGAGCGCAGCCTGGCGGCCCTCAACAGGCGCCTCGACGGCTACAACCGCGGGCTGGTGCAGCGCACGGTGGCCCTGGGGATCTCCTGGGGCATCCCCGACGGCGAGCCGCGGGTCAGCTCCACCGTGGAGTGCGGCCTGACCACCCCCACGGGCTGCGACGGCATGGGCCAGCTCTTCACGGTCCACGCGATGGCCCGGGACGAAGACACCGGCAGCAACCCGTTCCACTTCCTGCTCGCGCTGGGCTGCCTGCCTGTCCTGCTGATGGTGCGCCGCGGCCGCCCGCGGGGGGAGCTGGTGGTGCTGGGCATCACTGTGCTGCTGGGGGTGCTGCTGTTCCACGTCCAGGTCAAGTGGCAGATCTGGGGCTCACGGCTGCTGCTGCCCATGTTCGTGTTGGCGGCATCCTGGTCCATGGTGGTGCTGGGCCACCTGATCTCGACCCGGCTGGCCATGGCCCTTGCTGGGCTGCTGCTGCTGCTGTCCGCGCCCTTCGCCTTGGACGCCGAGCTGCGGCCCCTGTGGGGTCAGGGCGGGGTGCTGTCCCAAGCGCGAGCCAGCCTGCGCTGGTCCGCGGTGGACTACCTGGAGCCCGTGTTTTCGGATCTGGTCCCCTGGGTCCAGCAGCACGAGGTGCGAGAGCTGGGCCTGGTGACGCGCTGGTCTGCGCCCTCCTACCTGGTGTGGACGGCCTTCGAGGACCGCGGGCAGGAGCCTCCCAGGGTGCGCTACCTGGACCTGCCCTCCGTGGTGGCGGCCGACTTCGCCATCCCCGCCAGCGATCAGCCGCGACCTGACGCCATCCTGGCCCTGTTCGCCCACAGCTTCCCGGCCGTGGTCACCCACGCGGGGGTTCGCTACCCTCGGGTGCTGGACTGGCCCTGCGGGGTGGCGCTCTACGCTCCGGAGTGATCCCCGCTCGCCCGGGGCTTCTCCACGAGCCATGGGCCCAGCACCAGGGCGTCCAGCTCGGTGTTCTGGTAGCAGCGCACGGCGTCGGCGGGGCTGCAGACGATGGGCTCGTCGTTGTCGTTGAAGCTGGTGTTGATCACCATGGGCACGCCGCTGATGGCCTCGAAGGCCTGGATCATCTCGGCGTAGATGCCGTTCTGTTCCAGGGTGACCGTCTGCAGGCGGGAGGTGCCGTTGGCATGGATGGCCGCGGGGATGCGGTCGGCCTGGCCGGGCAGGACCTGGGCCACCTGCAGCATGAAGGGGGAGTCCCGGTCGGGCGCGAAGAAGGCTCCGGCACCGCTGCGCAGCACGCTGACCCCGTAGGGGCGGAAGGGCTCGCGGTGCTTGATGCGCGCGTTGAGGATGTCCTTCATGCGCGGGTTGCAGGGGTTGGCCAGGATGCTGCGCTGGCCCAGGGCCCGGGGGCCGTACTCCATGCGACCCTGGAACCAGCCCACGATGCGGTCCTGGTGGATGAGCTGGGCGACCCGGTGCAGCAGCAGCTCGCGGGGCAGCTCCACGGGCTCGAGGCCGGCGGTGAGCAGGGCGCGGCGGCAGTGGTTGTCGCTGTACTCGGGCCCCAGGGCGGCCGACAGCATGGGCTCGCGTTCGCCGCCTTGCCGTAGGGACTGGTACAGGGCGGCCCCCAGGGCGCCGCCGGCGTCGCCCGCCGCGGGCTGGATGTAGAGCTCGCGGAAGGGGGTGTCCTCGAGGATGCGGCTGGTGGCGGTGATGTTCAGGCCCACCCCGCCTGCGATGCAGAGCTGGTCCAGCCCGGTCTGGGCATGCAGGTGGCGGGCCATGCGCAGCACGATGTCCTCGAGCAGGCGCTGCAGGCTGGCGGCCATGGCGCGGTGCTGGTCCTCGAGGGGAGCGCCAGGGGCTCGGGGCGGGCCGAAGCGCTGCTCGAAGGCGCGGCCGTACATGCGGTCGCCCTCGACCATGGCGAAGGCCGCCGGGTCGAGCCGGAAGGAACCGTCGGGGCGCACGGTGACCAGCTCGAGCAGCTGGGGCAGCAGATCGGGCTCACCCAGCTCCGCCAGCGCCATCACCTTGCCCTCGCCGCGCAGGGGTCGGAAGCCCAGCCAGGTGGTGACGGCGGTGTAGAGCAGGCCCAGGGAGTGCGGGTACTCGAGCTTCCACTTCAGCTCGATCTCGCGTCCGCGCCCCGCACCCATGGTGGTGCTGTCCCACTCGCCCACGCCGTCGGCGGTGAGGATGGCGGCCTGCTCGAAGGGGGACGGCAGGAAGGCCGATGCCGCGTGCGCCAGGTGGTGGGGCAGGTAGACCAGCTCGCCACGGAAGCCCAGGTCCCGCTGCAGGGCCAGGGGCAGCACCAGGCGGTCTTCGAGCCAGGGGGGCATGGTGTCGAGGAAGGTGGGCAGGGAGCGCGGCCAGGCCCGCAGGTGGCTGATGAGCACCCGCTCGAGCTTGCGGAAGGGCTTCTCGTAGAACGCCACCACCGGCACGTCGTCCAGGGTGATGCCGGCGTGCTGCAGGCAGGCATTGATGGCCTGGACGGGCAGCCCCGGCGAGCCCTTCTGGCGGTCGAAGCGCTCCTCGTGGGCCGCCGCCAGGATGCGCCCGCCCTCGCACAGGGCCGCGGCGGCGTCGTGGTAGTGGCAGGACAGGCCCAGGACCGGCATGGAGGGTCAGATCCCGGCGTAGAGGAAGGTCACCATGGCTACGGGGCCCAGGGTGTAGACCAGGAAGGCCAGCAGGGCCAGGCCCAGCAGGATGGGCATCAGGAACCACACCTTGTTCCGCCGGATCAGGTGGAAGGCGCCCTTCATGATCATCATCAGCTTGCGCATGAGCGGCTAACTCTGGTGGGGGAGCTGGGAGGGGTCGTAGTCCTGGGGGGAGACCTCGAGCCAGAAGGTCGGGGCATCGGGGTCGACCGAAGTGAGCAGGTCACGGCGGAACAAGGCCATCACCAGGCGCACGGGGCCGAGGCCCAGCCAATACAGCAGCCACAGGCCGACGATCACGGCGCGGGCCTGCACGCGGCGCCCGATAGCCTTGATCCGCCCGTAGATGGCCTTCAGGGTCTCCATGGACCGGCCCTAACCCGTGATAGCGGGTGCGCTATCCGCTCTGGCGGGGGCGGCTGTCGGGAGGCTCCACGGCGTCGAGCACGAAGGACATCACCGCGGCGAAGTCCTGGGGAAGATCCTCCTCGGAGGGCTCGGAACCCAGGGCGCGCACCGCCACGAGCTGCGCGTAGTAGCGCTTGCAGGGGGGGCAGAGGGCCAGGTGGGCGTGGAAGCGAAGGCGGTCCACTGCGCTCACCTCGCCGTCGATCACGGCGGAGATACGCTCGATGACGACCCTACAGGGGGAGAACGGCATGGGCTATACCCCTTCCTGGATGGCGCGGACCACCTGAGCTCTCAGCTGCTTTCGGGCGCGGTGGAGGCGAGTGCGGAGGTTCTGGGGGGTGATCTCCAGCGCCGCGCAGATCTCGCTGGAGTCCAGGCCCTGGACCTCCCGCAGCAGGAAGACCTCGCGCAGGTCGTGGGGCAAGCGGTCGACCTGGCGCCGGACCTGAGCCAGGGCCCGCTGGGCGTCGATGCGGCTGTCCAGGTCGGAGCCCAGCTCGGGCGGCTCCTCGCGCCAGCGGCCGCGACCGTCGAAGGCGTCCTCGAGGGGATCGCCGTGGGGAGAGAGCACCACCCGGCCCCGACGGCGCAGCTCGTCCAGCGCACGGCTGCGCACGGCCTTGAACATCCATGAGCGCAGGCTGCAGCGGCCCTCGAAGGCGCTCAGGCCCTTGTACACGGTGACCAGGGCCTCCTGGACCACCTCTTCGCCCGACGCTCGGTCGCCGGTCATGCGGGTGGCGTAGCCGATCAGCGCCGGCAGGTTGGCCTGCAAGGTCTGGCGCCAGGCGTCCTGGTCTCCTGCCCGCAGGGCGTCGATCAGCTCGGCTTCGGCCACAGCGTGCGCTCCGGGTCTGGGGATGCTGGCGGGGGGGCCTGGGCATCATCGTCGTCGTAACCCCGTCGGGCGGCGAGCTACGCCGCCGCCTCGAGCAGGGACTGGGTGAGCAGGCCGCGCATGGCGTCGAGCTCCTGGCTGGCGCGCAGCTCACCCACGATGGCGCCGGTGCTGGCGTCGATGATCAGGGCGAAGCCGGTCTTGCCGCTGTGGCTCTCGAAGATCTCGCCCAGCCCCAGGCGCTCTGCGCGCTCCTTGGCTGCTGCGCGGGTGGTGTCGCTGGTGAGATCCAGGCGGACGAAGTCCACGGGCTTGCCTGCGAAGTCGGCCTGCAGGCTCTCCAGGGGCCCCGCCAGCTTCTCACAAGAGCCACACCAGTCGGCGTGGAACTTGACCACCAGCAGCTGGGTGCTCTCGATGGGCGCCGCGGCCTGGGCGAGGCCTGCGCAGCCGTCGCAGGCCTCGGCCTCGGAGCTGCCGCTCACCAGGGCCAGGGGGGTGAGGGCGGCGAGCAGGGCGAAGGGCAGGGCGCGGTGGAGCAGGCGATGGGTGCGGGTCATGGAGTCTCCTGGGTTGGCCCGTCTGTGGGCGGTTGTGGATTCGTGTGGTGGGTGGACGGGGCTCGCGCTCTGCCGTGACAGCGCTGGGAGCGAGGGTGTAGGCGTGCTCACAGCTCGTCCCGCGCAGGGGAGCCCCGCCCTGGGGCAGCCTGGGCTTCGCCGATGTCCCCTCCGCGGTTCCGAATACGGGGCTTGGGCGGTTAGACGCAGGAGATGAGCGGAGACCGTCCAGAGCAGCCAGGCCGTCCGGGTCGCACCGTGGCCGACGCGGGTCCGCCCGCCGCTGGCGGGTCCGCGGGGTCCTCCGCGTCGCCCCCTCAGGAGGCCCCGGAGCGCTACCGCCTGCTGGACTGGCGTCGCTTCCGCGAGGCGGGCGCCTCGGACAGCGCCCAGACCCCCGAAGACGCCGTCATCGGCGCCGGCGCCATGGGCCGCGTGCTGCTCGCCCTGGACGAGCGCATGGGCCGGGTGGTGGCCATCAAGGAGCTGCTCCCCGCCCCGTCCGGACGCCTCGCCCCGCGGGGCCGCTTCCTGCGGGAAGCCCGCGTCACCGGAGCCCTCGAACACCCGGGGATCGTGCCGGTACACGAGATCGGGGTGCGCGCCGATCGCGCGCCCTACTACACCATGCGCCTGGTGCGCGGGCGCTCTCTGGCGGCCGCCCTCGGGGCCTCAGACGGGCTGCGCGGGCGTCTGGCCCTGCTGCCCCACGTTGTGGACCTCTGCCACGCCGTGGCCTTCGCCCACAGCCAGGGGGTGATCCACCGGGACCTCAAGCCCGACAACATCATGGTGGGCGAGTTCGGTGAGACGGTGGTGCTGGACTGGGGGCTGGCCAGCGGCCTCGATGCCGAGCCCGGCGCCGCGGGTCCCAGCCGGGCCTCCCTGGCGGGTGCCACCTCCCCCAGCCGCACGGTGGGCGTCATGGGGACCCCGGCCTTCATGTCGCCGCAGCAGGCCTGGGGCAGGCCCGGGGAGGTGGACGAGGCATCGGACATCTGGGCCCTTGGCGCCATCCTCTACCAGCTGCTCACGGGCACGCTGCCGGTGCCCGGCAAGACCGCCCAGCAGAACCTGGACTGGCTGCGGGACGACAGCAAGCAGGTCCAGCCCGTCCGGGCGCGCTGCCGGCAGGCCCCCCGGGAGCTGGCCTCGGTGGCCATGGCCTGCCTGGTGCGAGACAAGGAACAGCGCATGGCCAGCGCCCAGCAGGTGGCCCGTGAGCTCGAGCGCTGGCAGGCTGGTGAGCGGGTGGTGGCCCACCGCTACTCGGTCTTGGAGCTGGCCTCGCATGTGGTCAACCGCAACCGGCCCCTGAGCGTCGCCGTGGGCTTGGGGGCCCTGGCGGTGGTGGCGGCCGTCGGCTTGTCCGTCGCAGCTCGCCAGGCCCGCCAGGAAGCCGAGGCCCTCGGTCGGCAGTATGCCTTCGAGCAGCTCTTGCTGGCCCGCGAGGCCCTGGACGGCCAGCGGCCCCTCGAGGCCGAGGCCCGGCTGAGAGCCTCCCTCGAGCAGCACGACACCCTGCTGGCCCGGGCCCTGTGGGCGCGCATCCAGGCCACGCCCTTGCTGATGCGCCAGAAGCTCGAGACCGAGGTCACCGGCCTGGCCTTCTCCCCCGACGGCCAGCGCCTGGCGGTGGCTGCCGCCTCGCCGGATCTCGTGCTCTTGGACAGCTGGACTGGGGCCCGTCGCACGCTGGCCGGACCCGAGCGGGACCTCTACGTGGTGGCCTGGTCCCCCGGCGGCGACATGCTGGCTGCGGGCTCCGGCGGCGGCGAGGTGGTGCTGTGGACCGACCTGGACCAGCCTCCGTTTTTGCTGCCAGGCCACGGTGACATCGTCTCGGCGCTGGCCTTCGAGCGCGGCGGTGGGCGCTTGCTGAGCGGCAGCTTCGACGGCGATGCGCTGCTGTGGGATCTCGAGACCCGGCGTCCAGTTCAGAGCTTCGAGGGCCACACCGGCCCCATCACGGCCATCGCCTGGAACCCCTGGGGGGGCAGCTTCGCCACCGCCAGCGCCGACCAGACCGTGCGCACCTGGGACTTGGACACGGGCGGCCAGCGCTTGATCCTCGAGGGTCACCAGGCCGAGGTCACGGGCCTGGCCTACCTCGAAGGGGGAGGCGCCCTGGTCACTGCTGGCTACGATGGCGCGCTGCGCAGCTGGGACCTGGCCACCGGCGAGCTCCTTGCGGTCCGTGGCGATCCATCGGCTCAGTTCACCATCCTCGGGGCCACCTCGTCCGGTGGCATGCTCGCGGCGGGCGACGAGCAGGGCCGGCTGCACCTGTGGTCACCTGCCTCGGCCGTCGCTGCCCGGGTCATCCAGGGGGGGCGCTCAGCGGTGTTCGCCCTCGCCCTCGACCGCGACGGCGCGCGCATCGCCTCGGGCGGCATCGACCGCAGCGTGAGCCTGTGGAATACGGCCTCCACGACCAGCGGCAGCCTGGCAGCCGGCCACGAGGGCGTGGCCACCGCGGTGGACTACTCACCCGACGGTCAGCGTGTGGTGAGTGCCGGCTGGGACGGCGTCGTGCGCACCTGGGACCGGCACACCGGCGAACAGCTGGCGGCGTGGACCGCCCACGTCGACACCATCGAGACGCTGCGGGTCTCCCCCGACGGCGGCAGCGTGGCCACGGGAGGCGCCGACCACAGCGTGCGCATCCACGACCTCGCCACCGGCGAGCTGCGGCAGCTGCTCACGGGGCACTACGGCGCAGTGCGCGACCTGGCCTTTGGCCCCGACGGCGCTCAGCTGGCCTCGGCGGGGGCGGCGGGCATGGTCTACCTCTGGGACCTGGGCAGCGGAGCGCGTCGGACCATCCTGGATCAGCGCAGCCCCACAGCGGTGGCCTTCGGGCCCCACGGCCGCCTGCTGGCGGTGGGCTGGACCGAGGGTGATCAGGGTGAGATCAGGGTGGTCGAGCTGCCCGACGGTCAGCCGGTCTTCGAGGCTTCGGCTCCAGGCCTTGTGCTCTCCCAGTTGGCCTTCGCCCCCGATGGTCGGCACGTCCACGGCATCTCCCGCGACGCCCAGGTGTGGAGCTGGGACCTCGCGGGGGGCGCGGCGGCCGCTCCGTTGCAGCTCGAGGGGCGAGGCCGTGCGGTGCGCGCGGATTCGACCGGGCGCTGGCTCGCGGCCAGCTCCACGGTGCCTGCGGTGGGGCTCCTGGATCTCGCGGATGGGTCCTCCACCCTCCTGCGAGGGCACCGCGGACCCGTGGCGGGCCTGGCCTTCGACCCGAGCGCTCCCGGGCTCGCCACCGCCGGCTTCGACGGTACGGTGCGCACCTGGGACCCGGTCTCTGGTCTGCCGGCCTGGTACGGCTCGGCGCTGCTGCCCTACGCTGGGCTGCGGCACAGCCACCGGGGCTGGGAAGCCCTGGACGGCCTGAGCGCCGATGAGCCCGACAGCGCCTGGTACGTCGCCATCCACCAGCGGGGGCGCCTGGCCGAGCAGCTGTTGAACAAGTCCACCGGCTGCCTGCTGAGCTGGGACGGCGTAGTCGAGCTCTGGGATCTGCGGCAGGACCGCCTGGTGAGCTCCGTCGATCTGGGCTGGGCGCGTGGGCTGGTGGCCATGGAGACCGGCTGTGGCGTGCAGGGTTCGGACGGCGCCGTCCACCTGCTGGGGCCCGCGGGGGCGACGAAGCTGGATCTGGTCGATGCGCCGCTGGCCCTGGGGCTGGGCGGGGGCGGAGACGATCTGCTGCTCGCATACCCAGGGGAGCTCCAGGAGGCCTATGGTCGCGGTGGGCTGTCCCCTCGCTGGCCCCTCCCCTTCGCGGAGCCCACAGTGGTCGGCCCCTACCGCAGCGGCTGGGTGGTCGGCGAGCGCAACGGCGGGGTCTACGGCGAGCAGTCCTGGAAGGACGGCTCGCGGGGCAGCTTCCGCCTGCAGGACACCCCCACCAGCGCCGTCAGCGCCATCGCCGACGGGCCCCGGCAGAGCATCGCCGTGGGCTACGCCGACGGCACCGTGGGCCTGTGGGACACCCGCAGCGGCACCCGGCTGCTCAGCCAGCGCCTGCACGGGGCTGTGCGTCTGCTCGTGGAGCACGACGATCGCCTCCATGCTCTGACCGAGGTGGGGGCGTACACCTCCATCGACCTCGGCGTGCTCTCCCAGCCGCGCTGCGCGTTGCTGCAGGAGATCTGGGAGCGGGTGTCGGTGTGCTGGGACGGTGGAGCCCAGGCCTGCGAGCCACCCGCGGACCACCCGTGCATGGACGTGGCGGACTGAAGGGCGGGCACCGTCCTGGCGAGATACGAGCGCGCCATCCCGTGTCGAGCCACATGGTGCTCGAAAGGAGCGCTTCTATGCAGAGGGCCCTCCCCGTCTCCGCCCTGCTGATCCTCCTGCCTGCGCTCGCCGCCTGCGGCGACAAGGACGACACTGGGCCCGACAGCCCTGCCGACACTCAGCCTGACAGTCCGGCCGACACGGCGCCCGACTCCGGCGGCGACTCCCAGCCCCCGGACGAGCCCGCCATCGAGGACTGCGGTGACGGCGCCACCGGCTTCATCACCAGCCCCGAGCTGGCGGTCCACGTCTGGGCCGACGCCGAGCCCGACGGCGACGGCAGCTGGGCTCATCCCTTCCAGGATCTCGACAGCGCCCTCGAGCTCACCCGGCTGTCGGATGACGACAAGCACATCGCGGTGTGGGCGGGCGTCTACAGCGCCAACCTGCGCCTGTCCGCCGCTGCCGGCGACAGCGGCACCATCATCCAGGGCTGCGGCATGGACCTGGTGTTCATCGACGCCGACGACGCCGAGGCGCCTGTGGTGATGATCAGCGAGGCCCAGGACGTGCAGATCGAGGGCCTGTGTACCCGCGGCGGCACCCGCAACATCCAGATCTGGAGCGACGCTCTGGCCACCCTCACCAGTGTGCGGTCCACTCAGAGCACCTCCGCCGGCGTGCTCATCCAGGGGGCTGTCACCGTGGCCACCCTCGAGGACGTCCAGGTGGACGGGCTGCTGCCCGACGCAGACGGGCTGGGCTACGGCATCGCCGTGCAGGAGGGCGCCAGCGCCACCATCAGCGGCGGGTCGGTCGCGGGCGCCACCGCCGTGGGCATCTTCATCGACGACGCCGGCGAGATCGACATCGACGGCGTGGCCGTCAGCGACACGGTCGCCGACTCCAGCGGCTACTACGGCCACGGCCTGCAGGTCCAGGCCGACACCGTACAGGTCACGGTCGACAACGCCGCCTTCACCGACAACCAGGGCGCGGGTGTGTTCGTGCTGCAGGGGCTGGGCTTCACGATGAGCGCCAGCACAGTCACGAGCACCCTGGCCTCGGCCATCCCCGACTCCGCCGAGACCGCCGGTGACGGTGTGGTCATCAGCCGGGGCGACGGCAACATCAACCCGGCCACCTTCCTGGCCACCCTCGAGGGCAACACCCTCGAAGGCTCCGCCCGGGCCGGTATCCTGCTCGACGGCGTCACCGCGGTCCTGTCCAGCAACGTGCTCAGCGGCAACGGCGTGGGCGAGGACGTGGCCCTGGCCCAGGACTTCGCAGTCGTCAGCGGTGTCGATGACGTCACAGAGTTGGCCGAGGAAGACAGCATGGCCATCAACCTCGTTCCCCTGACCGCCATCGATCCCGGCTCCATCTGAGCCTGCGGAGATGAAGCCACCACGCCTGTGTCGCCCAGAGCGTGTGGTCTGCAACAAGGGTGGCCCCGAACGTTCCACTTCGGCGACAGGGTGCCCTCCAACGTTCCATTCGGTCCCGTCCGGTGGCTGATACTCGGATGAGTCCACGGGTGAACGCCCGTTATCGACGGGTCTGATCGCCTCGGTCGCCCTGAGTGGAACGTTCACACCGATCCTGTCGCGAGGTTGGAACGTTCATCCCGGTCCTTGTTGCTCAGGTCCCCGGATCAGCTCCCTGGCCGCCGCGCGGTGCTGCGCCTGCGCAGCTGTGGTTCCGCCAGCCGGAGCAACGCCTCGTGGGCTCCCCTGCGCTCGCGCACCTGGCGGTAGCGTCGCCACTCCCAGCTGTGCCTGAGATCCTGGTCCAACAGGGCGGGGAAGCGCTCGTCGGAGAGTACGCGCTCGACGCAGCGAAGGTCGCCCTCTGCGATGGGAAGGGCGCGGTTGATGGTCGTGTGGGACAGATCGAGCTCTCCGGCGATCTCTCGCTTCGACATGGGAGTGCAGGCCACCACGCTCTGGACCAACAGGGTGCGCGCGGGTCCGCGCCGCCGCAGCTGATCCAACGTGGTCCGGGTCAGCGCCGAGACCGCGGCGGTGACCTGCTCTACGGTCGCTTCCCGCATCCCCCGCATCCCGCCAGGCAGATCCGTGCCCTCGACGCGCACGCTCGGATCCCCCGAGACATAGGCGTGGTGGCGGTAGGGGTCGGGGACCACAGGGAGCGCGCCGGGGATGGTCAGCCCCACCGCGTCGCGGTGGCCGCTGAACGGCCACGCCAGGGGGTCGGCCACCAGCCGGTCTCGGCAGGGATTCAGCGCAACGTAGCGCAGGGTGCGCTGCAGGTGCTTGCTGTCCGCCACCCGCTCGGGTGGTGAGGCTGGCAGCCACACCTGGCGTCCCGGCTCGCCCCTGTGGCGGTTGCGCCAGCAGGCGTAGCCCCGCAGGAAGCCCAGCCAGGCCTCCCTGCTCAGGCTGCGGGTCACCAGGTGTACGTGGTCGGCATGACCACCAGCGCCTTTGGCGGCCCGAGGGCCAGCAGCCCGGCCCACAGGGCCTGGGCTTCACGCCAGTCGTGAAAGAGGAAGTCCGGGGGGAGGGCATGGGCGGTGAAGTGAAGCATGGCCACCGGAGAAGCAAGAAGGATGCCGTCCTCCCTCTGAGCGCCCACCGTGCAGATTGTGTGGCCTCCATGGGGCTCTTTGCGGCGGACCGTGCTGCCAGGATGGTCGGCGCGTCGACGAAGATCGTCAGCGGTCGTCGAAACTTCGACGCCCCCATTCGACGATCCTCGGCTACGGTGGGCCCGTCGGTGGAGCCGAGGTGTACATGAGGAACATTCGTCCAACCTTGGTGGTCGCGGCGCTGTGCGTACACGGCCTGCTGGCGCTGGCCTGCACCCCCACCTGCGACTCCTGGGTGGCCAGCGTCGCCCTCGAGACCACGGGGCACCTGCTCATCGAAGATCCGACGATCCAGGACTCTGGCGGCCCCACGCCCATGCTCGTCATGCAGACCTACTACCAGGACGAGCCTCAGGACATCGCGCGCTACTACCTCGACAACGTGGAGGGGCATGGCTGGGCGGTCGCAGAGTACGGCTACGAGGTGGGGTGGGACGCGAGCGGGAAGGTGGTCGAGCTTCTGCCCGAGGACCTCGCGCTGACCATCGGCATCGAGTGGGACGGCTCCACGGACACGGGCGCCGCGGACTTCCCCCTCGTCGAGGTCCAGACCTACGCCCAGAGCGTCGAGCTCTGGGATGGCTGGGTTGCCGATCTGGTCTGGAGCGGACCCTACGGCGCCTGCAAGTGACGCGATCCTACCAGGCGAAGAGGACCTGGCTGGGACCCACGCCGCCGCGGTCGACGATGATCTGCTGGTAGCCGAGGTTCTGGCCGGTCAGCACGATGTCGTCGTAGGCACCGGACTTGTCCTGGGGCATGGACTTGACGTCGGACCGATAGCGCTCGTACAGGTACTGGGACAGCTCGAGGGCGGTGAGGGCCCCGTCGTTGTCCTCGTCGGCCCTGCGCTCGCCGATGGCCTCGACCATGAAGCGCGACAGGTAGCCGCCGGCGCGGAACTTCGCGGCGACCGCGGAGGTGACGTCCTCGTGGGATGAGAACAGGCCCATGCGGTGGGGCTGGCTGATGAGATCCTTCGAGAAGCCACCGCTGAAGCAGGAGTCGAAGACCACCAGCACTGTGCCGTGCTCGATCTCGTCGAGCACCGCAGCCAGGGCATCGTCGGTGATCTGGGCGTCGTACAGGGCGAGGGTCTCGTCGTAGCCGTCGGGGTCGGCGGGCTGGAAGCCGCCGGTGTGCTCCATGCGGCCGCCGTGGCCCGAGTAGAACAGCACCAGGCGGTCTTCGTCGGTCATCTGGGCGCCCAGGGTGCGCAGGGCGCTGACCATGGCGTCCACGGTGGCGTCGCTGTCGGTGAGCAGCACGCCGTGGTTGGCGGCCATGCCCACGTTCTGCATCCCCTCGTAGAGGTAGACGGCGTCGTCGGCGGTGAAGTCCAGATCGTTGGGGCCGTCGTCCGGGTAGTCGCTGATGCCCACGAACACGCCGTAGGTCTCGCCCATGCCGGTGTGCTGGGCGTAGGAGGTGACGGTGTCGCTGGCGCCCATGTCCACCTGCACCTGATAGCTGCCGGTGGAGGCAGGGCGGTAGGAGGTGGCCATCAGCCGGTAGCGGCCGGTGGTGGGGGCCACCACCTCGACCCGCGACAGGTTGGAGCTGCCCTCCCAGTCGTCGTTCTGCACGATGGAGTCGTCGGGGAACATCAGGGCCATGTAGGGGTCGAAGTCGCTCGAGCTGACCGAGGCGGTGATGCCCTGGCCGGCGATGGCGTCGAAGACGTAGACGTCGGTGTACTCGCCGGCCTCGAGGGTCATGTCGCCGGCGCTGAGGGTGCCGCGGGCGGGAGAACCGGAGACCAGGGCGATGACGTCGCGCTGGCCGGCGGCTTCCTGAGTGGCTTGGCCTGCGGTGATCTCGATGGTGAAGTCGCCGCCCTGGCCAGCGGCGTAGGAGGTGGCGATCAGGGTGTACTCACCGGCCTCGGGCAGCACGGTCTCGATCAGGCTCTGGCCGCTGCCGTCGGGGCCGTCGTCGTTCTCTTCCTTGAAGTCGCCGGGGCCAATGATGCCCAGGTAGGTGTCGAAGCCTGCCCGCATCTCCACCCGCAGGTTCTGGCCTGGCAGGCCGCTGATGGTGAAGGTCTCGTACCACTCACCGTTGTCCAGCTGGGCGTCGCCGGAGCCCAGGTTGCCCGTGAGGGCGTCGGCGCTGGCGCTGGGCGCGTTGTCGTCACTGACGCGGCGCAGGCTGAGGTCGTACGAGCCGGACTCGCCTGCCCGGTAGGTGGTGACGCCCAGGATGTACTGGCCGGAGGTGGGCAGGGTGAAGTCGATGAGCGATCGATCGTTGGCGCCCTCGAAGTCGTCGTTGATGATCTGCTCTTCGTCGGGGGTGCGCAGCACCAGGAAGGGGTCGAAGCTGCTCGAGCGCAGGTCGATGATCCATCGCTCACCCGCCTGGCCATCGACGAAGAAGGGGTCCATCCACTCGCCCGAGCTGATGACCGTGTCGCCCTCGCCCAGGCTGCCGCTCCAGCGCTCCGCGCCGCCGCTGGTCGCGCTGCCACTGTCGCTCACAACGCCGCCACCGCCGGAGGCCTGGGCCAACACGCTGTAGTCGCCAGCCTCGCCCGCGGCGTAGGTGGTGGCCAGCACCACCCAGGTGCCGGTCTCTTCGACCATCCACTCGATCCGGGAGCGGGTGCGGGAGCCGTCCCAGTCGTCGTTGCTGCTGACCTCGCCCGAGGGAGAGCGCAGGCCCAGGTAGGTGTCCAGCCCGTTGGAGCTCATCTCGATCGCCACCTGCTGGCCGGCCTGGAGCTGGATCTCGTAGGCGTCGAACCACTCGCCGTTGTCGAGCTGTGCGTCGCCGGCCTCGAGGCGTCCGCTGGTGGGCTGGCCCATGGCCATCTGGCCCATGGAGGGCCCGCCGCCGCCCTGGGCGCTCTGGGGGCGCGCAGGGGCCGAGCCGTCGCCATCGGCCTTGGAGATGCGGATGCTGTACTTGCCCTTCTGCCCGGCGCCGTAGCTCGAGGCGTAGACGATCCAGGTGCCGCCTTCTTCCGCGAACATGTCGATGGCGGAGACGTTGGAGCTGCCGGCGTCGTCGTTCTCGTAGACCGTGCCGCTGGGGGCCTTGACCACCAGGAACGTGTCGAGCTTCTTGCTGCCCTCCATCTCTACCAGCAGCCGATCGCCGGCCTGGAGATCGACGGGGAAGATGTCGGCCCACTGGCCGCCATCGCGCAGCTGGTCTTGCTTGTCGAGGGTGCCCTCCTGATCCACAACGCGCTCGAGGAGCGCGGCCTGGGCGGGCGAGGAGAGCGACGCGATCAAGCCGAGGCCGACGAGCGTGGTGAGCGAGAGCATGGAACCTCCAGTTGGGAGCGGGGAGTGGGGAGAAGCTAGCCCGTTTTGTGATGGCTTGTCCCGTTCTGCATGCCTTCGGTTCCCTAGGCTACCTTCCCTTCTTGTCTCGTCTTGTCCTCCGCTGGACGATTCGGAGCCCCAGGGCGCACTCCACAGCGGGCATCGCGTCGACCCCGTGACCCGTCGAGCCGCCGGCAACTGGCCACGCTCGCTCCGGGCCGCGCGACGACGGCTGACCGGCTCGCGGCGGTGGATCGCGCCCCCCGCGTTCCCTTGGTCAGGACAGGTTCTCCGTGTACGCGCCCAGTGCTACACTGGCGCGCATGGGCCGCAAGGGGCGTGGCGCCCCAGAGGCGCTGTTCAACCACAGGAGTATCGAAGGGGGTCCCATGTTCTCGCTCACCGCTGTTCTTCTGCTCGCCGGCATCGCGGGCGCCGCCACCAGCTCGGACCTGGAGTCCAGGCTCCACAAGCTCTGGCAGCTCACGGGCGAGCCCGTGCTGGTGGGAGCTGTGGGCGCCGAGGTCGAGAAGGCGGTGCTCAAGCTCGACAAGCGTGGTGCCGCAGGGACCCTCCGCGTGGTGCGGATACCCACTGTGGGCGACCCTCAGGCCGAGATGGATCGGGCCCTGGGGCTGGCGGGGCTTCGCTGCGGGGTGAAGGTGGAGGCCCGTGACGGCGGCGGATGGAACTTCCAGGAGTACGGGGACTGCCGCAGCCGCGCGGAGCTGCGTGCGGAGCAACAGGCGGCCGAGGAACCGGCGAGCGGCGACGCCCTGCGCTCCCTCAGCCAGGCGCTGACGGAGGTGGACGACGATGACTTCGAGGCGGTGCCGCTTCCCGAGACCGTGCGTCGCACCCCGTCCCCGCACCCCCAGGCTGCGCCGTCGGGAGCCCAGCCTGCGCCTCCGTCCAGCCCAGCTCCGAGCTTCCAATACCGACAGCTCTACGCTGTGGCCGAGGCCTACGGCGCGGCCCCGGACCCCGTCGTGGCCTGGCTCAACAGCGCCGTGATTGGCTTCGGAACGGGCCACTTCTACAGCGGAAACCCAAGCGAAGGCTGGACGCACCTGACGGTGCAGGTGGGCTGCCTGGGGTTGGCGGGCCTGGGCACCCTCATCAGCACCCAGGCCAACAGTGGCCTGGGCCGGGACCTCGGCGCCGGGCTGCTGGTGGTCGGCAGCCTCGGCTTCTCGGTCGGGCGGGTGGCGGACATCTACCGAGCGCCGCTGTCCGCCCAGGAAGAGCGCGCACGCCTGCGCAGCGGTCGCTGAGGGGGCCGCGATCCCCGCGTAGCCCTTCCCGTGGGCCACCTGGGCCCGGGTGGCGCCTGGACCCCACCGCGAGACGGCCTAGCGAGTGTAGCTGACGCTCTCGAGCAGCTGCTCCGGGACGGGGCTGCTCGAGCTGCCCAGGCCCCAGGCGCTCAGGGTCAGGTCGGCGGCGCCTACCTCGATGATCACGTAGCCGATCTGCCCCTCATGGCTGGTGGTGTCCGCGGCGATGACCGGGAAGGCAAGCAGGTCGCGCACACCGGCCTCGGGGTCCTCTGGATCGATGAGCCCGCTGCTGCCGCCCGTGCCCGCCGGGGGGAGCACGACGTAGCCCACGCCGTCGTCGGTCCCGACGCCGTAGCTGCCCGAGGGCGCGATGGTCGCCTCGTACTGCAGCGGCTCGAAGCGCTGGTAGAGGTGCTCGTGACCGGAGAAGTGCCAGTCCACGTTCCCATCGAACAGGGCGGTGACCGGCCGCAGGTCGTGCTGCTCGCTGAAGTGACGGCTGCCGACGTTGTAGGCGGGCACGTGCCAGGAGGCGAAGACCGGATCGCAGACCCGGGCGGCGCCGTGCCAGCAGGCGGCCAGGTCGGCCTGGGTGAAGGCGTACTGATCGCCGCCTTCTTGCAGTGAGCTCTGGTCGCCGCTGTGCAGCGCCAGGACGTGGGTGCTGCCGAAGTCGATGCTGTACCAGGGCTCGTCCACCGAGGCGTAGGGTGGGGCCAGGTAGCGGTCGTAGCCCCAGGGGCTGCTGCCGGCGTTGCCGTCACGGGCGCCCGCGACGGTCACCAGGGGCACCCCGCTGACCAGGTCGCGGAGCTCGTACAGGGTGAGCCACCAGATCTCCGGGCTGTCCCTCCCCACGATGTCCCCAGCCATCAGGGCGAAGGCCGCGTCGGCGTGGTTGGCTACCAGCTCAGTGGCTGTGTGCTCGAGGCTGCCCCCCAGGGAGTAGGACTGCAGGTCGGACATGGCGATGAAGCTGTGGGCTGCGGTGGTGTCGGGCACGTCGTAGGCGAAGCTGGCGGAGGCCTGGCCCCGGCTGTCCCAGACCCGGTAGTGCAGGGTGTCGCCGGGCAGCAGGCCGGTGATCTCCACGTGGTGAACGGTGTCTTCGTAGGAGCCCACGGCGAAGGAACCCAGGGCGTCGGTGCTGCCGTACTCCACCACTCCGAGGCAGGGTTGGGTGGTCTCCCAGGCCACCACCAGCCCGTCCCCGGGCACGGCGGTGCTGCTCCAGTGCAGCCAGGGTCCCAGGTAGGGGAAGCCGGCGGCCGCGTGGTAGCCGAGCTCGTCCAGGTCGTCGATCGCGCCGCTGTCGGGATCTTCGAACTCCACGTGCAGGGCCAGGGCGTCCGAGGGTGCGTCCAGGGCGAGCTCGAAGCCCGCCTTGGTGGAGGTCATGGCCAGGGCGTTGTAGGGGGAGTCGTCGTCGAAGCCGTAGAGGAGATCGAGGTTCTTGGCGGAACCCACCAGGCTCCCCTCGTAGGTGATGGTGACCGGGGCGCCTGGGACCAGCGGATCGGGGGAGAAACGAATGGAGGGCTCGCTGTAGGGGTCGAGCTTCTCGACCATGGCCTCGGGGTCCACCAGATCGCCCGTGTCTTGGGTGTCGCCGGTGTGCAGCCCCGTCTCCCCTGGAGTGTCCGAGTGGGGCGGGCCGGTGTCGGAGTCCGGTGGCGGGCTCTCCACTGCGCTCTCGTGGGTGTCCGCGGGCGAGTCCACCGGGCTGTCCGAGGGCTTGGGCTCGCCCGAGTCGGGCTTGGGATCGCAGGCGCAGAGCGCGAGGACCAGGATGGTGAAGGCGGGCTTCGTGGCGGACTCCCTGGGGTGGCGACCACAGCCAGGGTACACGACTTCAGCCCTCCCAGCGGTACCGGAAGTCGCAGCGGTCAGCGCCATCGGCGAGGGTGTCGCGGCGCTCGAGGGGCCCACAGGATCTCAGGGCCGGGTGTAGGTGTAGGTCTCGATCACCTCGGTCGGCTCGACCTTGGACCAGCCCCCGGTGGCCCAGGCCGTGAGGGTGAGATCGCTGCCGTCTACCTCGAAGGTGACGAAGCCGAGCTCCGCGGGGGTGTCCAGCTCGGCGTCGCCCAGGACGGGCCACGCCAGCGCATCGCGCACGGTCGCGGCCTTGTCGGCGGGGTTGATGACGCCCCCACCGGGGGTGCTACCGGAGGTGGGCAGCACGATGTAGCCGACCCCGTCGTCGGCCCCGACCCCGTAGTCGCCCGAGGATGCGATGGTCTGCTCGTAGCGCAGGGGTTGGAAGCGCTGGTAGAGGTGCTCGTGCCCGGCGATGTGCCAGTCCACTTCGCCGTCGAACAGGGAGGTCACTGCCCGCAACCCCCCCTGCTCGAAGAAGTGGCGGGTGCCCACGTTGTAGGGCGGCACGTGGAAGCTGGCGATCACGAGATCGCAGACCCGCACGCCGCCGCTCCAGCACCCGGCGAGGTCGGTCTGGACGAAGCTGTACTGGTCAGCGCCCACCATGAGTGAGGAGCTGTCGGAGCTGTGCAGGGACAGGATGTGGGTGCTGCCGAAGTCGATGCTGTACCAGGGCTCGCTGATGGATGGGTAGGGGGGGGCTAGGTAGCGATCGAAGCCCCCCAGGGATGTGGACGCGCCGTAGCTGTCATGGTTTCCGGGCACCCCCACGAGGGGCACCGCGGACCACAGGTCGCGGGTGGTGTACAGCATGGACCACCAGGCCGACGGGTCGTCCCAGCCCACGATGTCGCCGGCCACCAGGGCGAAGGCCGCGTCGGGGTGGCCGCTGAGCAGCTCCGTCACGGTGTCGCCCAGCCGCCCGCCCTCGGAGAACGGCTGCAGGTCCGACATGGCGATGAACTCGAAGGGGGCGGTGGTGTCGGGCACCGCGTAGGCGAAGCCATCGGAGACCCGGCCGGTGCTGTCCCAGACCCGGTAGTGCAGGGTGTCGCCGGGGGTGAGGCCTGTGATCTCCACGTGGTGGACGGTGTCTTCGAGGCTGCCCGCCTGCCAGGAGCCCAGGGCGTCGCTCACGCCGTACTCCACCACCCCCAGGCAGGGCGTGGTGGTCTCCCAGCTCACCACCACCCCCGAGCCGGGCTGAGCTGTGCTGGACCAGGTCAGCCATGGCCCAAGGTAGGGGAACTCGGTGGCGGCGTGGTAGTAGTGCTCGTCCCCGTCGTCGATGTCGCCGGTCTCCGGGTCCTCGAAGAGCACGTGCAGCGCCAGGTTGCCCTTGGGCACGTCCATGGTGAGCTCGAAGCCCGTGGCCGTGGCAGCCATCTTCTGGGGCCAGATGGGGGCGCTGTTGTTGAAGCCGTAGCGCAGCTCGAGGAGCTTGGCGCTGCCCACCAGGGAGCCCTCGTAGGTGATGGTGACCGGCGCGCCATCCACCAATGGGTCGGGGGAGAAACGCACCGGCGGCACGGTGTAGGGGTCGAGCCGCTCGACCATGGTTCGAGGCTCCCCCGTGTCGCCGGTGTGGTCGGTGTCGGCGGTGTGGCCGGTGTCCGGGTCGGTGTCGTGGGGGCCCGTGTCGGTGTCGACTGGCCGGGTATCGCCGTGGCTGTCCTCGGTGTCGACGGGGGAGTCCACCGGGCTGTCGCCCGGGGGATCGGAGTCCGAGTCGGGCTTGGGATCGCAGGCCAGGAGCGCCAGGGAGGTGAGGGCAGCGAGGGCGGGGAGGAGCTTCACGGATTCTCTGGGTGTTCGACCTCCCCAGTGTACACTCCTGGGCCCGGGCTCACTCCACCCAGCGAAGCTCCTGCCACTGCACCGGGGCCGGGTTGGTCCCGTCGTGGGTCGCCACGGCCTTGCGGAAGGCCCCGGCCCCGTAGCGGGCGCTCTGGCCGTCGGTGGCGCGGCTGTAGCCGTAGCCTCCCTCGAAGCGCTCGGTCCAGCGGCCCGCCGGGTCGTTCACAAGGTAGCTCGAGCCTTCCTTGCGCAGGGCCACCACGGCGTGCCCGCTGCTGGTGAAGTGGCCGTGGACGATCGTGGGGGTGCCCGCGTCCAGCTGACGGTCCAGCTGGGCCATGCTGCCATCGCTGTGGGGGGTCAGGCGAACGGGCAGCCCGTGCCGGACCGCGTAGTCGTTGAAGATGCCGGCCAGCCCGGCGGGCTTGTCCGCGTGGCGGTGGCCGTACTCGGCGGTGATCTCGTCGGGGGAGACCCGGGCGCCGAAGTGGGCCAGCAGCATGGCCACCGCGGTGTTGGCCCCGCTGCCCTCGGGAGAGCTCTGGTTGTCCTGCTGGTAGAGGTAGGGGACGCTTCCTCGGCCTCGTTGCTGAACCATGGCCATCAGGGCGGCGGTCTCTGTGGTCACGGCCTCGCACTGGGGCTCCCCCAGCCGATCCTGGCGGCACCAGCCCTCGGCCAGCTTCCACAGGACCTCGGCGTCCTGCTGGGCCTGGCTGGCGTCGCCGGCCGTCAGCTGTGCCCGCACGTCGGCGGCGTCCTGGGCCAGGGTGGAGATGTCGTCCAGCAGGGCCTCCATGCGGTTGGTGCGGGTGGAACCCAGATCCTCAGCCAGCCCGGAGCCAGCCAGCATGTCGGAGGCATCCTGGGCGGCGCGCTGTGCCTGGTCCGGCCGGCCTTGTTGCAGCAGGCGACCGGCGCGGATCATCTCGCCCGAGAACTGGCCGACCCTGCCCAGCCTGGCCATCAGCACCCCCGCCAGGTCCTCGTCCACCCCTCCGCTGGCCATCCCGCTGCGCAGGGCCTCGGTGAGCTCGCGGGCTAGGACCTGGGCGCAGTCCGGTCGGCGCTGATCGCCCAGCAGGGTCAGCGCGGCGGAGGCCTCGCGCTCCCAGTGCACGTCCTTGGCCAGGCCCGTGTCCGCGGGGGCCTCGAAGTCCATCAGCGCCGAGCAGGCCGTGCCGGCCTGGATGGGGGCGGCCGAGAGGAGGAGGGCGAGGAGCGGGGCGAGCATGGGGTCTCCGTTGTTGCTCCGGAGTACCCGCAAGATGCGTACCATGGGTGAAGGTGTGATTCTTCCACGGTTCTCGCGGGCGCGGCGCGAGCTCCTGGGCCTGTGGGCCCGGGCGGGCGTGCCCCTGTGGGGAAACGAATGCCCCAGTGGCCCGCCCTGGGAATCGCTTCGGCAGCGCACCCGGACCCCCGGAGCCGGGGACGCCCCTGGGTCGAGATCGTGAGGGCCTGGGGCGGGGCAGAAAAGCTGGAGTCCCAGCAAGAACTCATCAAGGGCGTGAAAAGCCTGCATGCAAATCCTGTACTTCGCCACCGGCGGGGCCGGTATCCCTGGCGTGCCACCAGGACGCCGCCTATAGTGCGGCCCAGCCCACGGAGTCCCAATGCGCCGTTCGTCCGCCCTCGCAGCATCCAGCGCACTGGCCATGGGCATGGTGGGCTCCGGGTGTCCCGGGGATCGCACCGCGGAGACGGGCTTGATTCCCGACCAGGGTTGCGTGGTCGATCCGGGTCACTTCGTGGACGTCAGCATCGAGCCCACCCTGGTCCCCACGGTCTTCGACGTCGCGTGGACCACCGCTGAGCCTGCGGTGGGCCATGTGCTCTTCACGGCCGGCGACGCCCTGTGGAACACGACGCCCGATGCTCAGGCCGAGCTGCAGCACCAAGCGCTGCTGGTGGGGAGCCCGGCGCTGGCCACCGTCCAGGTGCGCCTGATCAGCCAGGTGGACGAAGAGCTGGTCTGCTCGGACACCTTCACCCGCTCGACCCCGGCGCCGCCGCCAGAGCTCCCCGTGTTGACCGTCAATGGCGACTACGCCATGTCGGAGCCCGACGGCTGGGCGTTGGCGCCGGTGGGCTTCGACAAGGTCTCCATCCCCGCCCTGGTGGACAGTCAGGGACGCTACTGCTGGTGGTGGCAGGACGAAGGCTACTACTTCTACGCGGACCTCGCCCGCGGCGGCCGCAGCATGCTGCTGTTGGACTCCCGCTACGGGCTCGAGGTCTCGGGCAGGCTCCTCGAGGTGGGCCTGGACGGCACGATCCTGGACGAGCGCGAGGTGCCGGGGCCCACAACCACCTGGTCCAGGATCCCGACGGTGTGACCTACCTGCTGGGGCACGAGACCTATGAAGCCGATGTAGACGGTGAGTCCATCGCCATGGTGAGCGACACGGTGATCGCGCTGCCGGTGGATGGCGAGCCTGTTGAGATCTGGTCGGCCCGGGAGAGCCTGTGGGACGATCTCTACCCCGTGATCCTGCAGATGCTGGAGCAGGGGCAGGAGCGCCCGCTGGACTGGACCCACGGCACCACCATCGCCTTCGATGAACGGAACGACCGGTTGCTCGTCACCCTCACAAAGGCGAACTCCGTGGTAGGCATCAACCGCCTCACGGGCGTCACCAGCTGGGTCCTGGGTGGCAACGCGAGCACCCTGACCGTCGGGGTCGAGCAAGGAACACTGGTCGCCGTGCCCCACAGCATCCAGGCGCTGGATGGCAGCGTGTTGCTGTTCAACCAGCAGTTCGACCGCGATGGCGAGCACTGCGGCGAGGCCACCGAGGTGGCGCTGGACGTCCCGGACTCGAGCGCCTCGTTGGCCTGGTGGGGCAGAGAGCCCGACTGCGGTGCCCCCGACATCATGGGATCCGCGTACCGGATGCTCGATGGGGGCACACTGATGGCGGGCGGCACCCTGGGCAGGCTGAGCTGGCTCGATACCCAGGGCGAGCAGGTCTGGCGGCTCGAGGCCGAGCTCGGCACCACCTTCGGCGGAACGTCCCATGTGGCGGACTTCCACTGATCGGGGCCGCGGCCTGGCTCTGCTCGCCCTGGTGGCCGCAGCTGCCTGCGGCGAGCGCCCTCACGACAGCGCCGACGATGTGCTCCGCCTGGTGGGCGACGGCGGCAGCTGTGGCCTGACCGCTACCCTGGGTGTCTCCAGTCAGGTCGTGGACCCTGGCGTCGACGTGCGGATCTCGTGGGAGGATCTCACCCTGGACCTGCTGGGGCTGCCGCTGGCCGAGGTGCAGCAGCTTCGGCTGTGGGCCTTCTCGGGCCTGGGTGAGGCGGAGCTGGCCGCGGGCCTGGTGGCGGGCTCCATCGAGCAGTCCAGCGTGCTCACCCAGTACACCTGTCAGCCACAGGCGCAGGCCTGCAGCTTCTCCGAGCTCGAGGTCTTCGGCCACGACTACGACGTGCGCGATGACTTCGGCGTGCTCGACGCCACCTGGCTCATCACCTTGCACGGTGCGGATCGTCGGGGGCTGCAGGCGGTGGGCTTCATCCAGCCCGGCTCCGGGGAGCTGGCCTCGCTGGATGATCAGAGCGGCAGCATGAGCCTCGAGCTCACCCTTGCGCCCGCCCTGGCCGTGGCCCAGGGGAGCGGCCCGAGCCTCGACTGGTCCGGCCTGGACACGGACGCCCAGGGGCACCCCTTGAGCGCCTATCGCCTGGACATGCTGGGTCTGTTCCACCTGCCCGTGGCCATCGATCAGCTGGAGGCCACCCTCCGCGAGCAAGGCCTGGCCGACGCCTCTGCCTGGTGGCTGGACGTGGCGGGGCGCGACGACGCGAGCCTGGAGGAGCTGCAGGGCGAACAGGGCTTCGGGGGGATCGACGACCAGGGGACTTGGTTGTTGGCGCTGTTCGAGTCGTCGGGCGTCAGCCCGCTGCCCCGTGTGCTGGTGGTGCTCGCGCCCCAGTGACCGGGAGGTCCGACGCCTGTCTCCCGACATTGGGGAGGGGGAAGCCGAGGTTGCCGAGGCATTCTGGCGGGGCTCGCTCGCTGATCGCAGGTTACCTGCGGGCCTCCTCGCTGCCGCCGCGGCTCGATGGCCACCTCTCGATCCGAGGGATCCCTGATGACCCTGCGCGTCGCGCTCCTGCTCCTCGGCTCCGGTTTCTGCGCCCTGGTCTACCAGGTGGCCTGGCTGCGGGCGCTGCGCCTGATCTTCGGCGGCAGCACCGCCGCCTCCGCCGCGGTGCTGGCCATCTTCATGGCTGGCCTGGGGGTCGGGGGCATCATCCTGGGTCGCCGGGCCGACAAGGTCGCCTCGCCCCTGCGGCTATACGGCCTCCTCGAGCTGTCCATCGCCCTGTTGGCTGCCCTGAGTCCGCTGCTGGTGGCGGGCGCGCGCAGCGTCTACCTGGGGCTCGGGGGCAGCTCCGTGCTGGGTGGTCCGGGCAGCACGGGCCTGCGCCTGGTGCTGGCGCTGGTGGTCCTTGGCGCGCCGACCTTCCTGATGGGGGGCACCCTGCCAGCCGCGGTGCGGGCGGTGGAGCGCTCCCACGACCGGGCGCGACGGCGCATGGGCTTGCTCTACGCCGCGAACACTCTGGGCGCGGTGGCGGGCGCCACCTGGGCCAACTTCGTCTCGCTCGAGGCCTTCGGCATGCGGGCCTCCCTGTGGGCGGCGGCGGGCTTGAACCTCTGCGTCGCGCTGCTGGCCCTCGCCCTGGCGCGCCGAGAGGCTCACGCTGACGCTCCGGCGAAGCCGGCGCCTGCACGGCCGCAGGGTGCCCTCGACGATCAGCAGGTACCGGCCCCCGCGCGCCTGGTGCTGGTGGCCGCTGGGCTGGTGGGCTTCGCATTCCTGCTCATGGAGCTGGTCTGGTACCGCATGCTGGCGCCGCTGCTTGGGGGCTCCACCTACTCCTTCGGGCTGATCCTCGCGGTGGCCCTGCTGGGCATCGGCCTGGGCGGCTTGGCCTATGGCTTCGGCCCGCGGCCGCAGCGTCCCACCCTGTTCCTCTTCGCCGCCACCTGCGCCATCGAGGCAGCGCTGCTGGTGCTGCCCTTTGCCCTGGGCGATCAGCTCGTCATGTTCGCCATCCTGCTGCGGCCCCTCGGGGAGGTCGGCTTCGGGGCGCTGGTGGGCACCTGGGCCCTGCTGTGCGGCATCGTGGTCTTCCCCGCGGCGCTGGTCTCTGGCTACCAGTTCCCTCTGCTGGTGGCCCTGCTGGGCAGCGGCCGCGAGGACGTAGGGCGTCAGGTGGGCCTGGCCTACGCCTGGAACACCGGCGGCGCCATCGTCGGAGCCCTGGCCGGCGGCTTCGGGCTGCTGCCACTGCTCACCGCTCCCCGTTGCTGGCAGATGGTGGCTGGCTTGCTGGTCGTGCTGGCCTTGGCCGCCCTGGTCCCCGCCCGGAACCAGCTGCCGGCGGGGCGTCGCACCACCCGCGCCTGGGCCCTGGCGGCCCTGGGCCCTGTGGGGGTCTGCGCGGTGGCGGTGGTGCTGCTGGCGGCGCCTGGCCCAAGCGCGGCGTGGCGGCACACCCCTGTGGGTGCGGGTCGGGTGCGCCCGGACCTCGAGAATGCCAACGCTCGCACGGCCTGGCTGCATGGGGTGCGACGCGGGATCGCGTGGGAGGCCGAAGGGGTCGAGAGCAGCATCGCCCTGGATCGCTCCTCCGGGTACGCGCTGCTGGTGCACGGTAAGTCCGATGGTCACGCCATCATGGACGCCCCCACCACCGTGATGTTGGGCTTGGTGCCCGCCCTGGCCCATCCAGCCCCCAAGCGCGCGATGGTGATCGGGCTGGGCACGGGCACCACCGCGGGCTGGCTGGCGGCGGTGCCTGGCATGGAGCAGGTGGACGCCGTGGAGCTCGAAGGCACCGTGCTCGAGGCCGCGCGGGAGTGCGCCCTGGCCAACCTTGGCGTCATGGACGATCCCAAGGTGCGCGTGGTGGTCAACGACGCCCGTGAGGTGCTGCTCACCTCTCCCGAGCGCTACGATCTGGTCAGCTCCGAGCCCAGCAACCCGTATCGGGCCGGCGTGGGCAGCCTGTTCACCGTCGAGTTCTACCAGGCCGTCTCGGATCGGCTGACCGAGCGGGGCGTGCTGGCCCAGTGGGTTCAGGGCTACGAGATCGACGCCGGCACCTTCCGCACGGTGGTGGCGACCCTTCACCAGGTCTTTCCCCATGTGGAGGTCTGGGAGACCGGCTACAACACCGATCTGCTGGTGTTGGCATCCAAGCAGCCCCTGGTCTGGGACCTGCCCTCCCTCGAGGCTCGCCTGGCCGCCCAGCCCTACTCCACCGCTCTGCTCCGCATCTGGGGCGTGGCAGGGGCGCCGGGCCTGTTCTCGGGCTTCGTGGCCAACGCTGAGCTGGTGGATGCCCTGGCCACGGCCGAAGGTGGGCGGCTCAACACCGACGATCGCACGCTGATCGAGTTCGACTTCGCCCGGAACGTGGGCCGGGTGCGGACCAACCTGGTGGCGCAGCTCAAGGCCCTGGCGCGGGAACGTGGGCAGAACCGGCCCGCGGTGCTCGGCTCCATGGACTGGCAGGTCGTGGACGAGAACGTGGCCCAGCGCGCCATGGCGCGCCATGCCGATCCCCCTCAGCTCGGGGGTGATGCCGGCCGCCAGCTGCGTGGTCGGGCTCGGCGTGCCTACGTGGCGGGCGAGCAGGCGCGGGCCCTCGATCTGTGGGCCCAGCAGGAGCAAGGCCCACTGGGGCCTGGCGATCAGGCGCTCGTGGCGGCCGGTCTTGTGGCCCAGGGTGCTCCCTGGGAGGTCCTCGAACCCCAGCTGGCGCGGCTGGCCACCTACCAGCCGGTAGAATCACAGCGCTTGCTGGGGCGGTACCAGCTGCAGGCTGGGGATGTGGCGGCCGCGGCCACCAGCGCCGAGACAGCCCTCACCATGATGCGCAGTGACGCCTGGCTCTGGCCCTGGGCAGGCGAGGGCGTCCTCGACCTGGTCCGCGCCATCGTTCGGCAGGACGAGGCCCAGGCGCTCGGCCTGGCTCAAGCCCTCGACGCGCCCTTCGCCCTCCACTTCCTGGACGAGGCCCGCCTGCGAGCCCGAGTCGCGCTGCTGCCCGACTCCCCGTCGGCCCAGGCGTGCCTGCCCGCCTACCTGGCCCTCGAGCCCTGGATTCCATGGACCCAGGCGCACCTGCAGGGTCGTGAGGCATGCTACAGCGCCGCCAGCCACCCCCTCGCCGCCCAGGCTCGCGAGGACCTCGACCAGCTGCGCGCCGCGCAGCCCCCAGCCCTGGATCGGGGGCTGTAGGGGACCTGGGCAGAGCCCAGAACACCGCGGGCGCGGGAGGGTGTGCGGGAAGCCTAGGCCAGGTTGTGGAAGACCCTCTGGACGTCCTCGTCCTGCTCCATGCGGTCTACCAGCTTGAGCACCTCGATCTCCTGCTCTTCGGTCAGCTCCACCAGGTTCTGGGGCACGTAGTCGCCACTGGAGGAGACCATCTCCAGGCCGCGCTCCTCGATGGCGCGCTGCATGGTGCCGAAGTCGGCGAATCCACAGCGGATCTCCAGAACGGTGCCCTCCTTTTCGGACTCCTTCTGCTCGATCTCCTCGAGGCCGTGGTCGATCAGCTCGAGCTCGAGCTCCTCGATGTCCAGCCCCTCGGCCTTGACCTCGAAGACACCCTGGTGCTCGAACTGAAAGGCCACGCTGCCGGTGTTGCCCATGTTGCCGTTGCACTTGTTGAAGTGCATGCGCACGTTGGCCACGGTGCGGGTGGGGTTGTTGGTGGCGGTCTCGACCAGGATCGCGACGCCGTGTGGGGCGTAGCCTTCGTAGAGCAGCTCGTCATAGTCTTCGGCGCCCTGGCCGCTGGCCTTCTTGATGGCGCTCTCGACCTTGTCCTTGGGCATGTTGACCGCGCGGGCGTTCTGGATGGCCCGCCGCAGCACGGGGTTGTTCTCGGGCAGGGGGCCACCCTGCCGAACGGCGATGGCGATCTCCTTGCCCACCCGGGTGAACGCCTTGGACATCTTGTCCCAGCGGGCGAACATGGTGGCCTTTCTGGTCTCGAAGATGCGGCCCATGGGGAACCTCTGCGCGTGCTCGCGATCACGGTGGCGCGGTGGCGCGCACACTGTTGGTCGCGGTGTCTAACGTCGTGGGCGGGAGTGTGCCCCGGGAGCTGCGTCAGCCTCGAGGAAGCTCGCGCCGACCTCGCCCAGCCAGCTCAGCAGGCGACCAGCTCGGTCCATGCCGGTGCATTCTTCGGGCCCTGGGCGTCGAGGGTGCTATGCAGCCTGGACCCACCGCCAGGAGGCCCCATGGCCGACCCCACCATCGCGCGCAAGGCACCCTACTGGACGGAGCTGGAGCCCGGTGTCTACGCCTGGTGTGCCTGCGGCGACTCGCGCGCCCAGCCCTTCTGCGACGGGGCCCACCAAGGCACCGAGTTCGAGCCCGTGGTCTTCGAGGTGGAGCAGGCCTGCACCCGGTACCTGTGTGGCTGCAAGAACACGGTGGACGCCCCGTTCTGCGATGGGACGCACAGGGAGCTCTAGCCGGCTAGGCTGGCCCACCCTGCCGCCAGGGGTCGCCGGGGATCTTCAGCGCGCCCATCACTGCAGCCCCAGCACCACGAAGTCCCGGACCTCGAGCTCCAGATCCAGCTCTCCGCCGCTGCCCACGGTCCAGCTGCGATCGCTGCCAAGCAGATCCGTGACGGTGGCGCCGCTGGGGAAGCTGGTGACCATGGCGCTGGTGTCCACGGCCTGGCTGTCGTTGGTGTTGATGGCCACCAGCAGCAGCTCGTCGCCGCTGTCGCGCTCGAAGGCAAGGATGCCAGGGCCGTCGTCGGTGGTGGCGGTGAAGGTGGTCTCGCCGTGGGTCAGGGCTGTGTGTTCCTTGCGCAGGGCGATGAGCTGCTGGGTGTGCAGGAACAGCTCGCCCGAGGTGTCGAAGCCCGACCACCACAGGGGCTCGCGGTTGGCGGGGTCGTTGCCCCCGTCGAAGCCCTGCTCGGTGCCGTAGTACAGGATGGGGATGCCCACGGATGTGTAGAGGTAGACCAGGGCGGACTCGAGGGCGGCCTGGGGATGGGGGTTGCCGGCCTCGACGCTGTCGTACAGGAAGCGAGCCACATCGTGGTTGTCCATGAAGTTCATGGGCAGGTCCACAGGGGCTACGCCCACGCCACCTTCGTGCTCGGTCACACCCCAGTTCTGGCTGCGCAGCTCGTGCAGGGTCTGGACCTTGGAGGTCGCCCCGCCGTTCTTGAAGACGTCGTCGTAGACCTGGTACTTCTGGGAGAAGTAGGCCACCGAA
>ERZ890953.34-NODE-34-length-75716-cov-8.880123_pt1 | contig 75716 bp, 51 predicted proteins | sample MGYA00521264_ERZ890953 | MGnify/ENA primary metagenome ERZ890953 (study PRJEB32303, sample SAMEA104408629) | aquatic metagenome | biome: Brackish water; feature: Chemocline; material: water | place: Baltic Sea | collected 2014-10-26T21:54:00 | depth 200 m ...
CGCCGACGCCGACGCCGACGCCGACGCCGACGCCGACAGCGACGCCGACGCCGACGCCGACAGCGACGCCGACGCGGACACCGACGCGGACACCGACATCCCGGTGGAGGACTGCGAGGACGGCGTGGACAACGACGCCGACGGCCTGATCGACTGCGAGGACGACGACTGCGTGGACGCCTGCATGGAAGACTGCAGCGACAAGGTCGACAACGACGCCGACGGCCTGATCGACTGCGACGACGACGAGTGCATCGGCGCCTTGGGTTGCGGGGCCAACTACCTGCTCGAGCTCACCCTGGTGCCGGATCAGATGGGGCTGGCCACGGGCAGCTTCGTCACCTCCTACTGGGGCTATGGCGCCATCGCGATGTTCGAGGCTCGGGCCCAGCTGCAGGCCACCGGCTACTACGGCGCCGCCGACTTCACCTGCGTCGGCGACGTCTACGCGTCGATGGATCCGGGGGGATCGTACTACGCGTCGGGCTACGGCGGCCTGACCTACTACGGCGGCTACCTGGCCGGCGCTGGCGACTACCTGTTCACCTTCGATCCCACCGTGGCCGAGGGCAGCCTGAGCTGGCGGGGCAGCTGTCCGGTGGACGCGCTGCCGCCCACCCTGCTGGGCATGACCCACAACGCCTACGAGGTCATGCGCGAAGACGGCGCTGGTGCCTGGTACAACCAGTACGGCGTGAGCGACCCGCGCAACATCTACTACCAGTACGACCCCCGCAAGGGCGTGGGCGTCACCATGTGGTATCGCCCGTCCCAGAAGAACGTGGTCAGCTGGACCGGCTACTACGCGCCCTGATCAGCGGCGGCGCCTGATCCCCGCGCATCCCACCAAGGCCATCAGCGCGAGCCAGGGCGCGGCCGCCTGGCGCCCGCTCGCGCAGCCGCCGCAGCCCTCGTCCGGGAAGCGCAGGCCGGGCGGGTCATCGCCGGAGTCGTCGGAGTCGTCGGCGGGGACGCCGTCGGTGTCGTCCGGGTCGTCACCAGCGGTCCCGCCCCCGGCGATGCGCAGGGTGGAGTAGTAGCGGTCGCCGTCCCAGCCCGAGGCGTCGGACCACTCCGGCCCGGTGATCTCCGTGCTCAGCTCGGGCGCCAGCCAGCAGCTCAGGCCCTCGGGGCCCCGGGCGCAGAGATCGGCGTCGCCGTCCCCGTCGATGTCCGCCGTGCGCAGGGTGGAGTAGTAGCGGTGGTCGTCCCAGCCCTGCTCGTCGGACAGGGCCGGCCCCTCGTGGGAGCTGCCGAAGCCTGCGCTCGCGCCCTCCCAGGGCCACCAGACCACCCCGGCGTCAGCCCGGGCCAGCAGGTCGAGGTCGCCGTCGCCGTCGAGGTCCGCGAGCTGCAGGGTGGCGTAGTTGCTGTGGTCCCCCCAGCCGCTGCTGTCGGCCAGGGCGGGCCCGTCGATGGCGTCGCCGAAGGTCACGCTGGCGCCGCTGCCCTCGGAGAGGTGGCAGGTGAAGGTGGTGGGGGAGCGGCCGCAGAGATCGGCCCGCCCGTCGCCGTCGACGTCGGCCATGCGGATGGTGGACCAGCTGCTCACGTCGTCCCAGCCGGCGTCATCGCTCCAGGTCGGGGCGCCCGCTACGGCCTCGAACGCCGCGCTCGCGCTGTCGTCGGAGGAGCGCCAGCAGTACTCCCTGGCGCCGCCGCGGGCACAGAGGTCTTCCCGGCCGTCGCCGTCGATGTCTCCCATGCGGATGGTGCCGTAGTAGCGGGGCCACACCCAGCCGAGCGCGTCGCTCAGGTCCTCCATGGCCACGGCGTCGCCGAAGGTCACGCTCGCGCCGCTGCCGGTGGAGGGCCAGCAGCGGAAGCCCGCGGCGGCACGGGCGCACAGGTCGTCGCGGCCGTCCCCTGTGATGTCGGCCAGCCGCAGGGTGCTCCAGTGATCGATGCCGTCCCAGCCGGAGTCATCGCTCAGGGCTGGTCCCTGGATGGCCTGGCCGAAGCCGCCGTAGCTCCCCAGCCAGCACCGCACCCCGTCGGCGCCTCGGGCGCAGACGTCGGCGGTGCCGTCGCCGTCGAGGTCACCCCAGCGCAGGGTGCCGTAGTGCCGCTCGCTCGAGAACCCGTCGTCGTTGGACAGATCCGCCAGCTCCCAGCGGGCCGGGAAGGCCGCGCCGGTGGAGCGGTAGCAGAGCAAGCCCGCCGCGGCCCGGGCGCAGGCGTCGGCCAGCCCGTCGCCGTCCACGTCCGTGGAGCCGCCGTCGAGCAGGTGGGCGTCGATCACCACGTCGTCCAGCCAGAAGTCGCAGCTCTCGGGGGCTCCTGTGCCGTCGGCCCAGACCGCCAGGTGGTTGGCCACGGTGCGCTCGGAGCCGTCGGATGGATCGTTGAGCACGCCGTTCGCGGCGGTCCAGACGGCCGACGATCCGCCGCCGTCCAGGTTCAGGGCCGTGTCGGCGCCCAGGTCCACCATCAGTGCGCCCAGCTGCTGGCAGGTCATGCCGTCGCTGCTCGAGGAGCGTCCGTCCACCACCACCATCCACAGGGTGCGCCGGTCGGCGGACAGGCCCACGGCCGAGCGCGGGTTGAGGCTGGTGCAGTGGCTGGGGGCGGAGGTGTAGGAGGACAGGGCCACACCGCCCTCGACCAACTTGGGGAAGCCGCCCACGGCCTCGTCCATCCAGTCGGCGGGCTCGGCCCAGGTCTCCACCGGGTCGCTGATCCATGTGTGGTCCCGGCCGAAGGCGATGAAGCCGTTCCAGTCGTTGTCGGCCCGCCAGTACTCTCCTGCGCCCACGGCCATGCCCGTGGGCCAGTAGCCGTCGTAGGAGAAGAAGTCGCCGTTGATGGCGGCCTGGGCGCCCACGAGGCCGGCGAAGGACGAGACCGTGCGCTGACGCTCGCCCTCCTGGGTGGCGCGCACCTGGATCCCCCGGGCGCAGAGGTCCACCTCGAGGGCGTGGATCTGGTTGGGGTCCGCCGTGGTGCGGTGCAGGTAGCGCACCCCCGGGTGGGGGTCGGTCCAGGTGTCCGTGGCCTGGGCGGAGGGGGCCAGCAGCAGGGGGAACAGCCAGACGCTCGGGTTCATGGGCACCTCGACCTGCGCGGCGCTTAACGCGTCGGCTGGTGGTGGGGCGCGGCGCCGAATACGGACTCCCATGCTCTCTCTGCTCCAGGCATCAGCCACTCAGCTCGCCGCGCGCATGCGTCGGGGCGAGATCGATCCCATCGACGTCGTCGAGGCCCACATTCGGCGCGTGCAGCAGGTCAACCCGGTCCTGAACGCGCTGGTGGCCGATCGCTTCGACCAGGCCCGGGCCGAGGCTCGCGCGGCGGGGCGGCGCATCCGTCTGGCCGCCGACGGCGAGGTCTTGCCGCCGCTGCTGGGGGTGCCCTGCACGGTCAAGGAGTTCGTGGCGGTGCAGGGGATGCCGTGGACCGCGGGCATCGTGGCCCGGCGCGGGCGCCTGGCCGGCGGCGACGCCACGGTGGTCCAGCGGCTGCGGGCGGCGGGAGCCATCGTGCTCGGGGTCACCAACATGGCCGAAGGTGGGCTGTGGATGGAGGCTCGCAACCCGATCTATGGCCACACCCGCAACCCCTGGGATCTCCGCCGCACCGCGGGGGGCTCCAGCGGCGGCTGCGGCGCTCTGGTGGCCTGCGGCGCGGTGCCCTTCTCCATCGGAGCCGACATCGGCGGCTCCATCCGCATCCCGGCGGCCTTCTGCGGCGTCACGGGCCACAAGCCCAGCGGGCGCATGGTGCCCACCACCGGTCACCTGCCACAGCCCCACGGCCAAGCCCGCGCGCTGCTGTGCCTGGGGCCCCTCGCCAGGCGCAGCGAGGATCTGCTCCCGCTGCTGCGCATCATGGCGGGTCCCGACGGGTTCGATCCCGTCGCCCGTGCTTTCCCACTCGCGGCGGACGAGCCGGCGCTGGAGCCTCGGGAGCTCGAGGTCTTTCCGGTCGAGGACCACCTGGGGGTGGCCATGTGGCCCGAGGCCCGCGAGGCCGTGCGCCGCGCGGCGCGGGCCCTCGAGGCGCTGGGCGCCAAGGTCCACCCACCCGACGCCTTGTCCCTGGGCAACGGGGTGTTGCCCTGGAGCGCAGCCCTGATGGTCCCCGGCGGCGAGCGCTACCGGGAGATCCTGGGGGATGGCCGCACCATCCCCCTGGCTCGCGAGGCCATGCTGCGGGTCATCGGGCGCAGCCAGCACAGCGGCCTGCCCCTGGTGGTCTGCCTGCTCGAGGCCTTGCTGGGCGGCATCCCCAGCGACTACGAGCGCGCCATGGTGCGCCTGGCGCAGCGTCGCCAGGCCCTCGAGGTGCGCATGGGCCCCCGCGCGGTGATCCTGCACCCCCCCTGGAGCCGGCCGGCGCCCCACCACCGGGCCGCGTTCCTGGGCCCCCTGGACTGGGTCTGCACGGCCCTGTTCAACGTCCTCGAGCTGCCGGCCACCGTGGTGCCGGTGGGCTCGGGCCGCCACGGCCTGCCCACGGCGGTGCAGGTCGTGGGCCGCAGGGGCGATGACGCCCGCACCATCGCCGTGGCTCGCCTGCTCGAGCGCCAGCTGGGCGGCTGGGTGATGGCCGAGCCTCGCTGACCCTGGCCGACCCTAGCTGACCGCCCACCCCACCAGCGCCACCGCCAGCGTCACCCCGGCCACGGCGTAGCCTGCCAGCGCGGCCACGGGATGGCGGACGGCGACGCGGGTCAGCTCGCTGAGCACCCGCTGGGTGAAGGTGACGTGGCACTGGATGGGGATGCGGCCCTCGGCGCGCTCGTCCAGGCGCTCGAGCATCGCCCGTGTGGATGGGTAGCGCTGCTCTCTGTCCTTGTGCATCCCGGCGTGCACGAACCAGAGGATGTCCATGGGCACTTGACCCTGGGCGGCATGGCGCGGCAGCCTCAGGAGCTTGGGCTCCACCTCCTGTACGCCAGTGATCATGGCCTGGCTGTCCTGGTAATCGTGCAGGTAGTGCTCGAGGCCGACGAGCTCGTGGAGCATGACACACAGGGAGTAGATGTCGCTGCGGGCGTCCAGGGGTTCGCCGCGGGCCTGCTCTGGGGACATGTAGGCGGGGGTGCCCAGCACTTGGCCGGCGCGGGTGTCGCTGAGGCGCTCGCCGCTCTCTGCGGGAGTGCCCACCGCGGCGGGATCCGCCTGTGGTTCGGGCTGGCTGGGGTCCAGGGGCCGGGCCAGGCCCCAGTCCAGCACGGTCACCTCGCCGTGCTCGCCCACCATCACGTTGGCGGGCTTGAGATCCCGGTGCAGGATCCCGGCGTCGTGGGCGAAGTCCACCGCCTCGAGCATGCCGCGGAACACCCGCATGCGCTCCTCGAAGCCGTAGCGGGCGTGGGTCTCCAGATCGCCCGCCTTGAGGTGCCGGATGATGTCGGCCAGGGTCTCGCCGTCCACGTACTTCATCACGAAGTAGTGGCGTCCCAGATCGTCGATGCCCACGTCGTGGATGGGCACGATGTTGGGGTGCTCGAGCTGGCCCACGGTGCGGATCTCGTCGGCGAAGCGGGCCAGGCCCGCCGCGTCCTCCAGGCCCACCCGGCGACGCTTGACCGCCACCATGCGGCCGATGTCGTTGTCCAGCACCGCCTCCACCTCACCCATGCCGCCCCGGCCCAGCTGCTGCTCGAGGCGGTAGCGGGGCTGGGGGCTGGTGGGGGTGACCGGCTCGCCGGCGCGGGGCAAGACGGTGAAGCGGAGGGGGGGATCCTGCGGGGGGGGCAGATCGGGGTCGGCGCCGAAGCCCCCTGGGGCCGCCACGGGCCTGGAGGGCGCCTCCGGTGAGGCTGGGCGGTCGGGGTCCCAGGTGTCCGAGCCGGGGTCGGGGGGCTCGAGCAGGGTGTTCGGGGCGTCGTCCTGTGGCCGCTCGAGGGTGTGCAGCCCGTCTACGAGGGGCAGGGTGTCTTGGCTGGGGGGCTTGGTGGTCATGGTGCGTCGCTCGCGGCTAGCCGTTGAGGCGGTGGTATACGCGGCGGCTGCCCTTGTGCAGCTCCAGGAAGGCCTCGAAGAGCTGCGCGTAGGTGGCGCTGTGCTTCGTGTTGGGCTCGAAGCGCGCGTCTACGGGCACCCGCTCGGGGATGGTGTCGAAGGCGATGTCCCCCAGGGCCACGCCGGCGATCAGGGCCGCGCCTCGGGCGTTGGCCAGGCGGGGCTGGGCCACCCGGTGGATGGGCCGTCCCAGCACGTCGGCGTAGACCTGGCACCAGGCGTCCGAGCGGGCACCGCCGCCGATGGCGCGCACGGGCTCGAGGCGCCGACCGACGAAGCGCTCGAGGTGCCCCAGCAGCCAGCGGGTGTTCAGGGCCACGCCCTCGTAGACCGCCCGCACCAGCTGCTCGACGCTGGTGGTCATGCCGATGTTGTGGAAGCCGCCCCGCAGCAGGTGGTCGTCCACCGGGGTCTTCTCACCGTTGAGCCATGGGGTGAAGATCACGCGGCCTGCTCCAGGAGCCGCGGAGAGCACCGCGGCGTCCAGGCGGGCATGCAGGTCGGGCGGTGGCGCGCCGCGCCCCAGGGGGCCTGGGGGGTAGAGCAGCGTGCGCACCAGCCAGTCGATGCAGCCGCCGGCCATGTCCTGCTCGTTGGCCGCGAACCAGCGGCCCGGAATGGACGAGGGCAGCGAGGCGATGGCATGCAGAGGATCGGTGCGCTTGAAGGGCACGTGGCACAGCAGCCATGACGAGGTGCCCAGGTAGAGGTGGGCCTGGTAGTCACGCACCGCTCCCGATCCGATGCAGGCGCTCTGCAGGTCGGCCGAGCCGGCCACCACGGGGATGTCCGCGGGCAGGCCCAGGGTGGCGGCCACCGCGGGCAGCAGGGGTCCCAGCACGGTGGGCGCGGGCACCAGAGGGGCGAGCTTGTGCAGGTCGATGCCTGCCTTCTTCGCCAGCCCGGAGTGGTAGCGCACGTCGGCGGCGTCCCGGTTGTCGCTGAGCCAGAACAGGGTGTTCGAGTCGAAGCTGGCGGCGGCCCGGCCGCAGAGCTTCAGGTTCCACCAGTCCTTGCTGCCCAGGAACCAGCGGGCGTCGCGGTAGACTTGGGGCTGGACATGCTTCCAGAACAGCACGTGGGCGATGTCGTCCTTGCCGCTGAGGCTGGGGCCCCCACCGGTGATGGGCACCCAGCGGGCCACGTTCTGGATGCCGTAGCCCTGGAAGCCGATGCGGCCGCCCATCAGGCGCTGCACGTGGGGTGCGCCGCGACAGTCCAGCCAGGTCATCGCCGGCGCCTCGGGCCGTCCGTCTGCGGCGCAGGCCACGGTGGTGGAGAAGGTGCTCGAGACGGCTACGGCGACGAGCTGCGAGGGTTCCGCGAGGCCCAGGGCCAGCAACTCGGCGGCGCCGTCCAGGAAGGCTCGCCACCAGCCCATGGGGTCTTGCTCCACACCCCCGTCTGGCAGGTGATCGGTGGGGGTGTCGCGGTTCACCCAGCCCAGGATCTCACCGCCGGTGGTGATCAGGGCCGTGCGCACCCCGGAGGTGCCGTGGTCGATGGCCAGGACGAGGCGGGGGTGGGCGGTAGCGCTCATGCTAGAACGGCAGATCCACCAGCTCCACCGAGCCGTCTGGGCGGACGCGCTCCACCACCACGCCCTCGAAGCTGCCCTGCTGGCCGGTGGTGGCCAAGACCGGCTTGACCAGGGCCAGGAAGTCGATGGGGGCGATGGCGGCTTCCGGGGGCAGCACGCCCGGCCCCTTGACCTTGCCCCGCTGCATCAGGATAGCGCCCATGGCCGCGGGGATGCCCGTGCCCTCGCCCAGGGCCTGATCGGTGCTGGCCAGGGAGAAGACGAAGGTGGTGGGCTCGCCCTTGCGCAGGCCCCGCACGGCCACGCGGGTGCAGCCCCGCTGGATACCGAACTCACCCTCGGCCAGCAGGCGGTCCCGCTGCTGCAGCAGCCAGGCGATGGCGAAGTCGCGAGGGACCACGGCCTGGTCGCCCACAACAATGGGCTCCTGGCTGGTGAGGCCCAGGCGGGCCACCTCGGTGGTGAGCTCGAAGTAGGCGTCGGGCAGCACCGTGCCCCGGTTGGTCACCTGCCGGCAGGCGATGTGCTGGGGCATCGTTATCTGCTCGGGGTGGGGGTACGGATACACCGTGATGCCGTCGCCGATCAGGTGGAAGTCCACCTTCTGCCGCAGGGCCAAGCCGTCGGGCTCGAAGAAGCGCACATAGCGGAGCTCGCCCTCGAGGAACATGGGGATGTCCATGCCCATGCCGTGCAGACGGTGGGCCACCACGCCGGGGCCCTCGAAGGCCTCTCCCCCGTGGGCGTGGAAGATGTCGATGCTCCAGGTCTCCTGCAGCAGCATGTCCGCCGCCAGGCGGCCCAGCAGGTTGGTGATGCCCGGTGAGTTGCCCATGCCGATCAAGGCGTTGATGCCTGCGGCCTTGGCCTCGGGGTCCATGCTCAGCAGGTCGATGGTGGCGTCCACGTCGTCGCAGACGTCCACGTAGTTCACGCCCTCGTCGATGCAGGCCTGCAGCACGGGCCGGGCGAACTTGTAGAAGGGGCCGGTGCAGTTCAGGGCCACCTCGGCCCCCCGCACCACTGCGCGCACGCTGGCCACGTCCCCGGCGTCCACGTGGACCACGGTGACCTTCTCTCCTAGATCGGCCTGGACCTCGCGGGCTCGCTCCAGGTCGATGTCGGCGATCACCACGCGCTCACAGCTGCCGAAGGCCGCCAGGGTTCGGGCCGCGACGCGGCCGACCGCACCGCTTCCGCCGAGGACTACCACTGTGCTCATGGGATCTCCCTCTTCGAGGGGCTGGGGTTCTGGGGAAGGCGGCGAGGATACCACGAACACCCCGTCCGGCCCGCGATGATCGATGTCTCCCCGCGATCCATCGTCGCGTGGCGGGCCAGGCGCCGCCCGTGAAGCAGAGGGGGTGGTGCGCCCCGTTGTGGCTGATCCGTTTAGTCGAAGGCCCGTTTTCGCCATCTGCGATAGCCCGGATGCCGACGCTCGTTCACAGGCACGCCCCTTGCAACGCCGTGGGTTCCCTGGCTGGAGGAGTCCATCATCGCTCGCCTTGGCAAGCTCCTGCTCTCGTTCGCGCGACCTCTGGCCAAGGGACTGCTGGTCGGGCTGGCGCTGGTCTGGACCGTCGTCCTCCACCTGGGGGTGCTGGCCCTGGCGGGCTGGGTGGTCTTCACCCAGGGCTGGTGGATGGACTGGCTCCCTGGCGAAGACCTCGCCGATGTCGAGGCCCTGCATCCGGAGCTGCGGCCCGCGGTGGACGCCGTGATCGCCCAGCTGGAGGAGGAGGGCTGGGAGGTTCGGGTCAGCTCGGCCTGGCGCAGCGCCGAGCGGCAGGAGGCCATCTTCGCCATCGGCCAGCTGGGAGAGCGCCTGGGCCAGAGTCCCTGGAGCCGCGTGCGCGGGGGAGGCTCGTGCCACAACCAGCTGCGCGACGACGGTGGCCCGGGATCGGCGGCGGTGGACCTGTCCCCCGGCGGTGTGGAGAGCCTGGACGAGCGGGCGGCCTTCTACCAGGCCCTGGGCCAGGCGGCCGAGGATCAGGGGCTGCGTTGGGGTGGAAGCTTTGGTCACAGCAACCCGGTTTGGGCCCGCTACGGCATGGGTTGGGACCCGGCGCATGTGGAGGATCGGCAGCTGTGCAGGCGCCTGAAGGCCCGCAGTGACAGCTGACGAAAGGGGTTTGGGCGAGGCGAGGCGCCGCGGCCTCGCATGCATCCCCAAGCCAGGAGCCTTGGGAGGCAGGAGACCCTGAGGATTCTCAGCCTTCACAGCTGAGCTTCCATCGGTTTTCCACAGGCGGGAGGGGTGCTGGTTGTGTGCGAAAGTGTCGTTACCAACGTAAACATCAGCAGTGACCGCTCACTTGCTCCGTCAAGACGTCCACAGAAAGTGGAAAACGAGGGGAGGCCCCCCAGCCCCCTGACTCACGGCTGCTTCTGGGCCCAGTACAGCAGCCCTTGGGAGTTGATCTCCACATCCAGCTGCGTCCATGCTGCGAAGGTGGCGTCGTCGGCTTGGCCACCCAGCCTGCGGTAGTGATCCCGCAGTGTGTACCGGAGCAGATCCTCCATGGCCTCCAGGCGCAGTGGGCCCGCTGGGAGGTCCCGCACGACCTGCAGTGCCCCGGTGGTCCAGCTGCCCAGGAAGCGGTGAAGATCCTTGGCGAGGCGGGGCTCCCAGGCCAGTGCGCCGTAGTGGGTGAGGAAGATCCAGCGGGGCTCGAGCTCCACGATGCGCTGGATGCTGGCCAGCATGGCTTCAGGCGCCAGCTGGGTGGGCGCGGTGGTGGGAAACAGGAAGGGCCCGCTGGGGGTGTACAGGGCGCGGTAGGCCAGGCCGAAGACGTCGCCGGTGAACACGCCCTGGCCGTGGGGATCGTGGATGGCCATGTGGTGCCAGGCGTGGCCCGGGGTGTGCAGGGTTTCCAGTGGGCGTCCAGCCAGCTCCAGGATCTGCCCGTCCTGGGAGGCCACCACCCGCTCGGCGGGCACAGGCAGGATCTCGCCGTACAGGGCGGCCATGCGGTCGGGGCCGTAGACGGCTGTGGCCCCGGCGATCAGGGCGCGCGGATCGATCATGTGCTTGGCGCCAGCGGGGTGAACCACCAGCTTGGCCACGGGTAGCTGCTGGAGTAGGGCACCCGCGCCACCGGCGTGGTCCAGGTGCACGTGGGTGACGAAGACCCAGTCCACCGCTTCGGGGGTCAGCCCGCGCGCCGCGAGGGCCGCGAGCAGCCGGGGCGTCGCCAGGCTGGTGTTGCACTCCACGAAGGCGGCGCGCCCTTCGTGCTCGAGCAACCAGGCGCCGGCTTGCTCGTGGCGGACGTAGTGGGTGTCGATGAGGTGAAGATCCTTGGCGTGGGCTTCCATGGCGGCTCCGGGTGGTCTACGCATCGCTAACGCGCGGCGGGCGTCGCCATCGGGTCCCCCGGTCCCTCGACAGCGAGGGCTGCGCTCCTGCCGTGACCTGCACCAGCATCCCCAGGGGTGATCGACGGCCGCGCGCTTCGGTGACAGAATACCCGATCATGCGCGCCGTCTCCCTGCTGCTGCTGCTCCCGTTGGTCTGCGGATCCGCTGACGAGGGCGAGGTGAAGCTGGGCTGCGGCTTCGGCTCTGGTATGGGCATCACCGACGATGACGGCGACGGCTTCGGGGCCACCATCGACTGCGCGGACGATGACGCCACCATCCACCCCGGCGCCGACGAGTACTGCGACGGCGTCGACAACAACTGCGACGGCGACATCGACGAAGACGAGGCGCTGGACGCCATCACCTTCTACTGGGACAGCGATCTCGACGGCTGGGGCATCGAGCTGGGCGAGACCCGCAGGGCCTGCAGCCAGCCCGAGGGCTACGGCCCCCTGGGCGACTGCTACGACTACGATCCCACCATCCGGCCCGACGCCGACGAGGTCTGCAACGGGCTGGACGACGACTGCAACGGGATCCCGGACGACGATCCCGTGGATGGCATAGTGGGGTGCCTGGACGAGGATCACGACGGCTACGGCACCTCCGACCAGTGCATGACCCGGTGCGTGCTCCCGCCGGGCTTCGTGGAGCTGGACGGGGACTGTGACGACAGCGAGGCCGCGGTCAACCCCGGGGCCGAGGAGGTCTGCGACGGGCTGGACAACGACTGCAATGGCAGCGTGGACCCTCAGCTGGGTGACGCTGACGGCGACGGCTGGGACGGCTGCGGTGGGGACTGCGCCCCGGACGATCCGGCGGTGAACCCCGGCGCGGCGGAGCTGTGCGGCGACGGCATCGACAACGACTGCGACGGCAGCGCTGGCGACTGCGGTCCTGTGGGGGCCTACTCCATCGGGGAGCACGGCCTGCTGCTGGCCGGCGTGGCGTCCTACGACGCTGTGGGCGAGGGGCTGGCGGTGGTGGGCGACGTGAACGAGGATGGGCTGGCGGATCTGGTCCTCGGCGCCCCCTACGCCCCGGACGTCAGCTCGGATCACGGCGCGGTCTACCTGATCCACGGCAGCGGCGAGCTGCGGTCCCAGGCCAAGCTCTCCCTGGCCGACGCCGATCTGGTGATCCGCGGCATGTGGCCCGATGACTTGCTCGGCTGGTCCGTCGCGGGTGCAGGGGATGTGGACGCCGACGGCCTGGCCGATCTGATCATCGGCGCCCCTGGCGACGCCTCGGCGGGCTACGCGACCGGCGCGGCCTACCTGGTGATGGGCGCGGCGGTGGCGGGGCTCGCCGGGGACTACCCGGTGGATGAGCTGGCCCTGCGCATCTCTACCGGCGCCTACGAGGATCTGCTCGGCGCGGCGGTGGCCGGGGCGGGCGACGTGGACGGCGACGGCCACGACGATCTGCTGGTTGGGGCCCCTCAGGCCGATGGCGCCGCGCCCTCGTCGGGGGCGGCGTACCTGTTGCTCGGTCCGGTGCGTGGAGACCGCGACGTGGCTCAGGCCGACGCTCGCTGGTCCAGCAACTCCCTGGACGACGGCTTCGGCATCGCCCTGGCCGGTGTCGGCGACCTGAACGCCGATGGCCTGGCGGACATGGCCTTCGGCGCCTACCGGAGGGATGTCCACCTCACCGACGTCGGCGTCGTGGCGGTGGTCATGGGAAGCGCCGATCCCGGCGGCAGCTGGAGCCTCGGTGACGCCGACGCCCTGTTCTCGGCCGCCCAGCAGCGGGCCTTCGCCGGCTGCGCCGTCGCGGGGGCCGGGGATGTGGACGGAGACGGCCACGACGATCTGCTCGTGGGAGCGCGCGGGCAGGACTTCGGCCTGGACGACATGGGCGTTGCCTTCCTGGTCCTGGGCCCGGTCGGGGGGAGCTCGATCCTGGGTGTGGCCGCGGTCGCCGAGATCCGCGGCGATCTGGGCTACGGCTACGCGGGCAGCGCGGTGGCCGGGCTGGGGGATCTCGACGGCGACGGCCATGCCGAGATCGCCGTGGGAGCGCCCTACGGGGGCGAAGAGTCCAACGGCGGTCAGGTCGGGGTGTTCTACGGGCCGCTGGAGGGAATCCTGGCCATGTCCGACGGACTGGCCACCCTGCAGGGCGGCGTGGGCGACATGGCGGGTGAGCGGGTGGCCGGCGGGGGTGACGTCGACGGTGACGGCGCCATCGACCTGCTCATCGGCGTGCCTGGCTACGACCAGCCCAGCACCGACGCCGGGGCTGGCTGGCTGTTGTGGGGCGGCGAGGGGCTGTAGGCTGGGTCTCCGTGGCCCTCGCTGCCCTGCTGTTGCGGGAGCCAGGCGCTCTATGTACCTGTGCACGAGTAGGTCACGGTCACCATGGCGGTGCTGGTGTCCCCGAAGCAGTCGGTGACCTCCACCCCGAAGACGAAGTCCTCGGTGGCGGTGCTCCCGAACTCGGTGTCGATGCCGGTGATCGTGGCGGTCGTTGAGGTGCTGGTGTCATCCGTCAGGCTGGCGCTGCCGCTGAGGACGGACCACGCGTAGCTCAGGCTCTCCGCTTCGGCGTCGGTGGTGGCGCTGGCGTCCAGGGTGATCGACTGATCGCTGCAGGTGGGGCACGTGTACTCGGAGGTCGTGTAGGAGGCCAGGGCGCAGGCGACGCTCTCGGTCACGGTGCTGTCGGCGCCCGCGTCGGCGCTGGGGGCCGTATTGGAGAGCCTCGGCGCGATCACGACGGCCAGGGTGTCGCTGTCGGTGGTGTCCCCTTCATCCTCCACCGTGAGCGCGAAGCGGTAGGTCCCGGGGACGTCCGGCTCGAAGATCGGGGTGTCGCTGGTGGGGTCGTCCAGGTCGGAGGTGGTCACGGCGGAGAGCGTGGGAGCCGTGATGAGCTCCCAGCTGTAGGTGAGCGCGGTGCCGTCGGGGTCGTAGGACGCGGAGGCGTCGAGGGTCACCGGCAGGCAGTGCTCCAGCACCGTGGTCGGGTCGGTGTCGGCGATGGCGATGGGCTCGATCTCGGCCTCGCCGTCGCAGTCGTTGTCGACCCCCGCCGTGGTCTCGGGGGCACCTGGGTAGACGTGACTGTCACTGTCGTCGCAGTCGTCGCCACCCGCGAAGTCGGCGTCGTAGCCATCCGCGTCATCGTCGAAGTCGCTGCCACCGTCACAGTCAGCGTCCACGCCGTCGTAGACGGTGTCGGGGGCCCCAGGGTAGACCGAGGCGTCGGTGTCGTTGCAGTCGTCGCCCCCGTAGCTGTCGTGCCGGTGGCTGTCGGCGTCCTGGTCGAAGTCGTCGTCGCCGGCGCAGTCGCCGTCGATGCCGTCGTACCAGGTCTCGGTAGCGCCGGGGTGGACCGAGGCGTCGCTGTCGTCGCAGTCGGTGGCCATGCTGGCGTCCACCGCGTTCGAGGGCTGGTCGCAGGCGGTCAACGCGGCTGCGGCGTCCCCGTAGCCGTCGCCGTCGACGTCCAGGTACCAGCTGGTGGCGTCCGCAGCGTCGTCCTCGTCGGTGAAGCCGTCGCAGTCGTCGTCGTCACCGTCGCAGATCTCGGTGGCACCGGGGTGTTCGCTGGCGTCGGTGTCATCGCAGTCGCTGCCATCGGCCACGGTGCCGGCGGGCTGATCGCATGCCGGGGCTCCGCTGGTGGGGTCGCCATAGCCGTCGCTGTCCCCGTCCGCGTACCAGGTGCTGGCGTCCAGGGCGTTCTCGTCCTGGGCCCCATCGCAGTCGTCGTCCCGCTCGTTGCACCACTCGTCGGCCCCGGGATGGACCTCGGCGTCGGTGTCGTCGCAGTCGCTGCTGTCGGCCACGAAGCCGTTGGCACCGTCGCACTCCACGGTGATCTCGTCCAGATCTCCGAAGCCGTCGCCGTCGCTGTCCAGGTACCACTCCAGGCCGGCGTTTTCGTCGATCAGATCGTCACAGTCGTCGTCCTGGCTGTTGCAGCGCTCGCTGGCGCCAGGGAACGCCAGTGGATCGTCGTCGTCGCAGTCGGTGTGGTCTTCGACGAGGCCGCCGGGGTCGGTGCAGTGGAGGGTGCCCGGCTCGTCGATGTCGCCGTAGCCGTCGCCATCGGTATCGGGCCACCAGGTGGTGGCGTCGTCGGCGTCCTCGTCGATGTCGCCGTCGCAGTCGTCGTCGCGCCCGTTGCAGCTCTCGCTGGCCCCCGGGTGGACGGCGGCATCCAGGTCGTCGCAGTCCACCGCCTCGAGGGCGCCGTCTGCGTCGAGGTCGTCGTCGGGGGTGGCGGCGTCGCAGTCGTCGTCCACACCATTGTAGGGGATCTCGGCGGCACCCGGGTTCACGGTGGGGTCGTCGTCGTCGCAGTCCAGCGTGCTGTCGAAGCCGTCGACGTCGGCGTCGACTGGAGCGAGGGCGGCGCTGTCGTCCTTGTCGACGCAGCCTGCCGCCAGGGCCAGGAGCAGCGCGGAGAGGGGGAAGTGCTTCATGGGATCTCCTGCGCTCAGCAGCCGTAGGCGTCGTAGGCGATGACGATGGCGTCGCCGTCTTCGACGGCGGAGTAGTCGATGATGACGCTGTTGGTGGAGGCGTCGTAGGACCACGAGCCGCTGAGGTCGACCCCCTCGGCTGTGACCAGGATGAGGGTGCTGTCCGCCGGCTCGGCCGTGAGGGTGTACTCCAGGTCTTCCGCCACTTCGACCACCATGGCCTGGCCCAGCTGACCCATGGTGTCGGACCAGTCGCTGGTGCAGATGGACAGGAAGGCCCCGCCGGTGGCCACGGTGGCCTCGTACATGCCTGTGTAGGCAGAGGCGCTGCTGCAGCCGCTGGGGTAGTCGCCGCCGATGGCATGCACCCACAGCAGGTCGGCGCTGTCCACGAAGGTCTCGAAGATGGTGAGGTAGTGGCTCCAGGTGTTGACGCTCTGCTCGGGTTCGTCGGACAGGCCCACCAGGTGCAGGCTGGCGCCCTCGCGCACCAGGCCCTCGTTGCAGCCGCCACTGACGGTCTCGTCCAGGGCGGCCTCGAGCAGCATGAAGGCCCGCTCTGTGTTCGACGCATAGGAGCCGGACAGGTTGACCTGGGTCTCGAAGGCGGTGATGGCGTCGCTGTCGGAGAAGCTGTCGTCGATCCAGATGTCGGAGCCGTTGATGCAGCCGTCGTCCTCGACCGCCGCGGCGATCTGGTAGTCCACGCCGCCGTCCTGCAGGGCCGCGGTGAGCCCGGCCAGGCCATCGGTCATGCCGGTGACGTCGGCGCTCATGGAGCCGGACTTGTCTACGGCGATGATGATGTCCGCCATGGCCGTCGCGGCATCCAGCTCGGCTGTGTACCGGTCGGTGGTGCTCGACCAGGCGCCTCTGCCGCTCAGGTCCGTCGAGCCGTCGCCCCGCGGATCGTTGGAGATCACGGTGAGCGAGGCGACGTAGATGCTGCTGTCGGTGGGTGTGAAGCCCAGGGTCCAGCTCTCCGAGTCTCCGGCGGCGATCACCGCGGGGGTCGCGATGTCGTGGCTGAACACGGCGTCGCCGGCGAAGCTGGCGCCCGACAGCAGCAGGTCGCTCGTGCCGGTGTTGCTGATGGTGAGGGTGGTGCTGTCCTCGCAGCCCACATCGATGATGCCGAAGTCCCAGGTGCTGATGTCCAGCTCCATGACCGGGCCGGACTGGATGGTCACCAGGTTGCTCCCAACGGCGCTGCCGCTGACCGTGCCGTCGTGAGGCGCGGCGCTGCACTGCACCGAGGAGCCCTCGTAGGTGAGGTCCAGTTCGAGGGTGCTGTCGCTGTGGGCCAGCAGCAGGCCGTCCACCGCCCAGCCGTAGTCGAAGCTGATGGTGTCACCGTCGATGTCGCTGGTGGTGCCCGGGGTGCAGGTGAGGGTGGAGAGCACGTCGGCGTCGGTGGGGGTGAGCCAGACCGAGGACAGGCTGGGCGGGCTGTTGCCCACGGTGACCGAGGAGGTGACCGTGTTGCCCTCGTGCTCGCCGTCGTAGGCGGTGACCGCGCAGGTGATCTCCTGCCCCCCGGCGATGGTGCTGGTCAGGACCGGGCCGGTGTCGGCGGCCACGCCGTCGATGGTCCAGGCCACGGTGGAGGCGTCGTCGTCGTAGTCGGCGTCGTCATAGCCGGACCAGGAGCAGGTGAGCAGCTCGCCAGCCAGCGGCTCGGTGGGGTCGATGCTCGCAGCATCGATCCTGGGGGCGGTGTTGAGCACCGTGACGGTGCCGGAGCTGCCTGGATCGCCCACGTCCTGGCCGTCGCTGGCGTAGGCCATGCACTGGATGCTCTGCCCCTTCGCGGTGCGGTCGTGGACCCAGGTGGTCTCGGTGCCGCTGTGGACGAGCGCGCCGTCCACCAGCCAGCTGATGCTGTAGGTCAGGGTGTCGCCGTCGGGGTCGGTGGCCTCGACCGTGATGCTGCACTCGAGATCGTCGGTGGTGGTGGGCTCGCTGGGAGTGAGCAGGACACCCGGGCTCCCAGGGGGGCTGTTCTGGCAGACCGTGGCGGCCTCGCAGCCCGGGTCGTCGCAGTCGGTGCTACCGTCGCCGTCGTTGTCGACGCCGTCGTCGCACTCGCCGGCTTCATCGCCCTCGACCTCGATGGGCTCGTCGCAGTCGGCGTCGCCGTCGCAGCCCGAGTCGTCGCAGTCGGTGGCGCCGTCGCCGTCGTTGTCGACGCCGTCGTCGCACTCGCCGGCTTCATCGCCCTCGACCTCGAGGGGGTCGCCGGTGTCGGTCTGCTCGCAGTCCGGTGAGGCGGCGCAGTCCGGGTCGTCGCAGTCGTACAGCCCGTCGCGGTCGTTGTCCGCGCCGTCGCTGCACTCGCCGGCCTGATCGCCCTCGTAGCCGGGGGCGCCCGTGTCGTCCTTGTCGCCGCAGCCGGCGCACAGGTACAGAGTGAAGAGGATCAGGTGGGTGCGCATCGTGCCTCCCGTCGGCCCCGGTTCGAAAAGCTGGCGTGGGTTGACAAACCCTGGTCAGTATAGAGATTCTGGTAGCTGAATACCAGCAGTTGGTGGAGGACATGTCGATGCGTCTGAGCACCCCGGTTCGGCTCTTGGTCTGTCTCGCGCCCTTCGCGTTGGGCTGTGGCGACAAAGACGACTCCGGCTTGCAGGCCGATCCAGGCAGTGTCGATGCCGACGGCGACGGAGCGGCGGCCGCCGTCGACTGCGACGACGCGGATCCCGCCGTGCATCCCGGCGCCGAGGAGATCCCCTACAACGGCGTGGACGATGACTGTGACGCCGCCACTCCCGACGACGACCTGGATGGCGACGGCTTCCTGGGCTCGGTGGACTGCGATGACACCGACCCTGACCTGCACCCAGGCGCCGACGAGCTGTGCAATGGTGTGGACGACGACTGTGACGGCGTGGCCGACGACGATCCAGTCGATGGCGAGACCTACTACGCCGACGACGACGGGGATGGCTACGGCGACGCCCTGAGCGATCTGGCTGCCTGCGAGCAGCCCTCCGGCTGGGTGGACGACGCCACGGACTGCGACGACGGCGACGCCGAGATCCATCCGGCAGCCACGGAGATCTGTGACGGGGTGGACAACGACTGTGACGGCACCGTGGATCAGGGTGTCGAGGGAGGCAGCCTGTGGTTCGCGGACGAGGACGGGGACGGCTTTGGGGATCCCGACGCCGGGGTCACTTCCTGCACCCAGCCGGCGGGGCATGTCGAGGACAGCAGCGACTGTGACGACGACGATGCAGGGATCAACCCCGACGCGGAGGAGAGCTGCAACGGCGTGGACGACGACTGCGACGGCGAGGCCGACGAGGGCTTCATCGCCGACGCGACCACCTGGTACACCGACGGCGACGGCGACGGCTACGGCGATCCCGACAGCGGGCAGCAGGCCTGCGAGCAACCCACGGGGACCGTGGCTGACGCCAGCGACTGCGACGACGGCAACGCCCGGGCCTACCCGGGTGGCCCCGAGGTCTACTACGACGGTGTGGACGGGAACTGTGACGGGGCCAGCGACTACGACCGAGACGGCGACGGCCACGATCGGGCGCTGGGCGGAGGGACCGACTGTGACGACACCGACGCCGCCATCAGCCCGGACGCCGTCGAGATCTGGTACGACGGCGTGGACAGTGACTGCGACGGGGCCAACGACTTCGACGCGGACGCCGATGGCTACGACAGTGACGCCCACGGAGGCACCGACTGTGACGACACCGACGCCGCGATCCACCCCGGCGCCTCGGAGACCGATCCGAGGATCGACCAGGACTGCGATGGCATCGCAGAGGCGGGCCCCACCGCCGCGGCGAGCAGCGCAGCCAGCGCCACCTTCGAGCACTGCAGCGCGCTTCAGCTCGACGGCAGCGCCAGCGTCGATCCCGACGGCGACCCCTTGAGCTTCGACTGGTCGGTGCTCAGTGTGCCCGGCCCCTCGAGCATCGACGCCACCGACTTCGACGACGCCACCGCCGAGCAGCCGATCATCTTCCCCGACAGCCCTGGGGTCTACGTCTTCGGGCTCACGGTGACCGACTCGGGCGGGCTACTGGACAGCACCACCCTGAGTGTCACCATCACCACGCGCTCCACCAACACGGCGCCCGTCGCCGACGCGGGAGCGGACCCCACCCTCAGCCTGGCGGTCGCCTGCACCTCCGACGGGTACAGCACCAGCTGTGACGACTGCGTCTACGAGGGTTTCGCAGTGGACGCCTCGGCCTCCACAGACGCCGAGGGCGAGCCCCTCGGCTACCAGTGGACCCTGGTGAGCGGCGACGTCGTCTTCGACGATCCCACTCTGGCCGAGCCCTTCCTCATTCTGACCGGCGTCGACACCGAGAACGGTGCCACGGTGAGCTCGACCTTCGAGCTCTCGGTGCAGGTGACCGACTGCATCGGCTACGTCGACGACGCCACGGTGACCATCACCCTGGAGTGCACCGGCTCCTAGCCTGCGCCCGATCTGGTCCTGGCACGAGGCCCATTGCCATTGTCCCGCGGTCCGTGTACCACGGGTGAACACGATCTCTGTCCATCCTCCGGGGTTTTTCCATGCGCGCCTCCTGCCTCCTCCTGCTCCTCCCCTTGGCCTTGCTGGGCTGTCCTCCAGACGACAAGGACGACACGGCCCCTCCCGAGGGCGACACCGACACCGACACCGATGCGGACGGTGACACCGACGCGGACACCGACACCGACACCGACACCGACATCACCGGCGACTGGACCCCGGGTCCGGCCCTGCCGGACTGCACCCCGCAGGCTGGCGATGGCGATCTGGTGGCCCTGGTGGGCGTGGTGCTGGCTCCCGAGGGCCCCATCGCGGGCTCGGTGGTCTACTCCCGGTCCTCCGGCGAGATCGAGTGCGTGGGCGAGGCCTGCGACCACAGCACGGCCGAGGTGCTGTGTACCCAGGGTGTCATCTCCCCGGGCCTGGTGGATCCCCACAACCACCTGCAGTACAACCTGATCGGCCCCTGGCGGCACGACGGGCTCTTCGTGGATCGCTACGACTGGCAGAGCGACTACGACTACTACGACTACGGCGACGCCTACGACGCGGTCAGCGACGACTACAACTGCGAGGTCATGAAGTGGGCCGAGCTGCGCGAGCTGGCCGGCGGCACCACCTCGGCCATCGGCGCCTACGGTAGCTCCTGCATCGACGTGCTGATCCGCAACCTCGACGAGGACAGCGCGTCCCACTACATCAGCGGCTACGAGTCCTACTACACGGCCTCGAACGTCACCTCCAAGTGGGAGGACCCCGAGGACGGCGCCCAGTACACCGAGTACCTCGAGACCGGCTACTACGACTCCGTGCTCGCTCATGTGGCCGAGGGGGTCGAGGGCACCACCACCAACGAGATCGAGCACATGTTCGACATCGGCCTGGCGGGCCCTGGCGTGGGCTTCATCCACGCCACCGACGCCACCACGGGCCAGCTGGCGCGCATGGCGGTCGAGGGCACCACCATCATCTGGTCGCCGCGCTCGAACCTGGATCTCTACGCCTGGACCACCCCGGTGGACATCGCCATGCGCATGGGGGTCCCCGTGGCCCTGAGCCCCGACTGGACCTGGTCCGGCGAGGCCCACCAGGCCAAGGAGATGAGCTGCGCCTGGGACTGGTTCGACAGCCGCAGCGCGGGCATCAGCGACGTGAAGCTGTGGGAGATGGGCACCACCGACGCGGCCCGGGCCGTGGGGCTGGACGGCGTGATCGGCACCCTGGCCGAGGGCACCCTGGCCGACATCGCGGTCTTCGCCTACAGCGCCTTCCCGTACCAGGCCATCATCCGCGCCGAGGGAGAGGACACCTGGCTCACGGTCATCGACGGCGACGCCCTGTTCGGGCTGCCCGAGCTGGTGGAGCCCATCGCCAGCAACCCCAGCTGGTGCGAAGCGGTGGACGCCTGCGGCGAAGAGCGCACCCTGTGTGTGCAGGCGGCCTCGAGCGGCGACGATGCCCAGACCTACCAGGACCTCGAGGACATCCTGCGCCAGGCCCTGGACGCCCAGTCCGTGCCCAGCGGCCTCGAGTACTCCAAGGAGCTGTTCCCCGTCTTCATCTGTGAGGACACCGACGATCGCCCCAGCTGCGACTACGGCGAGGCCACCGCGGACGACGCGGACGGTGACGGCGTGGCCGACGGCGACGACCTCTGCCCGGACACCTGGGACCCCAAGCAGCTGGACTGGGACGACGACGGCGTGGGCGACGCCTGTGACCCCTGCCCCCTGGCCCCCGAGGTCCAGAGCTGCGACCACGACCCCGCGGACATGGACGGTGACGGCTACGCCAACGACGTGGACGACTGCCCCTGGAACCACGACCCCGAGCAGGCCGATGGCGACGGTGACGGCCACGGCGACGCCTGCGACATCTGCCCCGAGGACTACAACCCCGGCGACGCCGGCTGCCCCATGGGCCTGCGGCAGCTGTCGGACGAGAGCGATCCCGACCACCCCGCCGAGGGCACCGCGGTGACCGTGGCCGATCTGGTGGTCACGGGCGTGACCTCCTCCGGCTTCTACGTGCAGGACCCCACGGCCACCGAGTACGGCGGCTGCTACGTCTACATGGGCTCCACCCCTTCGGTCTCGCCCGGCGACGAGGTCACCATCAGTGGCGAGTACATGGAGTACTACGAGCTGTGCGAGGTGGCCGACGCCACGGTGGAGATCACCGGCGACCTGGACATGCCCACCCCCATCACGGTCTCAGCCTGTGACATCGCCACCGGCGGCGCCGACGGCGAGCGCTACGAGTCCATGCTCATGCGGGTCGAGGGCGTGACGGTGACCAGCGCGAACCCCGACGGCTCGAGCGACTATGGGGAGCTGGAGGTCGAGGGCTGCCTGCGGGTGGACGACCAGCTCTTCGAGGGCCTGACCGAGCCGGACGAGACCGGCGCGAGCTACCGGGACCTGGGGCGGAGCTACAGCTTCATCCAGGGCGTGCTGGGCTTCGGCTACAGCAACTTCAAGCTCGAGCCGCGGGATGTGGACGACCTGATGTAGGCGCGGGAGCGAGGGCGACTCGGCAGGGACGCCCCACAGCGCTTCCTGGACCTGGAATGAGCCGACGGACGAGGGGTGATCACCGCCCGGTGCCTTCACACCCCAGACCCCCGTCGCCTCCTATCCGCAGGTGTCGGTGGTCCAGAAGTAGATCGTGACGGTGGACCCGAAGCCCGGACGGGATTCCTCATCCATGACCACAGCGTTCGAGTCTTCGTCGTAGGACCAGCCCTCGGTCAGGGTGACGCCGTCGACGGTGACCTCGATGCTGTAGTCGATCGGGGTCCCCTCGAGCTGGAAGATGCCATCGGGCCCGTCGATGCAGGCCACGGCGAGCTCGGTCATGTGGCTGGTCCAGTCCGATGCACAGATGCTGAGGAACACGCCGCCCGTCTCGGCCACGGCCTGGTCGTAGTCTACGAAGGGCTCCGCGCCACTGCAGCCCGAGGGGACTGGCCCCGCGATGGCGTGGAACACCACATCTTCATCGTCGTCCTTGAACGCCCTGGCGTCGCTGACCCAGGAGCTCCAGTACCCTCCGCTCTGCTCCATGTCGCGCTGGATGGTGATGAGGTTGAGGCGAGAGTCGGCCCACTCCTCGTCCTCGAACAGCCAGTCGCTGTTTGTGTCGATGGCGGCCAGCAAGGTGATGAAGTTCGCGTCGTTGTCTCCACCGCGGTCCCCCCGCGAGAGCATCAACAGGGCGGCTTCTGTGGCCTCGGCGGCGGTGAAGGTCTCGTCGATGTAGTCTTGGCGGCCGTCCACCACCCCCGTGGTGGCCCAGACAAAGCCGGCGCGGAAGGTGGCGTTGTTGTCCAGCAGTGTCTGGAAGAAGGTTGGCAGCGAAGCCACCAGGAGCCCCGAGAACTGGTCCTCGCTGGAACCCGGTATGGCTGTGTTGTTGACATCCACGATGATCGTCGAGACGGCCTGCTCGCCGATGTCGAAGGTCAGGGTGCGTTCCTCGCCGACCACGCCGGTGCCCTGCAGCTGGGTGCCGACCACGCCCGCGTCCGTCTCGAACGACAGCTCGCTGGAGACCCACCCGGGTTCTTCGGGCTCGAAGCCCACCCGCTGATCGTGGCTCTCGAAGGGTTCGAGCACCCACGGCAGGTCGGTGGGCATATACCTGACGAAACCCTCCGCCCTCTGCAGGTTGACCGCGTCGACCTGCATGGTGGCATTGCCCGTGTTGGTCAGGGTCACCAGGAGATCGTCCGCGCAGCCGACGCCGACATCCCCAAAGTCGTAGGAGGAAGTGGAGATGGTGGCGGCCGGTCCCAGCGCCGTGCCGCTCACCGGGACCGTCACCGGCTGGGCTTCGTCGGCAGAGACGCCGACAGCGAAGGACAGCGCGGAGGCGAGCGTCCCTGGCTCGTCCGGAGTCCACACCACGTCGAAGGAGGTCGTGGCCCCCGGAACCAGCACGCACGCTTCTTGGAGCGACACCTCGAGCTTGTCTTCGCTGGCGCCGAGCAGGTCGAACACCTGCAGGTCCTGATCTCCCGTGTTGATCAGCGCGATCGAGGCCTGCAATGGCAGATCCACCGGGGTGTCGCCCAGGGCCAGTGAGGTGGGCTGGATGGACCACTGAACCACACCAGGGTCCGGCTCACTCACCGCGGCGGTGTCCAACAGTCTGGGCTCCTGGATCGGGACGCACCCGATGAGCCACAGGAAGACAAGCGGGCTGGCCCAATTCATCGTCGCCTCCACCACATCGCCTCCACATTACCGTCAAGTCGTGTGGGACACAAGCCCTTTTCAACCTCCACTTCGGTGCGCTGCACTCAGTGCGGCGTGAGCCCTCGACAGGTGGCCCAGGGTGGCCTGTTGGACCTTGTCCTCCAGCTCGATGGCGACACCGGTGCTGGAGTTGTGACCGGGCCCCGACGACTGCCGCCACTGACTCGTCCCTCGAAGGTCCACCGGACCTCCGAGCCCCCGCGCCCTGTTGGCGCGCCGGACCTGCGGCTGGTCCACTCGGGCCGGGTCACCGTCACCCCGCCACGGCCGAGCACGGTGGCTCCTGCGCGAATGCAGGACGCGATAGGTGGCCGGCCCTGGAGGCCAAGAACGCCGTGACAACTCCCCGCCCGCCCTGGCGTCCCAGCTTGCGGCTCGTGATCGGCCTGGTGTTGGCCGGCATGGTCACGCTCACGGCCACGGCCATCATCTGGACCTCCCACCTGCGCTCGGCCCGCACGGTGGTGCAGGTCAGCGAGGATCTCATCCTGCAGGCGGCGCAGACCTCGCGGGATCAGGTGCAGGCCTTCCTGGACACTCCCCGCGGGGTGGCCCGGCTGCTGCAGGCCGAGGCCGCCAGCGGCAGCCTCGATCCCGCCTCCACGTCCGGCCTCGAGGCCCACTTCTTCGACCTGTTGGCGGTCTACCCCGACATCTCCATGCTCAACTGGGGCACGGAGCTGGGTGACTTCATGATGGTCAAGCGCCGGGCTGACGGCGCCCTGTGGACCAAGCTGGTGCAGCGCAGCGGCCTGGACGAGCCCCAGGTGCGCTGGGCCCAGCGCGCGGTGGGCGCTGGGGTGCAGCAGGTGCTGGCCATGGAGTCCGATCCTCAGGATCGTTACGATCCCCGCGGCCGCCCCTGGTACCAGGGCGCCCAGGCGGCAGAGGACCTGTTCTGGAGCGACGTCTACGTCTTCTGGTCGGATCGCGCTCCCGGCCTCACCCTGGCCGTGCCCCACAGCGACGCCGGCGCCCTGGTGGGCGTGTTCGGGGTGGACATCAACCTCGAGCAGCTGTCGGGCTACCTGGCCGAGCTGCAGGTGAGCGAGCACGGCCTGGCCTTCGCCCTGGACCGCCGCGGTCGCCTGGTGGCCGCCCAGGACCCCCACGACCAGCTGGCCTCCAGCGGGACCGGGGCCGACGAGCAGCTCTCCCTGCGCAGCGCCGCCGACAGCGCCACCCCCGAGATCGCGGCCCTGGCCCACACCGTCGAGCTGGCGGCCTGGCTCGAGGGCGGGCCCATCCCAGACGGCTCCCTGCGCTTCGACTTCGAGGGGCAGCCCTACCTGGCCGCCGTGGTGCCCCTGGGGCTGGACCCCGAGCGGGACTGGGTGATCTGCGTGGCGGCGCCTGCCTCGGACTTCATGGCCCAGGTGCGCCAGGCCGACATCCGCAACGTCCAGGTGGGGGCGCTGCTCACCCTGTTGGCCCTGCTGGTCAGCCTGGTGGTGTCTCGCTGGATCGGCCACGCCCTCGAGGGCCTGGTGCGGGAGAGCGGCCGCATCCGCGACCTGCGCTTCGAGGCCGCGCCCACCGTGCGCCCGCCCTTCCGGGAGCTGGCCGAGGTTGTGGATGCCTTCGAGCGCATGAAGGTGGGCCTGCGCAGCTTCCAGCTCTACCTGCCCATCAAGCTGGTGCGGCAGCTGCTCGAGCGCCAGGCCGAGCCCAGGCTGGGGGGAGAGACCCGCGAGGTCACCATCTACTTCTCCGACATCGCTGGCTTCACGCCCATCACCGAGTCCCTGGGCCCCATGCTCATGGCGGAGCGCCTGGGGGAGTACCTGGCCGCGGTCTCCGCCTGCATCCAGGACCGGGAGGGCACGGTGGTGCAGTACGTGGGCGACGAGGTCATGGCCTTCTGGGGCGCGCCCCTGGAGGTGCCCCGGCATGTGGAGCGGGCCTGCGACGCTGCCCTGGCGGTCCAGGAGCGGCTCGCCTCGCTGTGGGACTTCGACGCCGACCACCCCGCCATGCCCACCCGGGTGGGCCTGCACACCGAGCGGGTGGCCGTGGGCCACTTCGGCTCGAGCGACCGCATGTACTACGGCGCCATCGGTGACGGCGTGGTGCTGGCCAGCCGGCTCGAGGGCCTCAACAAGCTCTATGGCACCACCATCCTGGTCAGCGAGACCACGGCGATCCGGGTCCTCGAGCTCTTCGCCCTGCGGCGGCTGGACCGGGTGACGGTCAAGGGGCGGGTGCAGCCCACCGTGATCTACGAGCTGCTGGGCCGGCGGGGCTCGGTGGACGATGCCACCCTGGACTTCGCCCGGCGCTACGAGGCCGCGGTGGACCTGTACCTGGCGGGGGAGTGGGCCCCGGCGGTCGAGGCCTTCGACGCCCTGCGCCGGGAGCGCCCGGACGACGGCGCCACCCGCGCCCTGCTGGCCCGCTGCATCGCGTTCCTGGCGGATCCTCCCGAGGACTGGGGTGGCTTCTACGCGGTGACGGTCAAGTAGCGGGTCGCGCCGGCGACTTCGAGGCATGATGGGGGAGCCTCGACCTGGAGCCCCCATGCGCTTCGTCTCCCTCGCCCTGCTCATGCTCACCGGCTGCCCTGGCCCTGCGGACTCCGCGGACAGCGGCGGCCCCGCGGTGTTCGTGGACCTGTGGGGCGCTGTCACCGACCCCTACCTGGCCCTGGCCCCGGTGGACGGCGCTTGGGTGCTGCTGGACCTGGGGGACGAGCAGGTGGCCCTGCGCACCGGCTCCGACGGCAGCTTCTCCATGCCCGGGGTGCCCGGTGATGTGCCCATCAGCATCACCGTGGCCGCGGAGGACCACATGGCGGTCACCTATGCCGACCTGCGGCTGGCCGACGCCACCATGCCCCTGGACCTGCGCACCCACCTGCGGGACATCGGCAGCTACGCCACCGAGAGCATGACCATCAGCGGCACGGTCAGCGGCGCGCCGGTGGGCAGCTATGTGATGTTCTTCGGGCCCAGCGATGCCGACCTGGACGGCAGCTACCTGGACTATGTGCAGGTGGGCTCCACAGACCCCGTGGCCTTCGAGGTTCGGCCCGAGCTGGTGCTGCCTGGCAGCGACTACGCCCTGTCGGCCCTGGCCTTCGACGGCAGCAGCTGGGTGGTCCAGGCCGCAGCCGCGGGCGCCGTCGCCTGGGGCGGCAGCGAGACCCTCGACTTCGCGCTCGACCCTGGCGCTCTGCAGGACCTGGCGGTCACGGTGCCCAGCCCCAGCCTGGATGGCGGAGCGGTCACGGCCCTGGACGCGGACTACTGCGAGAGCCTGGCGGTGACCCAGCTGGGTGAGAGCATGAGCACCACCACCGGCTACAACCGGAGCTGCGACGGCGACGCGAGCGGCTTCGAGCTGGACCTGGGCTGGGTCCCGGTGGACGGGTTCACCGATCGCATCCAGCTGTACCTGTTCGACGACCTGAGCATCGGCACCTACGCCTTCGGATCCCTGCCCATCCCCTCTGGGGCCGCGAGCATGGAGATCAGCCTGCTGGACAGCCCCCTGCTCGACCACCACGACGATCTGGGCCAGGGCGGCGAGATCGGCTGGGAGCCGGTGGAGGGCGCCACCAGCGCTATGCTCTACGGCTACGACGCCGACGGCTCGTTGGCTTGGTACCTGTACCCGGGCACCGACCGGGCGAGCTTCACCTTCCCCCGCTTCCCCGCCGACTTCGACCCCACGGTGATCCTCGAGGGCGGCAGCTGGGCCGTGATCTCCCGTCACCTGGTGTACGGCGACGACGGCGCGCTGGATCAGCGCGAGGCCTATACCGGCAGCATCTCCCACGGTGGTCCGCTGTTCCTGTAGGAGGCGCCTGTGTCCTTGTTCCTCGTCCTCCCGATCCTGGCCTTCTCCGCGGGCGCGGAGTCGCTGCTGAACCCGCCCCCGGGGCTGCCCGCGCCGGACCTGTCCCATCGCCCGGTCCTGGGAGTCCAGGCCCTGCCCCCCGTGCCCGCCCTCGAGGTCCGGCCGGAGCTGCTGGTGCTCACCACCGATCAGCTGGCCGCCGACAGCCGCGTGCTGCCGCGCTTCATGGCCTTCCGTGCTGCCGAGGGCTGGGCCGTGGATCTGGCCACCGAGGCCGACTGGGATCGCAGCACCGGCCAGGCCGCCGACAGCCGCCAGGACCGCATCCGCGCCTACCTGCAGGACCGCTACGCCACCGACCCTGGCGCCAGCGTGCTGCTCATCGGCGATCCGGATCCCGCGCTGGGCGACCTGCCCATGCTCAACAGCTACCCGGTGGAGAGCCTGACCCGGTACTACCCGGACTCCACCGCCGACAACATGAGCCCCGTGCCCACGGACTTCTTCTACGCCGAGCTCTCCGGGGACTGGGACTGCGACGGCGACGGTCAGCCCTGGGATTACCCGGACGACGCCGACTGCATGGACCTCGAGCCCGAGCTGTTCGTGGGCCGGCTGCCTATCTACGGGGGCGACGCCTTGGCCCTGGACGCCTTGCTCGAGCGCACCCTGGCTCGGGATCTCGAGGCCGACAAGAGCTACCGTCTGCGGGCGCTGCTGCCTGGGGCGCTGTTCGGTGTCGCGGGTGGATCGAGCGCCTCGGGGGGCGTCTACCCCGAGCACCAGGACGGCGCGGGCGTGCTGGCCGCCCTGTACCAGGACCTCCCTGCCGCCTTCCAGCAGCAGGCGCTGCGCCTCTTCGAGGGCCAGGGCCTGCTGCCCAGCCCCTACGCCCGGGACCTGGATCTGAGCCGCGACGCGCTGGTGGAGCAGTGGGCTCAGGGCGCGGGCCTGGTGATCTGGGCCGGACACGGCTGGTACGACTCGGTGCACCGGGTGGTGTGGGACGGCGATCTCGACGGTGACGGCCTGGGGGACGACGACGAGATCAGCTCGCCCGCCTTCCTCGACAGCTCCGACACGCCCGACCTGCGAGAGGCCGGGGGCGCGTTCACCTGGCAGATCTCCTGCGACAACAGCTGGCCTGAAGACGCAGACAACCTCTCCACGGCCATGCTCACGGGGGGCGCTGCGGGCGCCGTGGGCTCCACTCGGGTCAGCTACGGCTCCACCGGCGAGTTCGGCGAGCCCTGGGAGCCGCGGCCCGACCTGGCGGGGGGCACCACCGCCGCCTACCACTACGCCCTGCTGCTGGCCGAGGGCGCCACGGTGGGCGAGGCGCTGATGTGGACCAAGTCCGAGCTGCCCGGCGACGGCTGGGGCAAGGTCTACGAGGAGATCGACTGCACCGGCTTCGCCTGGGCCACCCGCGCGGAGTTCAACCTCTACGGCGACCCCACCCGATCCCTCGAGCTGTGCGAGCTCGACGCCGACTGCGACGACGGCAACGCCTGCACGGGCCTCGAGCGCTGCAGCGCGGGCTTCTGCGTACACCAGGACGTGCCCGACTGCACGCATCTGGACAGCGAGTGCAGCGCCGGCCTCTGCGATCCCGATCTGGGGGCCTGCGTGGCCCAGCCCCTGCGGGACGGGGCCAGCTGCGATGACGGCGCCTGGTGCAGCGAGGACGACTTCTGCAGCGAGGGTGTCTGCGGCGGTGAGGCCCGGGACTGCGGCAGCCGCGAGGGCTGGGAGGCCAGCTGCGACGAACAGGCAGACCAGTGTGCCTGGAGCGAGCTGGACGCCGAGGGGCCCGACGAGGAGGACGAAGGTGGCGGGCTGTTCGGTTGCAGCGCCACTCCGCGGCGGGGGGGCTGGCTGCTGGGGCTGCTGGCGCTGGGCTTGGCGTCGCGTCGTCGGGGTCGGGGCCGTTAGGTTTCCGTGCTGGAGGAGCCCTGTCCGCGAACTTCCGATCCCTGATCCCCCGCTTCGGCCTGGCGGCTGGTGTGCTGCTGGCCTGTGTGGGCGGCCTCGAGGCGGCGGGTCGTGCGCTCTACCCGGTGCCCGCGCTGCCCCCGCCCCTGGTCTTCGACGCCCAGACCGGCTGGGCGCTGCCCCCGCACCACCGGTCCACCATGAACAACGTGCAGCTGCGCACCAACAGCCTGGGCCTGCGGGGCCACGAGCCCGTGCTCGACCGGCCGGTCACCCGGGCCATGGTGCTGGGCGACTCGTCGGCCTACGGCTGGATGGTGGCCGAGGAGCAGAGCTTCGCGGGGCGGCTCGAGGCCCTGGGCGGCGCTGGCCTGGACGTACAGAACGGCGGCGTGCCGGGCTTCACCTGTCCCCAGTCCCGCGCCCTGTACCAGCGGGTGCTCCCCACGGCGCCCCCCGACATCCTGGTGGTCTACAGCCTCACCAGCGACAAGCGCATGGCCTCGGCCGGGGACTGGCCCTTGGCCGAGCCTGTCTTCGGCCCCCTGGGGCTGGTGGGCATGGGCCGCCTGGCCTCCCAGGTCTCCCTGCGGCTGCGGGCCGCCAGGGACGCTCCCTTGTCCAGCCTGCGGCTGTACCGGGCCTGTATGGACGACCTGGTGTCCGAGCAGCGGGCGCGCGGAGGCCAGGTGGTGCTGGTGGTCCCCCTGACCGTGGACGGCATCGCACCACCGCCGGGCCAGGACGAGGACCACGGCGAGCCGGTGGCCCTGCACGACCGCTACGTCGCGGTGCTCGAAGATCTGTCCCAGCGGCAGGGGGTGCCCTTGTTGGACTGCTCGGAGCTGGCCGCCGGTACCGCACCGAACGACCTGCTGCTGGACAACGTACACCCCAACGCGCGGGGCCACGCGCTGATCGCCGACGCGCTGCACCGCCTGCTGCGCGAGCAGGGTTGGCTGCAGTGACGGCCCGACCGGGGGATCAACCCGTGGCGGTGTAGCCTGGGCCTGTGCCGTAGCCGTGTTGCCCTGCCAGCAGATCCAGGTGGAGGCTCAGGATGTCCTCGGCCACGGGGACCACAGCGGCGCCGGGAGCCAGCCTGCGCTCGTCCACGGTCTTGATCGCGCCCTGGCAGGCGTCACAGGTCTCGATCCAGGCGCTGTCCTGGTCGTCCAGGCGCAGGAAGGCGAGCTGCTGCTGGTCGTCGCTCCCACAGCGCGGGCACCCGATGCGCGGGTACTGCCAGGAGGAGCCACACAGGCCGCAGTGCAGGTGGCGCTTGCCCTCGCCCTGGCGGCTGAGCGTCGCGAGGCCCGCTGGGCTGCCGCAGTAGGGACAGGCGCCCGTGGGTCGACCGGCGGCGGCGATGTGATCGGCGCTCACCAGGCGGGTGGCCAGGGCGAGGAAGGGCGCCGCCAGGGTGCGGCCCAGGAAGCTCACGGCTTGGATGGGGGCGCCGAAGCGGGCGGCGATGGCCTCGAGGTCCTGAGGATCGGCCTGGATGGCGGCACGGGCGAGCTGCGCCAGGAACAAGGGCTCGTCCACAGCTGCGGCCTCGAGGGCGTCCAGGGCGTCGCTGGGCTGGCCCAGCGCTCGGGTGGCGGCCACCATCGCCAGCCACAGCTCGCCCATGGGCTGGGCAGGGAGGTCGAAGGCATCGAGGGCCAGCAGGGGGCCGCCGAGGGCGGGGGGGGTGCTCAGGGCGGGGAGCGTGGAGCAGAGGCCCTCCAGCACCGCGACCTGGGCGCCCAGCACGGCCTGGCGGAAGTCGAGCCAGGCCGGGGAGCTCTGGTCGAGGCCCCGGGCCGCGGCGAGCCGGGCGGCGAGCGCCACGAGGCCGGGCTCGTCCATGGGCTTGGCGGGGGTGATGCCGTGGGGATTGCTGGACTGGGGGGCCATGGGATGGTCCGGGAGAGAGTGTGGCAGGAGGGGCGGCGTCCTCCAGGAGAACGCCGCTCATCGTCGCTGGTTGCCGCTGATGGTCAGCGCTTGGTCGCCTTGCGCTCGGCCAGCCTGCTGAGGCCCGCCGCCAGCAGTCCACCGGCGGCCAGGGCCGCCATGCCGGGACCACCTGCGGTGCGCACGGGCACGGGCTGCTGCGCCTGCCAGGCCGCCCAGGCGCGCTGAGCTTCGCGCCGGATGGTACCCATGTCGGCCTTGGCCTCGACGATGCCGTACTGAGCGAAGGGGCCGGGCAGCACGTAGATGGAGTGCAGGCCGCCGTGCTCCTCGACGCCGTAGACCGTGACCTCCTTGCAGCCGGCCTTCTTCAGGGCGGCGGCCTGGGCCTGGGCCTTGGCCACCATGTCGGCGCGCGGGCCGTAGTCCAGCGCGTCGGTGCAGCAGGTGTTCACACAGGCGGGGGAGAGGCCCTCGGCCACGCGGTCCACACAGCCGGTGCACTTGCGGGACTTCTTCGCCTCGGGGTCTACGTGGGGAACGCCGTAGGGGCAGGCCGCCGCGCAGGCGCCACAGCCGATGCAGCGCTCGGCGTCGACGGTGACCGTGCCGTACTCGGTGCGGTGCATGGCCTTGGGGCCGCCCTCTTCGGCGGGCTGCACCGGGCAGGCCTCGATGCACTTGGCGTCGGTGCAGTGCATGCAGGTCTCGCGCCGGAAGAACCACTTGACCCCGCAGTCGTCGCAGGCCAGCTCGTGGAACTTGATCAGCGTCCAGGTGCTGGCGGACAGCGCCGCCGGGTTCTGGTAGCCGCCGGGCGCCGCGAAGAACTCGGTCTTCTCCGCGGGCAGCTGGTTCCACTGCTTGCACGCGACCTGGCAGCCGCGGCAGGCCATGCACAGAGAGCCATCGTAGTAGAAGCTGTTGTCAGCCATCTCAGGCCTCCTTCGTGATGTTGCAGAGGAACGCCTTGAACTCGGGGATCATGGTGTTGGCGTCGCCCACGTGCGGGGTCAGGTCGTTCGCCGTGGCGCCTGTGGCCAGGCCTCGGTAGCCGAAGTGCCAGATCATGCCGACCTGGTGGACCGTCTTGCCGCTGACCACGAAGGGCCGCAGCCGCTTGGTGACCACCGCCCGCAGGGGGATGGCACCACGCTTGGAGCTGACGGTGACCATGTCGCCGTTGGCGATGCCCTTCTCGGCGGCGAGCTCTTCGGACATCTCCACGAAGGGCTCGGGCACCAGCTCGTTGAGCCAGGGCAGGCTGCGGGTCATGGCGCCGGCCTGCCAGTGCTCGGTGACGCGGTAGGTGGTGGCCACGATGGGGAAGTCGGTGCTGTTGCCGACCTCTTCGGGGTGCCAGATCTTGATCACCGGGCTGTTCTGCTGGCCCGACATGGCGTTGTCCACCGGAGACTCGAGGGGCTCGTAGTGCTCGGGCAGGGGGCCGTCCACGAGGGAGTTGGCGAACAGGCAGGCGTGGCCTTCCTTGCGCATGATGAAGGAGTACTTGGCCTTGTCGTCGGGGGTTCCGTCCTCCTGCAGCATGGGGGGCCAGCCGCCGTCGGGCACGTCGCCCCTCCACTTGCCGCTATCGCGGTCGAAGGCCACCACGGGCTTGTCGGGGGCCCAGGGGTGGCCCTTGGCGTCGCAGCTGGCGCGGTTGTAGATGATGCGGCGGTTGACCGGCCAGCACCAGGACCAGTTGGGGTTCAGCCCGATGGGGTCTTCTTCCGGTGTGGACGCGACGCGCTTGGCCAGGCGGTTGACGGGCTGGCCGTCCTCGAGGACATAGCTGCCGCAGTACAGCCAGTTGCCGGAGCAGGTGGAGCCGTCGTCCTGCAGGAAGGCGAAGCTGGGGACCAGGTCGCCCTTCTTGTACAGGGTGCCCTTGACCTCCTTGTCCTCCGTGAACCAGCCGTTGATGTGCTTGGCCACGGCGTGGGCGTCGGGCTCTTCGGTCTCGCCATAGGGCCAGTGCAGGTTGAGGATGGGATCGGGCAGGGCGCCGCCCTGGGCGTACAAGGCCTTGAGGCGGGCCTGCAGCTGAGTGAGGATCCAGAGGTCGGACTTGGACTCGCCCACGGGCTCGATGGCCTTGTAGCGCCACTGACCCCAGCGACCGGAGTTGGTGACCGAGCCTTCCTTCTCGACCGAGCCGGCTGCGGGCAGCATGAAGACCTCGGTGCCGATGTCGGCGGTCACGGCGCCGGGACGCTGCCAGAAGGCCATGGACTCGGTCTCCCAGAGGTCGACCGCCACGTACCAGTCCAGCTTGCCCAGGGCGCGCTTCTCGAGGGTGGCGTTGGGGCCGCCCACGGCGGGGTTCTGACCCAGGGTGATCAGGCCCTTGATGCGCCCCTTGTCCATGGCCTCGAACAGGGCGATGTGGGAGTAGTTCTCGCTGCGCTTGGGCAGCCACTCGTAGGCGAAGTCGTTCTCGGCGGTGGCCGCGTCGCCCCAGAATGACTTGAGCAGGCTGACGGTGTACTTCGAGTAGTTACCCCACCAGTTGGCGCTCTTGGGGTCGTTGGTGGTGGGGGTCCACTTGTCCAGGTAGGCCTGCAGGCTCGTGTTGTCCGCCGTGGGGCACTTGAGGTAGCCCGGGAGGATGTGGAACAGCAGGCAGTGGTCGGTGGAGCCCTGGACATTGGACTCGCCCCGCAGGGCGTTGATGCCGCCGCCCGCCACGCCGATGTTGCCCAGCAGCAGCTGCAGGATCACGTAGCTGCGGATGTTCTGGGTGCCGTGGGTGTGCTGCGTGGTGCCCATGGCGTACATGATCGTGCCGGACAGCTCGGGCTTGTTGCACTCGGCGTAGGTCTTGGCGACCTCCTCGAGCTTGGCCTTGGGGCAGCCGGTGATGTCGCTGGCCATGTCCAGGGTGTAGCGAGCGAAGTGGGCCTTGAGGAGCTGGTAGACGCAGTTGGGGTCCTGCAGCGTGGGGTCCTTGAGGATCACGCCAGCGTCGTCGACCTGGAAGTCCCAGCCCTTCTTGTCGTAGGCACCGTCCTTGATCTTTCCGAACAAGCCCTCTTTGAACCTGAACTTCTTGTCTACCAGGAACGACGCGTTGGTGTGGGCCACCACGTAGTCCTTCTGGATCAGGTCGTGGTCGAGCACGTACTTGATCATCGCGCCGATGAACGCGATGTCGGTGCCAGAGCGCAGGGGGGCGTAGATGTCGGCCTTGGACGAGGTGCGCGTGAAGCGCGGGTCGACGGAGATGAGCTTGCCGCCGTTGTCCTTGGCCTTCATCACGTACTTGAAGCTGATGGGATGGTTCTCAGCGGCGTTGGAGCCGATGATCATGATGCGGTCGGCGTGCTGGATGTCGATCCAGTGGTTGGTCATCGCGCCGCGACCGAAGGATGCCGCCAAACTGGCGACGGTGCTGCTGTGTCATATGCGGGCCTGGTGCTCGAGGAACACCACGCCCAGGGCGCGCGCCAGCTTGGAGTAGGTGTAGCACTCCTCGTTGTCCAGGGCGGCGCCGCCCATGCAGGCGATGCCCTCGGTGCGGTTGATCACGCGACCCTGGCTGTCGGTGGTCTGGAAGGTCTCGTCGCGGGTGGCCTTGATCTTCTCGGCGATGCGATCGAGGGCCCAGTCCCAGGACTTCTCTTCCCACTTGTCCGAGCCTGCGGCCCGGTACTTGACGCCCGTGAGTCGGCGCTCGTTGTTGGGGACCTGGTACAGGGCCGAGCCCTTGGCGCACAGCGACCCCTGGTTGATGGGGTGGTCCGGGTCGCCCTCGGTGTTGATGACCTTGCCATCGGCTGCCGTGACCAGCAGGCCGCAGCCTACGCCGCAGTAGGGGCAGATGGTGGTGGTGACCTTGCCCTTCTTGGGGGTGGCTTGCTGGGCGTAGGCTGCGCTTGGGCGCAGATCGAGCCCCAGGAAGCCCAACGCGCCTGCAGCGCCCGTGGCGCCGGCCGTGGCCAGGAAAGTCCTGCGTTGCATCTTCATACCGCTTCCTCCGGTGATGTCCCCCAGCTTCTGTGGGGGAACATGAGCCGCCAGGGCCCGCGTCGGGCTCTGGTCAGGGGAAGGGCCTATGGCTGCACAGATCTCGAAGCCCCGCACAGGTCCTGATCGGGATCATGCGCGAGGTCTTATATAGCTCGGAACCCGCGAAGGACGCTGGATTTCCCCTATCGATGTGCACCGTGGTGCACGACGGTATCGCTCGAACTCAGTCCCTGCAGCAGAGCACGCCACCCTTGTCGGAGTTGCCCACCGGGTTGCCGTCGTAGCTGCAGGAGCTGCCCCAGCAGCCTTTCTTGGTGACCAGCTCGCCCTCGTGGTAGTGGCTGTCGCTGTCGCCGAAGCACTCCCACGGTCCGTGGCTGGGCTCGGCTTCGTTGTAGCCGCAGCTGCCTTGGTTCATGCTGGCGATCACGCGGTTGAGCACGCCGCAGTTCTTGTCCGAGGTGAGCTGGGTGCCCAGGTTGCCGCAGCCGAAGATGTCGTTGCCGTTGGGGCTGGAGTCGTCGCACACCGAGCCGTTGTCGCTGTGCTGCTGCACGGCGAAGATCAGGGCCTTGTCAGGGGTGCCAGAGGGCACAGCGTCGTCGCAGCTGCCGGCCATGGCCGCCACCTCGGTCTTGCCCTCGCACACGTGCCAGCCCTCGGCGCACAGGTCCGCGGCGCTGCAGCCTTCGCCCTCGGCGTTCCAGCTGTCGTCGCCCGAGCCGTGGCTGCAGGTGGGGGCCAGATCCGAGCGGGTGATGCCGCCCACGCTCCAGCCGCCGGAGCAGGCGGCGATGTCGGGGTAGGCGCTCCAGTCCAGGTAGCCCTCGCGTTCGCCGTCGGAGCAGCCCGCTTCGGGGTCGGTCTCTGGTGGGTCGTCTACTGGTGGGTCGTCGAACTCCAGGGGGTTGCCCTGGATCTCCACGGGCTGGTCCGTCTCGTCGGGCGGGGACTCGATGGGGATCGCCGTGTCCTCGACGTAGTGCTGGTCCAGCTCCTTCTGGAAGCCCACCTCGTAGTCCATGCAGCCCAGCGCGCCTGTGCTCATGGCCAAGATGATGCCGTTGCGGAAGATCGTCGTGGCGGGGACGGGGATCCAGACTTCGAGGGTGCGCGCCATGGGGACCTCGGGGCTAGCTGTCGGTGGGGGTGGGATCGAGGTGGGGACGCATCATGGGGGAGACGTCGTCCACGCAGTTCCGCCCCGTGGTGCGGGACAGCAGGGTGATGTCCATGATGATCCCGTTGGTGGCCGTGTCGACCAGGGAGGGGTTGGTGGTCCAGACCGCCTGGTTGTCGGCGTAGGGCTCGGTGCCGCCGATGAGGGCCTCGCGATGGTCCACCACCACCAGGGCCTTGTGGGACCAGGCCGCCTTGGCCTCGTCGCCCTCGACCGTGTCGAGCCAGCAAGAGAAGCCCGGGGGGCAGCTGATGCCGGAGGCTGGGGAGTAGAGCACCCGGTGCAGGTCCCGGTTGTTCACGGCGTTCAGGGCGTCGAGCACGCGCTCGAGCTCGCGGGGCCAGATGCTGAGGTAGACCGAGCGCTTGGCTGAGCGGATCATGGTGTCGATCCTGGCCATGACGTCTTCGTAGCGGTGCAGGATCCACACGGGCTCGGGCCGGTCGCGCTTGGGCAGCTTGCCCAGGCTGTCGTTCAAGCTGTCGAGCTTGGTGACCATGCTGCGGCGCATGTTGTCGATGAATGTGGCCGGGTCGGTGGCGGCGTAGCGCGCGGGCTCGCTGCCCAGGCAGAAGGTGGCGCCGGCGTCCTGCAGCTTGCGCAGCACCGTGTAGACCGCCGAGCGAGGGATGCCCGAGCGCGCGGCGACCTCGTAGCCGGTGAGCCCGTCGGTCTCGTGGTCTTCGAGCAGGGTGACATACGCCAGGGCTTCGTTACGGGTGAGCCCCAGCTCCATGAACTTGGCGATGATCATCTCGTGCAAGGTCGGCTCCAAGCGCCCCGGGTGGGTCGGGGCTTCGTTGTAGTAACTCTATGGTGAGTCACGACGCGCTGTCAACATGAGGGTGCAAAGTTTCCGCACAGTCGAATACGGGGAACCACCGCGCGTCCAGCGCCCGGCACGATCCCCCCCTGCACCGGAGTCCTCTATGAAGGCCCTGATCTTCCTCTCTCTGCTGACCCTCCCCGCCTGCTTCGGCACCGAAGAGCAGGACCTGTTCGTCAACGCCACCATCGACGGCGCGGACTACGAGGGCAGCGTGGAGGGCGCCAACCTCTTCCCCTCCGATCCCTCATGGCTGCTGCTCTTCCCTTCGGATCCGCTCCAGGGCAGCATCTTCGGCTATGTCGCCGGCGAGACCGGCAGCTGGGAGACGGTCTTCGAGGAGGCCTGCGAGACCGACTGCACCTGGCTGCAGTACGCAGTGGGCTCGGCCACCTATGTGTCGTCTTCGGGCAGCATCGCCATCGATGTCTGGACGGATCACGAGCCCGAGAACGAGTTCGACGCGCGCATCGGCTACGCGGAGGGGACCTTCGCGGGCACGCTCTCCTGCTGGATGGGCTGCGAGGGCGCGGCCGAGACGGTGGAGATCACCGACGGCGTGTTCCGCATCCAGGTCAGCCAGAGCGAGAGCGGGGAGTAGCAGCCCGTGCTGGCTCGCGCGGCGCTGGTGTCGGCCCTGGCGCTGGGGGGGCTCGGCTGCGTCGGCGACCCGGGGGCGCTGCGCTGGGTCGAGATCCCGGCGGGCTCGGCATTCGTGGGCTTCGAGCCCGCGGAGCACAAGGCGTGGCTGCAGGAAGTAGAGCGAGAGAGAGAGACGGCACCTCCGCCGTCCGAGGTGGAGCTGACTCTGATGAAGCTGGGGGGCGCCGAGGTCACCCTCCCGGCGTTCCAGATGACGGCCACCGAGGTGACGGTGGGGCAGTATCGGCGCTGTGTGGAGCAGGGGGCCTGCGATGGCTCTGCGTCGGCCGCCTTCTCCCACTGTCAATGGGACGATGCGGGTCACTCCGACGAGCCGGTGGGCTGCCTGGGCTGGCAGCAGGCGCGGGACTTCGCCGCATGGGCGGGGGCGCGGCTGCCCACCGAGGCGGAGTGGGAGTACGCCGCCCGCGCCGGTACCCGGCAGCGCTTCGCGGGTACGGACAATCCCGCAGATCTGTGCCGCTACGCCAACGTGCTGGGCGTCGGAGACGGGCCGTCGGAGCTGGAGCTTCCCCATCGCTACGGCTGCGACGACGGGCAGCGCGGCGTGGCCCGGGTGGCGCGGTTCGAGCCCAACGCCTGGGGGCTGTACGACATGTCCGGCAACGCGCGGGAGTGGGTGGAGGACTTCTTCTTCGCCGAGCGAGAGGAACCCTTCGAGGTCCGGGCCCCCGATGGGTCTGTCGAGCCCGGCAGCTACCGGGTGCTGAGGGGGGGAAGCTACGAGCCTGGCAACCCCCAGGTCGAGGTCTGGCGGCGTGGCCACTGCCACGAGCAGAACCGCTACCGGGAGAACGGGTTTCGCGTGGTGCGCGAGAACTAGGTAGGGGTACACTCGATGGATGCAGATCTCCCATCGCACCCTGTCTTCGGTTTTTGTCCTCGTCCTGCTGGCCATGGCGGGCTGCACGCCCGTTCCGGACAGCGGGGGGCCGCCTGGTGACAGCGAGCCGGTGGCCGACACCGATACCGATGTGGACGCCGACAGCGACACTGACGCTGACGCCGACGCCGACGCGGACAGCGACGCCGACGCCGACGCGGACAGCGACGCGGATAGCGACGCCGACACCGACGCCTGTGGCGACGACCTGAGTGGCAGCGCCCCTGTGGCCGGCCCCCAGGGCCTGATGATCCAGGCCCACACCTCGAGCGATCTCTGCGCCCTCGAGCGGGCCCTGGACCACGCCTGCGAGGACCACCGGGGCGGCGGCGCGGGCACTCTGCGGGATCTGGTGCTCACCGACGTGGTGCTGGCGGTGGACGGCGCGCCCAGCGAGGTCCTCAACACCGACGTGCTCGAGCTGGTGGTGGAGTACTGGGACTGCTGGGACAACGTGTTCTTCGGCACCATCCCCGAGGTCATCCTGGACGACCCCTACGACGCCAGCACCATCGAGAGTGAGAGCGCCCGTTGGACCTGGCTGTACGCCGCCCGGCGGGTGGGTGCCGACCTGGATGCCTGGCTGGATGCGAACGCGCCAGGCCGTCCCTGGCACGGCTACATCAGCTACGAGGCCCACCTCGAGGCCATGACCGACACCAGCTACCGGGCGGCCTACGAGGCCCTGCTGCTTCAGCACAGCAACGATCTCAATGCCCTGAACCCGGGCATGGCCCAGGCCTGGTCGCCGACCTTCTGGGTGACCCCCGGAGCGGCCAACACCTCGTCCGTGCGGGCCGCCATCGCCGACCTGCTCGAGGGCGTGCCGCGGATCTCATGGTTGCTCATCCAGGACCACCTGGGAGTCGACACCTCGTGGGACTGCCACGACGCCCTGGGTTGGCTCGCGGTGGTGGAGGATGCGGGCCCCCACTTGGCGTCGGTGCAGCTGAACGTCGAGTACTTCACTGTCGACAGTATGGGGATTCACGATGGCGATGCCAGCGAGATCGCGGCGCGTGTGGCCTGCTATCAGGCGGCCGGTGCGTCACTGGGGGCCAGCTTCGAGTGGCGTTACTGGTATGGTGTTCACGGACACTGATCGGGGCTGACATGGATCGTTTTGGCCGCATCTTTGCGCCGCTGTTGCTGGCCGGCTGCCTGCCGCCGGCGGACACGGCCTTCCCCGGCGCGCCACCCCCGCCACCGGACTCGGGGCCCGTGCCAGATACGGGCTTCGACAGCGGGGACACCGGCTTGGCCGTGCCGGAGGACCCGGACTGCGCGATTGCCACTTGGGTGCCCACGGACCATCCGTCCATCCAGGACGCCATCGACGCGGCCAGCAGTGGCGACACCATCTGCGTGGAAGCGGGAACCTGGTACGAGACCCTCGACTTCTCCGGCAAGGATCTGCTCCTCATCGGGGCCTACGGTGCCGCGGTCACGACCATCGACGCGGACGGTCCCGGGCCGGTGGTGAGCTTCGTCAGCGGCGAGGGGCCGGACGCGGAGCTGCGGGGGTTCGCGATCACGGGCGGTGTGTGCAGCGAGTACGGTTGCAACAGCAGCTACGGCGGCGGCCTGTACATCGTCGGTGCGTCGCCCACCCTGCGCTCTGTCGTTGTCGAAGGCAACGAGGTCTACGGCTACTATGGCGCGGCCGGTGCGGGTGTCTACGTCAGCAACTGGGCTGACCCGACCCTCATCGACGTGGTGATCCGGGACAACATCGCAGGTGCCCACTACGAAAATTCGACCCAGGGCGCGGGCCTGTACCTCGGCAGCTCCAGCGCCTGGCTCGAGCGGGTGACCATCACCGGCAACCAGGGGGGGAGCTATCCGAGCTACGGCGACGGGCTGTACCTGTCCTATGGCGATGTGGTGATGGCCAACGTGGCCATCGTGGACAACGGCCGCCCTTCGGTCTGGCGCGGAGCGGGCCTCGGGATCTACATGTACAGCGCCACGCTGTACGGCCACAACGTCATCGTCGCGGGCCACCAGGCGGACAGCGGTGGGTCGCTCTACGGCCTGGGTGTGTTCGCGCAGATGAGCCACCTCGGCCTGCAGAACGCCACCATCCACGGCAACATCGGCGGTGGGGACGGCTCCCTGGGGGCCGGGCTGGACCTGATGGACAGCACGGCCACCTTGGTGAACACGGCCATCACCGGCAACATCATCTCGGACACATCCGACCCCACCACCCGTGGCGAGGGGCTGAACCTCCGCGGCGGCGGGGTGGAACTGCGGCACTGCTTGCTGTTCGACAACGGCAGCACGGATGTCTGGGGCCTGGACGACCCGGTGGGAACCGAGGGCAACATCTCGGTGGAGCCTGACTACGTGGATGTGAGCGCGGCCGATCCCCTGGACTGGGATCTCTCTCTGGCGCCGGGCTCCCAGCTCGAGGATGCAGGATCGGCGGACACCCAGGACGCTGACGGCGGGCCGGCTGACATCGGCGCCTATGGAGGCCGCGGTGGCACGTCCTGGTAGCGCCCCGCTGGCCCTGGGCCTCGGCCTGCTGCTGGCAGGCTGCGGCGACAAGGACGACACCGGGTCCAAGATCACGCCGGACAGCGGGGACTCCAGCCCCGAGACCCACGACACCCGGGACAGCGAGCCCCCGGACAGCCCGGTGGAGACGGGCGGCGAGACCGGCGACACCACGCCCTCGCTTCCCGATCCCAACTGGTTCCCCGACAACGACGGCGATGGCTTCGGGGTCACCATCGACGGGCTGCACTCCGAGGAGGCGCTCTCCGGCTACGTGCGCGAGCCCGGCGACTGCGACGACACGGACTTCGACGTGAACCCGCTGGCGTGGGAGTCCTGCAATGGCGTGGACGACGACTGCGACGGGGATGTGGACGAGGATGTCTGCGAGGGCAGCCTGGCTGGTGCTGATGCCATCCTGCGGGGGGTGGCGCCGAGTGAGGGCGCGGGGGCCAGCGTGTGCTGGGTCGGTGACGTGGACGGTGATGGGGTGGCAGACCTGGCCGTGGGAGCCCCCTCGGCGGACGGTGCCGAGGGCTACGAGGGGGTGGCCTACCTGGTGTCGGGGCCGGTCAGCGGTGAGCTGTCCCTGGCGGACGCCACCGCCCGCATCCTCGGAGGTGCCGCGGACGATCTGCTGGGCGGGTCTCTCGCGGCGCCCGGTGATCTGACGGGTGACGGCCTGGCGGATCTGCTGGTGGGCGCTCGACGGGAGGACAGCGGCGGCGGGAGCGCCGGTGCGGTCTACCTGTTCGCGGGTGCCTTCAGTGGCGAGCTGGGCCCGGAGGACGCGGAGGCGGTACTGCTCGGCCAGGACGGAGACGAGATCGGCTCGGCTCTCTGCGTCGGCTTTGACAGCGACGGGGACGGCATGGGCGAACTCATGCTGCCTGCGGAGGGCGAGGATCGGGCCTACCTGCTGTCGCTGGATGCGCTCATGGGGACCGGCTCGGTCGTCGATGTCGCGCTGGCCACCTTCACCAGCGACGTCGTGAGTGCCGCTGTGGGCGTCCCCGATCTCGACGGAGACGGGCTCGACGACCTGGTGCTCTCCAACGACAGCGACGACGCTGTGGCCAGAAATGCCGGCGCGGTGTTCGTCTTCGTGGGCGGGGTGGTCGGCGCCGTTGAGCTCTCCGATGCCGACGCGATCTGGCTGGGCGAGGGCGAGACCCACTACGCCGGCGCGACCCTGGCGGGAGTCGGGGACGTGGACGGCGACGGGCTGGGGGACCTGGCGATCCAGGCGTTGTACGCCGGCACGTCCGAGCGGGGCACGGTCTACCTGCTGGCGGGCCCCGCCACGAGTGGCGGCAGCCTGGCAGATGCCGGTGGACGCCTCGAGGGCGAGGACGGACACGACCTGCCCGGCTACGCGATGGCTGCGACCGGCGATCTCGACGGCGACGGCCACGCCGACATGGTCATCGGCGCCCGCGACGCGTCTGTGTTCTGGCGCGAGGGCGGCGCGGTCTACGTCGTGCACGGCCCGGTCAGCGGCACCGTGTCCCTCGCCGACGCTCACGCCCGCTGGCATGCGGAGTCCCCCGAGGACAACGCCGGCGGCTCGGTCTCGGTGGCGGACGGCGACGGCGACGGCGTGATGGACCTGCTGGTGGGCGCGGCCAACGCCAAGGTGGATGGCGTCAGCCATGGTGGGGCGTATGTGATCTACGGGCTGGACTGAGGGATCAGACCCGCTCGCACTGCCCCCCAAGCCTCTCGTTCAGCGCAACGTGCCAGTCCAGCACGGCCTGGGCCCTGCCCGGCAGCTCCCGGGTTCCCCAGATCACGGTGATGGTGCGGCGACTCTCGTCGGTGGTCTTGGCGCGCTGGGAGTCCTTGACGGAGTTGGCGCAGGGGCCGGCGGCGTCGTGTAGGCAGATGAGGCCCTTCAGGTCGATCTCCTGGCCGGACATGTTGAAGACATAGCGGGCACCCTCGGGGGCGATGCCCACCCGCAGGGGCTCGGAGAGCTTGTCCAGGTCCACCGTGCTCACGGGCAGGCAGCCGTGCAGGGCCGCCAGGTTGGTGGCGTCCACTGCGGCGTTGATGAGGGGGAAGTTCCCCTTGGCGGCCACCCCCCGGATGTACTCGTTGCAGGGCTTGGAGCGACCGGCGGGCTTGAAGCCGCCGTGGCGCAGCAGGTCGCGGACGGCCCCCTTGATGGCGTCGTCGAAGGGTGAGAACGGGACCTCGGCGTCGATGGCGGCCAGCGCCTGCAGCCAGGCGGGGGCGGGCAGCTCACCCAGGGGCGCGGGCCAGGTGGTGACGAAGGCGCGCAGGTCGAGGAGCGGGTGGGGGTCGATGGTCAGCATGGGGGTCCTTCGGGGCTCGGGGGCAGCGATGCCCTCCTATCGGATGTTCACGGTGTCGAGGAGCTGATCCCCAGCTCTTCGGCGGACCAGGAACGTTGCTCCCACTGGCCCACGGCGGCATCGACGATGGCGACCAGCCGACCCTGGTGGGCCTGCATGCGCAGGATGCGGGGGGTGTCGGCGTCGGCGCAGACGGGCTCGGCGCCGGGAAGGCCGGTGCAGAGCCAGGCCTGCTGGGTGGCGGGGTCGACGGTGGCCCACACGGGCTGCCCCCCCAGCCAGACGGGGCCGAGGTGGGGCATCAGCCGGGTGGGCAACTGCACCGCGCCGCGGCTCTCCCAGCTGCGGCCGTCCCGGGTGGCGGCCACCACGGCCACGCTGCCGTCATCCACGAAGCCGCTGGCCGCCAGCAGCACCAGGCCGTCGGGCCCGGCGGCCAGGGCGGGGTACTCGAGGCGCCAGTGCTCGGAGTCGCCGGCCAGCTCCCCGAGCGCCGCGGGGTGGAGGGCGCCCCAGGAGATCCCGCTGCTGCCCAGCTCCGCGAAGCCCAGGTGCACGTCGCGCTCGTGGCGGGCCTCGTTGCCGATGCCGCTGGTGCCCACGGCCACCCAGGCTCCCCCGGCGGACGGCAACAGGGCGGCGTCCTGGGGGAAGCTGTGCTCTCCGACGGCGGAGGACCGCTGCCACCCGCGGCCGTCCCAGCGGGCGAGGTCCACGCTCATGTCGCTCTCTTCGGTGGCCCAGCTCTCGGTGGCCAGGCCGTTGGGGTCGTGGGCCCAGGCCACCACCAGCATGCCGTCTGTGCCCACGGCCATGGCGGGACGCCAGTAGGGGCCCACCCGGTCCACGGGGAAGCCCAGGGCTCGCCAGCTGTCGCCTGCATCGTCGCTCTGCAGGCAGCGGGGCACCCAGGCGGTCTCGGACTCTTCAGGGGCCAGCGTCACCTCGCGGAAGCACAGCCAGTGGCTGGAGCCGTCGGTGGCCATGGCGGCGGCCTCCACCGCGATGGCGCCAGGGTCCGACAGGCGCTGGCCCGCGACCCACAGCTCGCTGCGGTGGGCGGGGTGGTCCAGGTAGCGGATCTCGGCCTGGAGCTCCCCGGCCAGGGCCAGGTCGGCCAGGCCCGAGCGGGAGGGCATGCCCGTGGGCGTCTCCAACAGGTCGTCGCGCACCAGGCCGTCGGCCCAGGGCAGCTCGACGCCCAGGAGCGCGGCCAGGGTGGGGGCGAAGTCCACCAGCAGCACGGGGCCATCGGCGTCTATGCCCGCGAGCACCCCGGGCCCGGTGAGCAGGAAGGGCACCCGCCGGCACCCGTTGCAGGCGCAGCCGTGGTGGCGCCAGGGCGGGTCGCTCGAGGCTTCGCTGTGGCGGCCGTGGTCGGAGGTGAGCAGGACCCAGGTGTCGTCGGCGTAGCCATCGTGCCGGTCCAGCCAGCGCCAGAACCTGGCGATGGGCCGGTCCAGGGCCCGGATGTCGTCCAGGTGCTCGACGTCTTCGCCGTAGTGGCCGGAGCGGTCCACCTGGTGGAGGTTGGCCAGCCCCAGGCGCACGGCGTGCTCGCTGAGCCGCTGCTCGAGGACCTCCAGCACGTCGCTGTCGTCCTGGGAGGTCTTCTCGCCCTGGTCGCCTTGGGTGACGTGGAGGTACTCGGCCGCTGCGGGCTCGCCCAGCCCGGGCCATAGGCTGTAGGTCAGGGCCATGGGCAGCTTGGTGTTGGCCACCAGCACGCTGTCGGCCGCGGTGACGCTGGCGTCGGCCTGGCGCAGCAGCTCGCCGATGGTGGGCAGGGTGACCCGGTAGACGCCGGGATCGCCGCCGATGGGGTAGTTGGCCAGGGGCAGGCGCCGGCCGGTGAGGATGGTGGCGTGGGCCGGGACGGTGGTGGTGGCGGACAGGCTCCAGGCCTGGGTGGAGCGCACGCCGACGCCCAGGCGCTCGTCCCAGATCTTCGGCAGGAAGTCGGAGGGTTGCTCGCCGGTGGCCGAGGAGGGATCGTCGCCCAGGGACTCCTCGAGGCGCACCCCGTCCATCACCAGGATCAGGGCGGTGCGGTCGGGAAAGACAGTGGGCTCCGGGTCGCAGGCCGACAGGGCCGTGGACGCCAGGGCGAGCCAGGCCATGGTGTGGGGTCGCGGCGAGCGGGTGGGGGTGCGTTCCATGGCAGCGCCGAGTGTAGCCGCCCGCCCGTGCGGCGTCGCCTGCGGCCTGGGAAACCCCTCCCCCGACCCGATGGTCAGCGCCGGCCCGTGACCCCCACGATGAGCAGCAGGCTCATCAGGGCGCACACGCCCATCATCAGCAGGAACATGCCGACGGTGGGGAAGGCGTGGACCACCCAGGCCGCCGGCAACACAGGAAAGAGCAGGTAGGCCGGGAGGAAGGCCAGCTCGTGCAGCCGCCAGCTGGCGCCGGCGGTGCGCGGGCGGGTGAGCCGGGCCACCAGCTCGGGCAGGTAGACGGTGAAGGCGGCGCTGCCGGCGGTGGCCCAGAAGGGGTGGTCGAGGAAGCTGTGGCTGTTCAGGACCAGCAGGTCGGCCCCCAGGGCGGCCAGCACGGCCGCGGTCACGGCCAGGTAGAAGCCCACTTGCCCCAGGGTGGCCATGAGCCTCGAGGGGGCCTTGGGCTTGGGGGGGGCCTTGGGCTTGCGCAGCTGGTCCAGGGCGTGGGTCTCGCGGGCCACCTGCCGCGCCAGGTCCAGCAGGGCGTCGCTGCGGGTGACCCCGAGCTCGATCTGCTCGAGCTGGGCCTGCAGCTCGGTGAGGCGCTGGATGTGCCGGGCGGCCGAGGGGGGCAGGGCCTTGTCGTCGCTGGGTGTGGCTCTGGCGGCCTGGGCCTTGATGTGTTCCAGCAAGGCGCGCTGCCAGGTGACGATCCAGTGCTTGAGCCGCTGCTGTGCCTGGTGCAGGCGTCCGTCGGCTCCGCTGCGCGAGGCCGGCCCCTGCTCGAAGCTGGTCTCGACCGATGCCAGCTGGCTGCGGGTCCACCCCAGCAGGCTGTGGGTCTCGGCCTGGGCGTTGTGCCCGGCCTCGGTGGCGCCCCCGGTGCTGGCGGGCAGCTTGTCGAAGCCCGGGGTGGCGGTGATGTCGTCCAGCTCCCGGAACAGGTCCTGGCAGGCGTCCCGCCGCTCGATGAGCGCCTGGACGCTCTCGTCCTCCATCTCCTGCAGCAGGGGCTGGACCGCGGCGGCCCAGGTGGTCTGCTCGAAGGCGGGGTCCAGCGCTGCCAGCGTGAAGTAGAGGGGGTCGAGGTCGATGGCGCGGCGCAGGCAGATCTTCACGCTGCGGTTGGCCTGGGCGTAGCGGGAGGCCACCAGGGCCTTCTGGTAGTGTACGCCGCCATCGTTGGGGATGGCCTGTTCGGCGGCCAGGGCCAGCTCCCAGGCGTCCTTGTAGTGATCGGCGAGGGAGCTGGCGCGGGAGGCCAGCAGCCGGGCGCTGCCCGCGAGCCCAGGTGCGGCGCCGGCTGGGAGCACGTCGGCCACCTGCTGGAACGCCGAGACCGCGAGCTCGTGGCGTCCGTCTCGCGCCAGGACGAAGCCCAGGCGCAGGTGGACGCGGGGATCCTGGGTGTCCAGATCGCTGGCGGCCTCGAGGAAGCGGCGTGCCCGGGCGGTGCGGTCGCGGGCGTTGGTGCCCAGCACGGCGTCGGCTTGGCCGATGAGCTCATCCACCCGGCTCGCCACCTCGGGGCGCAGGCGTCGCTGCTTGCGCGCCCGATCCAGGACGGCGGCATGGCGCGCCTCGATGGCCAGCGCGTGGGTGAGGGTGAAGCGGTGGCTCAGCTGGTCGATCAACGCCCCGTTGGACACCGGCTTGGTGCGTGCCTCTGGGTCGTTGTCGTCCGCCAGCCGGGTTCGCCAGCCCTCGGCCTGGGGGGTCTGGCGCTTCCAGCTCAGGGCCTCGAGGTTGATCTCCTGCGCCACCCAGGTGGCCTGGGACAGGTGCTCGCCGATCTCGTCGGGGCACAGCGCCGGAGGATGCTCCCCCAAGCAGTTCAGACAGTAGGCGTTCATGGATCGGTCAGCGCTGGCATCGGGCGTGCCTCCGCGGGGCCGCCGCAGTGGCGCACCAGTATACCAGCCCTATCGGTCCACAGGCCCCGTCGGTGCAGTCCACGGCCCGTCGGCGCGATAGTGGCCCTGCGATCCTGGAGTGAGCTCATGCCCGTGGCCCTGGACGTCGATCTGCCCTTTGTGGAGGACGCTCGGATCGTCATCGACGCCCAGGCCAGCGAGCCCGCCTGGAAGCAGGCCCTGGTGATCGACGACTGGACGGTCTACTTCCCCTCCGCCGAGGGCGAGCCCGAGGTCCACGCGGTGGCGCGCCTGCTGGTGGATCGCGACGCGCTGTACCTGCACTACCGGGTCGAAGATCCGCAGCCCGACCGCGTGCGGGCCCGGCTCACCCGGCGCGATGGCTTCTGGGGAGACGACTGGGCCGGCATCTACCTGGACCCCGCCGGCCAGGCCCAGCGGGCCTACATGTTCCTGGTCAACCCCCTGGGTGTGCAGGCCGACGCCACGCGCCTGGCAGGCCACGACGACGCCATGTCCTGGGACGGTGCCTGGGAGAGCTCGGGACAGCTCACGGAGTTCGGCTACGAGGTGGAGCTGCGCATCCCCTGGCGCACGGTGCGTCACCCTGCCGAGCTGGGGCCGGTGGGCGTCAGCCTGCTGCGCTCCTCGGGCCGCACCGGGGAGCGGGCCTCCTGGCCCGTGCGAGACCCGGACGTCAGCGGCATCCTGGTGCAGGAGAACCTGCTGAACGGCCCGGGCACCGTGGATCGAGGCCTGGGCCTGACCATCACACCCAGCCTGGTCTTCGGGTGGACCCAGGACGGCCCCGCGCTGGATCGCTGGGGGTTCCAGGGGGTGGCGCCAGGCCTCACGGCGCGCTTCGATCCCTCTCCAGCGGTGGCTGGACTGCTCACGGTCAACCCGGACTTCTCCCAGGTCGAGACCGACGCCTACCAGCTCGAGATCAACCGGCGCTACGCCCTGAGCTACCAGGAGAAGCGCCCCTTCTTCACCGAAGGCCGGGAGTGGTTCGACGGCCCCTACGGGAGCCTGGTCTACACCCGCTCCATGACCACGCCGCGCTACGGTGCCCGGGCCACGGTGGAGGCCGGCGGCTGGACCGTGGCGGCCCTGCACGTGCTGGACGCCGAGCCCGCGGACAGCTTCTCGGAGGGTGGAGGCTGGGGCGAGGCCGAGCTGGGGGTCGATGGCGCCCGCCATGCCACCCTGGACACCGCGCTGCGCCTGCGCCGGGCCGTGGGCCGGGACGGCTACCTCGGCGCCCTGTACAGCGACAAGACCATCACCGGCTCCCGGCTGGGGAACCGGGTGCTGGCGGTGGACGGCCGCGCGCGGGTGGCGGACGCCTGGGCGGTGGAGGGCGCGGTGATCGGCTCGCTCACCGACTATGCCGACGGCGCCACCGAGCTGGCCCCGGCCGCCGCGTTGCTCGTGGACCACGGCAGCCGCCGCTGGCTGGCGGGGCTGGAGTCGGTGGTGGTGCACCAGGACTTCCGCGCCGAGAATGGGTACCAGGTCTACGCCGACTCCTGGTTCGAGGGCGCCTGGGCTGGGTACCGCTTCTTTCCTGACAAGGGGCCGCTGCGGCGCATCACCTTCATGCCCGTCAACGCGGGGATCGCCTGGCGGCCCAGCGATGGAGCCCTGCGCGAGCTGGTTGTGGAGCCCACGGTCTCGCTCTACTTCCGCAACGCCATGGTCCTGGGTGTCGAGGTGACTCGGGAGCAGGAGCTGTACGGCGCCGCCACGCTGGTCTACGACCAGGTGCAGGTGGAGCTCGAGGGCGCTCCGCTGCAGTGGCTGCAGGTCGAGGCCGGGGTCGAGCTGGGCCAGGGTCCGTACTACGCCGAGGCTGTGGTGGGCGGCTACTCCCAGGCCTACGGGGGCCTGCGCATCAGCCCCGGGCGTCGCGCGGCCTTGAGCTTCGAGGGGGCGTGGGAGCGCATGGAGCTGGATGAGCGCGAGCTCTACGCGGGCTGGGTGGGCCGCGCCAAGCTCGAGCTGTTCGCCAGCCGCGCCCTGTGGGCTCGCCTGGTGCTGGACCGCAGCAGCCTGGACGACGAGCACTCCGGGCTGGCCCTGCTGGCCTGGGAGCCCTCGCCTGGTCGGGCCGTCTACCTGGGTGGGGGCGTGGACCAGGACGCGGCCGACGAGCTCGGCTGGCAGGTCTTCTCGAAGCTGAGCTGGCGGTGGGTGCGCTGATGGTGCGGCCGTGAGGCGTCGGCCGTTTGGCTGCTGCTGCCCTGTGTGATCGGCCGCTGTGTGGAGGCCGGGGTCCTGGGAGCGCCATAAGTGGAGCTCCTCTGCAGGAGCCGAGCCCATGACCATGACCGAGCTTCCCCGAGCCGTTCCCCTGGACGGCCCCGAGCATCGCGCGCTGGTGCGCGGGAGCATCTCCATCCCCGGGCAGTACGCCCGCGCCATCGGCCGCGCCGGCAGGCCCCAGGGTGAGATGAGCGGGCCCGCGCGCCAGGCCCTGGGCCCCATCGTCATCGAGCACCCCGGGCGCGCGCTCCTCCCGGAGGTGGTGGCTCGGTACCGTGAGGTCTGCGGCTATGGCGTGGGCGAGGCGGTGCCCTCGAGCTTCATGGAGACGCTGTTCCAGGGCCTGATGGTGGAGATCGTGCTGGCCCCCAGCTTCCCGTTCAGCCCCTTCGGGGTCATCCACCTGGGCCAGACCATGCAGCGGCACCGGGCCGTGGCCCCCGACGCGGTGCTGGATCTGCGCTGCTCCCTGGCGGGGGTGATGCAGACCCGGCGCGGCTTCGAGGTTGAGGTCGCCATGCTGGCGGAGCAGGCCGGGCAGCCGGTGTGGCAGGGCACGGCCGGCCTCATCTCGAGGGGCAAGGCCACCCGGGCGGGCAAGACAGGGAGCGCCAAGCTCCCCCCGGTCCAGGACGGCGGCGGCTGGTCCGAGCCCCAGGCCCTGGAGGTCCCGGGCGACACGGGCCGGCGCTACGCCGGGGTGAGCGGCGACTACAACCCCTTCCACCTCTACGGGGTCTTGGCCAAGCTCTTCGGCTTCCCCAAGCCCATCGCCCACGGCATGTGGACCCTGGCCCGGGCCTTGGCCTGGGTCGAGTCGGGGCTGCCCGAGCTGCCCGAGGCCTATCGGGTCCAGGCCAGCTTCAAGAAGCCGCTGCTGATGCCGGGCTCGGTCGCCCTGCGCCAGCGGCCGCTGGCAGAGGGAGCCGTGGGCTGCGACTTCGAGGTCCGCCACGCCCGCAAGGACCACCCCCACCTGGTGGGGCAGCTGAGCTGGTAGCGTCCAGCGCTATTCCTCGTCGACGGCCTCGAGCTCTACCACCTGGATCCCGTAGGGGTCCACGGCGGCGTAGATGCCCCTCGACAGCAGCCTGCGGCCGGAGATGGGCTTGTCCCACAAGGGGGCTGCGGGGTCGGTAGCCAGGCGATCGTAGGCCATGTAGTCGCGCTCTGGGTCGATGCGGGCGGCCAGCTCGCCGCCGAGCTCGAAGGCGTTGCTGCGGCGCTCGGTGTTGGACAGGTTGGCGAAGACCACCACGGGGTTCTCGCTGAGGTCGTCGGCGGTGCGGCCCACCGCCACCAGGGCGTCGTCAGGTCCGCCGCGCTGGGGTTGGAGCCAGTCCCGGTTGTCGTCCTGCAGGGCCGGCAGGACCTTGCGAGCCATGCCCACCCGGGCGTTGCTCTGGGCCAGGGCGAGGGCTTCCTGGCTGGGCTCTGCCAGCACGTCCACGCCGGCGTACTGCTTGAAGCGCAGCTTCTCTCGGCTGCCCAGCTCGTCGCCGGCCAGCTCGGCGTACGGGCCGCCCATGAGCTCGAGCAGGTTGCTGATGCGTGCGCCGGCCTGCAGGTCGTCGCCGAAGTGCTGCTGGAAGCGCTCCTCGTCGTGGCTGTCCAGGTTGGTCAGGTCGTGGAACCAGGGGTGCTCGAGCACCCGCTGCAGGTCCCCAGGGCTGCGGGCGGCCAGGAACTCGTGGTACCAGCCGCCCTGGCCGGCGTCCAGCCAGTGGCGGGTGTCGGTGTTGGTGTGGAAGTCCTCGCCCATCACGAACAGGCTGCGCCCGGGGGTGTGGCGGTCCACGTCGGCCTGGGCCTCGCTGATGCCGTGCTCGAGCAGGCGCAGGGGCAGGCCGGTGAGGTGATCCAGCCGGAAGCCGTCCACGCCCATGTCCACCGCCCAGAAGCGCAGCACCCGGGTGAGCCACTCCTGCACGGCGAGGTTCTCAGCGGTGGGGTCCACGTCCCACCAGTTGTAGCCGTAGCGCATGCGCCCGTGGTTGAGCTGGGCCACGTCGTTCCACTCGAACCAGCCGCCGGCGGCTTTGTCCTGGGGGCCCGCGGCGCCGTGGGGGTCGCCCGCGGCCGAGCCGTACAGCCAGGGGGCCACGCGCTCCATGGTGTCGGGCTGGTCGTCGATCAGGGCCTGCTGGACCTGCTCGGCCTGCGCGGGAGTGACGGTGACCTGGGAGAAGTCGTTCAGGCGCACCTCGCGGTGCTCGTTGCCGTCGGCGTCGGTGGTGACGAACAGGTCGCGGAAGCGGTGGTCGTGGCCCACGTGGTTCAGGGCCACGTCCAGGACCACCTTGATCCCCAGCTGGTGGGCGCGGTCCATGAAGGCCTGGAACTCGTCGTTGGCGGCCTGGCGGGCGGCCTCACCCTCCATGCCCTGGGCGGCGCGGGACAGCTCGGGGTTGACCGTGAAGAAGTCCTTGGCGGCGTAGGGACTGCCCGCGTCGTCGCTGGGGTGGCGGCCGTCCCACTTGGAGACCTCGAAGGGCGGCATCATCCAGATAGCGGTCTTGCCTTGGGCCGCCAGCCACTCCAGGGTGTAGCGCCCGTTGGTGCCGGGGGAGCCGTGCTCCATCATGTCGGCGAAGGTGCCGTAGCGGCCGGTGGTGGGGTCGAAGTTCAGCATGCCCACGTTGATCTCGGCCATGTTCAGGGCGTCGTGGCGCTCGTCCCGGGGGCGGAAGCGCAGGTCGGCGATGCCCTGGGCGCCCATCCAGTCCCAGCTGGCGCCGCCGTCGCGGGAGATGCGCCCGACCGCACGGTAGTTTCCCAGCTTGTGCACGGGGATCTCCGCCCGGTAGACCGCGGCGCCGCCCTCCCAGCGGTCGAAGCGCATGTCGACGGCGTCGAACAGGGACAGATCGTCGTTGTGGTCCACGTTGGTCCAGACCTGGGCCTGCAGCTGCTGAGGCTGCTCCGCGTCGTAGACCCGCAGCTCGAAGCCGATGCTGTCGCCGGGCTGCTCCCAGGGGAAGTCCACCAGGCCGGTGCTGTCGGTGGCCGTGCTGCGGAAGTCTCCGATGCGGGGGACCCAGGAACCTTTGTGCTGCTCGCCCAGGGCCTGGACGATGGGGGCCAGGTCCTGGACGCAGCTCGAGGCGCCGGGCGTGCAGGGGTCCTGTGCCTGGGACAGGCCGGTGATGAGCAGGAAGAACCAGGGCATGCAGCCTCCGGGTGGCATGGGGCGCCGGGTGGCGCGCGCCTCCTAATCGGATCGGGGTCGAAAGCGAGCCGCCGAAGTGGGGCGTGTGGAGTTCGACGGTCCTCGTCGCCCCGACAGGCCGGCCGGAGCTTGGATTGTCGAGGATTGCGGAGGCTATGTGTGGATCTGACGGGTCAGAACTCCCGGACGATGAGCACGGTCAGGCCGGCGCTCCAGTTCAGCGCTGCGCCCGACCCCAGCTCTTGCTCGATCTTGCCCGTGAGCTGGATGGCCAGCGGGGCACCGTGGGGGGTGAAGTCCAGGGTGGCGAGGGCGCCGGCATCGAGGATGGTGTGTCCCTCGGAGAAGGGTGAGCGGATCAAACGTCCGGCGCCGTTGATGAGCACCCAGTCCGCGATGACGCCGCCAGCCAGGAGCCCGCCCACCAGGCTGGCGGATCCGCTCGCGCTCAGGTCTGCGCTGTCCTTGGGGGGGTAGAGCACCCTGAGGCTGGCCCCGACAAGGGGGCCGATGTAGCCCTTGGCGACAGGTACGTCGGCGTAGGAGGCGAAGTTCCAGAGGTAGGTGGCGTCGGAACGGTACCAGAAGCGCTGGGCGCGGTTCTTGTCACTCCCTACGGTGAAGTAGGGGGCGGGCAACCACTTCCGGTGCTCGTCGTCGTCGATGTCCTCTTCTCGCTTCTTGGGCCCGTAGCGCAGGTCCCACAGGGTGGGCTCGTCCACGGTGAAGCCAGGAGCCGGCCCCCAGTAGCCTCCCTCGATGGACCAGGAACGCAGCCTGGCGCGATCGCCATCCCCTCTGCTCCAGAGCAGCCGCACCGCGATGTCCTCGTCGGGGGTGCCCAGGTAGAGGCCCGTGGGCCAGGCCCCGATGTCGCCTGTGGTGACCGTCGCCCCGATGCCGATGTCATCGCGGTTGGTCGCCACGGCGGGCTGTGGGAGGGCCACGGCGGGTTGGGGCAGGGCCACCGCCAGAAAAATCACCGAGAACATGGCCAAGGTCGTTCGCCGCATGACTCCCCCACGCTGAGAGTGGCCTGACACCATCCAGCCTACCACGGGAACACGAGGCCTTGATGATGGCCGGTCATGGGCGGGATCGCGTCGACGCTATCGAACATAGATCGCTGGGGCCGGCGGTGCGATGGGAGGGGCTTTCCCGACGGCATGGCCCTTGCATTGCCACCGTGCATGCCGGAGGCTCGTGCCATGCGTCGTGTCGTGCTCATCTCCCTGGTCGCGCTGCTGCTGGCGGCAGCGGCCATGCTGCTGGTTCCCGCCCTGCGGGATCGGTGGCGTCCCTGGGGCCCGAGCTGGGTCCAGGGCATCGACGTGTCCCACCACCAGGGCGCCATCGACTGGCCTGTGGTCGCCGACGACGGCGTGCGCTTCGCGTGGATCAAGGCCACCGAGGGGGGCGACTGGGTGGACCCGCGCTTCGTCGAGAACTGGGAAGGCGCGGGCAGGGCCGGCATCCCCCGGGGCGCCTACCACTTCTTCACCTTCTGCCGTCCTGGGGCGGAGCAGGCGGCCAACTTCCTCGCGACCGTGCCCCTGGCCCAAGGTGAGCTGCCGCCGGTGGTGGACCTCGAGTATGGAGGCAACTGCGACCGGCTCCCGGACAGCGCCAGCCTGGGGACAGAGCTCGAGCGGTTCATGGACGCCGTCGAGGCTGCCGCCGGCCAGCGCCCCATGGTCTATGTGACGGGGGAGCTGATCCGGGACCACATCACCCTGCTGGTGGGCGAGCGGCTGTGGGTGCGCGCCATCCACCACCCCCTGGGCATGGAGGCGCCCCTTCCAGCCGAGGTGTGGCAGTACTCGAACATCGGCCGGGTGGACGGCATCGAGGGTCGAGTGGATCGCAACGCCTGCCGGGTGGGGGACTGCCCGTGGTAGCCCGCTGGGCCACGCCCGCTCGCTACAGCCCGCCGCCCCAGGCGATGAAGACCTTGCCCGGGGTGTCGTCGTCGCCTGGCGCCGCGATGGCCAGATCGTCCCGGCCGTCGCCGTCGAAGTCGCCAGCGGCCATGGCCGTGCCGAAGCCGTCGGGGACGGAGCAGTCCGAGCCCTCGCAGGTCGGCTCGTGGGCGCCGACGAGCATGACGTCCGCCTCGAGCTCGCGGTGCTCGCCTTCGGCCAAGGGGCCGCGGAGGATGGAGACCCAGCCCCCGGTGCTGGCCCAGGCCAGGTCGTCCTGGCCGTCGCCGTCGAAGTCGGCGACCAGGGCGGTGTCGCGGCTGCCGCCGGCGTAGTCGGAGATGATGGTGATGGGCGCTTCGTCCATGGGGTCCACCCGCAGGTAGGTCAACACCGCCAGGTGGCGTAGGCCCTCGAGCTGCCCAACCAGCAGGAAGTCGTCGTTGGCGCCGCTGGCGATGTCGCCGTCGACCACGATGTCTCGCGCCAGCCAGCCGGCGTCGTTGTTCTCGCCGTCGTTGCCGGGGTAGCTCTGGGTGGCCTGGCGGGCGCAGGGGTCCTCCTCGCCGCCGATGGTGCGCAGGGCGGTGCTGGGGCCGTCCTCCCAGCCCTGGGAGGTGTGGGTGATCGCCAGGCCCTGTGCGAAGTCACCCAGGATGGCGCCAGCCTCGACGAAGCGCGACACGCCGCTCTCGTACCAGAAGTAGTCGTTGCTGAAGTCGCACTCCAGCTGGTGGGCGTAGTGCTCTCCGGTCAGGGGGCCCCGCAGCAGGCCGCCGTTGGTGCAGAGATCCACCTGGCCGTCGCCGTCCACGTCGCAGGGGGCGTGGTCCTGCACGGTGGGCATGGGGTCGATCATGGCCACGGCCTGTTCGCGGGTGATCTCGCCTGCGAAGGGGCTGGACCACAGCAGGAAGACCTGGGCGTCGGGGTCGTAGGCTTGGTCCTCGTCCTCCCAGCGGTCGGCCAACAGCAGGATGTCGTGGGTCCCGTCCCCGTTGAGATCGCCGGGGAAGGCCATGTCGCGCTGCAGGTCGTAGGTGCCCTGGGACAAGGCCTCGCTGCTGGCGCTGAACCAGGCCGAGGCTCGCTCGTCCAGGGCGCCGCCCTCGGTGGGCACGGTGAGCAGCCAGGCGGTGGCGCAGCCCTCGTCCGTGGTGCAGGCCCAGGCGTCGTTCCATTCGGCCACCAACAGCTCGTCCATGCCGTCGCCGTCGAGATCGCCAGCGCTGAGACCCAGGCCAGCGCGGCCGCCGATCCGGCCCGCGAGCACGGGGCCTGAGACCGGGGTCCAGGAGGCGCCGGGGGGCGCGTCGCTGTCGCCGAGGGGCTCGGTGGAGCACTGGCAGCCGGCCAGCGCGACCAGGCCAAGGTAGGGGAGCAGTCTGTGTGCCGCCGTCTGGATCCGCCCCTTCATCGTGCGGCTCCCACCCAGGCTCCGCCGTACCAGAGCCACAGCTCCGGGGCTGTGGTGGTGGCGATCAGGTCTCGGTAGCCGTCGCCGTTGACGTCGCCCGCCACCAGCACGCCTTGTCCGAGCTGGTCGCCCGGCTCCCCCGCCAGCGCGGTGAGCCCGTGGGCGCCAGCGCCGGCGGCGCCGCCCGCGAAGACGTGGACCTGTCCGCGAAGACCCTGGCCGCCTGGCGCGCCCGCGGCCAGCTCATCGAAGCCGTCGGCGTCCAGATCTCCCATGGACATGGCCTGACCGAAGGCCTGGCTGCTGCCCGCCAGCCTGGAGGCCGTGCTCCAGGCGTAGGCACCGTCGACGTTGGGGAACACGCGGATCACCAGACCTCTGCTGTCGCTGGCCACAAGCTCGGGCCGTCCGTCGCCGTCGAGGTCACCGTCCGTCGACACCGCGTAGGCGTAGGTGGCGTCCAGGCCGCCGTTGAGCTCGAGCCTCTGGGTGTCGGCCTGGAAGCCGGCCTGGGATCCGAAGTAGATCAGCGTGGTCTGATCGCCGGGGATCGTCAGGTCCTGGTAGCCGTCGCCGTCGACGTCCCCAGCGGGCAGGACTCGGCCTGGCGTCACGCTGTCCACGGCGTAGTGGCCCTGGTAGCTCGGCCCCTCGGTGCCGCCCGCGAACAGCAGGAAGCCGCGATCGTCGGTGCTCACCACGATGTCCTCGTAGCCGTCGCCGGTCACGTCGCCCGGCGCGCACACCACGGCGCCCAGGCCCTGATCGTCGCCAGGCCGCAGCGTCCACGGGTGCTCCAGGTCCAGGCCCTCAGGCGTCCCCTTGTAGGCCTGCAGCGACACCCCGTCCGTGCGGAAGATCAGATCGTCGTAGCCATCGGCGTTCAGATCGCCGGCCGCCAGTGGCGTGTCGGTGGAGACCGCCAGCTCCTGCCACAGCACGAGCCCTTGGGCGCTGCCCTGGTACACGCCCAGCAGCCTGGCGTAGCTCACGGCCACGTCGCCGTAGCCGTCGCCGTTCAGATCGCCGGCGTCCACCAGCTGAAGCTCGCTGCTGGTCCAGCCCGCCAGCTCGATCTGCTGGTCCGGTTCCAGCCGCTCCCAGAAATCAAGGGCCTGGGCTTGTGTGGTCACAACCCCCGCCAGCACGACGGCGCAACCTGTTGCGAACCTGCGCATGGTTCTCCTCCCGGTCCGGGAAGGGTAGCATGGGCCTCACCCACCGCCGGAGAAAATCCATGCTCGCCACCGTCGCCCTCGCCCTGCTGCTCGCCGCTCCTGTCCACGCCGATCCGGCGGCCGAGCCCACCCCGGAGGCGCAGCCCGATCCCATGGTCGAAAAGGCCTTCCTGCTCGTGGCCGCCAGCAAGGACTGGGACACGGCCCGCAGCACCGCCAGCCAAGCCGCTCAGGCCCTGGCGCTCGAGATCAAGGTCGAGGTGGAGCCCCACCCCACCGAGGGGCTGAGCTTCGACGCCAAGACCTGCGCCGACAACGGCTTCGAGCACCCCTGCTACGTGGCCCGGGGCCGCCACGACGACGGTGAGTTCGTGAGCGTGGAGTGGTCTTCGGCCTACGAGGGCTTCACCCCGGGGCTGTACATCGTGGTGGTGGCGTCGGGCCCCGAGGCCGAGGTGAAGAGGCACCTGCCCGCGGCCCGTGAGGTCTACGGCGACGCGTACATCAAGAAGGCCAAGGTGTACATGGGGTGCATGCACTGAGCACTGGGTGGTGGCGGGAGGATGTGAAATCCTCCCGCCCAGCGGATCTCAGAGCGCCAGCGCTCTCAGAAACCCCCGGTTCCTGCGCGCCGACTCGAAGGGGGAGCCCATGCCGGGCAGGACGTCCTGCTCGACGATGATCCAGCCGCCGTAGCCCTGGCCCCGCAGCCAGCCGGTGATGGCCTCGAAGTTCACGGTCCCCGCGCCCAGCTCGCAGAACACGCCCTGGCGCACCGCCTCGAAGTAGTCCCACCCCTGGGCGGCGGCCCTGCGACCGATCTCGGCGTCGAAGTCCTTGTAGTGGATGTGCCAGGCGCGGTCGCCGAAGCGCTCGAGGGCCTGCATGGGATCGCCGCCGCCAAAGGCGTAGTGGCCCATGTCCAGGCACAGCCCCAGCAGCTCGGGGCTGGTGCGCTCCATCAAGGCGGTCACCTCGGCGGGGGTCTCCACGAAGCCGGCGCAGTGGTGATGGAACACGGTGCGCAGGTCGGTCTGCTCGCAGACGGCCCGGGCCACGGCCTCGGCGCCGCGGGCGAAGGTGGCCCACTGCTCGGAGGACAGGCCCTGGTCGGGCCGGATGCGGCCGGCGTGCTTGACCCGCTCGGGCACCGAGCCGTTGGCGTCGGCCAGCACGATGAAGGCCTCGTCGCTCAGGGCGGCCAGCAGGCGTGCCACCTTGACGGCCTCGGCCACGCCCGCCTCGTGGGCTCGCTCGTCCACCAGAGCCACCGGGACGAAGGCCCCCACCAGCTCCAGGTTGTGCTTGCCCAGCAGCGCCCGCAGGGGCTCGGGCTCGGTGGGCATGAAGCCCCAGTCGCCCAGCTCGGTGCCCTCGAAGCCGGCGCTGTCCATCTCCCAGAGCACCTGGTCGGCGGCGGCGGCTTGGCCCTCGAGCTCGAACTCCAGCACCCCCCAGGAGCAGGGGGCGTTGCCGATGCGGATCCGCTGGCCGCGGCGGCGGACGGGGGGCTGGCGGCAGCAGCAGGGGGTGGGGGGTGCGCTGCTCATGCGGGCTCCTTGGGGTCCAGGGCGTGGAGGTGGCGTTCGTTGACCACCTGGGCCTCGAACTCGGCTCGGGCGGCTTGGACGCTGGGCATGGTGCTGACCTCGGCCACGGGCACATCCCACCAGCTCTCGTAGCCGGGCACCCGGGCCTCGCGGTCGCACTCCACGACGACCACGGCGGGGCCGCTGAAGGCGACGGCCTGGGCCATGGCGTCCTGCAGCTCGGCCAGGGTCTGGGGCTGGAAGACCACCGCGCCCAGGGCCCGGGCGTGGGCCGCGTAGTTCACGGGCAGCAGGTCTTCGCCCAGCTGCTCGCCGTCGCGCAGGCGGAAGCGGGTGCCGAAGCCGGAGCTTCCCAGGCCTTCGCTCAGGCCGCCGATGCTGCCGAAGCCGTGGTTGTCCACCAGCATGATGTTGAGGTTCAGGCCCTCTTGGACCGCGGTGGCCAGGTCGCCGGACATCATCAGGTAGGTGCCGTCGCCCACCAGCACCCACACGGTGCGGTCCGGGGCGGCCAGCTTGACCCCGATGCCCGCGGGGATCTCGTAGGCCATGCAGGAGTAGCCGTACTCGATGTGGTAGCCCTTGGGGTCGTCGGTCATCCACAGCTTGTGCAGGTCTCCCGGGGCCGATCCCGCGGCGTTGATGATCACATCCCGGGGCTCCATGGCGGCGTTCATCGCCCCGATCAGCTCGGCTTGGGGCATGGGCTTGGCGCCGGTGGGGGTGATGAGCCCCTCGCGGATCTCCAGCCAGAGCTCGCGCTCCCGGGCGATCTCGGCGGCGTAGGAGGGGTCCACCGGCTCGTCCAGCATGAAGCCGAGCTCTTCGAGGGTGGCCCGGGCGTCGCCCACCAGCATCAGCCCCCCGTGCTTGGCGGCGTCGAAGTCGGTGATGTTGAGGTTGACGAAGCGCACGTGGGGGTGCTGGAAGGCGGTCTTCGACGCCGTGGTGAAGTCGGACCAGCGCGTGCCGACGCCGATGACCAGATCGGCCTTGGCGGCGATGCGGTTGGCGGCCAGGGTGCCGGTGGCCCCCACGGCTCCCAGGCACAGGGCGTGGCTGTCGGGCATGGCCCCCTTGCCCGCCTGGGTGACGCAGACGGGGATGCCCGTGGCCTCGGCCAGCTCTACCAGCTGGCTGTTGGCCCCCGAGTAGGTGACGCCCCCGCCGGCCACGATCAGGGGGCGGGTGGCCTGGGAGATCATCCTGGCGGCCCGGGCCACCGCGGTGACGTCGGGGCGGGGCCGGGGCACCCGCCACACCCGCTTGGCGAAGAAGCCTACCGGCCAGTCATGGGCCTCGGCCTGGACATCCTGCGGCAGGGCCAGGGTGACCGCGCCGCACTCGGCGGGCGAGGTGAGCACCCGCAGGGCCTCGGGCAGGGCGTAGAGCAGCTGCTCGGGCCGGTTGATGCGGTCCCAGTAGCGGCTGACGGGCCGGAAGCAGTCGTTGACGCTGATGTCCTGGGAGCTGGGCGACTCGAGCTGCTGCAGCACCGGCGCCACGTTGCGGCGGGCGAAGATGTCGCCGGGGAGCAACAACACGGGCAAGCGGTTGATGGTCGCCAGCGCCGCACCTGTGATCATGTTGGTGGCCCCCGGACCCACGCTCGAGGTGCAGACCCAGCAGCCCAGGCGATCCTTCATGCGGGCGTAGGCTGCGGCGGCGTGTACGCCGGCTTGTTCGTTGCGCACGGGGATGTAGGGCAGCTCGGGGTGCTCCTGCAGGGCCTGGCCCAGCCCGGCCACGTTGCCGTGGCCGAAGATCCCGAACACGCCGGCGAAGAAGGCCTGCTCGCGCCCGTCGCGCTCGACGTGTTGAGCCAGCAGGTAGCGCACGAGGGCCTGGGCGGTGGTGAGGCGGACGGTGGGCATGGAGGGCTCCCGGGAACGACATGGGGCAGAGCTTTATCCGCTCCCGCAGGCCCTCGAGAGGCCCTCGATCTAGCCCAACATCCAGCGATGCTCCTGGGTGAACTCCGGCACGGTGTAGGGCTCGCCGGGCAGGTGGCGGATGGCCCAGAGGTAGTACATGGCGTAGCCGGGGGCGGCGCACTGGCTGTGGTCGCGGTTGTCCAGGATCTTGAGCGTGTCGCCGTGGCGGATCTTGAGCACCTCGTCGCCCAGCTCGCCGTGACCGTAGCCCTGGGGCTTGTCGAAGCGGTAGTGGTAGATCTCGGGCTGGGGGTGGTGGTGGGGAGGGTAGCTGGACCAGCGCCCGGGGAAGTTGATCACCTCGCCCAGCACCAGCTTGCACTGGGGCCGGTTGCGCAGGTCGAAGATGGTGCGGACGATGCGGGTCGCGGTCTCGTCCAGCTGGCCCTTGCCGCGGTGTTCCTTCTCGAGCATGGTGTGGCCGTCGAAGAGCAGGGGCTCGAAGCTCGCGTCGTTGTCGACGCCCACGTAGACCAGCTCCACATCCGTCAGGGCCTCCATGTGCAGGGGGAAGCCCTTGGGGTAGTGCAGGCAGATGGGGTCGTCTTCGAACACCGACTCGCGCCCCACCACGGCGCGGCCCTCGGGCTCCGGCAGCACGAAGGTCAGCTCGCCCTTCATGAGCAGCAGGGCGCCCTCGCGCTGGGCGCAGGCCCGGGTCACCCGCCCCGCGGGCATGCGCAGGATGCCCAGCTCGATGCCCGTGTCGGCCTGGTTCTCACCGATGCGGGTGATGTCGGTGTAGCCGTCGGGGTCGAAGCCCTTGGGGTTGCGGATCAGGTGGGGGTGCATGGAATTCCTGTTGGCGGGGTTGTGGCCTCATTATCCTCGATCCGGTGAGGGACGCCCCCGGTTATCCGTCTGCAGACGGACCCAGGCGCCCTCTGGAGCATAGAGCGGCCCTGGTACGAGGACTACGATGCACATCTCAGAAGGAATCCTGACTGGCCCCTCGGTGATCATCACCAGCCTCGGCGGCGCGGCGGTGGTGCTCTGGGGCGCTCGATCCATGCAGCGCTTCGTCAAGGAGCAGCCCCGGCGGCGGGCTCTGCTGGGCATGGCCGGGGCCTTCGTGTTCATGGTCTCCCTGATCCCCATCCCGGCGTTCACGGGCACCACCTCCCACCCCTGCGGCACGCCCCTGGTGGGCATCCTGCTGGGGCCTGGCATCGGGGCAGGGCTGGCGGCCTTGAGCTTGTTGCTGCAGGCGTCGTTCTTCGCCCACGGGGGGTTCTCGAGCCTCGGCGCGAACACCATCAGCCTGGGCCTGCTCGGCGCGGGCACGGCGTGGCTGGTCTTCGTGGGCGGGCGGCGCCTGGGGATGCCCCTGTGGGCGGCGGCGGGGCTGGCTGGCCTGCTGGGAGATGTGGCCACCTACGCGGGCACCGGGGGGATGCTGGCGGCGCACCTGGCCTGGGTGGCGCCCGATCCCCAGTACGGCTTCCTGCAATACCTGGGGGTGATCTACGCGGCCTATGCCCCCACCCAGAGCCTCATCGCCGCCGGTGAGATGGCGGTCACGGGCTACGCGATCCATGCCATCGCGCGCCAGCGTCCCGAGGTGCTCGTCTCCCTTGGAGTGATCCGGAAGCAGGTGGCCGCGGCCGTGCTGCTGCTGGTGGTGGGGCTGGCCAGCCTGGCCCTGCCCTGGGCTCCCGTGGCCCTGGCGGCCCAGGTCGAGCCGGCTGCCGAGCAGCAGGGCTTCGCGGGCATGGACGAGGCGGTGAACGAGGCGGTGGCCGAGGCCGCGGGCGCTCCAGCCCGGGCCCCGTTCATCGACATCGAGAGCATGGGCGACGTCTGGAACTCCATCCTGCTGGGCGCGGGCGGCATCTGTGGCTTCATCATCGGGCGCTGGTGGCACCTGCTCTTCGGCGCCAAGCCCGGTCCTGACGAATCGGACGTCAAAGCCCCATGAGGAGCGCCGCCCTCTCCCTCACCAGCCTGCTGATGGTCGAGGACGTCGCCTTCAGGGAGCGGGTCTACGGCCTGCAGGGCTGGGACCCCCGCCTCAAGGTGGCCCTGGCGGCGGCGGCAATCTTCGGCAACGTGTACTGGGCGCGGCCCTGGCTCTCGGCGGTGTTGTTGGGCCTGGCGCTGCTGGGGCTGGCGTTCTCCCGCACGCCCCCGCGGGCGCTGCTGTTCTTCGTGCTGGCCCCCAGCTGGGCCCTGCTGCTGGTGGCGGTGGGCTTCGCCGTGGGCTTCGGCCACACCGCGGTGGCCTCCCTGGGGCCGGTCACCGTGTACCGCGAGGGGCTGCTGATGGGCGGCAACGCCGTGCTGCGCGTGGCCTCGGAGATGTCCTGGGTGGCGCTGCTGATCCTCACCACGCCCTTTCACGACATCCTGGGAGCCCTGCGCCGCTTCCGCGTGCCCGAGGTGTTGGTCTCCACTACCGGCTTCATGTACCGCTACGTGTTCGTGTTGTTCGGCGAGTTCTCGGCCATGCGGGCCTCGGCTCGCGTGCGCGGGGGCTTCGACGGAACCCGGCGCAGCCTGGGCACCATCGGCGCGCTGGTGGCCCAGGTGTTCTTCAGGGCCTACGATCGCAGCGAGCGCATCGCCCTGGCCATCCAGGCGCGCGGAGGAGATCAGCTGCCCGCCCAGACCCTCGAGTCCTCCGCCACCCAGCCACAGCCCGAGCCCTGTCCGGAGGACTGCGACGTCACCCCCGCCGCCCTCCCCGCGGGCGCTGAGCTGCTGGCCTGCGAGGATCTGCACTTCGCCTACGATGGCGGCATCGAGGCCGTACGCGGCGTGGGGTTCGCCATCGGGCCCGGCCAGGCGGTGGCCCTGTGCGGCCACAACGGCTCGGGCAAGACCACGCTGCTGGCGCTGCTCACCGGCTTGCTGCAGCCCGCGCGAGGGGTGGTGCGGCTGCGGGGCGAGCCCCTGACCCCCACGGCTGCCCGGCAGGTCCACCACAGCGTGGGCCTGCTGTTCCAGGACTCCCAGGATCAGCTGTTCTCGAGCTTCGTGGCCGAGGACGTGGCCTTCGGCCTGCGCAACCTGGGCCTGGCCGAGGCCACCGTCACCGCGCGGGTACACGAAGCCCTGGCCCTGTGCGAGGTGGAGCACCTGGCCCATCGGCCCATCCACCAGCTCAGTGGCGGCGAGATGAAGCGGGTGGCCCTGGCGGGCATCCTGGCCATGCGCCCACCCCTGCTGGTGCTGGACGAGCCCACCAGCGGCCTCGATCCCGCGGCGGCCGAGCACCTCGAGCGCCTGCTCGTTCACCTGAACCGCGATCACGGCTACGCCATCCTGGTGGTCACCCACGAGATGGAGCGCATCCCGCGCCTGGTGGACCGGGTGCTGGTGCTGGCCGAGGGGCGGCTGGTGGCCGACGGTCCGGTGCGCGACGTGCTCACCGACCTGCCCCTGCTCGAGGGGGCGCGGCTGCGGCCCCCGCCCATCACGCGCTACTTCGCGGCCTTGCATCCGGGGGCCGAGCAGCTGCCGCTGACCATGGAAGAAGCGCTCGGGTTCGAACGAGAATAATCGGCGTAGAATTAGAGAAATAGTCGGCAGCCGGGGGGCTGTGCGGCTACTGTGGGCGGTGCATCGGTGATGCCAGTGCCCAGCGTACGCCACGGTTCGACTGGGCCCCTCCGGCCACGCACGGCGGGTCCGGGCAGGAGCCCCGGATTCGCGACCGGACTCCCCGCAATGGGTAGCCACGCTACCCGTTTCGTACCTGAAAAAGCCGCATTGTGGCCGTTGAGGCGCCGCCATATCATCTTCTGCCGATCGCCGGCATGGGAAGTTCTCGAAAATGCCAGTAACAAAGCCGGTAATAGCTCTCCATGAGCCGTCGTGGTCCCGCCCGCCCGCCGGTGGGACGTGGCCCCATGCTTGACCCGGGCCCAGGCTCCTTCGATCTGCAGGGTGTCGGTGTGGTCGGCTGGCGGCAGATCATCGGGGGCCTGCTGGACTCCATCCTGGTCCTGGACCGCGACGGGATCATCCGCTTCGCCAACCGCGCCAACCACGCAGCCTCGGTGGATGAGTTGCTGGGCAGGCCCTTGTCCGAGCTGATGCTGCCCGAAGATCGCGAGCCCACGATCGCCATCCATCGCGCCGTCCTGGAGAGCGGAGAGCCCGCGACCTACCAGCGGTCGTACAAGCCCGCACCAGGCGTGGATCGCATCTACGAGGTCCGGGTCAGCCGCCTGGTCCAGAGCGATGTGGTGCTGGGGCTGATCGTCTCTGGGCGCGACATCACCGAGCGGGTGCGGGTCCAGGAGCGAGAGCAGCACTTGGAGCGGGTCCTCGCCCTGGTCCCTGAGGCGGTCCTGATCCTGGACCCGCGGTCCAAGGCGCTGCTCGCCAGCAACGCGGCCACCGTCGCGCTGTATGGCTACAGCTCCGAAGCCCTCCTCGGCCTGACCCTGCGCGACCTCGAGGCCAGGCCTGGGGTCGCACGGGGAGGTCGGGCCCCGACTTCGGCTGGCCTTGGCGCCACCCGCGGGATCTGCTGGCACCGCCACCGTGACGGCACGGTGTTCCCTGTGGGGGTCACCACCAGTCGTCTCTCCCAGGGAGACCAGGAGGTGGAGCTGCGCGTGGTGCGGGACATGAGCCCGCTGCACGATCTGCAGGAGTCCCTCGAGCAAGGACGAGATCTGCTCATGGCCAAGAACGAGCTGTTGGAGCAGAAGAACGCTGCCCTGCGGGAGCTGATCGATCAGGTCCGGACCGAGCGCGTGCGGGTGAGGGAGCAGGTACAGGCAAACGTGTGCAACCTGGTGCTGCCCCACCTCGATCGCCTGCGCGCGCGGCTGCAGCCTGCCGAGCTCCTCGATCTGGAGCTGCTCGAGTCCAACCTCCATGAGCTGACCTCCTCGTTCGGCAGCCGGATCTCCGACCTGGGGGCCTGGCTGAGCCCCCGGGAGGTCGAGGTCTGCAACCACATCCGGCAGGGTCGCACCAGCCAGCAGATCGCCGCAGCCCTGGGGCTGTCTGCCCAGAGCGTGGCCGTGCACAGGCGCAACATCCGCCGCAAGCTCAGACTGACCCACCGCGGGGTCAACCTGCAGACCTTCCTTCAGAGAGAGAATGGGTAGGCGCGATACCCGAACCGTACCCGAACAAACACTCTTTGTAAGGCCATAATAGCAGTTTATAAGGTTTCTTTCGTTGAGTGTGAGGGTCTGTATGAGTCAGCCTGCCCAGCCAGCGGTGCGCTCCCAGCGGCTGCTGCTGTCCCTGGGCACTGCGCTGCTGTCCATCCGCCAGGCCGACTCCGAGGATGAGGTCTTCGGGATCCTGGCGCGCACACTGCAGGCGACGGGCTACCAGGCCGTGCTGTTCCGGCTGCAGCCCGAGGGGGCGCGGCTGGAGCTGGTGGAGCTGACCTCCGGCCCTCAGCTGGTGCTCATGGTGGAGAAGCTCGCGGGGGTCCGGGCCAGGGGCCTCACCCTCGAGCTGGGGCAGGTTCCCTTGCTCCAGCGTGTGGTGCGGGACGGCGAGGTGGTCTACTGCGATGACATGGCCGGGTGCCTGGGCCACGCCATCCCTTCGGCCGTTCAGGGCGCTGCAGGCAAGTTCGCCCAGCTGCTGGGCATGGGCCAGGGGGTCTACGCCCCGCTGCGGTCCCGGGGTCGATCCTTCGGGCTGGTGCTGGCTGCGGGCTCTGATCTGTCCGAAGCGGAGGTACCTGCCTTGGCCTCCTTCGCCACCCAGGTGGGTGTGGCGGTGGAGAACGCTCGCCTGCTGGCCGAACTCTCCGCAGCCCGCGCCGGGTTGGAGCAGCAGGTGCGAGAGCGCATCGCGGCTCTGGCCGAGAGCGAGGCCCGCTACCGCGGGCTGTTCGAGCATGCCGAGGTGGGCATGTTCCGCTCGCGGCTGGACGGCTCGGCGGTGCTGGCGGCGAACCGCAAGCTGGCGGAGATCCTGGACAGCACCGTGGAGGAGATCCTGGCCGAGCCGGCCTTCCTGCGCTGGGCGGATCCGGCCGACCGCGACGTCATGCTCGCCGAGCTGCACGAGCGAGGGCGGGTGGTCGACTACGAGGTCGACAACCTGACCATGAAGGGAGAGCAGCGCTGCTCGTTGGTGTCCATCCAGCTCTTCCCCGAGCAGGGTGAGCTCGAGGGCTCGGTGGTGGACATCACCGAGCGCAAGCGCACCGAGGCGGCCCTGGGGGCCGGCGAGGAGCGCTTCCGGACCTTCTTCGACTCGGCCCCCATTGGCAAGAGCATGACCTCGCCCCAGGGCCTGCTGCTGCGGGCGAACCCCGCCTTGTGCGACATGCTGGGCTACACCGCGGAGACTCTGGCGGTCACCTCCTTCGCCCAGATCACCCACCCCGACGATCTGCCCGAGAGCAGCGAGTGCGTGCGCTGCCTGCTGGCCGGCGAGCGCGACACCTGGGCCATGGAGAAGCGCTACCTGACCGCGAACGGGCGCTACCTGTGGACCCACGTGACCACCCGCCTGGTCCGCGACGAGGCGGGCGAGCCGCTGTACTTCCTGACTCACATCCAGGACATCGATCAGCACAAGCGTGATCTGCGCGAGTTTGCCCTGCGCAACCAGATCGCCGAGATCTTTCTGACCACCGACGATCAGGGCATGTACCCGGCTGTGCTGGACGCCATCCGCGTGGCCCTGGACAGCCCGCGGGGGGTCTTCGGCTACCTGGATGGGCTGGAAAGTCTTGCGAGTCCATCCTTGGTCCTGGAGGCATGGGACTATTGTGAGATGGTTGGCGAGAAGTGGGTTCTCCCGCACGAATCCTGGGGCGAGAGCTCCTGGGTCCGCTGCCTGCGGGCCTGCCAGCCCTTGATGAGCAACGAGCAGAGCGACCTCACGCCCCTCGGACACATCACCATCGATCGGCACGTCTCCATGCCCATCGTGCACCGTGGGCAGGCCATCGGCCTGATCCAGGTGGCCAACCGGGCCAGCGACTACCGCCACGAGGACCTCGTGCTGCTCGAGCGGGTGGCCCAGGCCATCGCCCCGGTGCTGCACGCCCGGCTGATGCGGGATCGCCAGGAACAGCAGCGCCTCGAGGCCCAGGTCTCCTTGCAGCGGGCGGTCGTCGCCCTCGAGAGCTCCAACAGCGATCTCGAGCAGTTCGCCTATGTGGCCAGCCACGACCTGCAGGAGCCTCTGCGCATGGTGAGCAGCTACCTGCAGCTGCTCCAGCGCCGCTACCAGGGCCGGCTGGACGCCGATGCCGACGTGTTCATCGGCTACGCCGTGGACGGCGCGCGGCGCATGAAGGCCCTGATCAACGATCTGCTCACCTTCTCCCGGGTGGGCACCCACGGCGCGGCTTTCGAGATCGTGTCCATGGAGCGGGTGCTGCAGCGGGTCAGGGACAACCTGGGCCTGCTCATGGCCGAGCGGGGGGTGCACCTCGAGCGCGAAGCGCTGCCCGAGGTGCGCGGCGACGAGGGCCAGCTGGTGCAGCTGCTGCAGAACCTCATCGACAACGCCATCAAGTTCCAGCCAGGCCCAGATCCCGTGGTCCGCGTCGCGGCCCACAGCGAGGGCGACGAGTGGGTGATCACGGTCCAGGACCAGGGCATCGGCATGGAGCCCCAGTTTCTCGAGCGCATCTTCACCATCTTCCAGCGCCTGCACGCCGTCGGGCAGTACCCGGGCACGGGCATCGGGCTGGCCGTGTGCAAGCGCATCGTGGAGCGCCACGGCGGCCGCATCGGGGTCGAGTCCCTCCCGGGAGTCGGGTCCACCTTCAGCTTCGTCATCCCCAGCTCCGAGGAGCCCACCCCATGAAGCTCACCCCCATCGAAATCCTGCTGGTGGAAGACAACCCCGGCGACGTGCGCCTGACCCGCGAAGCCCTGAGCGAGGGGCGGGTGGCCAACACCCTGCACGTGGCCTGCGACGGGGTCGAGGCCCTGGCCTTTCTGCGCCGGGAGGGCGAATACCAGGGCGCCCCCCGGCCGGATCTGATCCTGATGGATCTGAACATGCCTCGCATGGACGGCCGCGAGCTGTTGGCGCAGATCAAGCAGGACAAGGACCTCAAGCGCATCCCCGTGGTGGTGCTGACCACCTCGGCCAGCGAGGCCGATGTCTTCCGCAGCTACAGCCTGCACGCCAACTGCTTCATCACCAAGCCCGTGGACCTGGATCAGTTCATCCATGTCATCCGCTCCATCGAGCAGTTCTGGTTGACCATCGCCAAGCTGCCCAGTGGGACGCCCAAGGTCGAAGAATGAGGGTCCTGCTGGTCGAGGACAACCCCGGCGACGCGCTGCTGGTGCGCGAGCTGCTGTGCTTCCAGCCCAACGCGCCCACGGAGCTGGCCGAGGTCGGCAGCCTGAGTGCCGCCTCGCAGCGGCTGGAGACAGAGCCCTACGACGCGCTGCTGCTGGACCTCGGCCTGCCCGACAGCCAGGGTCTCGAGACCTTCGAGCGGCTGTCTGCCGCGCACCCGGAGCTGCCCGTGGTGGTGCTCTCGGGGCTGGGGGACGAAGCCGTGGCGTTGCGCGCCGTCCAGGCTGGGGCCCAGGACTTTCTGGTCAAGGGCGAGATCGACGGCGATCTGCTGGTCCGGGCGCTGCGCTACGCGGTGGAGCGCCAGCAGGGCAAGGCCGAGCTGCGGGCCTCGGCTTCTTCGTGGCAGGCCACCTTCGACGCCATCGGCGACGCGGTCTCTCTCCTGGACGCGGACCAGCGGATCTTGCGGTCCAACACAGCCATGCAGAACCTGACGGGGCTCACGGCGGAGGATCTGCGGGGCCGGTTTTGCTACGAGGTGGTCCACGATCAGTGCGAGCCCCTCGCGGACTGCCCCTTCCACCGCATGTGCGACAGCCGGGCGCGCTGCTCTATGAAGCTGGAGTCCGGCTCGACCTGCTACCAGATCCACGTCGATCCCCTCTTCGACGAGCACGGAGCGCTGGTCGGAGCGGTACACACCATCGCCGATGTCACAGTGCAGCACCAGGCTGCGCGGGCCACCGCGCGCTCTGAGCGGCAGCACAGGATCCTGGGGCTGGTCGGGCGGGCGCTGCTGGAGCACGAAGACCACGCGCTCTGGTTCGAGGTCTCGAGGATCCTGTGTGAGGGTTTCATCAGCCCTCGCGGGCTGGCCGGTGTGGTGGGCCCTAAGGGCGACATGACACTCCACGACTTCGATCTCGCGAACATCGAGCTGGAGTCGCTCCCGCCGGCGCGGGTCTTGCCGGCGTCACACTGGCGCGACGCGCCCTGGGCTGTGGCGCTGCGTGAGCGGCGAACTTCCCACTTCAGCGTCTCCAGCACCTGGGATCCTCTCGGTCCACGGCCCGTGCGGCGGCTGGTGGTTGTGCCCTTGCAGCTCCAGGGAGAGATCCATGGGATGCTGGCGCTGGCCGACGCCGGGGTGGACTACCAGCCCGAGGACCTCAGCTTGCTGGAGCTGGTTTCCCAGCAGCTCGCCCCTGTGATCGAGGCTCGCGCGCGACAGCAGGAGCAGAAGCAGCAACGTCGCCAGGCCGAGGACGCCCTGCGCGTCTCCGAGGGGCTGCACCGCAGCCTGCTGCACGCGCTGCCGGACGGCGTGCTGCAGATGGACCTCGAGGGGATCATCACCTATGCCTCGCCCCGGGCCGCCGAGCTGCTGAGGTGTCCGGGGGGTGGTGCGCTCACGGGCGGCGCTAGCCTCGCCACCGTGGTGCTGGAGGATCGTGACCGGGCGCAGGCCTTCGTGGCCCGGACCCTCGAGCACGGTGGCTCGGGTGCGGAGATCCTGGTGCGCGAGCGGCCCGACGGTTCCCGCTTCCCCTGCGAGGTCAGCGGCACCCTGGTTCGGGATGCGGCGGGGGAGCCCGCCTCCATCCTGTGCGTGCTGCGGGATCTGAGCGAGAAGCATGAGGCGAAGAGGGCATTGCGTGAGGCCAAGGAGCAGCTGGTCGAGGCCCAGCGCCTCGAGTCCCTGGGCCGGCTGGCGGGCGGGGTGGCCCACGACTTCAACAACCTGCTGGGGGTGGTGCTCACCACCACCGAGCTCATCGCCCAGGACCACGACGATCCGGAGCTGCGCGATGATCTGGACCAGATCGCCCAGGCCGCCACCCGGGCCGCGGCCCTGACCCAGCAGCTGCTGGCCTTCGGGCGCCGCCAGGTGCTCTCGCCGGTGATCCTGGATCTCAACGGCGTGGTGCGCGAGCTGGACCGCATGCTGCGGCTGCTGCTGGGGGAGGACGTCCAGCTGGTGCTCGACCTGGCACCGGACTTGGGCCTGGTGGAAGCCGATCCAACCCAGATCGAGCAGGTCCTGATGAACCTGGTGGTGAACGCCCGGGACGCCATGCCCTTGGGTGGCCGCATCGTCATCCGGACGGCCGACCTGGACGTGGACGAAGACGATCGTGCCCTCCATCCCACCTGCCCTCCCGGTCCGCTCGTGCTGCTGTCGGTCAGCGACACCGGCCACGGCATGGACGAGCAGGTCCAGAGCCGGCTGTTCGAGCCCTTCTACACCACCAAGGAACAGGGGCGTGGGACCGGGCTGGGCCTGGCCACGGTCTACGGCATCGTCCAGCAGAGCCACGGGACCATCCACGTCCACAGCGCGCCGGGCCAGGGTGCGAGCTTCGAGGTCTGTCTGCCTCGCCGGGAAGGTCTGGCGCGGGTGGGCACAGGGCGCCCGTCCCTCTCAGGCGCTGCGGCGAGGGGCGAGGAGACCATCCTGCTGGTAGAGGACGAGGAGCCGCTGCGGCAGGCCGTGGCCCGCACCCTGGAACGCGCTGGCTACCAAGTGCTCTGCGCGGGCAGCCTGGACCAGGCCCTGGCGGTGCTCGATGTCCACGTCGGGCCTGTCCACCTGCTGCTGACCGACGTTGTGCTGCCCGGGCCTGGTGGGCGGGTGGTGGCCGAGACCCTGCGTGAGCGGCTGCCGGGGCTCCGTGTGATCTACACCTCGGGCTTCGCGCAGGATGCCATCACCCAGCGCGGCGTCGATGGCGAGAGCGGGATGTTCTTGCAGAAGCCTGTGTTCCCGAGGGCATTGGTCGGCGCTGTGCGCGCTGTCTTGGATGGAGGAGGTGTCCGTGGTTGAGCTGCATTTGGTGCCACCTGGGGGCGAGCCCAGCGGTCGCCTGTTGATCGTCGATGACGAGCCGTTGATGCGCCGGGTGATGGCGCGCCTCGCGACAGGGGCTGGCTTCGAGGCGGTGCAGGCCGCCAGCGGGGAGGAAGCCCTCGTGGCCCTCGAGGAGGGGGCCTTCGACGTGGTGATCAGCGACATCTCCATGCCCGGCATGGGCGGCATGGCGCTGCTGCTCGCCGTGGCCGAGCGCGACCCCGAGCTGCCAGTCATCCTGGTCACAGGGGCTCCCTCCATCGAGACGGCGGTCGAGGCCGTGGGCTACTCTGCCGCCTCCTACCTCATCAAGCCTTTCGAGAGGGATCAGTTCCTGGTTCAGATTCGGCGGGCGGTCGGCATTCGACGCCTGTCCATGCTCCGGCGGCAGGCGTTGGAGCTCACCGCGAAGGCGGCGGGATCGGGTGGCGATCTGGATCAGCTGTTCCGGGACTTCGAGCGTGTGCTGGGCTGCTTCCACATGGAGTACCAGCCCATCATCGCTGCTGGGAGGGGCTCCCTGTACGGCCACGAGGCCTTGCTGCGCTCCTCCGATGCGGGTCTGCCGGATCCCGAGAGCGTGCTGAGGGCCGCGGAGCGCCTGGGGCGGGTCCACGAGCTGGGGCGTGCGGTGCGGAGCGCAGTGGCTCAGGACATCCTCGACCACCCCGGGCTGGGCCATGTCTTCGTCAACCTGCACCCTGCGGATCTGGGCGACGATCAGCTGCTGCTGCCTCACGCGCCGCTCTCCCAGGTCGCCGATCGCGTGGTCCTGGAGATCACCGAGCGCGCATCCCTGGACGCTGTGGGTGACCTTCGCCAGCGCATCGGCGGCCTGCGCAGGCTGGGCTTCCGCATCGCGGTGGACGACCTGGGCGCCGGCTACGCCGGGCTGACCAGCTTCGCCATCCTCGCGCCGGACCTGGTGAAGATCGACATGTCGTTGATCCGGGGTGTGGACCGTGAGGTGCTGCGGCAGAAGCTGGTGCGCGCGCTGGCTCGCACCTGCCTGGAGATGGGGATCATGGTGGTGGCCGAGGGCATCGAGACCGAGCAGGAGCGCGACGCGGTGGCGCGCCTGGGCTGCGGCCTGTTGCAGGGCTTCCTGCTGGGCCGACCACGCCCCTTGGCGGAGATCCCGCGGCTGTGACCGCGGCGATCAGCGCTCCGCGGGCTGGCCCATGATCAGCCTGTTGTAGGGGGTGATCTCGGCGGGGATGGTCGCGCAGCGCACGGTGAAGTCGGCGGCTCGCAGCCGCGCCACCCGGGTGGCGTCCACCGCCATGGGGCCGTCCATCCAGGCCTCGAGTCCGCTGCTGTCGCAGAGATCCATGGCGTGGCAGCAGGGCAGCACCGCCACCCGGCAGCGGGCTTGGATGGCGAGATCCAGCACCCGGTCGGTGAGCACGCCGCAGGCGTGGACCGAGATCAGCAGGGCACCGGGGGGCACCACGGTGTCCTCGAGGCGTCCCTGTTCGAAGTGGACCCGACCCTCGAGGCGGGGCCAGCGCCGCTCGAGCACCGCCATGACGCGCTGGTGGCTCTGGGGCTCGCGGGGATCGATGCAGGTGGCGTGGGGCGTGGTGTCGTCCAGCAGGATCAGGATGGCGCTGAGCAGGCCATGGCCCGCGGCCAGCTCCACCACCGGGCCGCCCCGGAAGCGCCGCCGCACCCGCCGCGCCACCTCCCAGGCCTCGAAGAACTCCTTGCGGGGCAGGCAGTCGGCCTCGCAGATGGTCCGGGCGATTGTGGCGAACAGGGTGTCGCCGGTGATCATGGCGGCGGCAGTGGGCCCCAGGGTGCTGCGGGAGGAGCGGCTGAGGGGGACCGGGTCGACGGGGTTCGCGTTGCGGCCCATGGACGGGCCGTCAGCGTCGCAGGTCGGGGTTCGGCAGCATGAAGTCCCGGACCACCGCCTGCAGGTCGTGGTAGCTCTGCACGAAGCCCCGCAGGGTGCGGACCACAGCGCCGTAGCCGTCGAACTCGGTCACGCTCATGCCCTCGACCTCGTAGGCGCGGCGGAAGTCGGGGAACAGCTCCAGCATCCGCTCGACGATGGCCGGGTCCACGGGGCGGGAGAAGCGCTCCACCACGGCGATGTCGCTGCCCTCGAAGCGCCGCGCCCAGCCCGCGGGGATGGTCAAGACGACGTCGCCGCCGATCAGCTCGGACCAGTGCATGTGGTGGCGGTAGGCCGCCGCCAGCAGCCGGGTGCGGTAGCCCCGCTCCTGGTAGACGCGGTGGGCCTTCTTGATCACGGCGATGCCCGCCCAGTCCAGGTGGCCTGGCTCGATGGAGACGCCATCACGCTTGGCCAGCACCTTCAGCCAGTCGTCCATGCGGCCCACCATGATGGTGCAGACCGGCGTGATGCTGTCGCACTCGAGGCCCTCGGCGGCCCGGCGGTCGAGCCCCCGCTCCACGGCGGCGGCCACCGCCAGGGCTTGGGGCACCGTGAAGCTGACGGTGGCGTTGATGCTCACGCCGCGGAAGGTGGCTTCTTCGATGGCGGCGATGCCCGCCGAGGTGGCGGGGATCTTGACCTGCATGTTGGGGGCGAGCTGGCTCAGGCGCACGGCGTGATCGGCCATGGCAGCGGCGTGGCGGTACAGCACCGGGTTGGTCTGGGCCGACAGGCGGCCCTTGCGCCCGCCCTCGCGCTCGAAGATCGGCAGCAGCAGGGCAGCGCCGTCGCGGGCCATCTCCTCCACCAGCCGCCAGGTCAGCCGCGCCTCGTCCCAGGTGGGGTTGCCCGCCACCATGGCGCGGATGCGCTTGTCCCAGCGGGGCAGTTCCTGCTGCAACACCTGCAGCACGATGGTGGGGTTGGTGGTGGCGCCCACCGCTCCGCGTTCGATGGCCCAGGTGAGCTCTTCGATGGAGCAGGAGTCGTTCCAGTAGTCGGTGGGGAAGCGGCTGACGGTCTCGAGGAGCTTGCTGGCCTGCGGCATGGTTCCTCCAGGAAGTGCGACCCGTCATGTCTATCGGGTCCACGGGGCACTGGGCCGCCATTTCGGCCCAGGATGGCGCATCCATCGCCGCAGAGTCCGCTTCGAGGCCTGCGGGGGTGACTCTCCTGGGGAGGATGGCGCATCCATCGCCGCAGAGTCCGCTTCTGCGCCTCCAGGGGTGACTGT
>ERZ890953.35-NODE-35-length-75186-cov-7.993758_pt1 | contig 75186 bp, 51 predicted proteins | sample MGYA00521264_ERZ890953 | MGnify/ENA primary metagenome ERZ890953 (study PRJEB32303, sample SAMEA104408629) | aquatic metagenome | biome: Brackish water; feature: Chemocline; material: water | place: Baltic Sea | collected 2014-10-26T21:54:00 | depth 200 m ...
GTTGTCCGACGAGCGCCACGTGAACTTCCTCGATGGCGCAGGCGGAGAAGGGGGCGATCTTCACGGGACCGACGCGGAGCGGTGGATCACAGAGCGTTTTCCGCCGGAGATCATCGAGTACTTCGTGTTCGACGCTGAGAGCTCACCCATCTCCGAGCTGTCCGGTGAGCTGGGCGAGCGTGTGCCGTCCATGCAAGGTCCGGTCGAGCGCGTCCTGGGCATCAGTGTGCTGCGCGACGCCGCCAAGCGTTGCCGTGGTGACCAGGTGCGGGGCTACTTCCAGTCCGAGCACCGTCAGGTCACGACGGACTCGACACCGCGTCAGCTCCAGCGCCAGCTCGAAGAGCATCAGGAGCGCGTCGAGTCGCTCGTCCGGGAGCGTTCGGAGCTGCAGCGAGAGCATCGGGAGCTCGGCGCCGACCTCGAGCGTGCGCGGAGTGTCCTGCAGCAGATCGAGCAGGCCAAGGAGAGCCGTCCCGGTGGTGACCGGGCTGCTGTGGAGCTGGCCATCGCGCGGGCCGAAACCGAGCTCGCCGCGATCCGGGATCAGATCGCGCAGCGGGTCCGCCGGGATCTCCCGCTCGGCCTGCTGGAGCCGCTGCTTCGTCGCCTCGCTTCGGAGCGAACCCCGGAGGACGCTGGACGCGAGTGGATGGCAGGGGCTCGATTCTCTCTGCAGCGGGTGGCCAGCCGTGTCGCCAGGGGTCAGCTTCCCTGGGCAGAGCAACAGGATCGTTCCGAGGCCGAGATCTTCTCCGAGCTTCTGGGTTCTGTTGGCATCCCTCCCGATGGCGGGAGCCGTGGCGCAGCACGCTTCGATCCTGCCAGGTGGGTGGCAGCTGCCCGCGCCTGCGAGGCACCGTCGGGGTTGCTCGCTGGGCTGGCTGGAAAGGCCCAGGAGCTGGAGACCCTTCAGGCCCAGCTACGCGATCTTCCACGCCGAGACACCCGCCACGAAGTCCTGAAGCAGTACCGCGAGGCGCAGCTGAAGGTGGAGTCGTTCCAGCGACGACGGGCCGCGCTCGACGGGCAGATCGAGCACCTCGATGACGAGATCGCCGAGGCCGAGGCCGAGGTCGAGCGACTCGACGCCGCGATCCCCGAGATCCGTCGCCGCCGCCAGCAGGCGAGCCGCCTGGACAAGCTGGTGAAGCTGATCGACAAGGTCGCTCGGGCCCTGGACGCCAGCGCCGATGAGCTCCGCAAGGCCCGGCTCAGCGACATCGAGCAGCACGCCTCGACGCTGCTCCGCGAGATCACCAACAAGCCAGGCTCCTACCACCGCATCGCCTTCGATACCGGAAGCTGCCGCTTCCAGCTCCTGAACCCTGCGGGCGAGGAAGTCCCCCCGGATCGGTCCACCGGCGAGAAGACGGTGCTGGCCCTCGCCATCGTCCACGGCCTGCGCCAGGTCGCGGATTCCCGGCTGCCTTTGGTGATCGAGGCTCCGCTGCGACCCCTCGACCCAGCGCATGAGCTCGGCGTGGTGCGGCACCACTTGGCACAGATCGAGGAGCACACCGTGCTGATGGAGGTGCCTGGTCGGCTGGATGGCCAGCTCATGGCCGAGCTGCGGCCTCGCATCGGGCAGCGTTTCGTGCTGGTGCAGCAGCCTGGCTCGGGTGCTTCCGTGGCAGAGGAGCGCGCGCTTCAGGGAGGTCCCCATGCTTGAGCGGTTGCGCGGGCGTCTGGCCGAGGTCTGGGGCGTGTCCGGCGTCGATGTGGACCGGGTGGCCCTCACCTTGGCCCTGGTCGAGCCCGAGGGAGGGATCCCCGAAGGGGTCCAGCGAGTGGACCCCCGCCACCAGCCCGAGCTCCCTTGCTCTCCGGACGTGCTGGACGGGCCGTTCGAGGCAGCGCTGTTCACAGAACTCATCAGCGCAGCGCAGGTGGACGCCCCCCTCCCCGCGCTGGTTGGGCGGGGCATGGCCATGCTCGAGAGCACGCTCGCGCGCTGCGGCGACGACCCCATGGCCCTGCTCGCGGTCCTTTCCCCCTCCGCTTCGTCCCCAGAGCGTTCGTTCATCGGAGGCGTGGAGATCGAGCTGGGTCGGACCGCTGACGGTGAGCCCGTTCGGTGGACCGTCAACCGCGAGTCGGGCACCCAGAACAACCCGAACCTCCGCCTGGCTGGCATGCCCGGCACGGGCAAGAGCCAGTTCCTGCTCCACATCCTGGCCGCTATCGCCACGCGCTCCCAGGCCGGCTTCCTGCTGTTCGACTACAAGGGCGATCTCGCCAGCAACCGTGCCTTTGTCGATGCGACCCGGGCGGAGACCATCAGCGCCGGCGCGCAGGCCGTCCCGCTCAACCCCTTCCAGCTCCCCGAGGGCACCCTCGATCGCCTGGCGCCACGGCTGTTCGCGGGCGTCTTCGCCAGCGCCGCTCCCGCTATCGGTGAAGTTCAGAAGCAGCGGTTGACCAAGGCCTTCGATCAGGCGCTGTCCGCTGGGAGTCCCTCCCTGGACGAGGTCGGCAAGGCGATCCGCGAGGTCTACCAGCGCGAGGGTGCCAAGCCCGATACCGTCACCGGCTTGGTGGATCAGCTCGTCTCTCTCGGCATCTTCGCCGATCGGGGGCCTTCTGGAGAGGAACTGCTCCGGAAACGATGGATCATCGACCTGTCCAAATTGCAGGACCCCGAGCTGCAGCAGTTGGTGGCCTTCGTGCTGCTGCAGCACGTGCAGAACACCACCCAGGCCCTGCCTGATGCGCCCTTCGACCGCAGTACGAAGACCCGCACGCTGCGTGGCATCATCGCTGTGGACGAGGCGCACTACTACCTCGAGCGCCGCTGTGGGCCCCTGCTTCAGCTCATTCGCACAGGCCGATCCAAGGGTGTCCCGGTCTTTCTGAGCAGCCAGAGCCTCAACGACTTCCTGCACGAGACCGAGCTCAACGAGTTTCTTCCCAACACCTGGCTGTTCAAGCACGGGATGCATCCCTCCGCCAAGCTGATGCAGGGTGCGCTCGGCCTGAGCCGCGCTTCGGCCTCCGCAGCCGCCGAGCGCATCAACCAGCTCGAGCAGTTCCATGTCTTGGGGCCTGCGGACGCTGCGGGCGGCGCCGCGTCGATGCGGACCCACCCCTTCTTCGAGGGGCGCTTTCGATAGTCGGAACAGCGCCTCCGCCGATCACCATCTCGCTGGAGAGTACCAGAGATGAACGCCCATGAACTCGCCTGGAAGTGGGAAGCCCATCTTCCTCTTGTCACCGATCTCGCCAAGCAGGCCTCGCTCATCCGTCGCCTCACCGCCAAGCTGGCCAAGCCCGAGGGCTACGAAGGCCTGAAGAAGGTCGAGCGCGACCTGGACAAGCTCGCCGCGACGTCCTGCCCAGATGCCGAGCTGCAGGCGGCCACCCAGCAACTGGTCGCCGAGGTCCGTGCTTGGCTCGATCTCGAGTGGGATCGGCGTCGCCTGGCTGTCGGTCAGGAGTTGATCGCGGCGTTCGATGACGCTGGCATTCCCCTCGAGGAGAGAGGAGGCGCGCTCTACCGTTTCCCCTTGACCATCCACCTGGATCCCAGGACCGATAGCGCCAGCCTGCTGCACGCGGGCGAGGTGGCCAACGAGAAGCGCATACCCCTGGCCACTCAGCGGGTGTTCGCCGCCTGGGACGCGACCCGTGCGCAGCTGGCCCGCAACCAGACGGACCCCGACCTGATGGTGGGCCTGCTCGAAGCCGCCTACAACGAGCAGCTCGCGGTCGAGGCGAAGCCGGCGGGGGCCCGCGTCCGGCTCCCGGACCTCCACTTCCGCGCCTTCGTGCACCGGCAGACCGCCGCAGTGCGCAAGGATCCCCGGAAGGGCCGGGTCAAGCCCTATCCACGCTACCAGTTCGCCTGGGATCTGGGCTTGCTGCTCGCGCAGGACGAGCCCGTCACCACGCGAAGTGGTCTCCGAATCGAGCTCATCGAGGCCAGCGAGTCGGCGAGTCGGAGCGCGGCCACCTCGCTGCTGGTCGAGCATCAGGACGGCCGCGTCGTATCGTACGGGGCGCTGCGCATCCTGTAGAGGATGTGGGTGGCGTCCCCGGTTGCCCCCCCATCGCCATCCCGAGAACGGAGGCGTGCTCATGACCAAGCTCCCCATCAACCTCGAGGATCTCCTGCGCCAGCGCAGCGTCGAGGGCGAGCGCATCGAGTACAAGGCGGGCTGGAATCCCGACGCCATCATCCCGACGCTCTGTGCCTTCGCCAACGACTTCGAGAACCTCGGTGGCGGCTACGTGGTCATCGGGCAGGACTGCGACGAGCACGGTCGGCCCGTGTTCCCCCCTGTTGGCCTGAGCGACAACCAACTCGACAAGATCCAGCAGGAGCTGCTGACCCGCTGCAACCTCATCCAGCCTCCGTATTTCCCGACGTTGAGCATCGAGGAGTATGGAGGGCACAAGCTCATCGTCCTTTGGGCGCCCGGAGGGCTCCGCCGACCCTACAAGGCGCCGCGCGCGGTCACCGCGAAGCACAAGGACTACCGTTACTTCATCCGGCGCTACGCCAGCACCATCGAGGCCCAGGGCGACGACGAGCGCGAGCTCATCGGCCTCACCGCCAACGTCCCCTTCGATGATCGCTTTCACCGTGCCGCCAGCCCAGACGATCTCTCGCGGCGCCTGATGGTGGAGTTTCTCGAGGAGGTGAGCAGCGCCTTGGCCCAAGAGACGCCATCGATGTCTCTCGAGGCTCTTGGGCGGCAGATGAACGTCGTAGGGGGTCCCGGGGAGCAGCCGCTGCCCAAGAACGTCGGCTTGCTGTTCTTCAACCAGGATCCCCGGCGCTTCTTCCCCGTCACCCAGATCGACGTGGTCTACTTTCCCGACGGGCCTGGTGGAGATCGTTTCGAGGAGAAGGAGTTCACGGGTCCCCTGGCGCAGATCACGCGGGATGCCATCGCGTTCATCGAGCGTGGCTACCTCAAGCAGACGGTGATCAAGCACCCCGATCGCCCCGAAGCCGAGCGGTTCTGGAACTTCCCCCTGGCCGCCATCGAGGAGGCCATCGTGAATGCGGTCTACCACCGCTCCTACGAGATCCGCGAGCCGGTGGAGGTGCGCATCACGCCCGAGGAGCTGGTGGTGCTGAGCTTCCCGGGGCCTGACCGCTCCATCGACATGGACGACCTGCGCGCTGGGCGCGCCGTGAGCCGCCGCTACCGCAACCGCCGCGTAGGAGAGTTCTTGAAGGAGCTGGACCTGTGCGAGGGTCGCTCGACCGGGATCCGGAAGATCCTCCGGGCCATGGCTGCCAACGGATCCCCCGAGCCCATGTTCGAGACCGACGAGTATCGGAGCAGCTTCGTGCTCCGTCTGCCCGTGCATGAACGAGCGTTGCAGCCAGCCCATGTGGAGGCCCATGTGGAGGCCCATGTGGGGGCCCATGTGGGCGATCTCACAGACACCGAGTGGCGCTTGCTGAGCTGCTGTCGAGCCGAGGCGCGCGGCACCTCCGAGCTGCTCGAGGCGCTCGGACACAAGAGCCGGACGGGTAGCTTCAAGCGAAGCCTCGCTCACCTGCTCGAGCTCGAACTGCTCGAGATGACCATCCCTGACAAGCCCCGGAGCCGCCTGCAGCGCTATCGCCTCACCACGGCCGGTCGCGCCCTGTTGGTGGATTGGCAGGGCACCCCATGAAGGCATGAAGGCGGGTGTGGGGGACTGATCCGTGTTTAGAGCCTGTGCCCCCCCTCTGTGCCCCCCTCACTCCTCGCCCCCCTCTTCGGCCATACACCTCGCCACCAGCTCCCGGCAGTAATTACAACGACTTAGGTGCTCCACCATCTCCAGGATCGGCTTTGGGAGCAGGTGGTCGCTCGCTACGCGCGATCCAGTCGCCCCGACCATGTGATACCCCGCTTTCTCATTGAGGAAGCGGGGTTAATCTATCAGGGGCTCGGGAGGCGATGGGGGCTACTGTCTAGCAAAACTGTCTGGCATTTTGGATCGCGAGGGTCATGTGTGGGTGGCGTTCCACGAAGTAGGCGCGTGGGCGGAAGCCACCGGCTGCACCGTCGGTCGGCGCGGGTGGGGGCCGAGCCCATACCGAGCTGCTCTGTATGTGTGCCCGAGCCGCTGCGTGATGGCCGGGGGCTGTTCATCGGTGGATGAGGGCTCGGAGGTGCTGTCCGGAGCACGCCTCCGGCTCCTCCGGCCGTCCCCTCCCCACGCCCGTCCTCCGCATCGCGGCGTTGAGGCGTCACTACCTGTGCGAGATTCGGCTCGACATGAACTACTTCGGCAAGACCTACCGACGGGCCGGCCTGCACGTGGACATCGCGGGACTCGACGCCGAGGCCAGCGCAGCGCTCATCGAGGATCGCGTGCGGGGGCTGTTGGGGTCACGGGAGTAGCGGACCAGGGGTCGGTTGTGGATAGCCCAGGGCCTGCACTGGCCCATGGGCTGCCCGCGGGCTGGCAACCGAGGGACGAGTCGAGTGTTTGACACTCCTGTTCTGATCTGCCATCATACAGAACACATCAAAAAGGATGCGAAAACATCTGAAACCGAAAACAAAGCATCAAGAAAGATACCTGTATGCAGATCGACCCATCTCTCACCGACACCACCATCCTCACCGAGCTCGGCCAACGTCTCCAGCGCCAGCGCCTGGACCTGAACATCAGCCAGGCGGCGCTCGCCAAGGAGGCTGGGGTCTCGACCCCCACGGTCCAGCGCCTCGAGGCGGGCAGCTCGGTGCAGCTTGGCAGCCTGCTCCGAGTCTTGCGGGCCCTCGGCTTGCTCGAACGCCTGGAGGGGCTCGTACCCCCCCCGACCGTGCGCCCCATGGATCTGCTCGAGCGCGAGGGTGCTCGTCGCCAGCGAGCCTCGTCGCCGCGGGATGAACCGGCACCCAAGCCCTGGACCTGGGGGGACTAGCCCATGCCCGTCGTCGTGGAAGTCGAGCTGTGGGGCCGCCGCATCGGCGCGCTCGCCTGGCCCGAGGGTGAGCCCGCAGCCTCCTTCCAGTACGACCCCGACTTCCTGGCCAGCGGCATCCAGGTGGCACCCCTCACCATGCCACTGTCGTCCAGGGTCTACAGCTTCCCAGCGCTCGCTCGCGGGACCTTCCAGGGTCTCCCGGGCCTGCTCGCCGACGCCCTGCCCGACAAGTTCGGCCACGCGGTCATCGACACCTGGCTGGCGCGCCAGGGCCGCTCGCGGGAGAGCTTCGCCCCCCTCGACCGGCTGTGCTACCTCGGTAGCCGCACCATGGGCGCCATGTCCTTCCGTCCAGCCCTCGGCCCCTCGCTCGGTGACGCGGGCCCGCTCGAGGTCGCGGCCCTGGTCGCGCTGGCCTCCGAGGTCTTGAGCGAGCGCAAGGGGCTCACCGCCGACATGCCGCCGGACGATCCCCACGCGGGCCTGCTGGACATCCTCCGCGTGGGCACCAGCGCGGGCGGCGCTCGGGCCAAGGCGCTGGTCGCCTGGAACCCCCTGACCGGGGAGGTCCGCTCCGGACAGCCCGACGGCCCGGAGGGCTTCTCCCAGTGGCTGCTCAAGTTCGACGGCGTGAGCAACAACCGTGACAAGGAGCTCGCCGACCCCAAGGGCTACGGCGCCATCGAGTACGCCTACCACCGCATGGCCAAGCGCGCGGGCGTCACCATGACCGAGTGCCGGCTGCTCGAAGAGGGTGGCCGCCGGCACTTCATGACCCGCCGCTTCGACCGCCCCGACGGCGGCGGCCGGCTTCACATGCAGTCCCTGGGCGCCATGGCCCACCTGGACTTCGAGCAGGCCGGGGCCCACGGCTACGAGCGCGCCTTCCAGGTCATGCGGCAGCTGCACCTGCCCATGGACGACGCGGAGCAGCAGTTCCGTCGCATGGTGTTCAACCTGGTGGCCCGGAACCAGGACGACCACGTCAAGAACATCGCCTTCCTGATGGACAAGCGCGGGCGCTGGTCCCTGTCCCCAGCCTACGACGTGACCTACGCCTACAACCCGGGGGGCCCATGGACGTCACGCCACCAGATGACCGTCAACGGCAAGGCGGACGGGTTCGAGCGCGCGGACTTGAAGGCGGTGGGCAAGGTGGCCTTGTTGAAGCGCGGCAGGGCCACCGCGATCCTCGACGAGGTGCTCGAGGCGGTGCGCGGGTGGCCAGAGATCGCGGCGGAGGTTGGGGTGGAGGCAGAACGGATCGAGGGCATCGCGCGGAGCCATCGGCTGGAGTGGTGACTCGCTGGTTCCCACTGTGAGAGCGAGCGGTACTTGCCGCGTGGTCGGCCCCGGCCCACCAGCAGCCAGCCGAGCGACCGGGTCCGATGGATGGGCCAAGCGTCCTTCCATGTCATAGAAGATCGCACCAGCCTCGAGGTGCCCCATGATCCGCATGCTCCCGCTCGCCTTCCTGCTCGTTGTCGGCTGCCAAGGTGATGACACCGGCAAGACCTCCGACGACACCAGCGCCCCAGAGGAGGATCGGCCTGTCTTCGACCCCGATGATCCCGGGATCTACATGTTCCTCACCCTCGGCGGCATCGAGATGATGGGCCAGCCGATGGAGCTGGCGCTGGGTGGCTTCTACCCTGCGGCCCGCGAGGACTTCGAGGTGAACGAGGCCGATGAGACCCCCCTGGACACCTGCGAGGTGGTCTCGCAGGCCACGCCGGTCGGTGAGTGCGTCACTGACGAGGACTGCGCCCCCGAGCAGTCCTGCGTTCAGGACTACGATGACGAGGGCAACCCGGAGCCCGGCTCCGAGCACTGCGAGACCCCCCGCGACCTGATCGACGTGGGGTCGATGACCCTCGAGGGAGCGAACAGCGGCGCTTTGACCATGAGCTACAACATGGGCCAGAGCGGCGCCTATACCGTGGCCGGCACCGACGGCACGGTGAACGCGGGCACCCTGGCCTACGACGTCACCTACACCTTCAATGGCGATGGAGACAGCGCCCAGGGGCTCGGCGCCCTCACGGGCGAGCTGTACATGCCAGCCAAGCTCGCGCTCAGCTCTCCAGCCATGGGCGACGTGGGTATGGGCATGGAGGGGATCACGGTCACCGCCGGCTCGGACCTGACCCTCACCTGGACCGGGAGCTCCGACGGGGTGCTGAAGGTGGATCTGGCCGGTGCCTCTTTCAGCGGTGAGTCCGGGGCCATCCACTGCGTCCTCGAGGACGACGGCGAGCACACTATCCCCGCCGACATGGTGGCCCAGGCCCAGCTCGGCGAGCTGGCGTTGCTCAACATGCTCACCCTCGAGCGGGCAACGCAGGGCTCGGCGCAGGCCGAGGGTCTCTCCATCGCGGCGGTGGACACCACCCAGACCCTGCTGCTCTTCGTGCTGGCCCAGTAGGGCCCCCGGCGCAGGGCCTCGGCCTGGAACCTCCGAGACGTCCGCGGTGGGCCTCTCCTCTGGCTCCGGTGCGTGCACCCGGTGACCGGCGACATCGAGTTGACCTCACGCCGAGGTGACCGCTGCTCTTCGCTCTCCCTGTTGCACCATCCCGCCTGGAGCGCCCCCGCCCACCCGGCTACCTTCTCAGCCCTACGCATCGCTGGGAGACAGGATGAGCGAGGCACCGATCATCACGGCGGAGAATCTGGCGCCACTCCTCCGCGGAGGCTGGCACGGCCTGGAAGCCGCATGGAAGGCCCTCGAGCGATGTTCGACCTTGATCGAGCGGATCGTGGCGTCGCGGTACCACAAGTTCGGCCGGAACTGCCGAGTCCTCGAAGACCAGGGCGACCTGCTCACCTACACGGTCTGCGATCTGCTGGAGAAGGCTGAGAGGAAGAAGGGGCTGGCGCTGCCACCGGGCTGGGACCAGCCGGATCTCACCCCGTGGCTGGCGAGCGTTGTGTCTCGCCAGGCCGTCGATGTACTGCGACGCCTGGGTCGCCAGGAGCGGGAGCGGCTGACGCCCGAGGGCGACACTGACGCCGTGGGCGCTGCCTTGTTGGGTGGCGAGGCTGTTGGAGCGTCCACACCTGGCGCCAACCTCGACATCCAGCGTGCCCATGAAGCCATCCGGTCGCTGCTGGAGCGCGGCGATGTGCCCCCGGTACAGGCGCTGGCCTGGGTGCTGCTCTCTCAGCCGCGGCTGCTCACCCGGGAGTGGGTGGACCGGGCCAGCGGCCTGGTCCATCAAGGCCGCGTGGAGACGCAGCGGGGGGTGATGAGGGAGCCAGAGGAGACCTGGACGCTGTTGTGCGACTGGCTGCCCAGGCACGCCCTCGATCCTCGCAGCAGGGACTCTCGTCGAGAGCTGGCCTGGATTCTGCGCTCGGACGACAACGGCTCCCCCGAAGTCTGGCGCTCCGGGAGTCCGGATGAGGTCCGGAAGGCCATGGACACGCTGCGCAAGTGGGAGAACCGCTTCCGACCCCTGGTCCGCGCGCAGCTCGGCGAGGGCACGCCATGAAGCTGCAGCTCCTGCCTCCCGGCGGGCCCTCTGAGCACCTGGGCCTGTCCCACACGCTCAAGCACTACCTTCGGCCCCAGGAGATGTGGGAGGACATCTGCGACGATGTCGAGCCCGCGCAGCGTCCCCGCGCTGTGGCCGACGAGCTGCCGGCCCTCTCTCCCCCCGCCTGGGAGCAGTGGAAGAACCCACCGGCGTCGCTCGCCGAGGCATGGGGACGGCTCGGTCCGGCCTACGAGCTCGGCTACGGCGCTGTGATCCTCTCGCTGGCCGAGGCGCTGCCTGAGCCGTCCCGGTACGTGGCCTGCGGCGCCAGTGGCACGCCTGGCGACCCCTGGGTCACGCGGGGCACCCGTCGTGTGTGTGACGCGGGCGCTGGCGTGGTGCTGATGGTCAACTGGGGCCGTGGTGGCTGGTTGCTCTACAGCGCCCTGCGCCCCATGGACTTCAAGCTGAGCCGTCACGAGTGTCCGCCCACGGATCAACGCAGCGTCAGCATCAGGCGAAAGCTCGCGGAGCTGGCGACCCAGCGGCGCATCGCCGTCTGGCGCGCAGAGGAGCAGAAGCGATGAGCACCAACACACCTGCCGACTATCGTGCCAGCCTGCGCGAGCAGCTCGCCGTGGCTGGTCCTGCGGCCCTGGACATGCTCAACGGCGCTGCGGTCCTCGATGTCTCTACATTGATGGCCGCCGCCCAGGCTGCGGGCCTGCTCGACCACGTCACGGTCGGCGAGCCAGCCCTCCGCACGCTGCGTCGCCAGCTCGTCGAGGCCATGCGCCGATCATCGCTGGTGGAGGCCGCGCTGGAGCAGCTCGATCTGTCCTCTACGGCCTACGCCATGGAGGGGCTGGAGCTCGACGACCAGCAGGAGATTTTGCACCAGCTCGTCGGCCTGGCGGGGCTGGCGCAGGTCCTGCCCGAGGCCCTGGCCGATCGTCTCGAGGCGCCGCTGATCCTCGCCGAGGGCACGGCGTTGGCCAATCCCGAGCTGGTGGCTCCGCTGGCATCCATGGCCGGCTGGATCGCGGATCAGCTCGACCTGGACGATGACCACAGGGTCAACCTGCTGCTGTCGGCCATCGAGGAGTCGGCCCTGGCGGATGAGGTGGTGCTCGACGAACCCGCGCTGGCCAGGGGCATGGCCGCGGCTGGCGCCAGCTTCCGCAGGACGCGGCTGTCGGCGTGGATCGACACCTTCACGCAGATCGGCCCATGGATCGCGGACCGACTCCGACAGGACGAGCCGCTGGTGGCCCACTGTGCGGATGACCAGCCACGCTCCGAGGCCAACCCCGTCCGCGTGCGCATCGCCTCGATGGACGACGAGGAGCTGTACCTGACCTCCCACAGTGGTCGCCTCTTCCTCGAGTGGGATGGACCCTCCGAGCGCGCACCCGAGCGCGTCACCCTCGAGCCCTCAGGTGGTGATCTGCAGGCCGAGGAACAGCTGTTCGAAGAGGGCACTCGCCTGTGGTCCCTCGGCTGGCCGCCCTCCGACGTTCATGTGCGTTGCTTGGTCCTGCATCGCGGGGACGAGCGGTGCGAGGTGAGCCTTGCCGCGCAGTAGGCCGCCGCAGCAGCTGGCGCCTTGGTGCCCTGGAGCCTGGCGGGCCTTTCTGCAGCGTCAACAGGGCAGTGAGGGGCGGCTCGAACGCCGCACGGCTCGGCGTCAGCTGTCGACCCATCCCCTGCTCGACCTCACCCCGAGGTTGGGTGAGGCGTGGTTTCCTGCGGTGGTCGATGACATCCCCGGGGTGCCAGGCATGCTGCTGCTGGTTCGGACCGGAACGCTGGCTGGCGACGATCCCCGCAGGGCCCTCGATCTCCACAGGGATCTCACGGGCGCGGTCCACGGGTGGGTGGCTGGGCTCATCGGGGTAGGGAATCCCAGGGTGCTGGAGTTGCCGTCACTCCACGTGACCGCGCCGCCTCCGGGGATCACGGTGTGTGGGGCCTCGGGTCAGCTCGCGGGTTTGGTGGCGCTGCTCTCCCACGTCCTGGGTGTGCCACCTCGCTCGCCTGTGCTCTGCTCCGGCGCGCTCGGGGAGCCTGGATGGACACGGCCGGTGGACCGCTTGGATGACAAGCGGGCGGTCCTGGCGCTCGAGGCGCCGGGGGTGGATGCCACGTTGGTCGGGAACAGGGCCGAAGCCGAGTCGCTGCTCGCGCGTTGGTTCGGCGATGGATGGCGCGGGGATCTGGAGGAGGTGCTGCAGCTCTCTCCCCAAGCCCTGGCCCGAGAGGCCCTCTTGGGGCATCGCGGCGATCGAGCCCTGGCCGAGGCCAAGGCCAGGGAGGCCATACGCTTGGGCCGTGGACATACCCGGGCCATCGGTGAGTGGGTGGTGGGCGCATGTCTGATGCACGCCGGTCAGTCCGGCGAGGGACTGGAGCGCATGGAGCGTGCGGCCACCTCGCTGGCAGGACCCCCTGCTCCAGGCGACGCCCCCCTCGAGGCCCTCCAGCTGGAGGAGCTCTTCGCCTTCCAGGGGATCGCCCTGCTGGACCGCCTCGAGCTGCGTCGGGCACGGGCGGTGCTCGAGGAAGGCCTGGCCCGCATGGACGTCTTGCCTGGGCCCCTGGACCAGCGCGCTGCGGCCGTGGCCCTTCAGCTGGCGGGCTCTCTGCACCGGGTGCTGCTGGCGGACGGGGAAGCCGAGGCCGCCGAGCGCCTCTTGCTCGACTGGTGTCTGGGCAAGGCCCTGCTGCCCCATGAGGAGGCCCGCAGCCGCGCCGACCTGGCGGAGCTGTGTCGTCGCTCGGGACGGATGGATGAAGCTCGTGAGCAGCTCGCGCTCGCCCGCGCACGGCTGCGCAACACGCCTTCCTCCCAGCGGGCGTTCACGGGCAGGTTCCAGCGCTTGTTCCGGGCGCGTGCGGGCCTGGAGCGGCCTCACTGGCCGGTGGAGCCGCCTCGCTGGCGGGCCTGGCCCCAGCCCGGCGAAGTGCTCGAGACCCTGCTGGCTGGCCCGGGAGATGCGCTGGATGCCTGGCTCGCCGAGCACTTGGTGAGCATGGACCTGGACCCTGCGAGCAGCATCGTCTACCTGCAGCTCAGTCTGGGGGCGGTCGCTCGCTACGCTGCGCGTACCGGGGTGTTGGTGAGCAGCGCCGCGCCGCTGGTGGCCGCGCTCCGGGGGCTGCTACCAGAGCTGGACCCTGGTGTGGGCGGTGCCCTCGATGCGTTGCTGGCGGGAGAACCGGATGAGTGGGTGCGGCGCTGTCCGTACTGATCTCGAGCCGAGTTCCGGTCGGGCCGGCCCATCTGGCCGCCCCTTCCCAGAGGCCCCTCATGGTAGACTTCCCCGTCGATGACGAGGGGCGTCACCATGCACTCAGACTGGACCGGTTCTTCCTCCTCTGATGTGGTGTTGCGCTGCTACGCGCCACCGTTGCTGTCTGAGCCCTACCGGCATGTGGTCTCCGGATGGGGAGGGGCGCGGGACAAGCTCTCGCGGCGGCTCGGCTTCCTCGAGACGCTGCTGCGCTACCTGGTGGCCGTCTACAGTGCCGAGCTGGATGAGCCCGGTGTAGGTCCCTATCGGATCTTGCTCGAGCGGCTCGACAAGCCTTCGTTGGGCATGTGGTGGAACGCGGCCGAGAGCTTGGCGCGGTCGGTGGCCGCGAGGGGTGACGCGGTCGCTCCGGAGCTGGCGGGCATCCTCGTGGACACCTTCGGCGGCTCCAAGGCCAGCCCCACACCTGTGGCCCGCAAGCTCCGGCAGCTCATCGAAGTTCGCAACATGTCCGCTCACCTGGACGGGGCCACCATGCCCTCCGAGGACGAGGCCGCGGTGCTCCTCACCGAGATCCGTGACCCCTTGCGCGCGGTGCTCCACGGCCTGTCTCCGCTGCGCGGCTATCCGCTGTTGGCTGTCGAGGATCTCCGCGCTCCAGCGTGGGTCAAGGTGCTCCGCTTCACGCCGGCTGGGATCGACTGCTTCGAGGTCGGGGCCATCCAGCCGCTGCTGGACAAGCGGCAGGTGTTTCTGGTCTCCAAGGACGGCGATGCGCTCTGTCTTGACCCGTGGTTGCGGCTCGAGGAGCGCGCCGGGAGCTGTCGCGCGGTGCTGCGCAACCCACGGCACAAGGACGATCTGAAGGTGCTGCAGGAGAAGCTCCCACGCCGTGGGGCCGTGCTGCGAGGGGTCTTCTCCCCCACCACCAGCGAGCGCCTACGGGGAGCCTCCACAGGCGGTGGCAAGCCCTCCATCCCAGGCTACGAGCTGGACGGCCTGCTCGGCAGGGGCGGCGCCGGGAGCGTCTGGATGGCCCGGTCTGAGCAACACACCAGCACCGAGCGGGTGGCCATCAAGGTGCTGCACCGCGCCAACATCGCCGACGCCCAGGCCCGCGAGCGCCTGAAGCGAGAATACGGCTTCCTGGCCGGTCGTCCTCACCCTGCGGTGGTCGGGGCCCGCGACTTTGGTGAGAGCCCCAGCGACGGGCCCTTCCTGGTGATGGAGTACGTGCAGGGGATGGACCTGGAGTCGAGGCTGCGCGTCTCGCCCTTCGACGCCGACGAGGCTGCCCGCATCGTGATGGAGGTGCTCGACGCTCTGGCTGGCACCCACGCTCAGGGTCAGGTCCACCGCGACCTCAAGCCGGCCAACCTGATCATCGATCCTCGCGGTCACGTGAGACTCATCGACTTCGGGATCGCGGCCGCGTCGGATGCGACGCGGCTCACGCGGACCCTCCAGGCCGTGGGGACCCGTGACTACATGGCTCCCGAGCAGCTGGCCGGAGGGTCCGCGGACGCCCGCACGGACATCTACGCCCTCGGCCGCACGCTCGAAGACCTGGTGCAGGGGCTGGGTGATCCCCAAGAGCGGCCTGGCTTGCCGCCAGGGTTGGTGGCCGTGGTGCGCCGCGCCACCCAGGAGCAGCCCGCTGATCGATTCCAGACCTCTCTGGAGATGAAGGCGGCCTTGCAGGAGCGGCATCGAGCGCGCTGGGGTGGCGCCCCCGTGATGGAGCAGGATCGGCTGAACGACAGCTTCGGAGTGATGCAGGCCAGGGACTCCCTCGGCGATCAGGCCTGGCTCTTCGCGGGCCGTCGCCTGGCCACAGGGGAGCCCGTCGGGCTGCTGCTGGCCGCGGGGAGCTCTGCAGCGATGCTCTATGCCGGCCATGCCGAGGCCACGAAGGAGCGACGCCACGAGCTGGAGTACGTCGGCTTGTTCCAGACAGCCCTGGCGGGTGGAAACCGGTACCCTTTCCTGGTGTTCGAGGGGCTGTCGGAGCTCGACGAGCGCGTGGAGGCCTTGCTCGGTGAGGGGCGCTTCTTCATGCTCACTGGGCGGGCGCGCCGGGGCCTGCCGAAGCCTGTGGCCTCGGCTCCGATGCCACCCCCGCAGGCGGAGCCCGAGGCCAGCGATGGGCCGGTCGTCGAGGAGGCCCCCGTCGCTGAAGTCGCGAAGGACAGCAAGAAGAGCGGCTCGCCGTCGACCGCGGCGGTCCTGGGAGTGCTCGCGGGCGGCGCGGTCGCGGGCCTGGCGGGTGCGATCGGCGGGGCGGTCATTGGCGCCCAGATCGCCAAGAGCCGCAAGAATGCCACCAAGGCGCGTGCGGAGAAGAAACCGCCCTCGAGTGGGGGCAAGCGCTGACGTCCGCGGCCGCCCCCGGGGCTGCCTGCTACCTCCCCAGCAGTGAAGGCCAGGACGCGCTGATCATCAACGGCGTCCACGCTTCTACATCGAGCTCGATCTCCAGGTCCTTCGCCAGCGCTATCAGGTGGCGGTCGTGGACCCGCATGGCCTCCTGGGGGTCGCTGATCGGTGTGGCCAGGACCAGCTCTTGGTGGCTGTCTTCGCCCTGCTGTGTGCGACTGGTGCTGAACACGCCGGCGTGGACCAGGAGCCTGAGCAGTCCCCGGACCTTGGTCTTCGAGAGCGTGCCTGCGGAGATCTCTGGGGCGAAGCTGGCGAGGAGGGTGTCGCAGACCTCCCTGTGTGGAGCCGGGTAGCTCAGGCGCGAGGCCAGCTCGACCATGCGGGCGATGGTGACCCGTTGGTCAGGGGGCCCGAGGTGGACCATGTGGTGCTTGCGGAGTGCGGCCAGCAGCTGGTTGACCGGGGGCGAGGAGCGCTGCGTTGAGGCCTCCGGCGGGCTGATGGGCTGGCCCGGCCGGTCGTCAGCGGGGGGGAGGGGATCGCCGGTCAGCTCGTTGTCGTCGGTGTCGGTGACGATCCACTCGCCGGTCGCGGTGCGCACGATGCCGATGATGCCGTCGCGCTCCGCCCTGGCCAGGTACTTGGAGAACTTCGAGAACCCGTAGTTGCCCTCGTCGAACGAGGAGTCCATCTGCTTCATGCGGTTCTTGATGGTGGAGAGGCGCGGCTCACGGCCCTCCTCCAGGGTGGCGCGCAGCGCGGCCTCGAGCAGGGGGTAGGACCCCTTGGTGGCCACCTTGTCGGTCGCGTTCGTGCCAGCCAGCGCGGAGAAGTACAGCAGCTCGTCGCAGTAGTCCTTCACGAAGGAGCTGGTGCCGTTCTGGGGCCCGACGACGATGACGTACTTGCCCAGCTCGCGGACCTTGGAGAAGAGCGGCGTGTAGTCGCTGTCGCCCGAGACCACCACCAGGGTGTCGATGTGGGGCCGGTTCATGGTGGCCTCGAGGGCGTCCACCACCAGGGCGATGTCGGAGGAGTTCTTGCCCTTGCTTCCGTGGGAGGGGAGCTCGATCAGGGAGACCGAGGCCTCGGCCAGCGCCCGCTTGTGTGCGGCGAAGCGTCCCCAGTCGCCGTAGGCCCTGCGGATGAGCAGGCGCCCCCGCTCCTTGAGGCGGGCCATCAGGATCTTCAGGTCGAAGGCCGGCGCCTTGGCGCAGTTTTCGAAGTCGATGAAGACCGCGAGGTTGCGGGTGTCTCTCTCCATGGCGCCTCTCCAGGGTCGTGGTGGTGGTGCCCGAGCCCCTGCGGACCTGCTGGGGCGGCCTGTCTCGAGCGGCGACAGGCCTGGGCTGGGGTGCGTGGGTGAGACGCCCCACCGCAGCCCAGCCGGACAGTCTGGCTCGGCCAGCGCCCGCCCAACCCTCTCGCTCAGGCGCCCCGCTCCCTCCGCCCCGCCCGCCAGATCTGCCATCCCTACCGAGACAAAAAACGACATTCTTCAACCCCCTGCCCATCGAGATCTCGGGCGCGCGGCAACTAAGCAGTTGACGTGTCAAACTCACATCGAGGATGGTCTAAGTGGGCGGGCCTGCCCTCCCGTTTCCTCCCTCCTCGCTCCTGCTCTGGCCTCTCGCTTCCCGGGTTCGGGAGGTCACTCTCGCTGTCTACGCCCCTCGGCGCGGACGGCCGCCGCTGCGTCCCCGCTGTCTCCCTCCCGCTGTACTCTCCCGCCGGACCTTCGGAGGTCCCATGCCCCGCGTGCGCCCGCTGTTCGCCCTCCTTCCCCTGCTCGTCTGTCTGTCGGTGTTTCTCCCCGACTGCCACCGCTCCCTCGGTGACGCCACCCTGGTGGAGGCCTGCACGGCGGGCCTGTCCCTGCTGGAGGTGGAGCCACAGCCCTTCGATCCCCAGGCCGGTCGGGCCTCGCTCTTGCTTCGCTTCGACGCCCCGCCCGATCCCGACTCCCTGGCCGACAACATCCGTGTGCGACTCGATGGAGCGCCGGTCGATGTGGAGCTGCAGCGGGTTGTGGATCAACCCAAGGTGGTCACGGTCCACGTCCCGGTGGACCCGGGGGCCTGGGCCGATGCGGTGGTGGCCTCGGCCAGAGTGGAGCTGCGCCGCGGGGTCACCTGCGAGGGCGCACCGGACGTGGAGGCCGCCCCCACGAGCCGTGCGGTCACCCTGGTCACGGATCCGGCCCCGGTGGTGGTCCAGGCGGTGGTGGTCCACGAGGGCGCGGAAGGCCACTACCTCGAGGTGCTCTGCCGCGACTACGCGCTTGGCGAGACCCACAGCCGCTGGACCGACGATGGCCGGGTTGAGGTCTCGGAGCGCTGCATGCCCGACCTCTCGGCCAGCGAGGAGCTCGTGCGCACCGAGCCAGCCCTGGCCCTGGAGCTGATCCCCACCCGGGGCGGCTTCCTGGTCTATGGCCCGTTCGAGCAGGGTGATCTCGAGCTGATCATCCAGGCGGGCACGCCCACTCTGGACGGCGGCAGCTTCCGCCGCGCGCTGCAGCAGACCCTCGCCATCCCCGCCATGCAGCCGCGGCTGTCCTTCCTGGCCCAGGGCCGCTACCTGCCCCGCAATGCGCTGTCGCGGCTGGGCATCCGTCACCGCAATGTGCCCGCCGCGCGGCTGCAGGTGCGCCATGTCCCCAAGGACAACCTGCTGTTCTGGATGACCGGCAGCGAGACCGCGAGCGGGCGCACCTCGGATCTGGTGCTGGAGCGGGAGCTGAGCTTGTCCAGCGACCCCGACAGCTCTGCGGTCACCTGGATCGAGCTGGGGGCGTCACTGCCCGACGCCAGCGAGGGGTTGTACGAGGTCAGCGTGTACGGGCGGGACGCCGATCCCGGCGAGGCCGACGACGACACGGGGCTGGCCGGACCGAGCTACGGCGAGTGGAACAGGTACCGCCAGGCCCGCGCGGCGGTGCGGGTGCTGCTCACGGATCTTCAGCTGGTGGCGAAGCGCAGCGAGCGGCCTGCAGGCGACGACCAGGGTGGGGACGACCTGCTGGTCTGGGTCCTGGACACCCACGGGCGAGGCCCCCAGCAGGGGGTGCGGGTGGAGCTGGTGCGGCGCAGCGGCAAGGTGCTCGGCGGCTGCCTGACGGATGCCGCCGGCGGCTGCCGCATCCACGCCTCCCCCGACCCCGTGGACCCGGAGCCCGCCTTCGCCCTCGTGGCCCGTCGCGGCTCTGACCTGACCATGCTCGAGCTGGAAGACCTGGAGCTCGAGGCCCGCGGGGACGTGCAGGGCGAGCCCTTCCTGGCGGCCGCGTCCATCCGCGCCGCCGCCTGGACGGACCGCGGCGTCTACCGTCCTGGCGACGCTGTACACCTGGCCGCCCTGCTGCGCGGGGACGACGATCGCGCGCCCGCTGCCGGCCTGCCGGTGGCGCTGCGCTGGGTGGACTCGGGTGGGCGCGAGCTGCGGCGTGACACGGCGTCCAGCGACGCCGCCGGCATGGTGGAGCAGACCCTGAGCCTGCGGGACTTCGCCCGGACCGGCCGCTACCACGCGGTGCTCGAGCTGGCTGATCGGGAGATCGGGCGCGCCTCGTTCATGGTGGAGGAGATCGCCCCCGAGCGCATGGATGTGGATCTGGCGGCCACGGCCGCGGGCCTGCTGCCCGATCAGGACGCGGCGGTGGCCCTGGACGCGCGCTGGCTGTTCGGCAGCCCGGCCGCGGGCAGCCGCGTGGAGCTGAGCTGCAGCCTGGAGCAGGCGGACTTCGCTCCCGCCCACAACGGCCAGCTGCACTACGGGCCCGCCCGGCTGCCTGGCGCCCGCTGGTGGGCCGAGGATCTCGCTCGGGTGGAGGCGACGCTGGACGCCGACGGCCACAACGAACTGTCCTGCCCGGCTGCCTCGTCGGTGGGGACGCTCCCGGGCTCGGCGCGGCTCCGGGTGCGCGCGGACGTGTTCGAGGGGGCCACCGGGCGCAGCTCGAAGGGGTGGCTCTCGCTGCCTGTACACCCGGATCGTCGCTACCTGGGGCTGCAGGCGGATCGCACCCGGGCGAGGCCTGGTGAGCCCGTGCACATCCAGGGGCTGGTGGTGGACTGGAACGGCCGGCCCCTGACCGGCGAGGAAGAGCCTGTGCAGGTGGAGGTCCTGCGGCTCGAGCACGAGAGCTCCTGGACCTGGGACGAGGGCAGCCAGGAGTTTCACTACGGCGGCTGGGTGCGACGGGCCAGCGAGCAGCAGGTGGAGCTGCGCCCCCAGCAGGGCGCGCTGAGCTTTGACTTCACCCCCTCCGAGGCCGCCTGGGGCTACCTGGTGGTGGCCCGCGCGGGCGACGCCCGGACCGAGCTGCTCCTCGAGGGCGAGCGCTACCGCTGGGGTGAGAGCGGCCTGAACCACACGCCGGGCCCCAGCAGCCCGGGCTGGCTCGAGCTTCAGGCTCCAGAGCAGGCCCGGGTGGGCGATCGTGTGCCCGTGTCGGTGAAGGTCCCCCGGGCCGGCTGGTTGCTGCTCACCGCCGAGACCTGGCAGGTCACCGAGCACCGGTGGCTGCGGGTGCAGCCTGGCGAGGCGCGTTGGAGCTTCCCGGTGCGCGACTTCGCGCCCAACGTCTATGTCTCCGCCCTGCTGGTCCAGGACCCGCACCAGCTCTCCAGAGACAGCTACTTGCCCGGCCGGTCCCAGGGGACGCGCTCGGTGCGGGTGCTCCCGGAGCGCTTCCAGGCCGAGCTGACCCTTGGGCTGCCCGACGAGGTGGCGCCGGAGGGCATGCTCGAGGTGGAGGTGGAGCTGCGCGGGGTGAAGGGCCCTGCCTCGGTGGTGGTCGCTGCGGTGGACGAGGGGCTGCTGTCCCTGACCGGCCACCCGGTGCCCGATCCGCTGGGCGCACTGTTCGGCAAGCGGGCCCTGGGCGTGTCGACCTACGAGACCGTGGGCTGGACCCTGGAGCTCCCTTCCCAGGCGGCGGTGAGCAGCCCCGGCGGCGACGCTGCGATGGGCAAGGGGCGGGTGCAGGCCATCGTGCCGGTGGCCCTCTGGTCGGGGGTGGTGCAGCTCCCCGCCAGCGGTCGCGCCACGGTGCGCCTGGCCGTGCCCGGCTACCACGGCGCCCTGCGTGTGGTGGCGGTGGCCGCCAGCGCCGATCGCGTGGCCGTTGGCCACGGCAGTGTCCCCGTGCGCGAGCCGCTGCTGCTGCAGGCCAGCCCTCCGCGCTTCCTGGTGGCGGGGGATCTGGTGCAGATCCCCGTGGCGGTCAGCAACCTGACCGACGCGCCCCGGCAGGTCCGTGTCCGGCTGGTGGTGGAGTCCCTCGAGGACAACTCTTTGGATGAACTGGCCGTGCGCGCCTCAGGCCCCTGGGAGCAGCGCCTGACCTTGGCGCCGGGTGCGCGGGGTTCGGTCCGGTTCCCTGTGCTCGCCGAGGCGGGGCGCGGGGCCGTGCGCCTGCGCTTCGAGGCCGACAGCGGCGAGCTGAGCAGCCACGAGAGTGTCGACCTGCCCCTGATGGCTCCCTTGCCCACCGAGCACGAGGTGCAGGTGGTCGCCCTCGAGCCCGGTCGCGCCGAGCTCAGCCCCCTGCTGACGGGTTGGGTCGAGGGCAGCGACCTGACCGAGGTCCACGTCACGGCCAGTCCCTACGCCGACGCCTTGGCCAAGCTCGAGGACCTGCTCCACTACCCCCACGGCTGCCTCGAGCAGACCAGCTCTCAGCTCCACGTGCTGCTGGCCCTGGGGCCCATGCTGGAGCAGATCGCGCCGGATCTCGTGGCGCGTCGCCCCGTGGACGCCTGGGTGCGCCAGGGCATCGATCGGCTGCAGCGGCTGCAGACCTACAGCGGGGGCTTCGCCTACTGGCCAGGGAGCTCCACGCCTTCGCCTTGGGCCAGCGCCTATGCGCTGCATGTGCTCATGACGGCCCGCGATCAGGGGCATGCAGTGCCCGAGCAGACCATCGCCGAGGGCCTGGACTACCTGGAGCGGCTCCTGGACGCCAAGCCCAGCACGGCCACCGCCTACGCCCACTATGTGCTGGCTCTGGCCGGCCGTGGCCAGCCCGCCCAGGCGCGGGCCCAGCTCCACTCCATCCGCGGCGACCGCGAGGCGCGCTACCAGCTCATGGCGGCCGTGTACCTGGCGGGTGACCACCGCTACCAGGACGAGCTGGCGGATCTCTCCGGCTTCGTGACGGGCCTGCAGGGGACGGAGCGAGAGGCCTTCCGCACCCCCCTGCGGACCCAGGGCCTGGTCCTCACGACCTACCACAGCGTCCTGGATCTGCAGGACGGGGGGCTGCTGCTGGCCCAGGCCGTGGCCGACGGCCTGCGCGGGCGCGACGCGCGCTGGAGGAGTACCCAGGAGCTGGCCTGGGCGCTCTCCGCTCTCTCGCCCCTGATCCGCGCTGAGCCCGACCGCGCGTGGGGCCTGGACCTGCGCCTGGGTGACGCCTCGGTGTCGGCCGAGGAGCCCTCGCGGTGGTCCCTCGTCGGGGCCGCGGGCGTGGAGAGCCTGCTGCTCGAGGCGCCTGCCGATCTGCCCGCGGGGCTCTTCGCCGTGGTGGACAGCCACGGCCAGCGCAAGGACGGGGCTCTGCCCATCAGCGCGGGCCTGTCTGTGACGCGAGCGCTGCGGGATGAAGAGGGCAGGGCGCTCGATCCTGCCTCCCTGGTGGTGGGCCAGCTGGTCTACGTGCAGCTGGTGCTGGCGAGCCCGGTGGGCAGGACCCACAACGTGGCCCTGGTGGAGCGTCTGCCCGCGGGCTGGGAGATCGAGAACCCGGCCCTGTCCGGCGCCGAGCTGCCTCCCTGGGCCGCCGAGCTCGCGGGCTGGAGCCTCGAGCACCGCGATCTGCGCGACGACCGCGTCGCGGCCTTCGGGACCCTGGGACCCAAGCCCGTGTGTCTGGTCTACGCCGCCAGGGTGGTGAGCGCTGGGAGCTTCACCTGGCCCGGGGCCTTGGTGGAGGCCATGTACGAGCCCCAGCTGCGGGCCCGCACCGCGCCTGTGCCGCTGGTGATCGCCGCGGCGGGCGCTGTGGGGGCGCCTTGATCCGCCGCCGCTGGCTCTGGCTGTGCTCGGCGCCCATGGGCGTCCTGGCGGCGTTGGGGCTCGCGGCTGCGCTGTTTGTCTGGTGGGCGCCCCTGCCCGCGCGGCTGTCTGCGCCTCCCTCCACGGTGGTGCGCTACCGGGACGGTCAGCCGGCGACCATGTTCCTGGCACCGGACGATCGCTGGCGCCTGGCGGCGGATCCCCAGCAGGTGGATCCCGCCTACCTCCGCGCCTTGCTGGCCCTGGAGGACAGGCGCTTCCGGCTGCATCCCGGCGTGGACCCCATCGCCGTGGTCCGGGCTGCCAGCCAGGATCTGGCGGCGCGCAGGGTGGTCTCCGGCGCGTCGACCCTCACCATGCAGCTGGTCCGCGTGCTCGAGCCCCGCCCCCGCACCCTGCGCTCGAAGCTGATCGAGGCTCTGCGGGCAATGCAGATCGAGCTGCACCTGAGCAAGCCCGAGATCCTGGCCGCCTACCTGAGCTTCGTCCCCTTCGGCCGGAACCTGGAGGGGGTCGAGGCGGCGAGCTGGGCCATGTTCGGCCACGGCCCCGAGCAGCTGAGCGACGAGGAGATCGTCACGCTGCTGGCCATCCCCCAGGACCCCTGCGCCCGCTACCCCCGCCCTCGCAACCAGGCCCGCCTGCGGCAGGCGCGCATCCGGGCTGCAGAGCGGCTGGTGCGGCAGGGGGTGATGGCGACAGAGCCGGGGGAGGGCCCAGCTCTGCTCGCGCGGGTGCGCGGCGGTCCACAGCCCACGGCCTTGCGCGCCATGCCCCGCGAAGCGCCCCACGCCAGCCGCTGGCTGCGGGACCAGGCCGAAGAGCGCAGCGACGTCGTGACCAGCCTGGACCGGGGCGCGCAGCTCACCGTGGAGTCCATCCTGGCGCGCGCCCGCGCCGAGCTGGGCCGCCAGGGTATCCACGACGTCGCGGTGGTGGTGGTGGATCACACCAGCACCGAGATCCGTGCCCTGGTGGGGGGCTTCGACTTCTACGGCCGCCGCACCGGCGCCCAGATGGCGGCCTTCGACGTGCCTCGCTCGCCGGGCTCGACCCTCAAGCCGGTCCTGTTGGCCCGCGCGCTGGACCTGGGCCTGGCCCTGCCCGGCGAGCGCGTGCTGGACTTGCCCCGGCGTTATGGCAGCTACGAGCCGCGCAACTACGGCGGAGAGTTCCAGGGTGCCGTGCGGCTGGACGAGGCCCTGTCCCAGTCCCTCAACCTGCCCTTCATCGACCTGATGGACCGGGTGGGGGTGCAGGACATGCTGGGGGTGCTGCGCTCCGCGGGCGTCCACAGCCTGCACCGGGACCCGGCGCGCTACGGGCTCTCCCTGGCGGTGGGCGGCGCGGAGCTCACCCCCCTCGAGCTGGCCGGGATCTACACCACCCTCGCCCAGGGCGGCCAAGCCCGTGCGCTGCGCTGGACGCCCGGCCGGCCGGGCTCCGCCCCTGGGGTGGCCGTGCTCTCCCCGGGCGCCACGTGGCTGGTCCGCCGCATCCTCGAGGGTCGGGATCGCCCGGACTTTCCCCAGCGCGCCGAGCTGCGGCCGGGCGCGGGGTCCATCCACTGGAAGACGGGCACCAGCGCGGCCCACCGGGACGCCTGGGCCGCTGGCTCGGACGCTCGATATACCGTGGTTGTGTGGCTGGGAAACCTGGACGGTCAGGGCAGCGCCCACCTGGTGGGGGGCTTGGCGGCGGCGCCGCTGCTCTTCGATCTGCTCGAGGCCCTCGACCCTGGCGACGCTGGCTCCGGCCCATCGGATTCGCAGCCCGAAGACCTCGTGCCTATCCGCGTGTGCTCCCTCTCGGGACTGCCCGCAGGGCCCCACTGCCCCCACGCCGTCGATGCATGGGTCCCGCGTGGGGCGGTGCAGGCGCGCAGCTGCGCCCTGCATGTGGAGGTGGAGATCGATGTGGTCTCCGGCGAGCAGGTGGGGCCGGGCTGCCGCGCCGGGCGGGAGACCCGCAGGGAGGTCCACACCCTCGAGCCCGGGGAGCTGCGCCGGTGGCGGGCCGAGCGCTACGGAGTGGAGGACCGTTTTCCGGCGCTGGCCCCGGGCTGCGAGGGGCTCGCGGGGGCGTCCCCACCGGCCATCGTCAGGCCCACGGCTGGGACCAGGGTGGTGCTGGCGCCTGGGCTCGATCCCGCCGATCAGGAGCTCCGCCTGGTGGCGGACTACGAGCGGCCTGGGGACCAGCTGAGATGGTTCGTGGACGGACGCCTGGTGGGCACGGCGCAGGCGGATGGCTCCGCCTGGTGGCGGCCGGAGCCTGGGCGGCACGAGCTGATGGTGCTCACCGCCAGCGGCGCTGGGGATCGGCGCTGGGTGGAGGTGGTGGAGCTGTGAGCACCTCGACCGGGTTTCGCGCTAGAATGTCGCAATGACCCCCCTCCTCCCCGTGCGCGTGCAGCTCACTCCGGCCTTGCAGAAGGCGGCCGAGGACGTGAGCTGGGCGGAGTCCAAGCCCACCGCCAAGCAAGTGCGCGGCCTGGCGGCGGTGCTCACGCCCCTGCTGGCGGTGCTGGGGCTGCTGGCCCTGGTGCTGGCGGCGGTGCTCGGTATGAAGGGCAAGAAGGGCGTGGCCGGCGCGGCGGGCTTGGCGGGCTTGGGGGCCGTGGGCTCTGCAGCCTTCGGCGGAGTCACTGCGGCCAAGCCGGAGACCTTGCTGGACCCGCGCGCCGCCAAGGTGCTCGCCGATCCCCGCGCGGGCCAGGTCAAGGCCCTGGCTCAGGCCGCCCAGCGGCTGGAGTCCGCTGGCCCCGCCTTGGCCCAGGCGCTGCTCGAGGCCAGCGACGACGAGCTCTCTCCAGCCCGCCAGCGGGCCGCCGCCTGGAAGCGGGAGCGCGCCCACCTGGACGAGCTGAGCCAGGAGCTGGATCGCAGCCTGCGGGTGGTCGGTCCTCTTGGTGCCCTGGGCCACGACGACGGCGCCGAGGCCATCGATCACGCCCAGGAGATCCTGGATCGGCTCAGCAAGGACAGGCGCGAGCGCGAGCTGGCCGCGGCCGCCAGCGCGGAGGTGGACGCCCTGGACGGCGGTCACCCGCGACCGAGGGCTGCTGCGGAGCACCCCGACCCGGACGCAGAGCGCCGTCGCCGTGCAGCGGCGGCCGCCCGCGCGAAGGCGAGGGGGTAGCCCGCGCGATCGGGCTCTCCGCTACTTCTTGCCGATGCCGTTGAGCGCCTGGTCCAGGTCCGCCTTGACGTCGTCGGGGTGCTCGCCGCCCACGCACAGCCGCACCATGTTGGCGGGGATGCCGGCCAGCTGTCGGCCTTCCTCGCCCTGCTGCTGGTGGGTGGAGATGGCGGGGATGGTGGCCACGGACTTGATGCGGCCCAGGTCGGTGGCCCGCCAGATGCGCTGCAGGCCGTCGAAGAAGTCGCGGGTGTTGCCCGCGCCACCCTTGACGCAGAAGGACATCAGGTGGCCGTAGCGGTTGACGGGCTTGCCGTACTGGGCGTCGTGCTCGGCATCCACCAGCCACATGTAGCGGCTGGCCAGCTCGTGCAGGGGGTGGTCGGGAAGGCCCAGGTACTGGACGCTCTCGACCTTGGGGTGGTTCTGCAGGAACTCGGCCACGGCCATGGTGCTGCGGCTCATCATGTCGACCTTGGAGCGCAGGGTGCGCATGTCGTTCAGGGTCATGATGGCCTGCATGGGGTGCAGGTTGGGGCCGTTGTCGCGGTTGGTCAGGTACTTGACGTTCAGGGCGAAGTCCGCCTTGAGGGCGTCGTCGCTGTGCTTGCTGACCAGGTTCTTGCGGGCGATGACGGCGCCGCACAGGCCGAAGCCCGAGGAGGTCAGGGTCTTGGTGGCGGACTGCACCACGATGTCGGCGCCGTGGCTGATGGGCCGCAGCAGGGCCGGGGTGGCCACGGTGGAGTCGCAGATCAGGGGCAGCCCGTGGCTGTGGGCCAGGTCGGCGACCTTCTGGATGTCGAAGAAGCCCTGCTGGGGGTTCGAGGGTAGCTCGCCGTAGAGGAAGCGGGTGTTCTTGTCGATCTTGCTGGCCCACTCGTCCAGGTCGGTGGGGTCCAGCACCCAGCGAACCTCGATGTTGCGCTCGTGCTGCAGGCGCATGGTGAAGTGCTGGAAGGTGCCGCCGTAGCACTGGGCGGTGGCCACGAAGTTGCGGGGCTCGAAGGCGTCGCTGCCCGTGTGCACCAGGAAGGGGTGCACCGCGGTCATGATGGCGGCCATGCCCGACGAGGTGGAGCAGCAGGAGGTCTCGCCGTCGAAGCCGTAGCCCTCGAGCAGGGCCAGGGCCCACTCGTAGTAGTAGGTGCTGGGGTTGGCGATGCGGGAGTAGCACCAGGTGGGGATCATGTAGGCCAGGGCCGCGGCCATCTCGTCGGAGTCCCGGTAGGCCTGGCTCGAGGACATGAAGATGGGCTCGATGATGGCGCCCTGGTAGTCCTCGATGGCGTCCTGGACCGAGTACAGCCCGTGCACCGCGATGGTGTCGAACTTCCACTTCTTGACCGTGTTCTGGATGTAGTCGTCCCGCTGAGCCAGGTACTTGGCGGCCTTGTCGATGTAGTGCTGCATCCCGGGGGTGATATTGACCGCGTCGTCGGACATCGGGGTTCTCCTGAAGTGGGCGTTGATTGGCAGGGATCTGTCGAAGATTCTATGGAATAGCGCGCTCGGGCTTCTCGGTCCGACCCTCACTGGCTGAGATCTGATCCAGGTGAGGGTGAGGCCCCTCTGTGGGCCGTCGCAGGGGACAGGCCGAGCCCTTCAGCGCTCCGCGGACCGTGCCCACGGATGTCCCGGGGGCTCAGCGCCACCCAGGGCCTCGGACTAGCGCCTGCGCCGGGGCGCCAGGCTCAGGCCCAGCATGGCCAGCAGCAACCCGAGCCCCTGGGTGGGGCGCGGGCTGACGCTGCAGCCGCCGAGCCAGCCGTCGGTGGCGCTGGGGTCGACGTCGGAGGGTCGCTTGGGCTCGTCGATGCCGGTGTCCCAGGTGGGGTCGGTGTCGGCGTCGGCGTCAGCGTCAGCGTCTGCGTCTGCGTCGGCGTCGGCGTCGCTGTCGGTGTCGGAGTCCGAGTCGGCGTCGGTGTCGGCGTCGGCCTCGAGCTCCACGTACTCCTCGATCCAGTACAGGTAGCGATCCACCCGGCTGCTGGCCAAGCCGCCGTCGACGCAGGGCTGGCCGCCGCTGGTGGTGAAGCCGTAGGAGATCACCCCCGCCAGCTCGAAGCTGTTGCTGCCCACGATCTCGAGGGTGGCCCCGCCCGAGTCGCCCGAGCAGGCGTTCTGGCCGTCGGGCTCGTCGAAGGTGTAGATGAACGAGCTGTCGTACTGCCAGACGGGCACGTCGGCGGTGCGCTTGATGTCGCCGTCGTTGGCGTGGTCGCGGGTGATGCCGAAGCCCACCAGGCGCATGTCGTCGCCCACCCAGCTGTTGGTGACGTTGTCGCTGTTGACGGGCATGGGGGTGACGCTGCGGATGCCGGAACCAGCGAGCTCGAGCAGGCCGATGTCGCCGGCCATGGTGGTCTGGTTCCAGGACGGAAACTCGATGGCCCGAGTGACCTCGGCGTAGTCGTCGACCTGGCCGCGGGTGAGGTCGCGGCCGATGACGAAGTAGATGTCGTAGCGGCTGTAGTCGCCGTTGACGGCCTCGACGCAGTGGGCCGCGGTGATGACCCAGTTGGGGTCCACCAGGGTGCCCGAGCAGAACGACCCGTACATGGAGCCGCCCTGGACGATGACCAGAGCACCCACGGCCGGGTAGTCCTGGGTCGCGGAGCCGTTGACGATGGGCGGAGGGGGCAGATCGGCCTGGGCCGCGAGGGGCAGGAGCAGGCCGATGAGCAGGGTGTGGTACACGGGACCTCCGGGTAGGGGGCCAATGTAGCGCCGCGGTGGGCGGCCCGCAGTCCAGCGCACCCGTGTAGGGGCGGGTTTCACACCCGCCTGTCCGGAGTTCAGTCCCAGAGTCCCTCGGTGCCGAAGTAGTGCTCGGCGTAGAACTGGCCCGGGTCGAAGTCGATGGGCAGGGTGCGCTCCACGCAGGCGCGGTCGAGGGCCGCCGTGGGATCGGCCATGAAGCCCAGCACCAGCTGGAAGCCGCAGGGCTCCTCGCTGTCGTCGCTGACCACGGGGGTGTCGAAGCTGGTGCTGTGGGCGCTGTGCTCGAAGCTCACCCAGTGCTGATGGGCCCCGTCGAAGTGCTCGGTGACGCCCTGGGCCAGGGCGTGGGGAGTGACCGGATCGAGCTCGCCCTGAAGCATGAGCATGGGGGTCTCGGTCTGCGCCCAGCGGTCGTCCCAGCTGGCGTCTTGGTACAGGGGCCACTGCTCGTAGATCTCCAGCTTGCTGTGGCCGTAGCCCTTGACCACCAGGGCCTCGTCGTAGAGATCGTCGTACCAGGCGTCCAGATCCACGCCCTCGAAGTCCGGGTGGGCCCACATCTCCGAGAACATCACGTGGTGCTGCAGCAGGATGGAGTAGGCCTCGATGTCCCAGGACCCTCCATCGCCGAACAGGGCGTAGTACAGGTTGACCAGGGCTGCTTCGTCGTCGGCGCTGCAGCGGTCCAGCCGGTAGGCGGCCGCGGGGATCACCGCCATGCCGGAGCGGCTGTACATCAGGTAGGCCAGCAGGGAGCTGACCAGGCTCGAGGACAAGCCCGACGAGGTGCAGTGGTCTTCTTTGTCCATGCGCTCGAGGGCCGCCCCCAGGGAGGCCCAGGGGTCGTCGCCCAGGTAGCCCGAGCAGACCTCGTCCTGGCCGCAGCGGCTGAACAGCTCCTGCGCGGCCAGGTTGGTGTAGGGCTCCGAGAGGATCAGCGTGGTGTCGGTGGGGGCGATGCCCTCGATGATCACGCCGTCGGCCTGGGTGGGGGCCACAGCCAGGTAGCGCTGGGCCCAGTAGGAGCCGTAGCTGCCGCCCCAGGCGAAGACCTGGGCCTCGGCGCTGCGGGTGGCCTCGATGTACGCCGCCAGATCGTAGGAGGACAGGGTGGAGGTGTAGGCCTCGAGGCGGTCGCCCAGCTCGTCCTGGATCTGGGCGATGCAGCCTGGGTACTCGCTGCTGGTGATGGACTCTCCCGACGGGGTGGTCAGGCCCTCGGCGTCGCAGCCCAGGCGCTCGCTGTAGCCGGTGCCCCGGTGGTCGAGGGTGTAGATCTCGGCGCTGGGGTAGCGCTCCTGGATGTACGCCATGCGCGCGGGGAAGTCGTACAGCCCCGAGGCGCCAGGGCCGCCGTCCAGCAGCCACAGCTGCCTGTCGGCGGGCTGCTGTGCGGGCAGTCGCTTGGCATGGATCTCGATGGTCCTGTCGTCGTCGGGATCTTCCCAGAACAGGGGCATGGGGGTGGCCGAGCACTCGGCCAGGCCGTCGTCGGCCCCCTCGACCAGGGAGCAGGGCTGCCAGCTGGCGGTCCAGCCCGCCCAGGGCGCGGGAGCCAGGGGTTCGGCGGTGTCCAGCTTGTCGTCGGGGTGGCAGGCGGTGGTGGCCGTGGCCAACAGGATGAGCCAGCTGCGCATGGTCATATTCCTTGTTCGGTATGCACAGTGGTAGTGCTCCGGTGCGTGACAGGTGTTGACCCGGGCTGCCTGGGCTTCGGGATAGGCTGGGTCTGCCCAGGGAGCACCATGCGCTGGACCCTCTCGCTCGTCGCCCTCGCCGCCTGCCATCCCGACCCCTTCGCGGGCGCCCGGCCGCTCCAGCCTTTCCACCCCGACAGCGGCCCCGTGGACACGGCCGAGGCTGACGGGGACACCGACGCCGACGCCGACAGCGACGCCGACGCCGACGCCGACGCGGATGGCGACTGCGACTTCGACTATGCCGAGCAGTTCTCCCTGGTGCCACCGCCGCGCCTGGTCGCCCCGGCCTGGGAGTCCCGTCGGCGGCTCGACGTGCAGGGCGCGGTGGTCTGGGCCGAGCCGGCCCCGGCGGGCACCTGGGCCCTCGCGCTGGACCGATCCGATACGCCCCCGCCCATGCCCGATCTGACCATGCCGAGCTACAGCGACGACATGCCTCTGTTCGAGCGGGCCGAGGACTGGAGCGGGGATCGCTGCTTCGAGACCCCCCGTGGGGTGGAGTGGCTGGACGAGGCGGGAGCCTACGAACTCTACCTGGACATCGCCGAGCTCACGACCGGCATCGCGGCGGTCACGGCGGGTGGACGTCGCACGGTGCTGGGCCTGCGGGGTGTCTACCCCGGCACCTTCGCCTGGCATGGCAACGCCCCCAACCTGTTCAATGACACCCTGGTGCTGCTGTGGCAGGACGGCGACGGCAAGCACGTGCGCGAGTACCCGGTCAACACCGACACCGGGGACTACAACTTCGGCACCAACGGCTCCTCGAGCCTGCGACCCAACCGGCGCTACACCCACCAGGACGGCTGGCACCGCGACTACAACGCCCTGTCTGTCGCCGAGTGGGGCTACCACAGCATCGACGACAGCAACCACAACGGTCACTGGGACTCCGATCGCAACGGCTGGCTGCCCCCAGACTCCGCCACCGACTACGAGCGGCAGGGCTCGGGTCACAACATCCACATGGCCTCGGTGGACGCGCCCCTGGGCACAGCGACGGTGGACAACTGGTCCGCCGGCTGCCAGACCATCCCGGGGATGGACACCTGGACCGCGTTCATCGGTGACGCCTGGGAGAGCGAGGGCACCCAGGTGCAGTACTTCCTGGTGGACGCCCGCGACATCGACCCCGAGGTCTGGGAGCCCTGCGCGACCTACGACGGCAGCCACACTTGCCCGTTCCGCATCGATCACCTGCCCTTCGAGGCCACCGCCAACACGGCCACCGCCGGGACCGAGCAGTTCGATGTCTACAACTGCTCCGAGGCCGACGAGGGTGGGGCCGAGCTGGTCTGGCTGCTCACCACCGACGAATACGGCACGTTGAGCGTAGAGGTGGACTGCGACGAGCCGGTGGACATCGATGTGCACCTGCTCGAGGGCGACGACCCCGATGCCTGCGTGGCCCGGGACCACACCGACTTCGACCATGCCATCTCTCCTGGCCGCTACCTGATCGTGGCCGACACCTGGGTGGACGAGGGGGGCGCGGCGCTGAGCGGGGAGTTCACCCTGCGCGTGGACTTGTACTGAACCCAGGCCGCGCTGCCCAGGGAACCGTGGCGCCTCAGCGGGATACCAAGCATCCATGCACTGGCCCCTGATCCCCGTCCTGATCCTCGCCTCCTGCGCCCCTCCCGATCCCCTGCTCCACGTGGCCCCGTTGGTCCCGGAGACGTCGGTGGTGGAGGATCTACGGGCGCTGGTCCCGGCCTATGGCTTGGCCCTGGTGGTCACGCCGGAGCGGGTGCGCGTCGCGCCCCTGGGCAGCTTCGAGGACTTCGGTGAGGACTCCCGGCTCACCCTCGAGGCGGTCACCGACCTGCCGGTGCAGGCCGGCGAGTTCCCTGAGGACCAGCGCAAGGGTCAGCTCGCCATGCCCCTGTACGACGCCCTGCTGGAGCGCGCCGAGGCCTGGAAGGACGAGGGCGAGCGGATGCTCATCGAGGAGCGGGACTTCCGCGGCGAGCTGTGGCTGCTGGTGGACCGGGAGATCGACTTCGAGGCGCTGCGGCCGCTGATGTACTCGGCGGGCCAGGCCCAGTACTCCGAGTTCCAGCTGGTGACCTTCGGCCAAGCCCCTTCCACGGCGGCGGCCCCCACGGCCCCAGCGGAGAGCGGCCGGCTGCACATGCTGGGCACCCACGCCGACCGCACCACGCGTGCCGCGCCCACCGTGGGGCTGCGTGTGGGGCTCCTGGGTGTGAAGCGCCCTGTCGAGCAGGCCGCGCTGCCGCCACCGCGCTTCGAGGTGGACGACCGTGGGGCCACGTTTGTGATCTCGTCCCCCCGCGACGAATTGCTCTCCCCCCTTGTGAGCGTCGATCCGGAGCGCATGAACGGCATCCTGCGCGCGGACCCGTCCAACCCGCGCCTGTATCCGAGCTTCGCCGCTGCCGTCGCCGCCGCCGCCAGCCCGGTGCTGCCCAGCCTCGAGCTGCTGCTGCAGCTGAGCAAGGGTGCCGACGACCGCATGGTGGCCGCGCTGGAGCGCCACGAGGCTCCGGATCGGGCGGCCTGGATCGAGGCCATGGTGCGGGCCGTCCTGGCGCGTCCTGGGGAGGGATCGGAGGGCCGGGCCACCTTGGCCTGGCTGGTCGCCGCCGCGCTGCTGGGGGGCCAGGACCCCGCGGCCTGGGGGGTGCCCCTCGAGATCATGGCCGAGGCCCGCGGGCTGGTGCAGGCGTTCGAAGACCAGCCGCGCCGTGCCAAGCCCCTCGGCATCTACAGCGAGGCCCCCGATCTCGCGGCGATCTTCGCGCGGGATCGCTTCCTGCTCACGCCCCTGCGCATGAGCGTCGCCGACGAGCGTGCGGTCGCCTTGGGACTGCACGGCCTGCTCGCGCGTCAGCCGGCACTGGCCGAGACCCTGCGCTGGGATCTGGCCCTGCAGGCCATGCTGACCAACCCCTCGCGGGTGCCGGGGGTGCTCGACCTGGACCCCGACGCGCTGCCCCCCGAGGTCGCCCTGCTCCCCCCGGCCACCAGCCGCGAGTCCGAGCTGATCGCGCGCTTCGGGGGCACCGCCATGGTGGGGCCACGCACCATGGAGCTGTTCGTGCGCTCCGTCAAGGACGGCACGGTCCGCCTCTCGCCCCGCGAGGACAGCGGCTGGTACGACTTCCAGCAGTGGGCCCTCGAGCCCCTGCTCACTCTGCCGGAGGCCGAGGTGCTCCACGCCGACGCGGGGTACGCCGAGCGCCTCGAGAAGGCCTTCCAGGCGGCCATCGCCATGCGGCGGGAGACCCACATCAAGTCGCTGCAGCTGCCCGCCATCGGAGCGGCCTGGTCCGATCGCGTCGCGGTCACCGTGGCCCCCGACCTGCGGGTGGAGCCGCTTCCCTCCCACTACGAGCGCTCGTCCATCGCCTACGACTTCCTCTTCGCCGCCGTCCTCGAACCCCACACGGGCGAGGCCTGGGAGGGCTGGGAGCAGGGTGCGGTAGCCGCCGATCTGCGCGAGGCCCAGCGGGTCTACCGGGACGCGGCGGTGATCGCTCGGGCCGACCTGGGGTTGCCGGCCCTCGCAGAGGAGCCGGTGGACGAGACCCTGGCCTGGCTCGACGCGTGGCCCACCGATCCGCGCATGGCCGAGGACCTGCGCTTCATGATCCCCTTTGGTGAGGACATGGCCGGCAGGCCCATCGCCTGGACCGTGCTGGGCGTGAAGCTGGTGGACCTCACGGTGGCCTACGATCGGCTGCCCACGGTGCGCTCCCTCGATCCAGCCATCGAGCTGGATGTGAGCTTCATCGAGGCCCGCTACACCTTGCCCGTGGTGGTCTTCGCCGAGCTGCCCGTGGCGGAGATCCTGGACCGCCAGGAGTTCCGAGAGTTGGCCGATGCGCACCCCACCCAGCGGGACCTGATGGCGGCGCTGGAGCCGGTGCGTGAACCCCCCTCGGGGTGCGGGCGGTAGCGCCAGGGTCAGGCCGGGGTCAGCGAGGTGTCACCCTGGGGTCAGACCCCCGCGGAGCCGTAGCGCCGCTCGGGAGCCCGCGGGTATCAGGTGGGCACACCCAAACCGGAGTCCTCCATGTTCCAGCGCAACGCCATCTGCCTCGCCGCCCTCGGCATCTTCACCATCCTCGCCTTCGGCAGCGCCGACGGTGGCGGCTCCTCCGACGGCCTCGGCGAGCTGGCCGTGGACGAGATGGAGAGCATCGTCTGCGAGGGCGACGCGCCCTTCAAGCTGCCCATCGACGACGAGGACGCCATCTGGGCCGCCCTCCAGCCCCACATCGCCGCCTCCCAGGGCCTGTACGTGGGCGAGGACTACTACATCATCATGGACGAGCGCGAGCTCAAGAGCGAGTGGGTCAGCGGAAGCGACGTGCGCGACTACGCCGTCGAGGCCATCGGTCAGATCTGCTCCTCCAGCACCAAGTGCGAGGGCAACACCTGCATCGTCAAGGAGTCGCTCTTCGACACCCAGTGGCACCTCGAGTTCCGCCCCGACGCCACCCAGGGCTGGTCCCTGGTCGGCTACTTCACCGGCACCCTCGACGAGGACGACGCCCCCCGCATGGCCCAGGTCCAGACCAGCCTGGACGCCTACAACGCCGCCATCGTGGCAGCGCTGGGCGACGGCGTGCCCGAGGCCGCTGCCGCCGAGTAGTTTCGTCTTCAGCCCGTGGAGACTCAGTCGGATACGGCTGAGTCTCCAGCTGCTTCAGGAGCCCTCATGCGCCCTCAGACCGTCCTTCTTCTGGCCCTCGCCCTCTCCGTGGGCTGCTTCACCAAGTCCGATGACACCGCCGCTCCCGAGGACACCGGCGAGCCCCCTGTGGACGCCGACGGTGATGGGCACGACGCGACGGTGGACTGCGACGACAGCGACCCCGCCGTGTTCCCCGGGGCGGATGAGCTGTGCAACGGCATCGACGACGACTGCGACGCCGAGGTGGACGAGAGCGACGCCATCGACGCCACGGCCTGGCTGCCCGACACCGACGGCGACGGCTACGGCGACCGCAACACTGCCCAGGCCCTGGCCAGCTGCGAGCCCGTGAGCGGCCATGTGGCCGACGCCACGGACTGCGACGACGGCGACGCTGAGGTCAACCCGGCGGCCGACGAGCTGTGCAACGGGGTGGACGACGACTGCGACGGCGAGATCGACGCCGACGCCGTGGACGCCCCCACCTGGTACCTGGACTACGACGACGACGGCTACGGCGGCACCAGCTATTCCGAGATCGGGTGCGAGCCGTCCAGCGGCTATGTCGCCGACAACACCGACTGCGATGACCTCGAGGTCGGGGTGAACCCCGGCGCCGACGAAGATCCCTGCAACGGAACGGACGACGACTGCGACGGCGACGTGGACGAGGCCGACGGGGTCGAGCCGATCCGCTGGTACATGGACAACGACGGAGATGGCTACGGCAACACAGCCAGCCACATCGAGGCTCACCCCGACTGCGATCAGCCCAGCGGCACCGCGGCCGACGATGGCGACTGCGACGACTCGGACAGCACCGTCTACCCGGGCGCGGACGAGTGGTGCGACGGCTTCGACAACGACTGCGACGGTGTGGCCGACGAGGGTGACGCCGTGGACGCGCTGCCCTGGTACGAGGACGCCGACGGTGACGGCTACGGCTGGTTCTACGACCCCGCCACCATGGCCTGCACGGTACCCCCGGGCTTCGTGGCCGATGACACCGACTGCGATGACAGCCAGGCCGGGATCAACCCCGGCACCACCTGCGCGTGGGGCCTGGTCTCAGAGGTGCAGACCGGGGTCATCCCCGATGGGAGCCCCGTCACCGTCGTGGGCTGGGCCATGCACGACGCCATCAGCTCCGGCTTCTACCTGGCCGACGCCGCCGGCGTCTACAACGGCGTCTGGGTCTACGCCAACAGCTCCTCGGTGCTCGAGGGGGATGAGCTGGTGGTGTCCGGTACGGTCGCCGAGTACTTCGATCTCACCGAGATCGTCGTGGCCGCCCCGAGCACCGACATCATCGTGCTCGACACCGGCGCCACCCTGCCCGCGGCTACCCCCGTGGCCACCACCGACCTGGCCGACGATCTGATCGCCGAGCGCTACGAGGGCGTGCTGGTCACGATCTCGGGCGTGGACGTCGAGGACAGCGACCTGGGCAACGGCGAGTGGTCCGTGGACGACGGGGTGGTCATCGACGATGCCCTGTACGCCTTCACCGGCCACCTGGCCTGGGGGGGCAGCTTCACCTCCATCACCGGCTTGCTGACCTACAGCTACGGCGCGTTCAAGATCCTGCCCCGCTACGCCGCGGATCTGGTGGGCTACACCGCGCCGGTCTGCACCGCCGACGCCTGCGTGGACGATCTGGTCGTGGGCGACCTGGTGATCACCGAGATCATGTACAACCCGGCCTACTGCGACGACAGTGACTGCGAGTGGTTCGAGCTGTACAACGCCTCGGGCGGCTCGGTGGATCTGGACGGCCTGACCGTGGAGGACGCCGGGGGCAACACCGCGACGGTGTTGGGCTCGGCGGTCATGGCGGCGGGCAGCACCATCGTGGTGGCCATCGGCGACAGCGCCACCTGGGCCTACACGGGCTTCACCCCCGACGGCTACTACGGCTCCACCGTGGCCCTTGGAAACACGGGCGATCAGCTGATGGTGGCCAACGGCGCCGGCATCCTGGACTCCGCCGCGGCCTATGCCAGCGGCGCCACGGGGGCGGGGGAGAGCCTGTCGCTCCACTACGATCTCGTGGACGTGAAGAGCAACGACGACCCGGGCAACTGGTGCGTGTCCACCACCGCCATCGGAGCCACCGGTGACTACGGCACGCCCGGAGCCACCAACGACAGCTGCCTGTAGTTCGGCCCCGGCGAACACTGCCGAGGAATAAAAACGCCTCATCTCACCGATGCCTGGTTGCGTTCTAGGGGAAAACCCGTAGAATAACGACAATCAGTGACATTCCGGTCTCCCGAGGCAGCACCATGAACGTCTCTATCTACTCCCGGTCCGGCTGGGCCCCGCAACTGAGCGCTGTTGTGAGGTCGGGCGCGACGGCCAACATCCACTACATCACGCTCTCGCCGGCCTCCCTCGAGCAGGTCCCCGCGGGTGGAGGCGCGCTGCGCATCGCCCTGGATGGGGTGGAGTGCCTGGCGGTCTCGCCTGTGGGCCCCAGCGACGAGGGGTGTGGGCTCGAGTTTCTGGTGGTGACCCCCAGCGCCATGCGGCCAGCGCTCAGCGCTTAGCGGCCTTCGCTGTGGCCGGGGTCATGTCCCCCGACGTCGGCGGAGCAAGCTTGATGGGGTGGTGCTACCTTGCGGGTGTTCTCGGCCTGTCTCGGGGTGGACCCTGCGCTGCACGCGAACCCATGTCCTGCTGTGTGCGCTCGCTGGTGCGGGCACGACCCTGGCGGCCTGCGAGCAGCCTCGCCCTCGCGTGCAGAGCCCCCAGCCCGACGCGACGCTGCGGGGCGACTGGGCTCCGGTGGTGGTGCTGCTGCCCCTGAGCTGGAAGGACGTCGGCTACTCCATGGAGCTCGACGGCGAGCCCTTCGACGACCCCCTGGCCATGATCCGGCGCCGCAAGAACAGCGACGCGGAGCCCGGGGCGCAGCTGCTGGCGACCCTGCCGCTGCTTGACCTCGCGCCGGGCGAGCACCTGCTCGAGGTCCACCTGGATCGTCCAGGGCCCCTGGACCGCACCCTGTCCAGCCGCTTCGTCACCCGACCTCGCGAACACCGGGTGCGGCTGCGGGTGGACGATGGCTCGGGCCAGCTGGTCAACGCCAGGGTGGCCGTGCGCGACCGCGAGGGGGCGGTGGAGCTCACGGACCGCAGCGGCTGGCGCACGGAGCGCAAGCCCCGCAACGCCGACCTGGACGCGGTCTTCGTGCGGGACGGCGTCGGCGAGTTGCGTCTGGACTCCGGCCACTACCGGCTGATCGCCTTCCGCGGCCTGCAGGACGCGGTGGCGGTGGTGGAGCTGGACCTGGACGACGACGTGGATCTGGACCTGAGTCTGCCCCGGGTGGTGGATCTGCCTGGCGCCTGGACGATGGACAGCCACGTACACTCCGGCGCCAGCTACGACGCCTACGTGCCTGAGCGGGTTCGCCTGGACGACTACGCCAGCACGGGCCTGGACATGGTGGTCCTGGCCGACCACAACCGCATCGCTCGGCCGGAGTTGGCGCAAGCCCGGCTGGACGGGGTGGCGGAGACGCCCCTGCTGGTGGCGGGCATCGAGGCCGACATGCGCTCCAGGATGGGCAAGAACTGGGACTGGGGGCACATCACGGCTTGGCCTGTGGGCGGCTCGGCGGCCCCTCCCAGCCGCTGGCCAGGCAGCCCCGCTCAGGCCATCGTGCAGTGGCGTGCGCGGCAGGTGGACAACCCCGACCCGGCCACCGGCCAGGAGCTGCTGCTCACCCTGGCCCATCCCCGCGGCATCCAGTTTCGCGCCGATCTGCGCCCCAAGGACCAGGCCTGGGCCCTGTTCAACAACCTGGGCTACGACCGCTCGCTGCCGGTGGGGGAGGGCGCCAACGCCTGGATGCTCGAGCTGGCGGACGACGGCCGCACCACGGCCATGGACTTCGACGCCCTCGAGGTGGTCAACCGCATGGGGTTGATCAAGTACAGGGAGCTGCGCCTGGACTGGTTCGCGCTGTTGAACCAAGGCTATGCGTTCACGGGGGTGGGCGGAAGCGACTCCCACGCCCTGGCCGTGGAGCGGGTGGGCCTGCCCCTCACGGTCATCCACAGCGGCGCAGAGTCCCGGGGCCAGCCCGATCTGGACCAGGCCCTGCGCGCCGCCCGGGCGGGCCAGGTGAGCGTGACCACCGGCCCCTTCGTGGAGCTGGAGCTGGTGGCCGGGGAGCAGCGGGCTGGCCTGGGCGAGCTCCTCATCCCCGGCGACGAGCCCCTGCAGGCCGTCATCCGGATCCGCCATGCACCCTGGGTGCCTGTACACGAGCTGCGCCTGGTGCAGGATGGCCGGGTCGTGCACCGCAGCCAGCTCGGCGGGCGCCCCCGCGACGAGGGGCCGGCGGCAGAGGTCGTGGAGACCGTGGTGCTCGAGCTCGAGCGCGACGCCTGGCTGCTGGCCGAGGCTGGCTGGCCCGTGGATGCCGAGGACATGCTCGTGGGGGGCACCTACAGCGTGGTGGCGCCGGGCTATGTGCCCTTCGCCTTCACCAACCCCGTCCGGGTGGACGTGGACGGTGATGGGAGCTGGACTCCGCCAGGGCTGCAGCGCAGCGAGGAGATCGATGATGGCCCGTGACCGTGTGACCGCGGGGCGCCTGCGGCGTTTCGCCCGCCTGGCGGCCCTGGGCCCTCGCACGGGCATGCAGCTGGCGGGCCATGTGCTTCGCCGCGGAGAGGGAGACGGCGAGCGCATCGGCGAGACCCTGTTCTCCACCCTGGGGGACATGAAGGCCGGGTCCCTGAAGGTCGGGCAGATCATGGCTCAGGCCGCTGACGGGCTGCCCGAGGGTGTGCGCCTACGCATGGGCAACCTGTTCTCCCGGGCCCCCGCCTTGAGCTGGGACGCGGTGGCTGCGGTGATCTCCAGCGAGCTGGGAGGGGAGCCCGACGCCCTGTTCACCACCATCGAGCGCGAGCCCTTCGCCGGGGCCAGCCTGGGCCAGGTGCACCGGGCCACCCTGGCCGATGGCCGAATCGTGGCGGTCAAGGTCCAGTACCCAGGGGTGGCCGAGGCCCTCGAGCACGATCTCGATCTGCTGCGGGGCTTGGCGGATACCGTGGGCGGTGGTGGTCTGATCCTCGACACCCGGGTCTACTTCTCGGCCTTCCGCCAGGAGACCATGGACGAGCTGGACTACCGCCTCGAGGCCGAGAAGCAGCGGCGCGTGGCCCAGCTGGTGGCGCCCTGGCCGCAGCTGGCGGTGCCCACGCTGGTCCCCGAGCTCTGCGCCCAGCGGGTGCTCACCATGGACCTGTTCGAGGGGCCCACCCTGTACGAGCGTTTCTCGAGCCCGGGCTCCATCGAGGAGCGCCTCGAGCTCGGCTGCCAGGTGGTCCGGGCCGTGTTCGGGCCTCTGTTCGCCGGGTGTGTGGTCAACGCCGACGCCCACCCGGGCAACTTCGTGGTGCTCGCGGATGGGCGCCTGGGCTTGCTGGACTTCGGTGCGGTCAGCGCGCTGGCCCCCGAGCGGGTGCGCGGCATCGGGGATGCGCTGCTGGCCTTGATCACCCCGGGGGCTCACGACTGGGAGGCCGTGTTCGCTGCGGCCGGGTTCTGGATCAGCAAGCCCGACGCCAAGAGCCGGAAGATGCTCGAGGAGATGGCCGGTGCCCTGGCGCGCCCCCTGAGCGCCAGCACCCACTTCGGCAGGGACTCCTTCCTCGAGGAGTTCGGCCGCATCAAGCAGCGCCACCCTATGCAGCTCGTGCGCACCCGCATGGATCCGGCGATGCTCGGGCTTTTCCGGGCCATCCTGGGGGCCTACCACGCGCTCAAGCACCTCGAGGTCGAGGGCGACATCCGTCCGGTGCTGCGTGAGGTGGTGGCAGCCGCCGATGTGCGGGATGAGCCGGCTGTGGGCGTCTAGGTCCTCTTCCCCGCCTCGAGCCCGTCGAAGGCCGTGAAGCAGCCGAGCTGCTCCCCCTGGCCCCGCAGGCGCGTGAGGATGGCGGAGAGGGTCTCCTCTTCGATGCTGCCGGCGGAGCGGCGCAGGAACGGGCAGGCGCGCACCTGGCCGGTGGGGTCGATGTAGATGAACTGCTGGCCGCCCACGCAGCCGCGTCGGAACTCCCAGACCACCGCGGCGTAGGCCAGGGGCTGCTTGTCCTTGCGGGCGTTGCTGGCCTTCATCAGGGCCTCGAGCTTGTGCACGTCCTCCGCGCCCAGGGCCGGCAGGTGGTGGGTCTCGGCGCCGCCGGTGGGGTGGGGTGGGAACAGGTTGAGGAAGTGCACGCCGTGCTGGGTCAGGAAGTCCAGGAAGGCGTCGTAGCCCTGCTGCTCGAGCAGGGGGCTGCCGGCGGGCACCATGGTGTCGACGCTGACCACCAGGCCCGCCTGGTGGGCGGCCTGGATGGCGCCGATGGCGTTGTCGAAGGCCGCGGGGTGTCCCTTGGAGCGGATGGCGGCCTGGGGGTCGCTGGAGTCCAGCGAGATGACCACGCCGCGCAGGCCCAGCGCCTTGAGCTCCTCGAGGAAGGCGCGGTCCATGCCCCAGCCCGTGCTCACCAGCCAGAAGGCGATGGGCATGCCCCGGCAGCGCCGCAGCAGGGCCGGCAGCTCGTCCCTGCGCATCATGGGCTCGCCGCCCGTGAGGAACACCGACGGCACGCGCCAGGTGTTCAGCCCCTCGATGGCCAGCAGGAGGGTGTCCACACTCAGGGTCTCGTCGTCGCACAGGTCGCCCTGGGCGTAGCAGTGGCGGCAGCGGTAGGGGCAGCGGGACGAGACGGAGAGCAGGGCGAAGACCAGGGGGGCCAGCCGCTTGCGGTTGAAGCTCTCGACCTCCTCGAGGACATAGTCCACGAAGCGCTTGCTGTTGATGGGGGGCAGCGCGCTGGCCGCGAACACCTCTCCCCGGTCCTCCAGCTCGATGTAGTGGGCGCCGGCCCCCACGAAGAGGTTGCGGTTGTCGCGCAGGTAGCGCCACAGCTCCCGGAACACCCCGATGGGACCCCAGCGCCGGGCGCCCTCCACCAGCAGGGTGGCGGCCATGCGCAGCTCGATCCCGAGCTTGCGCCAGCCGGTGATCAGCCGAACTCCCATCAGGCACCCCCCTTGTCGGCGGCGGCCTTGTCGTGCATCCAGCGGGCCGCGTCGGGGTTGATGATCACCAGCTCGTCGGTGTGCTCGTGCAGGTAGGCCGACAGGAAGCTGGGATCGGAGAAGAACAGGCAGTGCAGGGCGCCCTCGCCTCTGGCCCGGCGGCCCGCGTCCAGCCCCCGCAGGGCCTGGTACAGGGGGTCGTGGAGCCACAGCTCCCGCAGGGGCTTGTCCCGCACATTGCTGGCCTTGTGGCCGATGGGGATGGCCGCGCAGGGGGCCACGGTGCCGTCGTGGTAGACGGTGATGGTCTGCAGGCCGGCGGGGCAGGAGGTGAGCTGCTGCTCGATGCCCAGCATGTCCATGACCACCAGCTTGCGCCGCCAGCCGTTCAGGGCCAGGGAGCGCTCGAACAGCTCGGCCCGCTGCGCGTCCGAGAGCACCAGGCTGGCCTCGGCGTGGGCGTCCACCGGGGTGTAGGGCAGGTAGGCCAGCACCCATGCGCCCAGATCCGCGAGGCGCTGCACGTAGGCCGGGGAGGTGACGTGCTCGTAGTTGGCGGTGCTGACCATGGTGGTGACGAACCAGGGGATGCGCAGGGCGTGGAGCTTGCCCAGCATGGCGCTGACCGCGGCCCAGGCTCCCGCGCCCTTGCGGCGGTCGGTGGCGGCCTCCAGCCCGTCGATGTTGATCATGGGCACGATGTTGCCCGCCCGCAGGATGCGGTCGAGGTGCTCGTCGCTCAGCCGCTGGCCTTCTGTGAACAGGTAGAAGATCTGGCGGCGGTGGCGGGCCAGCAGGTCGAGGTAGGCTGCGGGGTCCTTGCGGTGGAAGGGGTCGGCGCCCATCATGTAGACGTGGCCGATGTCCAGGGCCTCGGCCTGGGTGAGCAGATCGTCCAATTCGGTGTGGGACAGCCCGGCGCCCTTGACCTGGTAGGCGGTGAACAGGCAGTTGGTGCAGCGGGCGCCGCAGCGGATGTCGTCCACGATCTGCAGGGTCACGGGCATGGCGATGCCGTCACGCCGCGCCCGCAGCAGCCCGGGCAGCCAGCGCCAGGCCCGCCAGGCCGTGAGGCTCAGCACGGTCCACAGCATGTGCCGGTTCAGGCTGAACAGCCCGCGCAGGGTGAGGCGCGCCAGAGGCAGCCCCATGTGGCGGAGGAACTTCAGTCCGGTGCTGTAGGAGTGGGTGAGCAAGGGCTCCTTCGCCGCGGAAGGACTTCGGCGTTGTACCGCAGCGAAGCTGTCAGTACGAACGCCCAACGAAGCTAGAAGATGTTCGGTGGCACGCGCTTCATGACGTAGCGCCGGTAGTGCAGGTTGACCCCGAAGGCGAACAGGTGCAGGCCGGGCTGCTTGCGTGCGGCGGGGTTGAGCAGGGTGCGGTGCAGGATGCTGCGCCAGGAGAAGATCTGGCGGTTGAGCCACCAGTACAGCTCGGTGAGCTGCTCGGCCCCCATGTGGGTGGGGGTGTGGACGGCCTGGGAACCGTCGAAGCGCTCCCACTCGTCCGTGACCAGGCGCCCCTGGGCCTTCAGCTCGTCGTACAAGGCCGAGCCGGGGATGGGGGTCAGGATGTAGAAGCGGGGGATGGCGATGCGGGCGCGGTTGACGAAGTCCAGGGTGGCCCGGATGCTCTCGGGGGTGTCCGAGTCCAGCCCCACGATCATCTCGCTCGATCCCATGATGCCGGCGTCCCGCAGGCGCCCCAGCAGCTCCTCGTGCTCGGCGGCCTTGACCCAGGGCTTGCCCATGCCGTCCAGCCCGGCCTGGCTGATGCTCTCGAGGCCCAGGCTCAGCAGGTTGCAGCCGGACTTGGCCACCCGCTCGAGGAGCGCGGGGTTGCGGGCCAGGTTCAGGGAGCACTGGCTTGACCAGGTCATGCCCAGCGGCTCGATGCGGTCGCACAGCTGACCCAGGAAGCCCGGGTTGGCCACGATGTTGTCGTCCAGCAGGTAGAAGCCGGAGAACCCCAGCTCCTTGACCCGCTTGATGTCCCGCATCACGTCGTCCACCGGCCGGTGCAGGTAGCGGCCCTTGTAGATGCAGGCCACCGAGCAGAAGCTGCACAGATGGGGGCAGCCCCGCCCGGCCTGTACGGGCAGCATGGTGCCCAGAGGCTTCTCGGTGAGCAACTCGTAGCGGGGCAGGGGCAGGTCGTTCAGATCGCTGACGGGGTGGTCGTAGGTGCGCTTGAGCTTCCCGTCGCGCTCGAAGTCGGCCAGCACCATGGGCCAGCTGATCTCGGCGTCGCCGATGACCACCGAGTCGGCGTGTTCGAGCACCTTTCCGGCCACCATGCTGGCCATGTAGCCGCCGAAGACCACGGTCACGCCCCGGGCCCGGAAGGCGTCGGCGATCTCTACCCCTCGGTAGATTGCGTAGCCCATGGCGCCGATGGCTACGAGATCTACGCCACGGGTGATCTCGGCCTCGACGTCCACCTCGTCCACCACCTCGAGCAGCAGGCGCACCTGCCAGTGGTCGGGGGTCATGGCCGCCAGGTGGGGGAAGACCAGCCCGGGCAGGTGGATCTTCTTCTGCTTGCACAGAGCCCCATCGGGGCCGTACTGGGTGGGCTGGATGAAGAGGACTGTGGGCATGGGCGGGGCTTATCCCCGCGGCGAAGTGGGGGGCCATCGTGTCGCCTTCGGCGGGTCCGCATCACCACGAACCTGCGGGGTGCCGCTCACCCCCCGCGTTGGTGGTCTACCGGCAGTAGTGCGGGGCGCCTTGCTGCTCGGCCGCTCCTCGCCGAACCCCGTGGGGGTCAGACGCCCGCCTTCCGCGCGGCCCGGCGCTTGGCCAGGTACTGGCGGCGCACCCGCCAGGTGCCGGCGATCATCTTGCCCAGCATGCGGGGTGGGTAGCGGCGGGCGTAGTCGTAGAGGTCTTTGGGCTTGTACAGGGTGCCCATGTACAGCTTGATGAGCTGGTCGTAGTACTCGGCCTGGGACAGCTTGCCTGGCTGGACCATCAGGTGGGCCAGGTCCCAGCGGGCCAGGTCGCTGCGGGGGATGAGCAGGTCCTCGTCGTCCACGGCCGAGCCGGTGCCGGGCAGGGGAGTCAGGGGCTGGAGGTTGACGTAGCGGATGCCCATGCGCCGCATCCAGGTCCCGCAGGCGGCGAAGTCGGCGCGGTCCCAGTCCGGGTGCAGGATGATGGTGGCGAAGCAGTCGATACCCAGGCAATTCAGTGCGCCCATGGCGGCTTCGTTCTGGGCCAGGGAGCTGCCCTTGTCGTAGCGCTGGAGGTCCGCCTCCTGGAAGCTCTCGAAGCCCACGATCACCGTGCGCAGGCCCTGGCGCTGGAAACGTTCGACCAGGTCCGGGTTGTCGGCGATGAAGTCGGCCCGACCGTACAGCAGCCAGTGTTTGTCGATGCCGCGCTCGGTCAGCCCGTCCAGGAAGGCGATGACCCGCTTGCGGCTGACCAGGAAGTCGTCGTCGACGATGTAGATCTCGCGCTGGGGCAGGGCCTCGAGCTCGTCCAGCACATCGGCGAGGGGGCGCTCCTGGTAGCGGTCGCGGGTGACCCGCCGGCAGAAGCAGAAGCTGCATCGATAGGGGCAGCCGAAGGCGGTCTTGAGCAGGGCCACGCGGTCGTGGAAGATGTAGAAGTAGCGGTCGCGGTAGCGCTCCACCAGGTGGCGGGCTGGCCGAGGGTAGAAGAAGTCCAGCTCGGGCAGCTCGGCTTCGATCAGGGGCTGGCCGGGCCGGAGCACGCCGGCGGGCAGGTGGCGCTGGCCGGCGATGTGCTCGAGCAGATCCGGCCAGGCGCGGGTAGCGTTGCGCACCACCCGGAAGTCCACGGCCGGGTCGTCCAGGTCTTCGGGGCAGACCTCGCAGTGTACGCCGCCCGCCACCGTGGTGATCCCCGGGATCATGGCCTTGGCCTGGCGGCAAGCCCGCAGCATGGCCGGCACGTTGGTGATGTAGCCGGTCATCGCCAGCACTCTGGGCTTCTGCTCACGCAGGTGCCAGCGCAGGGAGCGCTGCTCGAGCTGCATGTCCAGGATCACGGGCTCGAAGGGAGCCTGGGTGAGGGCGCCCAGGACCTCGAGCTCCAGGGGCTCCACCAGCATCACGTGCTGCAGCCCGATGGTGGCCCGGTCGGCGCGGGGATGGACCAGCAGGACCTTCACTTGATGCCCTCCACCAGCTGGATGCTGGGGATCCAGCGGGGCTTGTCCACGGACTGCACCACTCCCGGGGTCAGGCCGGCTTCGCTCATCAAGGCATGCAGGCCCGCGGCGCTGAGGTAGCGGGAGGGGGTGGTGGTCAGGCGCACCACCAGCAGCCAGGCCCAGTCGTAGGCGTTCTCGGTGTTGGCCTGGATGATCAGCAGCCTCCCCCCGGGGCGCAGCAGGGCGGCCATGGCGGCCATGCTGGCGGGCTTGTCGGGGAAGTAGGGGAAGGCGTGGGTGCAGACGATGACGTCGAAGCCGCTGCCCCGCTCCATCACCTCCACTGGGCCCAGGTAGTAGCCGAGGTTCGGAGCGCGGTAGTCGGCCTGAGCGCGGGCGATCATGTCGGGGCTGGCGTCGCAGCCGATGACCTCGCAGCCGGGGCGGCGCTGGGCCAGCTCCTGGGCCAGCTGGCCCACGCCGCAGCCCACGTCCAGGATGCGCCCGGCGCCGGGGGCCACGGCGTCGAGGTGGGCATGGAGCAGCCGCCGGCTGGGGCCCAGGCTGTAGCGCTGAGCCCACAGGCCCTCGTAGCGAGGGGCCCAGAAGTCCCAGACGTCGCGGCGTTGTTCCATGGGCGCTCTGCTATCACCCCGGGGTGTGGGGTGGTGGTGGCAGCTTCGCCTTGGGTCTGTCATCCAGGCTCAGCGAAAAGTCGGCCCTGCCTCAGTCGAACGGACACGGCTGAGAGCCACGAGGTCGCCACGGGAGGTATGGAGCGCCTCGCTTGCCTCCACCGCATTCGGGCCAGGCGCCCCTCCAGGGCCGCCTTCACGCCGTCGCCGTGGTAGCCTCCCGGAGGAGGATCCAATGAACCGCTTCTCGAACCTCATGCTCGCCATCGGCCTGCTCACCTTCTCGGCCTGCGGCGACAAAGACGACACCGGCGATGACACCGGCGAACCGGTGGACTCCTGGGCCCCCACCGCGGGCAGCTACCACTTCCTCCAGGACTCCTGGGGGCTGGACTGGTGCGACCTGCGCAACGACGACGTGATGGAGTTCACGGGCGACATCACCATCGACGATGCCGCCGGCTCCATCGCCCTCACCCTCGAGGACGAGATCTGGGATGTCGCGGCCGACACCTACGACTGCAGCTGGGACGGCTCGGTGTTCGACTGCCTGCTGAACGAGTACACCAGCGAGAGCAGCGGCATGGACGCCGACATGACCACCCGCTACGACCTGCACGGCTACTGGACTGCAGCGGACGCGGTCTTCGTCGAGCACATCAGCACCCTGAGCTGCGAGGGCGCCGACTGCGACGACTTCGGCGACGTGGCGGGCATCCAGTTTCCCTGCGACACCACCCGCAACCTGATCGGCACGCTCCAGTAGCGTCCTGGCGCAGCCGCGACCGAGCCGCGATCCCCTCAGATCTCCCGCTCACCCTCACGCCCCGGGAGCCAGCGCACTCGGTAGAGGTCCCGGCGGCGATCGTTCCAGTTCTGGACGGTGCCGCGGCGCTGGTGGCGGCGCAGAGCCTCGAGATCCAGCTCGTGGGGCAGCACGGTCTCGAGGTTGGGCTCGGCCTCGATGGCGATGCCGTCCCGCGCGAACTCCACGTCCGAGGGCGTGAGGACGGCCGACTGGGCGTAGTGTACGTCGGCGTTCTCGACGAAGGGCAGGTTGCCCACACAGCCCGCAGTGACCACGTACATGTGGTTCTCGATGCACCGGGCCGCCGCGCAGGTTCGGACGCGGTTGTGACCGTAGCGGTCGTTGGTGTTGTAGGGCACGAAGAGCAGCCGCACGCCCTGGTCGGCCAGGACGCGCCCGAGCTCGGGGAACTCCACGTCGTAGCAGATGAGGATGCCGATTCGTCCACGATCGGTGTCGAACGCCTCGACCGTGTCGCCGCCGACCACTCCCCACCACTTGGTCTCGGAGGGGGTCACGTGGATCTTCTTCTGCACGGCGATCGTGCCGTCCCGACGGAAGAGGTAGGCGTTGTTGTAGAGCTGGTCGCCCTCGACGGCGAACTGGGAGCCCCCGATGATGTTGGTGTTGAAGCGGACCGACAGGCCCTGGAAGAGCTCCAGGTAGCGCTCGGTGAAGCCCGCGAGGGCTCGGGCCGCGGTGCCGGGCCGGGTGGGCCCGACCAGCGAGAGCAGCTGCAGGGTGAACAGCTCGGGGAACAGGACAAAGTCGGACTTGTAGTCGCTGGCGGTGTCCACGAAGAAGGTCACCTGGCGCTCGAAGTCCTCGAAGCAGTCGATGGCCCGCATCTGGTACTGCACCAGGGAGGCGCGCACAGGCAGGGTCGCCCGGCGGTGCTTCGGTGCACGGGGCGGCTGGTGGTCGAGGTTCGCCCACTCCAGACAGGTCGCGTAGCCTGCGGAGTCCTCGTCGCTGGGCAGGTAGTCGGCCACGATCTGCTTGAGCACGAAGCCGTTGGAGAGCTGTGCGGTGAGCACCGAGTCGTGGCGCTGCTTGGCGATGACCGACTCGACATACTCCCGGGGGCTGAGCTGGTCCTTCACGGCCGCGTACCCGGGCAGGCGCCCGCCGATCATCATGTAGGCCAGGTTGTGCTCGCGGCACAGCTCCTTGCGGTGGTCGTACAGGCGACGGGCGAGCCTGCGGCCCCGCCAGTCCGGGTGCACCTGGATCTCGATGCCGTACAGGGTGTCGCCCTCGGGATCGTGGTTGCGGATGTCGCCGTTGTCGGACATCTCCTTCCAGTTGCTGAAGTCGGTGTAGTCCGCGCTGTGCACGATGACGTGGGCGCAGCTGGCGACCAGCTTGCCATCGATGAACAGGCCGGCCTGGCTCTGGGGCCACACCGCCAGCTGGTTCTCGATGTTTGCCCGGGTCCACGGCTTGAGGGACGGGAAGCAGAGCAGCGACAGCTCGATGAGTTCGTCGAAGTTCTCCAGGGTCAGGGAGCGCAGGACGATGGTGGACTCGAAGTCTGTGAGGTCGATGGACATCGGCGGCCTATATCCGACGCCCGGAGTGGCAGGGAGGCCCGCGACAGAATCCCGTCGCGCCGCCAGGCTCCAGGTCACCACCACCAACAGCCTCAGCAGCGTGATCGCCGCGACCAGGGCCACCAACCCTGCACCCGCCTGCAGGCCGCGCTGCACGACGGGGCTGCGAGGCCTTCGAGCCCTCTCGATCCGCACCGCTCACTGGGCCGGCAGGCAGGTTCCCAGGCCGGTGGCCTCGTCGATTGCCACCGCGGCGGCCCTCAGCTGGTCGTCGAGCTCGGCGACGCCAGGAATCATGGTTGGATCCGTAGGAGTGGTCTCGCCGGGGTCCTGCACGAGGTCGAACCCGATCTTGCGGTCCCAGGCGCAGTACCACCGCAGCGAGGCCCTCGGCGACCTCGCTGCGAGCTGCTCTGGCGCCAACCCGTCGTAGGTCTCGTAGAGAGAGGACATGACGGACTGGCGGCACCCCAGCTGCATGGGCCGGCCGGTGGTTCCCGCGAGCGGAGGGAGCCCCGCGCTCTCCACCAGGCTGGGCAGGATGTCGTAGTTGCCCATCACGCAGCCTCTGGTGCCTGGCTCCAACTCCGGGTGCAGCAGCATCAGGGGGAGGTCCACAAACTCGCTGTGCAGCTCCCACATGTGTCCGTAGCCGCCCTCCCCGCGATCGTTGAGGTTCTCGCCGTGATCTGCAGTGAACACCACCAGCGTCTTGGCCAGCGTGGCTCTGGACTCGAGCGCCACCAGCAGCGCCTCCAGTGCGCGGTCCATGCCCAGTAGTTGCTCGTCATAGACGTCCACCAAGGCTCGCGTGGCGGCGGCCGCGACCTCCGGGTCGCTCGAGCCGAGGGCCGCTCGCAGCTGGCTGCCCTGGACGTCGTCGTCGCCATCCATGTCGAATGGGATCGCGTCCTGGACGGCCCAGACACCGCGGTCTCGATACTCCGGGCTGTAGGGCTGGTGTGGATCCATGACGTGGAGAACAGCGAAGAAGGGCTGATCCGGAGGTTGCCCATCCAGCCAACGCAGCAGCTGGGGCACCAGCTCGCTGGCGTTGCTCACACCGGGGTCAGCAGGGTCGATGACCTCGATCTCGAAGCCGCGCCCCACGCCGGTAGTGGAGGTGATGAAGTAGTTCCCGGTGAACAGCCCGGTCGTGTACCCTTGGTCCGACAGATGCTCGGCGAAGGTAGGCGCCACGACGGGGTAGAGCACCGAGTCCTGCCCCGGCAACGCCGTCAGCAGGCCGTGTTCGTGGACGTCGAGGCCCGTCATCAGCGAGGCCACCGAGGGTGGTGTCCATGACGCGGAGGACTGGGCGCCTTGGACGACCCACCAGGGCCGCTTCGCCAGGCTGGGGAGCGTGTCGCGCCCGTACCCATACATCGGTAGGTGATCCCTTCGCAGGGCGTCGGCCTGGATCACGAGTATGTTCGTTCCTCTATGGATCGACGGGAGATCGAGGTTCGGCGTGGACCACTCTCCCGTGTCCGGTCCCGTGCCGTCGCCGCGGCCGAACGGGTCGTCCTCCGTCAGGCAGGCGGCGAGCGGGATCAGCGTGGCGACGAGGTAGCACCGAGCGTGGGAGCTCAAGACCGTACCTGCGATGTGGGGGGATCACCATGTTCATACCCTGGCCCGTTGGCCTGAGTTATCAAAATTCAGCACATACCTAAAAAAATACAAACAGTCGAAAAGGTCCTGTGTCTCGCCTTCGGACATGCTCCCCTCGGAGCGGGCGGCCCCGCGCACCGACCGCCTGGTGCCTAGGGTGAACTCCGCGTCCGAGGGCGAGAGGACGGCGATTCGGTGTTGCGCGACAGGCGTCTTCGACTCCGTGTCACGTGGATCTCGTTCTGTACGGCGATCGTGCCGTCTCGACGGATGGCTCTATGTCACCACCACCACCAACCTCAGCAGGGCGATCGCAGCCAGCAGCACCACCATCCCCGCACTCGCCAGCAGGCCCAGCTGGCCGATGGGGCTGCTCTGGGACCAGCCTGTGGGTTCGGGGTCTGGGGTGTCGCCACCTTCACCATCCTCCACCGCCCGATCTGGCTGAGTGAGGCCGCGAAGTTGTAGGCCAACGCTCCAGGCGCTGGACCACAGGCTGCGGTGCAGCCCGCGCTGCCAGGCGGCGAGGGCCACGCCCAGGATCAAGCCGAGCACCAGGGCTCCGGAGCTCCCCAGGGCGCTCATGGCCCAGCCCAGCAGGAAGACGGCGCCCAGTGCGGCGACGTGGCGGGGCCAGGGGCTGCGGGGGCCACGGCTTCGCAGGGCCAGCAGGCTGGTGGCGCCGGCCAACAGCAGGGTGAGCAGCAGGGTGATGGGCAGGCGCAGCCAGGAGCGAAGGTGCCAGCAGGACAGCTCCATGGGCGTGTCGGCCTCGAGCCAGTAGCGGGTGTAGGACAGCCGCTTGCCCTCCGTGGGCAGCTCGATGCGCACGGGCATGGCGCCGGTGCCGGCGCTCTGGGTGGGCTCCTGGGAGGCGAGTGCCTGGCCCGAGGCCCGCTGGCCGCCGTCGGCCACGCCACCTTGGAACCAGCGGCCCGAGCCGGCGTAGGCCTGGGGCTCGAGCTCTCCCTCGAGGGCGGTGTACTCGTTGTTGGCGGGCAGGTAGACCTCCCAGCGCACGGTGGAGGTGGGCAGCCCCAGGGCGGGCAGCTCGAAGCCGGGGTGTCCCACCATGCCCAGGCCGCCCAGCTCGGTCTCCAGCACCACCTGCAGGGTGAAGGCCACCAGATCACGACCGCCCGCTGAGCGCTCGAGGGGGAAGAACAGGGTGCCGTCCTCAGCCACGCCGGGCTTGACCGGCTCGCCGTCCAGGTTTGCGGACCGCACGGCCATGCCGGCGGGCAGGCGCAGGGCCAGGCTGTGGCGCAGGCGGTTGCGCAGGGTGATGCGCAGGTCGGTGAGCACCGCGCCCTCGCGGGAGACCGCGGTGGTGGCCTCGACCAGGTCGACGGATCCGGTGGCCGGCTCCTGCTCGGGAAGGCGCTGGGCCTCGAGGCGCACGCCCGCGTCGGCGGTGTGGTAGCGGTAGGCGCGCAGGATGGGACTCACGGCGCTCTGGACCATCTCCCAGGGCAGCTGGCGCACGTCCACGGCCAGCACGCCGCGCCGCTCGGCCTCCTCGAGGCGCAGGTTGCCCACCACCTCGACCCCCAGCCAGCCGTACTCCCGCTCGACATCCTGGCAGCGGGGCAGCTCGAGATCGAAGGCCTCGCTGTCCCGTGGCAGCTCCCGGCGCAGGCGCAGGGAGATCTCGTACTCGTTGCGGATGGGGAAGGCGGTCTCGCCGTGCAGCAGGGTGCCGCCCTCGACTGGCTCGGTGGTGTAGCGGAAGGCGCCCTGGCCGTCGGCGGACACCACGGCCATGCCCTGAGGGATGAGCACATCGAAGTGCTGGGCCCCGGCGTAGAGGATGTTGAAGCGCAGCACGGTGAACAGGTCGAGCCCGCCCTCGTCCACCGACAGCAGGTTGAGGCTCTCGGCGTAGACCCTGGCCTTGCGGCCCTGGTCGTCGCCCACGTCCTTGAAGCCGACCAGGTGGATGCGGCTGGTGGGCTCGAGGGAGGCGCTGAGCTGGACCCCGCCCGGGTGAGGCGTGAGCTCGGAGCGCACGGCCGCGCGCAGCCGGGGCTCCAGGCCCGCGGTGGGGAAGGCACACTCGAAGCGGGTGACCGGGGTCTTGGCCACCAGGAAGTCGTACTCCAGCGAGCCGCGCCGGCCGTGGGAGGGCACCAGCAGGTCCAGCACCACGGTGACCTCTCCCGCGTCGGGGGTCAGCCAGACGTGGTAGCCGTTCAGCCTGGACAGGGGCAGCTCATCGCCGCTGCCCTTGTCGTGGGCGCTGACCACCACGACCTCTTCGCCCACCAGGGGCACGGTCTTCCACAGACCCTCCGCGCCCAGGGTGATGCCCAGCTCGAGCCTCAAGGACAGGGCGCCGTCCAGGGCTTCGCCGGTGTAGGTGGAGGCGCCCAGCACCACCAGGGGGGCCTCGGGCTGCTCGTCGGCCAGGTCCAGGGCCTGGACCAGGGAGCGCACGGCTTCGTAGCGGGGCAGGGGCACCGCCACCTCGGCACCGGCGCTTGGGGACGTCTGTCCGACGTCGTAGGCCGGGCTGACCTGGGGCTGGTTGGTCGATGCGCTCCCGGCGGACTTGGCGGGCCGCCGCTGGGCCCTGACCCGGCTCCAGTCGTTGTTGCCCATGACCGCCTCGAAGTTGTCATCGGCGACGGCCTGGCGCTGGCGATGGTACTCGGCCTCGTCCTGGGCCTCGGTCATGGAGCCGGTGAGCATAAGGACACCCAACAGGGTGACGCAGAGGATGTGGAGGTGGCGGGAGAGGGAGCGGGTCATCGGGACACCCCCCGCCCGATGGCCAGGGCGATCAGCAGCGTGCAGGAGGCGAACAAGGGCCAGCCCAGCAGCACCAGCAGGAACACCTCCAGCCCCAGCAGCAGCCCGACATTGCGCCAGGTGAGCAGGGCGATGGGGCCGGTGGAGAGGGCGGCGCGCAGGCGGGAGAGCCAGCCGCGACCCAGGCCGCTCAGCAAGGAGACGGCCAGGGCCAGGTCGCAGCCCCAGACGATGCGGCGGTGTACGCCGAGCACGTGGTGGGCCAGCACGAAGAGCAGCACGAAGCCCAGCAAGGACCCTGCGCGACGCACCCAGCGGCCAGGGCCAGGCTGGGAGCTGCGTCCGCCCACCAGCAGCAGACACAAGCCGAAGGCGGCGGCCAGGGCGGCCCAGCGCAGCCAGGGCAGCATGCTGTCGGCCACATAGGCCACGGCGATGTGAGGCACGTCGTCCCCCGCCAGGATGCGCTCGAAGCGGTAGCGCTCGCCCACCAGGGGGAAGCTGCTCACCACGTCCTCGCCGCCCTGCTTGCGGTTGGACTCCTCCTGGTAGATGGCCTTGCGCTGGGAGAGGATGCTCTCGTAGCTACCCCCGCCCGCCCAGGCGTCTCCCCCCAGCAGGGCGTGGCGAGCCACCCCCAGGAGCCGCTGGAAGGGGTCGTAGTGGATGGCGTCGTACTGGGTGAGGTTGGCCGAGAAGCCCAGGGGGGTGAGGTGGCTGGGCAGGTACAGGTGCCAGGTGACCGAGATGGTGTCCACGTCCAGTCCGGGCAGCCTGAGGTCCCGTATGCCCGCCAGCCCCGTGTCCGGCTGCTTGCGCTTGTAGGCCAGCTCCAGCACGAAGCTGCTCTCCTCCACCCCGTGGGGCAGGGGGATGCGCAGCTGGTGGCCCACCTCGAGGTCCTCGGCGGCGCCCAGCAGGTCGCTGTTGTGTTGGAGGATCTCGTACCAGCGGGTGGAGTCGGAGTAGTAGTGCAGCGCGATGCCGCCCAGGGTCTCTCCGGGGGAGACCTGGTGGATCACGACGCCGCCGTCGGAGCTGCGCTCGCTCTGGCGCAGGGGCAGGAGCAGGGTCTCGTGGGCCAGCCCGTCGTCGGTGGTGGGTTCGCCCAGCAGCACCGCGGGGCGCACCGGGTGGCCGTCCAGCAGCGCGTGGGTCAGGGTGCTGTCGGCGGGCAGGCGCACGGCCAGGTGCTGGCGGGTGTTGTTGCGCATGCGCAGGCGCAGCTTGGTGACCTCGGCGCCGTCCTCCATGAGCACCGTGCTGGCCTGGATGTCGTCCACCAGGGTGCTGGTGAGCTCCAGCTCGCCCTGGCGGGTGAGGCTCAGGGTCACGCTGGGGGGCTGCTGGAACGAGAAGCCCAGCAGGAGTGGGTTGGGGGTCAGGGCCAGCAGGTCGCTGGGCAGATCCCGCAGGGTGAGCTGCTCGGCCTGCTGCAGGTTGGCCACCGCCGCCTCGAGCCCGGCGGGACCCTGCACGCCGATGGCGCCTGTGAGCAGGACGTCCCCCGTGGGCATGGGGAGGTGCAGGGGCACGGGCTGCTCCAGATCCACCGGGAACTGGAAGTGGATCTGCAGGGTGGCGCGGTCGTGGCCCTCGGCCCTCCGGCCGGCCTCGACCAGGTAGCGCAGCAGGACCGCCAGCTGGGGGCCCTGGGCGCTGTCGGGCTGCTGGTCGGTGTACCACTGCAGCACGGCGTCGCCGGTGACGTCTACCACCTCGATGTCGGGGGGCAGGTCGAGCTCCAGGCGGTCCGTCTCGCCCTCGAGCAGGGTGTAGGACACCGTGGCCACGCCCTTCACCAGCGCCTCGTGCAGGGTGAACAGGGCGTTCATGCTGGCCTCGGCCCGCAGCTCGCCGGCGCCCCGATGTGTGGCCTTGCGGGTCCAGCTCAGGTCCAGCAGCCCGCGGGAGTCCAGGTGACCCTGGATGTCGGTGCCGCTGTCCTTGGCGCGGGTGGCGGTGATGGCGCCGCCGGCCAGGTGGGCCTCGATGTCCTGCTCGGGCACCCAGATGGAGACCGCCGTAGGCCCGGAGGGGGGCAGGGCGAAGCGCAGCTCTCGGGAGAAGCGGTCGTCCTCGCGCCCCTGGAAGAAGCGAAGCTGCACCCTGTGCTCTCCCGCGCCCGAGACGCCCACCGTGTACATGGAGCCCTCCTGCAGCAGGGAGGTAGGCTGGCCGTCCAGCAGCACCTGGTCGATGGAGGTGGCGGCGTCCAGTACCGTCACCCGCACCACCGCGTCCGGGCTGGCGCTCTCGGCGCCCTCGAGCAGGCGGAAGCGGGTGTCCAGCGTGCCGGTGAACACCCCCCGCATGAAGCTGCCCTCCAGGCGGCGGTCGACCCGCACCACCGTGGCGGGGGGCACGGGGGCCTGCTCGCCTTCCTCGATCCGGTCCAGGAGCTGTTCCCAGTGGGTGAGGGGCAGGGTGACGGCGCCATCCGGAGCGTCGGGATCGGCGGCCGCGAGCCCCGGGAGGAGCAAGAGCAGCAGCAGGAGTGACGCGAGCAGGCGGGTGGGATGGAGCGGATGAGCTGGGCGCAGATCGGGCATGGACTTCTCCTGTTGGTTCGGACGAGGGCAGGAGCAAGAACCGTGCCCCACAGGGGAGCATCCCGAGCGGGTGTGGGCGTTACAGAACGCTTACCGGCGGGGCGGCGATGATGTCCTGGATTGCGCAGGCGCTATCAATTCCAGATCGGTGCGGCCCCGGCCCCCCAGTGGATCGAGCCCCGGGCTCAGGGCTCCAGCCGGACCCGGGTGGGGTCGTCGGGGTCCATCAGCTGTCGATGACCTCGGCGTCACGGTCGAGCCCCTGGGCGATGCGCTCGGCCTCTCGGAGGGCTCTGCTCCTGATGCGGTGGCCGATCCATCCCGGGACGGCCGCGGTGAACAGCATGCCGATGCCCGGCCCGATGAGGGAGACTCCTGTGACCGCCAGGGAGAAGGCCACGGTGCCGCCGGCGAACCACGCGGCCTCTCCGCCGCCGACCAGGGCGGGGGCGATCATGGAGACCAGGGCGATGGCCAGGCAGAGGACGCCTGCCGCGATCAGCCCGGCCGCGATCAGGCCGAACAGCCAGGCCATCCAGATCAACATCCTGGCGGTGCCGCCGCTGGCCGAGCCGCGGATGGCCTCGGCGCGGGCGGCGCGGTGGGCGCGCGCGGCCTCGGGATAGCTGTGCAGGCACAGCGCGGGGATCCCGCAGCCCGCGCGGGCCTGGTCCAGGCCCCCGCGCTGGCCCCTCTGCATGGCCGCCGCGAGCAGATCCACCGCCTGCGCTCGCTCCCCCAGCGTCTCCATGGCGTGGGCCCGCAGCAGGGTGGCCGTGGCCCCGAGGCCTGCCACCAGCGGGACCTGGTCTGCCTGGGCCCCCAGCGTGGTCAGCACGGCCCTGGCGTCGCCTCGGAGGGTGTCCAGGAGCGCCCTGGCGTGGCGGTAGGCCGAGTCGGTCTGGAGGTCGTCGGAGCGAGCGTCACAGGGAGCCAGCCAGCGCTCGGCCGCCTCCATGTCCCCAGCCCGCACCGCCGAGCGCGCCAGGTGGCCCCGCGCGATCTGCAGGTGCCTGGGCAGGGTGAAGACCTCGAGGGCGCTCTCGAGCATCGCCCGCTGCCGCAGCGGCTCGCCCTGGCCCTCGAAGTGAGCGCCCAGCACGGAGGTCAGGAACAGCAGCCGCTCGGCGGCCTCGTAGCTGCCGACCTCGCCCACCTCCACCCGGGCCGACTGCCACACCGAGATGGCCTCCTGGACCTTCCAGGCGGGGATCGAGTCGTCCTCGGCCAGCAGGCCCCGGATGCTGTCCGGCGCCACGGCGGGCTCGCCGTCCTGCGCGCGCAGGCGGCGGGTGCGCTCGGCCTCGTCCAGGGGTTCGGCGCGCTCGGTGGGGAACGCCGGGCGCTCCACCCGCGCCGCGAGCAGATTGGTGGCACCGCAGTAGCGGCACAGGACGGTCCCACCCCTCAGCATGGCTTCCAGCGGGGCGCCGCAGCTGCTGCAGGCGAGGACTCGGGTTTCGTGGCTGAAGACGCGCGACATGGTGGGTGGGCTCTCGGGTGCGGGGCTGCGGCCCAGCGAGTGTAGCGGGTCTGGGAGGGGCCGTGGGCCCCTGGGTGCGGGAAGCCTCCGCCAGCCTCGAGGTGCTGAATCTGGAATTGAACGCCATCGCCGGGCGATAAGCTGCTATCCTGTGGGCAGGTGTGGCTTCCCCGATCCCCTGCGCTCGCGGGTGTGGGTTCGCCTCACGCCCCGGGGAGGAAGCATGAGGTCCAGTCACCTTTCTGCCATCGCCAGCCTGGTGTTGCTGCTGGGCTGCCCCAGCGGCGGTGTGACGCCCCAGGACGAACCCCGCAAGGACGACACGGGGCCCCCGGGGGACAGCGAGCCCGAAGACAGCGGGCACCCCGCCACCGGTACGGATCTGCTGTACGCCGACATCAAGCTGGTGGGCGAGGCCGAGGGCGACTACGCCGGCCTGGGCTGCCGGATGGTGGGCGACATCGACGGCGACGGGCTGGCGGATGTGTTCGTCGGCGCGCCGGGCAGCGACGAGGCATTCAGCGACGCGGGCAAGGCCTACCTGGTCTGGGGCCGACACCTCCGGGGTCGCGCCTCCGTGTTCCTGGAGGAGGCCGACGTGATGCTGCTGGGTGAGTCCCTTGGAGACGGGGCGGGTGGTCGCGTCGCGGCCGCGGGCAACATCGACGGCGACAGGGTGCCCGACCTGCTGGTGGCCGCCTACGAGAACGATGACGGTGCCGGCAATGCCGGGAAGGTCTACCTGCTGCGGGGCGCGGATCTGGCGGCGGGCAGTCGCAGCCTGGCGGACGCAGACTGGACCTTCGTGGGACAGGCTGGTGCCCATCAGCTGGGGGTCAGCGTGGCTGGTGGCGGCGACGTGGACGGTGACGGGCTGGACGACATCCTGCTCGGGGCCCTGGGCTCCGACATGCAGGGCTTCGTACACGTGGTGCTGGGCTCCGCCGTGGGCTCGGGCAGCCTGCCCATCTCCATGGCCAACTTCACCCTGGCGGGGGAGGGTGAGGGCGACAACGCCGGCATCAGCAGCGACATCGCCGGGGATGTGGACGGCGACGGCCTGGCCGATCTGGTGGTCGGTGCCTTCGGGCGCGACGCGGCGGGGCAGGCCTCCGGCGGCGCCTACATCGTGCTCGGCTCGGAGATCGACGCAGTGGACGCCTCGGACCTGGGGTACGCCAGCCACCGCTTCACGGGGCAGGCTGCGGGCGACATGGCGGGCTTCTCGGTGGCTGGGGCTGGTGACGTGGACGGCGACGGGCTCGAGGACGTGCTCATCGGCGCGGACTGCAACGGCGACGGTGGCGACTTGGCGGGCAAGGCCTACCTGGTACTCAGCGGCACCCTGGGCGAGACCAGCTCCGGAAGCCTGGCTCTGGCCGACGTTCAGCTGATCGGCGAGAGCGCCGGGGATCGGGCGGGTGGGTCCGTGGACGCCGCGGGGGACGTGGACGGCGATGCTCGGGGCGATGTGCTGGTGGGCGCCTGCTACAACAGCCAGGGCTCCTCCAACGAGGGCAAGGCCTACCTGGTGCTGGGCAGCCGGCTGGTGCTGGGGGGCAGCGTGGACCTGGGCGAGGTGGACGATGCCTGGCTGGGCATCAGCACCGGAGACCTCGCAGGGCGCACCGTGGCCGGCGGTGGAGACATCGACGGTGACGGCATCTTCGATCTGCTCATCGGCGCCACCCACGCCAACGAGACCGGCGACAACGACGTGGGCAAGGTCTTCGTGATCCTGGGGGGCGGGCTGTAGGCCCCGTGGGGTCGCTCACTCCACCAGGAACAGCAGGTCCTGCTGGCCGTAGCGGCCCACGACGAAGTCCTGATCGCCGTCGTCGTCGAAGTCACCCACGGCGATGGCCCGGGTGTCGCTGTCGACGGCATCGAGCTCGAAGGGCTCGTCGAACCGGCCTCCCGGCAGCCCCATGTGCACGCGATCGGGCTCGCGGGCGTTGCCCTCGATGAGGTCCAGCAGGCCATCGCCGTCCAGGTCCAGCGCCCCCAGCGCCCAGGTGTTGTGGGCCTGCGGACCCACGGGCTCTGGGGGTCCCAGCGTGCCGTCGCCCCGGTTTCGCAGCAGCAGGTTGGGCTGCATCAGGTTGCCCGCCAGCAGGTCCAAGGCGCCGTCGTCGTCTACGTCCACCAGCAGCACGGCGCGGGTGCTGCCCAGCTTGAGGTAGCGGGTCTCGCCCAGGCCGTCGGGGGTGCCGTAGTGCAGCGCCGAAGGCTGTGTCTCCCGGGTGGCGATCACGACGTCGGGGCTCCCGTCGAGATCCACATCGCCGATGGCGGCGGCCACGCTGCCGCGCTGCCGGTGGCCGAAGGCCTGCATGGGCGAGTCACCGTCGGGCTCCTGGCCGACGTAGATGGGCGGCTCCCAGTCCAGGTTGCCGCCAAAGAAGATCTGATCCAGCTGGTACTTGTTGGTGAAGATCAGCTCGAGCAGGCCGTCGCCGTTCAGGTCCACCAGGTCGATGTCGCGGGACTGCCAACCCCTCCACCAGGCCCGGCAGTCGAAGCCGCCGTCGATCTGCTGCAGGCAGATGCGGTTGTGGTAGCTGACATCGTTGGCGGCCACGAAGTCCATCCGTCCGTCTCGGTCAAGATCGCCAAAAGCAAGCCCGAAGGTGGAGTCCAGCTCCTCGCCCAGCTGCTCCTCGAGGTCCAGCAGGCCGCCCTCGCTGCTGGTGTACAGCATGTTGGGAGCCGGCTCGTGCTTGCCCGTGCCCACGCCCAGATCGAGGGTCCCGTCGCCGTCGAAGTCCACCGGGGTCAGCGCGGTGGTCAGGCTGTCGGCCGGGCCGAAGGGGATGCCGTGGAGGGCCGGAGTAGGCAGGCCGGTGTCCGGAGCGGGCGCGCAGGCGGCGGCCAGGGTGGCGAGGAACACGGCGCTGGCGTGGTGGGTGTGCATCTGGGTCTGGACTATCGCGCCGGATTCTTTGTGGTCAGAGGCAGCGTCCAGCGCGGTGTATACGGCCGCCCGTGGTCCATCTGCAGGCCCCCGCTCAGCCTGCGTCTTCCGCTGGAGCTCAGGAGCGAAGGCGGCCCTGCGCAGGCGGTGCCCCTGTGCGCGGTCCTCGGGAGCCGTGAACAGAGGCGGGCGAGCAACCAGGGTAGAGTCGAACGTTCCATTTCTGCGAGAGGGTGAGGGTGAACGTTCCATTTTCGCCTCCTTCCCGTGCGGGTGGAAGATGAGGGAACGGTAGAACGTCTGTTTTGGGGCACCCCTCGGGTTCCGACCCGCCGGAGTGGAACGTTCGAGGTGATCCTGTCGCCGGAGTGGAACGTTGGGTGCGATCCTTGTTGCACTCGAGCGTGGCCCGCCTCGTCAGCGCCACCGCCACAGCTTGCCCAGGAACTCGATCCCCGTCCACGCGCTCTCCACCACGAACCTCACACCGCCCCACAGCCCATAGCGGCGCAGGATGGTGAAGCCGGTGCGGAGACGCAGGCCGGGCAGCATGTAGAGCAGGAAGAGCCACAGGTAGAAGCTGGCGGTGCTCATGTGGCTGGGCTGCTGGTGCAGCCGCAGCAGGTCGTAGCGCCAGAGGTCCTCGGCGGGGGGCAGGGGGGCGTCCTGGGCGGCCGCCTGCTGGCGAGCCAGGGTGGTGCCGGGCAGCACGGTCAGGGTGCTGAATGTGGCGAAGCAGAGCCCCTGGCGCACGATCCACCACGCCATGCGGGCGAAGTCCCCGTGGCGCCAGGCGGGGTTGGCCATGAAGAGCGAGAACAGCTCGATGTCCAGGGCCTTGCAGCATGCGATGGCCGCGGTGTTGTCGTCGGCCCGGGCGCGCTTGCGCACGGCCTCCAGCTCGGTGTCGGTGACGAACTCGAAGCCCACGATCAGGGCCTCGAGGCCCACGTCTCGCAGCTCGGCCATGCGCTCGGGGTGGCGGGCCACGAAGTCCGCGGTGCCGTAGGCGATCAGGCGCTTGGAGACCCCCCGCTCCCGCATGGCCGCGCAGAACTCAGCCACCCGCTCTGGGGTGGTGAGGAAGTTGTCGTCGACGATGAAGACACAGGGCGCGTCCAGGGCAGCGATCTCGTCCACTACGGCCGGGATGGGCCGCGGGCCGTAGCCGCCGCCGTGCATGCGGGCGCAGAAGCAGAAGGTGCAGGGGCCGGGGCAGCCGAACGCGGTCTTCACCGAGGCGCAGGGCTGGAAGTACATGGTCTTGTAGCGGTCGCCGTGGTCGGCCATCATGGGCCGCTTGGGCGTGGGCAGGGCCGCGGGCTCGAGCAGGGGGCCTGGGTTCTTGCGCCAGGCGCCGTCGACGCCCGGGAAGGCGCAGCCGGGCAGGTCCTGGAAGGGCTCACCCCGGGCCACCCGCTGCAGCAGGCGGGCGATGCCGTTCAGGGCGTCGGCGAACAGCACCCCGTCGATGGCGGGGTCGAACAGGTGCTCGGGCAGGACCTCGGCATGCACGCCCCCCACGAAGATCTTCGGGGGTGGCCGCAGGTCTCTCTTCATGGCCCGGGCCATGGTCAGCACCGCCGGGATGTTGGTGATGTGGGCGGTGAAGAGCACCACCTCGGCTCCCAGTCGGCGGGCGGTGGAGAGGGGGCTGCCCCGCTCGATCAGGCCGTCCCACAGGGCCACGGTGTGGGTGGGGCCTCGCTGCGGGTCGGTGAGCACGGTGTAGAGGTACTCGAGCTCCAGGGGCTCGCAGCACATGGCCCGGTCCATGCGGATGGTCTGGACCGCGGGCGCAGGGCGCACCGCCATGACGCGCAGGCCGGGCTCTGCGCTCATGGGTGGTCCTTGAACACCCGGGGCTGCTCGAAGCCCTCGCCGTAGACCAGCCACGGAGCAGCCTGTCTCAAGGCGCTGCGCACCGGGCGCCAGCGGTTCCAGGCGAACATGCCGCGGGGCTGCAGGGTGGCCCCGGTGCGCAGCTTGGGGACCTCGGCGGTCTGGCCCAGGTCGATGACGGGGGCGCCGGCCTGGATGCCTGCTCGGATCACGTCGAACAGCAGGTTGAAGTAGGTCTTGTGCTCGGTGTTGAGGCCCTGGTCCACGCCGCCCATGAAGAAGGTGGCGCGGTCGGGTTCCACCGCGCTGATGTGCCAGCCCAGCAGGTCGCCGGCACGCTCGAAGCGGGTGAGCCGGAAGGGCGCGGGCAGCTGGGCCAGGAAGCCGTGGCTGAGCTTCTCGAGCTTGGCCTCGCTGCGCTCGTAGGCGCCCAGGTAGAGCCCATAGCCGCGCTCGGTGAGCTCGCCGCAGGGGCCCTCGATGCGCTCGGCCCCGGCCATGGCTGCGGTGATCTGGTGGTGACGACGTCGGTAGTCGGAGCGCTGGGCGGCCAGGTAGGCGTCGAAGCTGGCGTGCTCGTGCTCGAGCACGACGGTGGGCAGGGTGGGGCCCTGGACCAGCCCGGGCAGGGTGGGACGAGGGGCGCTGTTGAGCCCCAGCACCAGGCCGCGCTCGCGCTCGAGCACCGCGGCCAGCAGGGGGTTGGTGTGAGCCGGCTTGCCCAGCAGCCCCGGCCAGGCCACCGAGCAGGGCACGCCGATCACCGTCATGCGCAGGGGGCTGCGGACGTTCTGGAAGGTGAGGACATCGAGGGTCAGGTCGTAGGCGATGGCTCCGGCCACCAAGTCCGCGCCCCGCCACAGGCCGTAGTAGCGCTGGTGGCAGGGGTTGTGCCGCTCGCAGTGCTCCAGGAAGGCGCGGGTGCGGAAGCAGGTGCCGGCCAGCTCGTCCCAGGCGGGGGGGAGCACGGCGGCTCGCGGCCAGCGCGTGATCACCTACAGATCCCCATCGAACACACAGTAGCGCCGCGCCGGCTCGATCTCGTCGCCGAACGCCTTGGCCAGGTAGCGCAGGGTCATGCCCATGCTGTCCTGGTTCTGCTCGAAGATGAAGCCGCCCTCGGTGTAGTGGTAGCCGCCGGCCTGGACCGAGCGGATCATCTGCATGATCATGCCGGGCACCACGCCTCGGTTGCGGCATGCGGGGTGTACGGCGATCTCGGTCAAGCGCACGGACTGGATGGGATTGCGCAGGTGGTACCGGGCCACATGGCGCAGCCCCAGGGGCTCGTCGCCCCGGACCAGCTCGTTGAAGTCGGGGTACCACAGCAGGAAGCCCACCGGCTTGCCGTCTTCCTCGGCGAAGATCAGGTTCTCTTCCTTGAGCAGGAAGCGGAAGGGGTGGAACAGCTCCCAGTCTTCGGTGGTGGTGCGGTCGGCCCAGTAGGGGTGCTCCTGGAAGCAGGCGTTGTTGAGCCAGGTGTAGAGGTCGACCTCGCGGGCCAGGTTGCTGCGGTCCATGGTGCGGATGTGGATGCCGCCCAGGTCGAGCTCGGGGCCGGCCTCGGCCTGCAGGTCGTAGAAGCCCTGGTTGTCGAAGCGGAAGCTGACCATGTCGTGGCGCTCGAGGGCCGCGAAGTAGTCCAGGTAGTAGGCCGGGGTCCAGGGCAGCCCGAAGACGGGGGGCAGCTCGTGGGGCTCCACCAGGAAGCCGGCGCCGTAGTTGAGGTGGCCGCTCAGCCCGACCACGATCTTGGGGCACTGGGGGTGCAGGGCCCGGGCCTTGAGCAGGATCACGTCGAGCAAGCCCTCGAGCCCCGGCAGAGCCTCGAAGAAGCCCACCTGAACGTAGTCGGGGTTCTTGCGGTCGTGGATCAGGGCCAGGCGGCCCACCACGCGGCGACCGTCTCTGATGAGGAAGGGGTCGACGCTGGCGTGCTCGAGGTAGGCGGAGTTGCGCTCCACCAGCATCCGCATCACGTCGTCTTCGGTGGAGCGGTGCTGGGGGATGTCGCGGTAGACCCGGGCCGGGAAGCGGTAGAAGCGGCGCAGGGCGAGCTTGCCGCGGACGGCCTCGAGCTGGATCATCGGTAGTGCTCCGGCGCCGGGGGGAAGCCCAGGAACTCGGTGCGCAGCGAAGCGCAGTAGGCCCCGGCTTGGCCCAGGACCACCAGATCGCCTGGCTGGGCGGGGGGCAGGGCGCCGTCCCAGACCAGGAAGTCCCTGGAGTAGGTGGAGCAGCCGTAGACTTGGCTGGGCACCGGTGGGCCCGGGTCACGGCCGTGTGTGGGCAGCAAGGCGTGGGGGTGCAGGGCGCTGTCGGGGTAGAGCAGGGGCCGGGGGAACTGGGCCGATGATGCGTCGACCCCCACCAGCTGGCGCTCGCCCCGAGGCTTGACGTCGGTGACCCGGCAGACGAACAGTCCGGCCTCGGCGCCCACGATGCGGCCCGGCTCGAGCACCAGGTCCAGGGGGCGCCCGGCCAGCGCGGCGGCGTCGTCCATGATCTGCGCCACCAGGGCGCCGTAGCCGTGGAAGTCGAAGGGGTCCTGGCCTGGCCCCGGGACGCCGAAGCCGCCGCCCAGGTCGAGGTAGTCGAGGGCCGGGAAGTGGGGCACCAGCTCCAGCAGGGCGCGGTAGGCGGCCTCGAAGTAGCGCAGGTCCAGGATGTCGGTGCCCGCGTACAGGTGCAGGCCGTGGATGTCCGGGGAGCCGAAGACGGACTCGAGCTCGGGGCCGCTCAGGCCCAGGCGGCTCTGGGGCCCCACGAAGAAGCCGGCCCGGGTCTCCCGCGCCTCGATGCGGTCGCCGATGTTGCAGCGGATCCCGAAGGGCTGGCCCGGGAAGAGGGTCCGCCACAGGGCCACCTGGCCGATGGAGTCCAGGTTGACCTCGGCGCCGGTGGCCCGGACTTCGCGCATCAAGGCTTCGCTCATGCCCGAGGCGGTGTAGACGATGCGCCCAGGCTCGAAGCCGACCTCGAGGGCCCGCCCGAGGTGGCCCATGGTGTTGACGAAGACGCCCAGGCCTTCCTCGCGGATGACCTCGAGGAAGCGTGGGTGGGCGTTGGCCATGGTGGCGAAGTACACCCGAGCCCGGGTGGGCAGGCCCCGCAGGGAGCGGCAGGTGCTGCGCAGGCGTGCGGTGTCGTAGACGTAGAAGGGGGTCGGCTCGCGCCGAGCCAGGTCCGCTGCGATGTCCAGGAAGGCGGGGTCCACGGTCATCGGTCCTCGTGCATGCCGCGCACGCGGCGTGGGAGGCTCCATTAGCCGCTCCACGGGGGGGAGGTCTATCTCGGGTGGCTGCATACGCCTGACAAGCTGCGCTGGACGAGCCCTGGTCTCCGCCCTGGAAGGCGGGGCTTCGCCCGTCCCGGCGCTTCGGGATACCGTCAGCGCCCGTGCGCTGCTCTCCGCCAACGCCGCCGCGCCCCATGGGACGCTTCGCCCTGCTGTCAGCCTTGCTGTTGGTCGCCGTGCTGGCCGGCTGCGTGCGGGACTGGCGGGTGGGCGATCGCGAGCCGCCCAACATCGTGCTCATCGTGGTGGACACCCTGCGGGCCGACCACCTGGGCTGCTACGGCTACGAGCGCCCCACCTCCCCGAACATCGACATCCTGGCGGACATGAGCACGGTGTTCGATCGGGCCTACAGCCACAGCCCGTGGACCATGCCCTCGGTGGCCAGCATGCTCACCGGGCTCGAGCCCCGGGACCACGGCATCTCCAAGTGGCAGGACCCGCTCGAGCTGCACCTGGTCACCCTGGCCGAGCAGCTGCAGGCCCACGGCTACCGCACCGGCGCCGCTGTGAGCCACTACGTGCTGCAGCCGGACTACCACTTCGATCAGGGCTTCGAGGTCTACAACACCGCGGCGGTGGACCTGGGCCCGCCCCACGACATCCTCACCTCGCCGCACATCACCCGGCTGGGTCAGAAGCTGACCATGCAGGGCCGCCCTGAGCCCTGGTTCGTGATGCTGCACTACTTCGACCCCCACGCCTGGTACCAGGTCCACCGGGAGCACGACTTCGGGCCTTCCGACATGGATCGCTACGACGGCGAGATCGCCTACACCGACCAGTACATCGGCAAGCTGCTGGACAAGCTGGCCGCGCGCGAGCAGCTACGGGACACCATCGTGGTGCTCATCGCCGACCACGGCGAGGCCTTCATGGAGCACGGCCACGACCAGCACACCGTCTCCCTGTACGAGGAGCTGATCCGGGTGCCCTTCGTGATCTGGGTGCCGGGCTTCGAGGCTCAGCGCCTGGATCAGGTGGTGGCCGAGACCCAGCTGGCGCCCACCCTGCTGGCGCTGGCCGGCGTGCCCATCCCTCCGACCATGGCCGCGCCGACCATCCCCTTCGACGAGCATGGCTTTTTACCCGCCGAGGACTACAGCGTGTTCTCCGAGACCAAGCAGTCGGCCAACAAGCAGGCGGTGGTGGAGGGTGACTGGAAGCTGGTCCACGATCGCCGTGGCCGCAGCTACGAGCTGTACGATCTGAGCGCCGACCCCGGCGAGCAGGCGGACCTGCACGGCGAGGACAAGGCGCGCACCCGCGACCTGCGGGGCAGGCTGCGCGACCACCGCGCCAAGCCCCGGGCCGAGGTGCAGTCCGTGGACCTGAGGTCCGAGACCAGGCTGGCCCTCGAGGCCCTGGGGTATCTGAGTGATGACGGACGCGACGTGGCCGCTGAGGACCGGCAGGTGGAGTCCGAAGATCAGCAGGAATGGATGATCGATCCGGAGCTGGCGCCGGAGCCGGAGGCCCGCTGATCCGGGCGCTCGTGCCTGGGGAGGGATGATCGCGGCGGGGCGTGGTACTAAGGCTGCCCCTTGGAGGGACCATGCCTGAGACCAGCCATCGCCCCCTGGCTGTGGCCCTGTTCCTGTTCAGCTTCAGCCTGGTTCTGTTCGAGCTCGTGCTCACCCGGCTCTTCGGCGTGGTGTTGTTCGCCGCCTTCGCGCACCTGGCGCTGGGGCTGGCGTTGCTGGGCATCAGCCTGGGTTCGGTGCTGCAGCACATGTTCCCGCGGCTGGTCCCCGACCAAGGCCTGGAGCGCCGGCTGGGCTGGCTGGCGCTGGTCCAGGGCGCGACCACCCTGGTGGCGGTCATCTGCACCCTGAGCTTCCCGCTGACCACGCAGTTCCTCGAGCACCCCGACGACTTCGGCGAGCGCTCCAGCATCACCTGGGACCTGCTGGACCCCATCTGGTTCACGGCCCTGCTGCCGGTGCTCATGGTGCCCTTCATCGTCGCCGGGCTGGCGTTCTCGGGCACCTTCCAGCGTCGCAAGGAGCAGATCGGGCGGCTGTACGGCGCCGATTTGGTGGGCGGGGCCCTGGGCGCGCTGATCTTCCTGCCCCTGCTGGACACCCTGTCCGGCCCCGACACGGCCTTCGTGATCGTCCTGGCCGCCGCCCTGGCTGCTGTGGTGTTGTTCCGGGCGGCGCGGGCCCGTGCCCCCATGGGCCTGGCGGGCCTGGCCGTGCTCTGCTCGCTGATCCTGCTGGTGGTGAGCGCCTCGGGCGGCGAGCTGATGAAGGTGCGCTACGCCGCCGGCTACTCCGAGGAGCAGGTCTGCTACACGCGCTGGACCGCGCTCACTCGCCTGAGCGTCCACGAGGACCACCGCGGCTCCTACGTGCTGCTTGACAACACCTCGGCCTCCCACGTCGTGTTGAGCGAACAGGAGCGCAGCCGCAAGGCCAGCGAGGTCAACCGCGCCCTGGTCTACCAGCTGCATGAGCCCGGCGCGCGCATCGCCATCCTGGCCGCCTCGGCCGGCCCCGAGGTGGCGGTGGCTCAGAGCTTCGGCCACCACCACATCGACGCCATCGACATCGCGGCCATCGGCGGGCTGGTGGCCGAGCGCTACCCCGACAACGCGTTCAACCCCTACGTGGTGGGCGACACCCGGGTGATCGAGTCCGACGGCCGCTCGGCCATCCTGCATGCGCAGGAGCCCTACGACATCATCCAGATGGTGCATGCCAACCTGCACTCCTCGGCGGGGCTGCTGTCCAACGCCTGGTCGCCCTCGCTGCTCGAGACCCAGGAGGCCTTCGACACGTACCTGGCGCACCTGAGCGACGAGGGCACCCTGAGCTTCGCCCGCGGGCCCCACACGCCCACCCTGGTGAGCTCGGCCACGGCGGCCTTGCTGCGGATGGGGGTCGAGAATCCGGCCAAGCACATCCTGTACATCTCCGGTCGGGCCACGGTGATGCTGGTCAAGAAGCGCCCGTGGACCCTGGAGGAGCGCGATCGGGCGGCCGCCATCGTGGACGATCGTGAGGGCCAGCGCATCTACCTGGATCCCGTCTACCGGGATCGAGGCCGGTTCCGCGCCATGCTCGACAGCACCGAGCTGATGACCGACAACCGCCCCTACATGGACAGCCCACAGCAGGTGCGAGAGACCCTGGTCGGAGCGTTCCGGAGCATGTTCGGCGCTGGGGACGACCGGGTCAGCGCCACGCAGGTCATCTACAACACGCTGGTGATCCAGGGGCTCTTTGTGCTGTTCATGGGCGCGCTGCTGCTGGGGCTGCCCATGGTGCGGCGGGAGCCCACGGGCCTCAAGGGCCTGTCGGGGGTCTGGGCGGGGCTGCTGTACGTGGCCTGCCTGGGCTACGGCTACCTGGCGGTCGAAGTGGTGCTGATCCACGAGCTCGTGCTGTTCGTGGGCCACCCCACCTACGCCATCACCGTGGTGGTGCTGGCCCTGCTGCTCATGTCCGGTCTGGGCAGCGGCGTGGTGCAGCGCTGGCCCTCCCATGTGCTCACCCGGCGCCTGCGCATGGCGCTGGGCGTGGTGCTGCTGCTGGGTGCCTTGCAGGCCTGGGTGGTTCCCCCCTTGCTGCACAGCTTGGCCCTGGGCCTGCCCATCTGGGTGCGCCTGGCGGTGACCTTCGCCTGCCTGGCCCCCCTGGGCTTCGTCATGGGCATGCCCTTCCCCCTGGGCATGCGCATCCTCCCCGCCAAGGCCTCGGGCATGGTGCCATGGGCCTGGGCACTCAACGGCTGGATGTCCGTGATGGCCAGCCTGGGCACCGTGATCATCTCGCGGCTGTGGGGCTACTCCCAGGCCTTCGCGGTGGCGCTGGTGTTCTACGGGCTGGCCTTGCTGCTGGCGGGGCGGCTGGCCCGGGTGGGCGCAGAGCGGGCCTAGAGCTGGTCCTCGGCCATGGCGGGCACCGTGAAGGTCACGCAGTGCAAGGCGCCCAGATCGTTCGCCAGGCGGCTGGAGTCCACGGCGACGATCTCCCGCCCGGGGTAGGCGTCGGCGATGATGTCCAGCACCCGGCGCTCCCGCTGGGGGTCGTCGCCGTAGGTGGGCACCACCACGCCATCGTTGAAGACCACCAGGTTGAGGTAGGAGCGCAGCAGGGGGTCGGGCTCGGCGTCGGTGGGTGGCAGCGGAGGCGGCATGGGCACCCGCATGATGCGGTAGGGGTGACCTTCGGGGGTGCGCAGGGCGGAGAGGGTGGCGAAGTTGGCCTCGAGGCGGCGCTCGTTCTCGGGGTGCTCGCCCTGCTCGTAGCTGCCCAGCAGGATCAGATCCTTGTCGGCCAGCTGCAGGAACATGTCGACGTGTTCGATGACGTTGCCGGCCAGGGGGTGGAGGACCACCAGGCGGTCGCAGCCGAACCAGCGCTGCAGCTGGACCTGCAGATCTTCGCCGCTCATGCTGTTGCGGCGAGCGACGCCCGAGGCCACAAAGCAGCTGCCCTGGCCGTCGCTGATCAGGTTGCCTCCGTCCAGGCGCAGGGGGGAACGGTACACTCGCACCCCGGGCTGGCTGGCCGCCAGGCGGGTGGGCAGGGCGTCATCCAGCAGGCAGTCCCCGACGTAGCGCGTGTCGATCCAGGCTGCGCCCTCGGGGGTGTGTACGGAGATGGGGCCGAAGTCGCGCACCCAGATGGAGTTGAAGGGGGCCGTGTGTACCCGCTGGATCTCGGACCAGGTGAGATCGTGCAGCCACAGGCGCGCCTCGAGGCGCTTGCGGGCGCCGGGCAGGTAGAGCACCCGCACCGGGCCGTGGTTGCTGGCCGCCTGCAGCAGCGATCCGAAGATCGCGTCGTAGTCGTCGATGGCCGTGTAGGCCAGGTACAGAGCCTCGGCCGGCTCGAACTCCCCGGGCAGCCGGATCGGCCCGGGGGGCGGATCGGTGAAGCCGTAGGTGGCGGCGTTGTCCACGCGGAACTGGGCCAGGGCGGCGCAGATGGCGTCGTCCTCCCAAGGCCCATCTCCGAGCATGGCCTCGAGCGCTGCGGGCAGAGGGCAGTCGCCGTACTCGTCGCAGTCCAGGCACATGGGCGACCGGGGCTCGGTGCCCTTGGTCGTGAGACCCTCGAGGGGTTCGGCGCGCACCAACATTGGCGAGGCTCTCAGGGTGGAGGCCAGCAGAGCGATCAGGAGGGGGGATGGCAAGCTAGTTCAGCAGCTCGTCATCGTCGTCATCAGCATCCGCGTCATCGTCGTCGTCTTCGTCGTCGTCATTGCCTTCCCAGTCGGAGTCGCCGTCCAGGTCGTCTTCGGCCTGCCAGGAGGAGCCGCCATCCTCATCATCATCTTCGTAGTCGCCGCTGATCTCCTCGTCTTCGTCGTCGTCTCCGTCTTCGTCGTCCCAGTCGGGATCGTCGTCCACGTCGATGGCCGCGGTGAGATCGGCCACGACGTCGTCCACGTCCAGGCGCGTGTAGCGGCACAGGCTCTCGAGGGTCAGGCTCGGGCGAAACTCTTCGAGGTCGATGCCGTACCAGGCCATGACCTCTTCGACCTCGGGGTGCTCCTCGAGCAGGCGACCGATGCGGGTGGTGGGTGTGATGCGCATGGTGAGTCTCCTGGGTTCACTGGTCTCGGATGCCGGCCAGGAGAGCTTCGCGCTGCTCCTGCACGGCTCCGTCGAGGCGATGTCGCGCCTGGGGAAGGCGTCGGTAGAGGCGCTTGAGGGCGCGGGGGGGGACGGTGGAGAGCAGGGCGTGGACCAGCCAGGGCAGGACCAGGGTGACATCGCTCCGCACGTAGGCGGAGGACGAGGTGGCGCACTCGGCGCTGACCTTGCCCCAGGTGTGACCCTCGCCTGCGGGGCAGGAGCTGAGGGCGCCGTTGTCGGCGACCTCGACGCAGATCTGCAGGTCCACGTCGAAGCCCCGGGCGTCCAGGTCGAAGATCTGCCCCAGCAGAGGCTCGCCCTGCAGGGTGTAGTTCTTGGGCACGCCGCCACCGAAGATCCAGACGGCGGTCTGGCCCTCGCCCTGGACCAGCCACTGCAGGGCGGCCATGTCGTAGACGTCCTGCTGGGTGTCGATGTCGAAGCGGAACTCCTTGCCCAGCAGGGCCCGCAGCTTGACCGCGTTGAGGAAGATGGAGCCGTCCTGGGGTGCCCCGACGAAGATGGGCACGTCGGCCTGGTAGCAGGTGGAGAGCAGGCAGGACTGGGTCGCGCCCAGCTCCTGCTCGAGGGCGAACAGGCGCTTCCCCAGCAGCCAGTGCAGCTCGGGCGTGGTCATGGGGCGCTGGAAGGCGGGCTCCATGAGCAGGCGCGTGAACAGGGCGTCGGTGTCCAGCAGCACGTCTTCGTCGAAGCCCAGGTCATAGATGCGGATGATGCGCTCTTTGCGCAGGCCGAGATCGCCGGCTGCGGGGTCGATCTCCCGCAGGGCGTGTCCGATGACCCGGTGGGCGTCGTGGTACAGGTTGGCGCCGGTGGTGGTCAGGCAGTCCAGCATGCCGGCCTGGATCAAGGGGACGATGCAGGAAGTGTGGAGGCCGGCAGGGGTCATGGCACCACTGAGCGTCGCGAACACGCTGTGGTTCCCCAAGGCGCAGCTGTGCATCAACTGCCAGGCGGTGCGCAGCTGCCGACCGGCGAAGGCGGGGAAGGCCTGCTCGATGAGATCCTCGGGCTTCTCGTCGCCGGTGATCGCGGTGGGCGCTACCAGGCGCGCGTGCTGGAAGTGTCGTCGGAGGCTCATTGTGGTTCCTCTGTGCCCGGGCGCTTCGGGAGGTGTGCACGCCCGATTTTCTCGAGCACCTGGCCCACCAGGCCTTGCAGTGCGCTGTCGTTGGGGACCGTGGTCACGGCCAAGGTGGGAAGTGGGATGCTGCGGGTCAGGAACTCTCGGTGCAGGCCTTGGGGGCCCACGGTCAGCACGAGGTCGGGCATGGTGACGTGGACGCCAGGCCACTCGCTGGCCTCGAGGAAGCCGGGGGCAGCGTCGGGATCGGCGCAGATGAGCACCAGTCCGGCAGCGCGCAGCGCCTCTTCGAGGGCTGGTTGGTGGGTGCCTTGGGGCAAGACCAGAAGGATCACGGGGGGCCTGGGGCCAGCGCCGCTGCGGGCGGGGTCCTGAGAGGCGGCCATGGTTCAGCCTGGGTGCGAGTTCTCTTGGCTCCATAGCAACAGGCGTGCCAGCCCCGCGAACACGGTCCCTGGGGGTGGGGGTGGGGCAGAATGCCCCGGCTTCATGGGCGCCCGCTGGGCGCACTGGGAGAGCCGCCTTGGCAGGCGTTTTTTTGCGCGACTAGGGCAAGGCACCCCAAGTGGGGCATGGTGCCCCAGCTAATCACCCCCGCCCATGGCCCTGAGCTTGCGGTACAGGGTCTTACGGTCGAACCCCAGGATCTGGGCGGCACGGCCGCGATGTCCGCCCACAGCGGTCAACACTCGGCGGATGTAGCGGCGCTCCACCTCGGCCATGCTCACCAGGGTGTCGGGGGTCGAACCCGCCACCAGCACGTGCTCGGGCGCATAGCCCGCGATGCGATCCGGTAGATCGGCCAGCTCCACCAGCTCCCCCTCGGCCATCATGGCCGCCCGCTCCATGCAGTTGCGCAGCTCGCGGGCGTTGCCGGGCCAGGGGTACTCGGCCAGGCGCAGGGCTGCCCTGCGGGACATACCCAGCACCGGGCGCTGCAGGCGGTCCGAGGCCTGGGCCAGGAACAGCCGGGCCAGCGCCATGACATCGGGCCCGCGCTCGCGCAGAGGGGGAATGGCCACCCGGGCGATGTCCAGGCGGTAGAAGAGATCCTCGCGGAAGCGGCCGTCCTGGACTGCCTGCTCGAGGTCCTGGTGGGTCGCCGCCACCAGGCGAAAGTCCGTACGGAGCTCCTCGTCGCTACCCACCGGGCGGACGCGATGATCCTCGAGCACTCGCAGCAGCTTGGCCTGCAGGGGCAGGGGCATGTCGCCGATCTCGTCCAGGAACAGGGTGCCGCCCCGTGCGCGCACCAGCAGGCCGGCCCGCGCCGCGCTGGCCCCGGTGAAGGAACCCCGGGTGTGGCCGAACAGCTCGCTCTCCAGCAGGGTCTCGGGGATGGCGGCGCAGTTGACGGCGATGAAGGGCCCCTCGCCGCGCCGGCTGTGCTGGTGGATGCCACGGGCCACCAGCTCCTTGCCGGTGCCCGTCTCGCCGGTGATCAGCACGCTGGCGTCGGTGGGGGCGATGCGCCGGGCCAAGGCCATGAGCTGGCGCATGGGCCTGCTGGCGCCGATCAGCTCGCCGAAGCGCTCCACCTCGTCGTCGTCCAGGGGGCCCGCCAGGCGAGCGGGGCGCAATGCCCAGCGCTGGAACACACGCTCCACGGCGGTGGGCAGCAGGTCGAGCTCCTGGGGGTAGCCCACCACCTCGGCCGCCCCGGCGCGCAGCAGGTCCAGCACCCCGGCCAGCTCCGGCTGGCCCAGCAGCGCCACGACCGGCGCCACGGCGTGGTGCTCGAGGGCGGGGAAGACGGAGGGGTCGGGCTGCCGCAGGCAGAGCAGCACCACGGCGCCGGGATCCGGCAGCGCGCGGTCCAGGGCCGAGCCCAGATCGTCCGCGCGGCCGATGGTGTGGCCTACGGCCTCGAGGCTGGGCCCCACGCCGGCCCAGCCCAGCGCTGCGTCGCCGACCACGATGATATTGGTGGGCATGGAGCGTTCCCCGGTGGGTAGTGTCTATGGCTTGGGCTTGGTGACCACGAAGGCGCCGTGGTTGACGCCCTTGAGGCCGATGATGTGATCGGCGTAGCGCTCGAGCTCGGCCCGGGGGCCCTGGAGCGCGGACATCTCGAGGCAGTGGCGGGCGTCGAGGTGTACGTGGGTGGTGGCGAGCACGTGGCCGTGGTGGGCGTGGGCCACGTGGACCAGCTTGTCGGAGAGCTCACGCTGGGCGTGATCGTAGCTGATAGCCACGACGCCGGTGACGCACTCGGTGTCGTCGCTTCGCTCTACGAAGTGGCTGCGGATCAGGTCTCGCAGCGCCTCGGAGCGGTTGTTGTGGCCGGCGGAGGCCACGAAAGCATCGAGTCGCGCGAGCAGCTCGGGCTCGATGGTGATGCTGATGCGCTCGAGCTTGGGCATGGCGGGCTCCGTGGTGGTGCTGCGGTCTATCCGTGCCACGGGGGTGCTGCACATGGCGGGAGCCGTGGCGGGAGGACGTAAAGTACTCCTCTACGCCCGTTTTCAGCGAGCATCGACCTGTGGGAGCAGTTTGTCTGCTCCCGCCACCTCAGAGCCTCTGGCCGCCGCTATTCTTGCACCGTGGTGAAGTCCTGCCCGTAGCGGAGCCAGATGTCCACGGCCATGGTCAGGGGCTTGACCATGGGCACGGTATAGGTGTG